>JAESGY010000095.1_pt1 | contig 76301 bp, 78 predicted proteins | sample 9269841 | NCBI WGS metagenome assembly JAESGY01 (sample SAMN17022865, study PRJNA683097) | algae metagenome | isolation source: Spirirestis rafaelensis WJT71-NPBG6 and co-occurring heterotrophs from... | place: USA: Pinto Wells, Joshua Tree National Park, Colorado Desert, CA | collected 2006-08-15 | reverse complement strand
GCGCGCCAGAAGCCCGTTGATCCACCCCGCCGTCACTGTGGTCCGGCCGCGCGCATCAGCGTGGAGGCTCCCAACACCAGAAGCCGTCGCAGGTCACCCTGCTTGGAGATGGGTCCCAACCGCACCTTGCCGCCAGTGCCGCCGACCTGGGGTACCTCATGGGTGTAGGCCCAAGGAGATGAAGGCTTGTGCTACTGTCTCCCTCCACCAACGGTTTAGGTGCCACGAGCAGGAGGCCAGCATGGTTCCTGGTAGTGTATCCCGCTTCTGGGGAGGCGGTTTGGCCGCGGTGCTTCTCCTGCTAACAGAGATGATCTCGTCGCCGGTCATGGCGCAAACTCCACCCTCGGCACCATTCGTCAAACAACCCGCACCGGCTCGGGACCCGAACACAATCGGGATTGTCACAGGAAGCCCAGAAGGGGGCACCCTTCCGCTGGTCAATGAGATTGCGAGAGTCCTGGCGGGTGGACAGGAGACCGGCCCGAAGGGAGAGTTGGCGTTACGCGTGCTCCCGATTGTTGGGCGCGGCGGGGTTCACGACATCCAGGATGTTCTTGCGCTTCCCGGCGTCGACATGACGATCACACAGGAGCACCTGCTCACGCGCTTGCAGGAGAGCAAAGAACTCGGGGATCTCAAGAGCAAGCTGGTCTACATCACCAAACTGTTCAACGAAGAGCTCCACCTGATCGCGCGAGAGGACGTCCGGCAGATCTCGGACCTCGCCGGCAAGCCGTTCAATTTCGGAGATTACGGCGGCAGCGCCGAGGCCATCGCGCGCGATCTCTTAAGGACGTTTCGGGTTGAGGTCTCAGAGGTTCACCTCGGATTGAACGAGGCCATTGAAGAGATGCGGCAGGGCAGGCTTGCCGCAACTGCCGTGTTGGCCTCAAAGCCGGCAGCCGTTGTGGAGCACGTCGCGCGCGGGGGCGGATTTCGTCTTGTTCAAGTTCCTTATCCGGCCGAAGCAACGCCCTATCTGCCGGCCACACTGGATCACGAGGACTATCCAGGCCTTATTCCAGCGGGAGAGAGGGTCGAGACCGTCGCCGCAGGGACAGTCCTGATTGCCTATAACTGGCCCGAGAAGAGCGGCCGCTACCAACTGCTCGGCAACTTCGTCGACGCGTTCTTTTCCCGTTTCCCTGAGTTCCAGGCTGCTCGGCGGCATCCCAGGTGGCAGGAGGTCAACCTTGCGGCTGTCCTGCCGGACTGGAGACGATTCAAGCCAGCCGAGCGCTGGATTCAGACTTGGCAGGCACGCCAGGCAGGCACTGGTTCTACAGGATCGGTACCGCGATCTGACACGACTGGAAGGATGGTGCCGGGAGGCAGGGATCCCGAAACGGAGCGTCTGTTTGAGGAATTTCTGGAATGGCGCGAACAGCGAGGCAAACGCTGACGACGCTCCTGTTGTACGGGCGCTCCGAGGCTGAGGGATGATGGCCATGAAAAAGCAGCTAGCTGTGGCAAGCTTGTTGGTGATCTTGACGGCTTCGGTGGTTGAGGCGCAGACCTCCTTAGGCCCCCCACCCCGTGGCTTCAAGCGGGTCAGCGATCTCGTGAAGATCCCCCGCTTCCTGCCCGGGCTGGGCGCTCTCTACGTCCGGCCCGAGACGCTACCGGCAGGCCCCTTCCTCGCTTACGACCGACGAGGGCGGCGGGTGAGCACCATCTACATGATCCCGGTCGAGGATATCGGAAACCGGAAGAAGTTCGATCTAGCCGGGTTCGCGGGCCGGAACGACCATGTATCGATCTATTTCAACGAGGGCCATCCCGGTGTCGAGATGCCTCATTACCATGTCGTGATCTGGCATGTGAACAAGGCGGGTGAAGCACGAGTTGCCAAGTAGGCCTCCACATCGATAGTTCAGCAGGTGGAGGAACTTCCGTTTCGGGTCAGGCACTGACGATCCTGTGCCATTCAGGAACGTCCGGTGTTCTCCTGGTGACCTGACATTCGGCATACTTCCGAGATGTGCCAGGAGGCGACCTTCCGCGATGAGTGCGGAAGCCGAGAAACGGACCCTCGAATGCAATTTACCCCCAGCATCACAGAAGAGCGAAGGCCTGTGCCGCTCCGATCATCACGATGAACACGCGTATGATGTGGTGGGCCGCCACGAAGGCTACCCCGATACTGAGGGAGAGCGCCACAAGGCTTATCTCCGCCAAGCCGTCGGGCGAGTAGGCCTGGAGCAGCGGCACTGGACTGGACAACGATATGCGACTTACCCCGGCTGCCAGCATGGCGGTAATAGTGAGCAGGATTGCGGTTGAGCCGAGCGACAGCACAAGGATGCGCATGATCTCACATGGAGTGCCCCCAGCGAAGCGGCAACCGATGGTCGTTCCCAGGATGAACTGAGCCAGATAAACGATCTCGATGGGGGCGCCGCGAAGCGCGTCCAGCCATGGGCATGCACCACCGCGCTGCCAGAATGGGCCCGACGAACAGCCAAGGTGAGCGGCTGCGGATCGACTCGAGCGACAGCTCGGGCCCGTGGGACGACACCCCGAAGACCACCTCCGGCGCTCCCGCCGACAAGATGAGGTGGATCTAGGAAATGGCCGACGTCTGAGTAAAAAACCGGGAGAAATCCCGGGCTTCTTCTTTGGTGGCGCCTATGGGTAGTAGTCCCAGCTCATGGACTTCACGTTGATCGTCCCGAGCGTGCCCGTGTCGGTCCATGTCCAGTCTGTGCGGTTCTCGTCGTGCCCGTTCATCACGAAGGAGAACGGCTCACCATCGTCTGGCATGTTGCTGTACATGATGCTGACGTAGGCCCAGTGGAGCTCTATGTTATACGGATCGTTAATCGGGTCGCCGTACCAGTAATTCTGCTCGCCGCCCTTGATGAGGACGGTGTCCAGCCCGATCTCGAACTCGTCCAGCGTATCTGTCCCTGACGTCTTCGAGAAGTTCCCGAAGTTGAAGTCCCCGTAGTCGAGGATGTAGAAGTCCCGGACGCCTTCGTGGTTCTTGAACTTGTCGTTGCTGTCCGTGCCGTAGTGGACATACCCCGGGCCCAGCTCATACGGCCAGCTGGGAGAGGTGCCGTCGCTGCTGCTGTAGTCCCACCCTCTGTCCGTGTCGTACAAGAAGTTGTCGATCCAGATGCCGTCCTTGGCGTCGTTCTTGTCTTGTCCTTTACCTTTATCTTTCGCCATAACCTAGGCCTCCCAAGGTTCTGCCGGCGGGTGCTGCGCCGGCATTCTCCATTCAAGCCACCGCTCTCATCTCAGGCTCGTATTGCGTGGTGCATGTGTTGGCACGGAAGTCGTCCTGCGGGATCAACTCGATCATCATGGCGCGTGATCCTCTCGTCCCTCACGTCGACTCCTGCTGGCCGGATCAGGATTGCAGAGGGGAGTGAGCTTTTCTTCACCCGTTCAGGTGAAGCCGCTCGGATCAAGAGGAGTAGCCGAGCGTCACTTGCGCCAAGTTCAGGAGCGCTCCGGCTCAAAGCATGGTGGCGCTCGCCCGCCTCAGGAGTGCCAGCCTATTCTCCCAGCAGGTAGCAGACCTGCTGCAATGCAAGGCTTCGCTTCACCCTTGTTGAACCTTGGGAGAGATGCCGCCCAGCAGGCCAGCCAGCTCCGCCTGTCGCCTCGTCCCTGTCTTCTCGAACACCGCCTTGAGCTGGGTGCGGACCGTCTCTTCGCTGATGCCGATCTGCCGGCTGATCTCGCGGATCGTTGCGCCGCCCCCGAGGGCTGACGCCACCCTCGCTTCGGCCCGGGTCAGGTCGAACAAGCCTTCGAGCACCGCCGCCGAGGGGGCACCGGGAGATGCCAAAGGAGTCACCACGATCAACCCGGCTGCACCGGTGAAGATGTCGCGGGCCAACTTCCTCACTGGAAGCACATGGACAATGTGTGCCGCGACGGTCCCTTTCGCCGGGATCGGCAGGGAACAGGCGCTCTGCTGTCCCAAGGCGATCTGCCGGACACGCGGGCTGAAGACATCATCCGCCGCATGCGCTACCAGAGAGACTCTCCCGAAGTGGAACTCGACGACACTGCCATCGAGCCGCTCGAACAGGGAATTCGCTGCGATAAGGCGGGCATCCGCCTTCACGAGAGCCGCCGGCAAGCCGACGGCATTGAGGGCTGTGACCGATGCTCTTGCACGCTCGAGCCCGAGCCGGGCCGCCAGCAGTACGGAGCGGGCGAGATGCGGTCTTAAGCTTTCCAGATGCTCGATCTCGCCTGGAGTGAAGGGGCCGCGATCGTGCCTGCGCTCGATGCTCACGATCGCAGCGTCGCCTGTCGGCATGCCGACGAAGGTTCCGGCCGCCCAGCCGAGCCCCCTTGGGCGCAGGAACTCGGTATAACCGGGATCAGCGTCCATCTCGTCGGGCGTGAACGCCTCCTGGTCGGAGACGAAGCCGGGCTTGCGCAGGCCAACCAGCCGCGCTCCGCGCTGGCTGCGCAGATGCCACTGGCCGGCAATCCACTCCTCGACCATGGTCCCGATGGAATCGGACGCCACCCAGCGCCCGGCATTGGTGCCATCCGCAATTAGGACCACGGCCCCGACGCTGCTCACCGATGTGCTCAAGTTCAGAAGGACGGAAGGCCACAGATCCGGCAGCATGGCGGCTTCGTAGAAGTCATCGGCAAGAGTCTCGATCAACAGACCCATCTGACAAGGATCTCCGGCTCTGGGCGGCAGCGTTCCTCGATTGATGGACGGGAGGGACAGCCCTGTCACCTCATCCTGAGGAGGTGTATGGGCGGATTCAGCAGCGGAAGCGGCACTGAGGACGATCAAGTAGCCGTTCACGGAGCTATCGAGGGGCGCCACATGGCTTACAGTCGTAAGCCATGGGATGCAGTGAATGGCCGGATCGGGTCAGGAACCGAAATTTGCTGCGTGTTCGGAACGTCCGGTTCGAAGAGGATTGCTGCCTTTGAGCTTAGGTCTCATAGGTGCCTGCAGGAGAAGTGGGGGAACGTCTCTGAATGTCTACTAATGATTGGCGAAAGCTCATTCGGTGGCCAAACGGGCGTATAGGGGACGGCCTTAGAAGCTTAGCGCTGGAGGCGCTGCAGGCTCCTGCGCATGCGCTCGGCCAAACCTAACCTATCGACGTCGAGTTTGACGCCAACAGTGACGTGCGTAGTGTGGACAGCAATGCCGTCCCCTCTGGGGATGGGAGCGCATTAGGCGAGTTCCTTTTTAGACTGGCGTGCGGTGGGCTTTTTCACCTCTTCACGAAGGCGGGCAATGAGAGCGCGCCTGATCCAGGATGAGCGGCTCAGCAACTCGTCACTGGCGGCGTTGTCGATCTCGCGCACGATGTCTTGCGGGCATTTGAATCCGACCAATTGGATGGTTTTCATGAAAGTTCCTCTGGAGGGGATGATTGAAGCGTTGGGGGGCCCGCGAAGCCATTTGTGGTTTGAAAGCACCCCGGCTTCTCAGCTAATGGGGGTCGGATCGACGCCGCTCTTTCACCGGAGGTTACCGGGTCCGCGAGTGGGCGGTGGGGCTGGTTTCGTTGCTGAGCCCGACTGACCACCTTCGGCGCCTAAATCCTACACAACGTAGCTAATCCCAAAGCGGCGTGGTTGGTTGTGCCCAATGTAGTATGTTGGAGCTTAGACAAGGCTCCATGCGCTTTGATCTGCAACGACCCTCGGCGCGAACCGGCTGTGCTAGGAAAAGGCAGATGCTGTACCGTCAGGTGTTTATAGCTCTGATCATTCTATCCACAGGTAGAGTGGAGGCGCAGCCCCTTACCTATCAGTACTGTGTTGAGGCATACGTTAGAGAGTTCCAAAAGGCTGAGATCGACGCTGCCAAGGAGCTTCTGAAGGTGCTTGGTGCGCTGCAACGTTTTCCTGAAATGCAGGAAAACGTAAAGATTAGCTACAGATTTGGCTCCAAGCTAAGAGAGCAACATCTCGACCTCACCTTGCAGATCCTTAAGGCGATCTGCACAGAGTAGCTATCCGGGCGCCCAAGTTTGCGAAGGAGAAAACCACGGCTCCGCCCTCCTTTAACCCTCTTTTTGTATCTTTTTCTTGAGAATTCGATACGAAAGTGACCTAAGCCCATGGCCCGCAAGAACAATCCCGTCAAAGCCCTTGCCTACATGCGTACATCGAGCGCTGCCAACGTGGGTCAGGACAAGGACTCCGAGGCCCGCCAGCGCACCGCCATCGCGGCCTTCGCCAAGGGCTACGGCTACGCGATTGCCGATGACGGCTGGTTCTACGATGCTGACGTACAGGGTAAGGACGCCATCGAGGCGCGTCCCGGCTTTGCCGCCCTGTTGGATCGGATCGAGGGCAACGGGGTGCGCACCGTCATCGTTGAGGATGCCAGCCGCTTCGCCCGCGAACTCGTCACCCAAGAGTTGGGCGTCATCGCTCTGATCAAGCGTGGCGTGACGGTGATGACGGCTTCAGGCGAGAACCTGACCGAAACCGATGATCCGTTCAAAGTGGCCATGCGCCAGATGGCGGGCGTGTTCTCGCAATTGGAAAAGGCTCGCTTGGTCGCCAAGCTGCGGGGCGCCCGCGAGCGCAAACGAGCGGCCAAGGGCAAATGCGAAGGCCGCAAGAGCTATGCCGAACGCAATGCCGCCATGGTGGCCTTGGCCAAGCAGTGTCACCTGTGGATAACCTCAGGTTCTCCACATACCCAAGCAGCCATGAGGCCTCAAAAGGTTCGCCACTTTCCCAAATTCCCCTTTGTTGTCAGTAAGGGGTTAGACTAGGAAAATCAAGCTAAGTGCTTGAAGCCAAGGGTTTAATATCCGACTGAAAATCGCAGTGTCGGCGGTTCGACTCCGTCCCTGGGCACCACTTCTTTCCCTCTGAGATGTTGAAGCCTTAAACCTCCGCGCTGATGGCCCAGCCGCGCGTTATGCCAGGCTTGAGGCTTGCAGCATCAGCGGATTAGGAACGAGGCTTCACGCGAGCCATCATGGTGGTCTGCTCCGGCGCAAAAGCTTTGATAGCCCCGCCGAAGACGGCGCCGATCAGAAGCCCGCTGATGATGATCAGCGGCAATTGCCGCCAGTTGATCTTTGGCCCTGGTAGAAGCCCACCCACGGTATAAGCCTCCTTGTACGCGGTGAAGCGACAGACACACAGGCCGCCTGTCCGCAGGGAAAAGCTGTCGGATACCTGCACACGCGCAGCCAACCCGTTGCTCGGGAACCCGTCACCCTTCAATGGCAGGATGACGCTCTCCTGCGCCAAGCTATCACATGGGTGAAACGAAAAGATCGGTTTTTCCTTTACCCCAAAAGAAGTACACGAATTCTGCGCCATGCTCAAAGGTGGGCACATTTCTAGTCCTGATGGGCAATGGCGATGTGGATGCAGCCGATGACCGATCTGAAATCATTGAAGGAAGTCATCCGTCAGACGTGGCGGGACGAGGAGATGGCCTCGGCAGCCTGCCACGGCATCGACGCCTATGCGAAACGCTGGCCCTTCGTTTATTCGGTCAATGACTGGGATGTGTGGGGCGACAGGCAGACCAGCCTGAAGCCCGAGGTGGTCGCCTGGCTGGAACAGCACGCAGGCGCGTGCGACTTCTACCACCTGCTCGATGCATGGGGCCTTGTGGGTTTCAAGAACCCGAAAGCGGCGAGCCATTTCAAGCTGCGCTGGTCCGGTGTGCTGAAGGCGATGCCCTCGTCAGGCGGGGTTTGGAATCCGCACCCTCACAACAGCTCCTTTGCTCCGGCTCCTCACGAAGAGCTGTCCCGGCAGGATCGCAAAGCTCAACGCGCTTGGCGCTGACGTTTCAACAAATCGATCTTGTGCTGATCCCGTGCCGGGACTGAGCCTCGCCCCGGCTCACTTCCGCGCACAGATCGCCCGAGCGATCATGCCCTTGGGGCTCTCGGTCGTGGAGAAGCAGTACACGCCGGCCTCGTCCATGTCCAAACGGTCGCCGCGGTTGCAGGTGCCGTTGACCGGATACTCATCCTCGCCACAGCGGGCGGTGCAGCGCGCCTGAGAGGCGCATTCCTGCACGAAGACCCGCAGAACCGTTCCTGCCAAACCGGGCTTGCCCTCCGGACCTGGTTTGCCCTCAGGACCGGACGGGCCAACAGGTCCCGTCAGACCGGCAGGGCCGATCGGACCTATGGGGCCGGGAGGGCCGATAGGCCCGATCTCACCGGCAACCCCTTGTGGTCCGGCTCGCCCGGCCGGCCCTGTTGGGCCCGCGGGCCCAACAGGGCCTGCTGGTCCTGCAGGACCCACAGGACCGGCCGGGCCCGGCTCCCCTCTCGGACCTGGTGCGCCTTGGGGCCCTTGGGGACCCTGATGTCCTGCCAGTCCTTGCGGACCCTGCGGGCCGGGAGGCCCCGGCGGTCCTTCGGGTCCAATCGGACCCGCGGGTCCGGGCGGGCCCTCGGCCAGCGTCCGTGTCTCCGGGCTGCCAGGAGGTCCAGGCGGTCCGGCTGGACCCGGAGGACCGTCACGCCCATGTTCTCCCTGGGGTCCCTGGAGGCCGGCGGCACCCTGCGGGCCAGGAGGGCCCTCAGGTCCGGCAGGACCTTGCGGACCCGGAGCCCCGTCGCGTCCAGGCTCGCCTTGCGGTCCCATCGGCCCAGCCGGTCCAGGCTGGGCGGGGGGAGCGGCTGCGGCAGCGGCAGCATCAGCTGACGTGGCAGGACCCCGTTGTCCGCAGAAGCCGATCACCACCTGACGCTGCTCGACCTCGGCCTGGATGTTCACGATGCAGGTGGCGGGATGATAGGCGAGGCGGAAGGTGAAGCGCCCGTTGGTATCCGTCCTCGTCTGATGCTGCTCGTCGAGCGTGATCGCTGCCTGGCGCGGCTTGCTCAACCGTCCCGTGACACGCAACTCCCCACCCGTGATCATCGCCTGATCGATCAGGATGTCGGCCATGGCGGGAGACATGCTCGTGATGAAGATGGATCCGGCTAACAGGCGCTTCAGCATCAGGCCTTCCCCGTTCAGAGGCACGAAGCGTCTCCTGAACGGGGGCGATGGGTCAATTCGTCCGGAAGGGATATCTCGGAAGCGCGCAGCACCCACAAACAATATCAGTGGACGCCTTCCGCCTGCATGGCTTCGACGCGGATTTCTTCTGTGAGTTGCGCCTTCAATTGTGAGAACTCCGGCGTCGTCTTCATCCTGTAGTGACGAGGGTGCGGCAGATCGACGGGGATGTCGGCCTTGATACGGCCAGGCCGCGCCGACATGACGATCACCCGCGAGGCGAGGAAGATCGCTTCTTCGATGTCGTGGGTGACGAAGAGCACGGTCTTGCGCTCGCGCTCCCAGATGCCGAGGAGCAGCTCCTGCATCAGGCCGCGGGTCTGGTTGTCGAGGGCGCCGAAGGGCTCATCCAGCAGCAGGATCTCCGGATCATTGGCGAGTGCCCGGGCGATGGCGGTGCGCTGCTGCATGCCGCCGGAGAGCTGCTTGGGATAATGGTTCTCGAAGCCGCGCAGGCCCACCTTCTCGGTGTAGGAGGCGACAATCTCCTGGCGTTGCGCCTTTGGGACACCCTTTTCTCGCAAGCCATAAGCGATGTTCTCGGCAATCGTTAGCCACGGGAAGAGGGTGTAGGACTGGAACACCATGCCGCGATCGGCGCCAGGGCCTTTGATCTCGCGACCGTTGAGCATCACGCGCCCGGCAGTGGGACGGTCAAGGCCTGCAACGATGCGCAGGAGCGTGGACTTTCCGCAGCCGGACGGGCCCAGGATGGTGATGAAGTCGTTCTTCTCAACTCGCAGGTTCGTGGGCTCGAGCGCCCGCACGGGCGCACCGCCGCGCACGCCGGGAAACACACGCGAGACGTTGTCGATCTGGAGGATCGTGTTGCTCATGCGAGCCTCCACGGGAAGAGCTTGCGGTTCACGCCCTTGAACAGGAAATCGGAGATGAGGCCGATGATGCCGATGATGATGATGCCGAAGATCATCTGACCCGTGGCGAGGAGCGCCTGGCTGTCGATGATCATATGCCCGATGCCGGACGAAGAGCCGATGAGCTCGGCGACGATCACATAGGTCCACGCCCAGCCGAGCACGAGGCGCAGGATCTCGGCGATCTCCGGCGCGTTGGCCGGGATGAGCACGCGCTTGACCACGCCCTGATCGCTGGAGCCCAGGGTATAGGCTGCCTCGACGAGATCGCGCCGCGTGTTGCCGACAGCCACGGCCACCATGAGGATGATCTGGAACACCGAGCCGATGAAGATCACAAGAAGCTTCTGCATCTCGCCGATCCCCGCCCAGAGGATGAGCAGCGGCACGAAGGCAGAGGCCGGCAGGTAGCGCGCGAAGGACACGAAGGGCTCGAGGAACGCCTCAAAGGATTTGTAGGCGCCCATCATGATGCCGAGCGGCACGGCGATGACTGCTGCAAGAATGAAGCCGCCGACCACGCGCCAGACGGTGATGCTGATGTCGCCCAAGAAGCCGAAGCGCGTGAGCAGCAGCCAGCCGTCCTGCAGCATGGTGACGGGATCGGCCAGGAAGGTGCGCGACACGAAACCGCCGAGCGTCGCGAAGGCCCACGCTGCCACGAAGAGGACGAAGAAGGATATGCCGAGCGTGACGCGCGTGCCCTGGCTGACGGGTTCGAGAGGACGAGGCATGAGAAATCTGCTCTGCGATCCGGACGTGTGTACCGGACGCCGCTTGTGAAGAATGGATCCGGCGGCGGTTCGCATGAAGGCAAGCCGCCGCCGGAAGGACGCGTTACTGGATGAAGCTGGTATCCGCCAGGGCTTCCATGTCGGGCTTCTGCTTGATGATGCCGGTCTCCAGCAGCAGGTCGGCGGCCTCGGCCGAGAAGGTCTTGAATTCGCCGGCGAAGAACTTCTTGTTGGCCTCGCGGTCCTGCCAGCGCAGGAACTGGGCCGATTTGCCGAAGGCCTCGCCGGTCTGCTTCACGTCGGCGCCCATGATCTCGTAGGCCTTGGCCTGATCTTTGGCGATCATGTCGAGCGCCTCGAAATAGCTGTCGGCGGCCAGAGCCTTGGCGGCCTTCGGATTGTCAGCGAGGAATTTCGGCGTGCAGCCGAAGGTGTCCATCACGGCCGGGTAGTCGAGGGTGGTGGCGATGATCTTGCCGGATTGCGGCGCCGCGCGCACGGACGAGAGATAAGGCTCGTAGGTCATGGCCACATCGTTCTGGCCTGCGATGAAGGCCTGGGCGGCAGGACCCGGCTCCATGTTGACCACGGTCACGTCCTTCACGGAAAGACCGTTCTTCTTGAGCATCCAGGCCAGCACGAAATAGGGCGACGTGCCGGGCGCAGAGGCCGCCACCTGCTTGCCCTTGATGTCCTTGATGGAGCCGACCTCGTTCCTCACCACCATGCCGTCGGCGCCGAAGCTCTTATCAAGCTGGAAGATCTGCTTGGTGGGCACGCCGTTGGCGTTCCACACAATCCAGGTTTCCACAGTCGTGGCGGCGCATTGGATGTCGCCGGACTGAATCGCGAGGTGGCGGCTCGCCTGCGGCACCTTCTTGATCGTGACGTCGAGACCATTCTTCTTGAAGATGCCGGCTTCCTTTGCGAGCGTCAGGGGCGCGAAGCCCGTCCAGCCCGAGATGCCGACGGCCACCTTCGTCTCCTGCGCCGAGGCGGATCCCGCCGCCAGCGCCAACACGGCCAAACCACCCAATACCGCCTTCATTGCAGCCTCCGTTTATCCAAGTTCCCTGGCTCGTTCTGCCGACCGCACCCGCTGGAAGGTTTCGCGGTTCTCGCACCGTGCATTCTCTTCGAGCGGGCGAATGGCACCATGACGTGGCGGCATTGTCAAATGTCTAGACATTTTTCCCTGCCATTGTTTTGAGCACCATCAGCGGAAAACGATATCCTATGCCGAACCCTCGGGCTCGATCTCGACGAGGACCGCCCGACCCGTGCCGGAGAGCAGGATGAGGTCCTGCGTCGCCTCCAGCATCAGCGTGTCGAGTGTCCGAAGCGAATGGATCACTGAGCCAAGCGTCACGTCGAACGGACCATCGAGCGGAACGAAAAAGGCGACGTCGGTCTCCTCGGCCAGTAGCGTCACGCCGGATTTCACGAACCTCGTCCGATGCCGGAACTGGCTGCGGCGGGTCATGACGTTGAGGTCGCGGATCGGTCTCGAGAGGAGACGCCCGGTGGTGCTGTCGTCACCGGAGAAGGAAAGCTTGGGAGAAGCCTTGTCCAGTGCATAGGTGACGCCCTCCACATCGAGCTCGATGCCGTCGCCCTCGACCACGATGAGCGTGCGGTCGATGCCTGGAAAAACCGAGAACGGCCCGTCGGAGGCCACATCCGCCATGCTGATGCGCCATCCGAACGTGTCGAAGCTCGAACCCTCCGGAAAGGCTGCGACCTCCGCGGTGGTACCGTGGCCGTTCTTCCAGGGAACGCGGACGAGATCCTCGCTACGGATGACGCGTGCTTTCATCAGCGCAGGCTCGGCAGGTTGAGGCCGTGTTCGCGAGCGCAGTCGACTGCGATGTCGTAGCCCGCATCCGCATGGCGCATCACGCCGGTCGCCGGGTCGTTCCACAGCACCCGCTCGACGCGCTTGGCCGCTTCCGGCGTGCCGTCGCAGACGATCACCATGCCCGAATGCTGCGAGAAGCCCATGCCGACGCCGCCGCCGTGGTGCAGCGACACCCAGGTGGCGCCGGACGCGCAGTTGAGGAGCGCGTTGAGCAGCGGCCAGTCGGAGACCGCGTCCGAGCCGTCCTTCATGGCCTCCGTTTCGCGGTTCGGGCTTGCGACCGAGCCGGAATCGAGATGATCGCGGCCGATCACGATGGGCGCCTTCAACTCGCCCTTGGCGACCATCTCGTTGAAGGCAAGCCCAAGGCGGTGGCGATCCCCCAGGCCGACCCAGCAGATGCGCGCGGGCAGGCCCTGGAACTTGATGCGCTCCTTCGCCATGTCGAGCCAGTTGTGCAGGTGCTTGTTGTCGGGCAGCAGCTCCTTCACCTTGGCGTCCGTCTTGTAGATGTCCTCCGGATCGCCTGAGAGCGCGCACCAGCGGAACGGCCCGATGCCGCGGCAGAAGAGCGGACGGATATAGGCGGGCACGAAGCCGGGGAAGTCGAAGGCGTTATCGACGCCTTCCTCCTTGGCCATCTGGCGGATGTTGTTGCCGTAATCGAGGGTGGGCACGCCGGCCTTGTGGAAGTCGAGCATGGCGCGCACGTGCTCGGCCATGGACTGCTTGGCGGCATGCTCCACAGCTTTCGGGTCGGTCTCGCGCTTGGCTTCCCATTCGGCAAGCGTCCAGCCCTTCGGCAGGTAGCCGTTGATGGGATCATGCGCGGAGGTCTGATCCGTGACCGCATCGGGCCGGATGCCGCGTCGGTAGATTTCCGGGAAGATCTCGGCGGCGTTGCCGAGGAGGCCTACGGAAACCGGCTTCTTGTCGCGGCAGGACTGCTCGATGATCGCAAGCGCCTCGTCGAGGGTGTCGGCGCGCTGGTCCACATAGCCCGTACGCAGGCGCATTTCGATGCGGCTCGGCTGGCACTCGACCGCCAGGCAAGACGCACCAGCCATGGTGGCGGCGAGCGGCTGCGCGCCGCCCATGCCGCCGAGGCCGCCGGTGAGGATCCAGCGGCCGGAGAGATCGCCGCCATAGTGCTGGCGGCCCACCTCCACGAAGGTCTCGTAGGTGCCCTGCACGATGCCCTGGGTGCCGATATAGATCCAGGAGCCTGCCGTCATCTGGCCGTACATCATGAGGCCCTTGCGGTCGAGCTCATGGAACTTGTCCCAGGTGGCCCAGTGCGGCACCAGGTTGGAATTGGCGATCAGCACGCGCGGCGCATCCGCGTGGGTGCGGAAGACGCCGACCGGCTTGCCCGACTGCACGAGGAGCGTCTCGTCCGCTTCCAGATCTTTGAGCGCAGAGACGATGCGGTCGAAGCTGTCCCAGTCGCGCGCGGCGCGGCCGATGCCGCCATAGACCACGAGTTCGCCGGGCTTCTCGGCGACCATCGGATCGAGATTGTTCATCAGCATGCGCAGGGGCGCCTCCGTCAGCCAGCTCTTGGCCGACAAATCGGTGCCGTGGGGGGCGCGGATCACGCGGGCGTTGTCAATGCGGGTCATGGGACGATCCTCGGGTCAGGCTTTGGATTGGGCGAAGGTGAGACAGGTCTGGAGAATGAGATTCAGCGCCGCACGCATGGGTGCCGCATATCCCTCGTCGTAAGGCGTCGGCCACTGGCCTTCGGCGACGGAGCCGAACGGCTCGTCCATGTAGCCGCGGCAGGCGAGCTCCATCTGCACCGCGTGGACACCGGCCTCAGGACGCCCAAGGCTGCGCGTGATGAAGCCGCCCTTGAAGCGGCCATTGACCACATGGCTGAAGCCGCTGCTGGCGCAGATCGTCTCGATGGCATCGCTCAACGCAGCCGCACAGGTGGTGCCGCCATTGGTGCCGATGTTGAAGTGGGGCAGAGTGCCGTCGAACAGGCGCGGAATCACCGAGCGGATCGAGTGGCAGTCATAGACCGCGACATTGGCATGCCGTGCCCGCAGCCGCTCGATCTCCGTGCGCAGCGTCGCGTGATAGGGGTCGAAGAAGCGGGCGCGCCGCTCCGCAATCTCCTCCGCAGACGGCTCGGCTCCCGGTTCATAGAGAGGCTCGCCATCGAACGTGGTGGTGGGGCACAGCTCCGTCGTCGCCTGCCCCGGGTAGAGCGAAACGCCGGACGGGTCGCGGTTCACGTCGATGACTGTGCGGGAGACCGTGGTGCGGATCACGGTGGCACCGAGTTCGGCCGCGAAACCGTAGAGCCGCTCGATCCACCAGTCCGCATCCTTGCGCGCAAGCCAGGGCGAAACCAGACCACGCTCATACTCTGCCGGAATCTTCGTGCCGGTATGCGGCAGGCTCACCAAGAGGGGCGCGTCGCTACGGATGACCTCGAGCCAGTCCGGATGCTCCGAGCTCATCACTCTGCCCCATCCGTGACAAGCGGCAATACGTCGGCACCGGCGGCCTCCGCCAGAGCACCGGATACAACGAGAGCTGTGGCCACTTCCATCTCAGGCGCCATGTGCCGGTCGTCGTCTAGATGCGGAATCTGCGCGCGCAGCAGGGCGCGGGCGCGCTCCAGGCGCTCGCTGGATTGCATCGGCGCATGGAAGTCGCAGCCCTGGACGGCAGCAAGATATTCGATGCCGATGACGTTCGCAGCGTTCGCTGCCATCGCAAGGAGCCTGCGGGCCCCATGGGTCGCCATGGAGACATGGTCCTCCTGGTTGGCGGAAGTCGGGATCGAGTCGACGCTTGCCGGACAGGCGCGCTGCTTGTTCTCGGACACGAGGGCTGCAGCCGTCACCTGCGGGATCATGAAGCCGGAATTGAGCCCCGGCTTCGGCGTAAGGAAAGCGGGCAGCCCTGAAAGGGTCGGGTCGACCAGCATGGCAATGCGCCGCTCAGCGAGCGAGCCGATCTCGCAGAGCGCCATGGCGATCATGTCGGCGGCAAAGGCCACGGGTTCGGCATGGAAGTTTCCGCCGGAGATGACTTCGCCTGTGTCGGAGAACACGAGCGGGTTGTCGGAGACGCCGTTCGCCTCGGTGCGGAGCGTCTCGGCTGCCTGACGCAGCAGGTCGAGCACCGCACCCATGACCTGTGGCTGGCAGCGCAGGCAGTACGGGTCCTGCACGCGGTCGTCGTTGGTGAGGTGCGAGGCGCGGATGGCGCTGCCCTTCATCAAGGCGCGAAGGGAGGCCGCGACCTCGATCTGGCCGCGATGGCGGCGCAGCTTCTGGATGCGTTCGTCGAACGGGCCATCGGAGCCCTTGGCGGCATCGGTGGCGAGCGCTCCCGTGACGAGCGCGGCTTGGAACACCCGCTCGACCTCGAACAGCCCTGCGAGCGCGAGAGCGGTCGACACCTGCGTGCCGTTGAGAAGCGCCAGACCTTCCTTGGGGCCGAGGGTCAGCGGCGCGAGGCCGGCGCGGGCGAGAGCCGCTTCCGCCTTCACCCGCACGCCATCGACGAAGAACTCGCCGACGCCCATGAGGGCCGCGGTCATGTGGGCGAGGGGAGCGAGATCGCCCGACGCGCCGACGGAGCCCTGACCTGGAATGATCGGGATCAGGTTTGCCTTCAGGCAGGCCGTCAGATGCTCGATGGTGGACCAGCGCACGCCCGATGCTCCCTGAGCGAGGCTCGCGAGCTTGAGGGCCATGACGAGCCGCACAACGGGAACGGGCAGCGGCTCACCGACGCCGGCGGCGTGCGAGAGCACGATGTTGCGCTGGAGAGTCGCGAGATCGGCCGTGCCGATGCGCACGCTCGCGAGCTTTCCGAAGCCGGTGTTGATGCCATAGACCGGATCGCCCTTCGCAACGATGGTCTCAATGGTCTTGGCACTCGCCTCGATGGCCCGGCGGCAATCCTGATCCAGCGCGATGTCCCCGCCGAAATAGACGCTGCGCCAGTCGGCCAGAGCGACGGAGCCGGGATGAAGCATGATGGGTTGTGTCACTGTCCCCTCCAGACACGGGCGTGAAGCGGGTTGAAGCCGATGCGGTAGACGAGCTCCGCCGGCCGTTCGATATTCCAGATCGCGAGATTGCAGCTCTTGCCGGGCTCAAGCGTGCCGATCTCATCGAGCCAGCCCAGCGCACGCGCGGCTTCGCGCGTCACGCCTGCGATGCACTCCTCGACTGTCATGCGGAACAGGGTAGCGCCCATGTTCATGGTGAGCAGCAGCGAGGTGAGCGGCGAGGTGCCTGGGTTGCAGTCGGTCGCAAGGGCCATACGGGTGCCGGCTTCGCGGAAGGCGGCGATGGGCGGCACCTTCGTCTCGCGCAGCATGTAGAAGGCGCCCGGCAGCAGCACGGCAATGGTGCCGGCCTTCGCCATGGCTGCGGCGCCGTCCTCATCCGTGTATTCGAGATGATCGGCAGAGAGGGCGCCATAATCCGCAGCGAGTTTTGCTCCATGGAGATTGGAGAGCTGGTCGGCGTGAAGCTTGATCTTGAGGCCATGTGCGTTGGCGGCGTCGAACACGCGGGCGGTCTGCTCAGGCGAAAATGCGATGCCCTCGCAGAAGGCGTCGACTGCATCGGCCAGTCCCTCGCGGGCCAAAGCCGGCAGCATCTCGCGGCAGATCTTGTCGATGAAGGCATCCTTGTCGCCGTTCGCCTCCGGCGGCAGGGCATGGGCGCCGAGGAAGGTGGTGGTGACGGAGACGGGGCGCTCGACACCTAAGCGGCGCGCGGCGCGCAGGGAGCGTGCCTCCGTCTCCAGATCGAGCCCGTAGCCCGACTTGATTTCGACCGTGGTGCAGCCCTCCGCGACGAGGTGATCGAGGCGGGACAGGGCACTGGCGACAAGCTCGTCCTCGCTCGCCGCACGGGTGGCCTTCACGGTGGACACGATACCGCCTCCGGCGCGGGCGATCTCCTCGTAGCTCGCACCTTTCAGGCGCAGCTCGAACTCATGGGCGCGGTCGCCGCCATAAACGAGATGGGTGTGGCAGTCGACAAGCCCCGGCGTGATCCAGCGGCCCTCGCAGTCGATTCGCTCGGCGGCATCCCAGCCCGCGGGCATGTCCTCCGCCGGTCCGGCAAAGGCAATCCGGCCATCCTTGGCAGCAACGGCTCCGATCTCGACGATTCCAAGACCGTCGCCCTTGAGCGTCGCAAGGCGAGCGTTGAGCCAGACCCGGTCGAAGCGCATGTTCCTGCTCCGGTTCATCACGATAATGTCTATACATAATCGCGAACAATCGATATTGTCTAGACGTATTCGATCGGTTCTGATGGTCGGGCGGCGGCATGGCTTTTTGGCGGCTGTCGCTACCCAGCAAAGGTTACAGCGATGCGCAGGCTCATTCTCGATCATGTCCTTCTTGCCCATGGATGGGATCGGAATGTGGGTCTCGACATCGAGCACGGGACGATTTCCGCCGTGCGTCCCGGGGCGTTGCCTGAGGGCCGCGAGCGCGTTGCCGGCATCTCGCTGCCCGGCCTGCCGAACCTGCACAGCCACACCTTCCAGCGCGGCATGGCGGGCCTTGCCGAAACGCGCGGGCCGGAAGGGGACAGCTTCTGGACATGGCGGCAGGTGATGTACCGCTTTCTCGGCTCCCTCACGCCGGACGATGTGGAGGCCGTCGCGGCCTTTGCCATGATGGAGATGCTGGAGGGCGGCTTCACTGCGCTCGCCGAGTTTCATTACCTGCACCACGATGCCGATGGCCGCCCCTATAGCAACATCGCGGAACTCTCCGGATGCATTGCCGCCGCTGCGCAGGAGACCGGCATGGGCCTGACGCTTCTGCCGGTCTTCTATGCGCAGGGCGGGTTCGGCGGGGCTGCGCCGACCGAAGGGCAGAGGCGATTCATCAACGATGTTGGGACTTATGCCCGCCTGCTGGAACGTGCGCGCAAGGTGGTGGCCGGGCTCGACGATGGGGTTGTGGGCATCGCGCCGCACAGCCTGCGTGCGGTCACGCCTGAAAGCCTATCCGAAATCGTCGTGATGGCAGGCGAGGGGCCCGTCCACATCCACATCGCCGAGCAGGTGAAAGAGGTGGAGGATTGCCTTGCCTGGTCAGGCCAGCGTCCGGTCGCGTGGCTGCTCGATCATGCGCCTGTCGATCAACGATGGTGCCTCATCCACGCCACGCATCTCAACCCGCAGGAGGTGAAGGGCATCGCCGCGAGCGGCGCGGCGGCGGGCCTGTGCCCGATCACGGAGGCCAATCTCGGCGATGGCATTTTCGAGGGCGCCGACTATCTCCCAGCAGGAGGCCGCTTCGGAGTCGGATCCGATTCCAACATCGAGATCTCGGCCCCGGGAGAACTCAAGCAGTTCGAGTACAGCCAGCGCCTCAAGCACCGCGCCCGCAACGTGCTGGCCGAGCGCGAGGGTCAATCGACGGGGCGCAGCCTCTACGAGAAGGCGCTGGCGGGTGGAGCGCAGGCGCTTGGCCGACGAATTGGTGCCATCGCCGAGGGGCATCGTGCCGATTTCGTGGTGCTCGATGCCGATCATCCCGATCTCGCCGCCGTCTCGGGCGACCGTTGGCTCGATTCATATGTATTCGTCACTGGTAAGGCTGCCATCGATACCGTGTTCGTGGCTGGCATGCCTGTGGTAAGGAGCGGCCGGCACGTGAAGCGTGAGGCGATCCGCGCCCGCTACACGAAGGCCATGGCCCGCATCCTGACCTGACAAATGACTGAAGGCGGCATGAAACATCTGCACCAGCGCATCCGCGACGATATCGAGGCCAAGATCATGTCCGGCGAATGGACGCCGGGGCACCGCATCCCGTTCGAGCATGAGCTGATGGCGGAATACGGCTGCTCGCGCATGACCGTGAACAAGGTGCTCTCGACGCTTGCGGCCAACGGTCTCATCACCCGCCGGCGCCGCGCGGGAACTGTGGTGGCCGAGCCGAGCAACCAGCAGGCGGTGCTGCAGATCCAGGATTTCGCCCTTGAGGCGGCGCGCGCCGGAGTGGAGTACCGCTTCAAGATCCTGAGCCGTTCCGTCGAGCCCATCGATGCTGCCGCCGCGCAGCGCACCGGACTGCCGACGGGCACCAAGATGCTCTGCCTGTCCACGCTCCATGTGATGGACGACGTGCCGCAAGCCTTCGAGCAGCGTCTGATCAACCTCGCCACTGTGCCTGAAGCCGCCGACGAGCCGTTCAAGGACGACCCGCCGGGGACATGGCTTTTGCGACGCGTGCCGTGGACGGATGCGGAGCACATTGTCCGTGCCGTGAATGCAAATGGTGCGCTGGCGAAGCGACTGCAAATCCAGACGGGAACAGCCTGTCTCATGCTGGAGCGGCGAACCTGGCAGGCAGGGGCCTTTGTGACCGAAGCGCGGATCACCTACCCGGGCGACAGGCATCAGCTCGTAGGACGCTTCTCGCCGGTTGCGTGAGGGAACTACTCTGCACCTACTGTCATTCCGGGGCGCCGCAGCCGAGCCCGGAATCTATAATCGCCAACAGTGCAGAATAGGGCGTGATGCTCCTCGCCCACTCTTGAAACGTCATGGTTATGGATTCCGGGCTCCGCTGCGCGGCCCCGGAATGACAATACTGCGCTTCGAGACGAGATCACCGGCACAAGGCCGGTGACGACGAATAGGAGATAGCGTTTGACGCTTACGCCAAAGCCGAGCGTAAATCCTCAATCAGATCGTCCGCATCCTCGATGCCGACCGACAGGCGCACGATCCCGTCGTCGATGCCGAGTTCGGCCCGCACCTCGGGCGGCACGGAGGCATGGGTCATGATCGCCGGATGCTCGATGAGGCTTTCCACACCCCCCAGGCTTTCGGCCAAGGTGAAGAGCTGGCAGCGCTCCAAGAAGCGCGTCGCTCCGTCGAGCCCACCCTTGATGCGGGTGGTGATGATGCCGCCGAAGCCGCGCATCTGGCGCTTGGCGAGCTCATGCTGCGGGTGCGACGCGAGACCTGGATAGATCACGCCATCAATGCCCGGATGAGTCTCGAGGAACTGGGCGATCTTGAGCGCCGACGTGCAGTGCCGCTCCATGCGCAGCGACAGGGTCTTCAGGCCGCGCAGGGCCAGGAAGCTGTCGAAGGGGCCCGACACAGAACCAACCGCGTTCTGCAGGAAGGCGATCTTCTCGCGGACTTCCTGGTTCTGGCCGACGATCACCACGCCGCCGACCATGTCGGAATGGCCATTCAGATACTTGGTGGTGGAATGAACCACGATGTCGAAGCCGAACTCGAGCGGGCGCTGCACCCACGGACTTGCGAAGGTATTGTCGGCAACCAGCCAAGTGCCATGCCCGCGCGTGGCCGCGGCAATGGCTTCGAGATCAGCGAGCTTCAGAAGCGGATTGGTCGGCGTCTCGACCCAGACGAGCTTGGTGTTGGGGCGCAGGGCCGCCTTTACGGCGTCGGCATCCCCGAGATCGACATACGTGATATCGAGCCCGGCTGACTTCCGGCGCACCCGCTCGAAGAGGCGGCGCGTGCCGCCGTAGAGATCATCGGAGGCGACGATGTGCGACCCGTGCTCCATCATGTCGAGCACCGTCGCGCTCGCGGCGAGACCCGACGAGAAAGCGAAGGCTGCCGAGCCTCCTTCAAGATCCGCGATGCAGCGCTCGAAGGCCATGCGGGTCGGGTTCTGCGAGCGGGCATATTCGAAGCCCTTGTGAACGCCGGGGCTCTCCTGCGCGAAGGTGGAGGTGGCGTAGATCGGCATCATCACCGCGCCAGTGGTGGGATCCGGCGACTGGCCTGCATGGATGCAACGGGTGGCGAAATCGAGCTGGTTGCGGGTGGTCATTGGGGTTGGATCCGGAAGAAGTTGATGAGGTCGATGCGGGTGGCGAGGCCCACGAAGGCGTCGCCCTCCATGATCACCGGCACCAGGCCGGCGGCGAAGAGGGGCAGAAGTTCCCGGACGGGAGCATCGGCGGTAATGGTTTGCAGGCGCGTCACCATCACGTCGCGCGCCGGCTTGTCGAACACCCCCTGCGGCGCGCCTTCGTTCGCCACCAGCGCGTCGAGGATGTCGCTCTCGTCGATCAGCCCGACCACGCGGCCGTCATCGATGACGGGCAACTGCGAAACGTCGGAGGAGCGCATGCGGGCGAAAGCCGAGCGCAGGGTCTCGCTGGGTGAGACGAAGATGGTGGCGCCTTCTCCGAAGGGATTGATCACCACGTCGCGGACGGTCCCGGTCACCTTGCGGTCGAGCCAGCCTTCCTGCGCGATGAAGGCATCGTTGAACACCTTCGACAGGTACTTGGCGCCCGTGTCGCAGACGAGGGTGACGACGCGCTTCGGTTCCGTCTGCTCGCGGCAGTAACGCAGGGCAGCGGCCAGCAGGGTGCCGGAGGATGAGCCTGCCAGAATGCCTTCCTTGCGCAGGAGTTCGCGCGCGGCCGAGAAGCTCTCCTTGTCAGTGATGGAATAGGCCTTCTTCACCAATGAGAGGTCGCAGTTCGGGGGCACGAAATCCTCCCCGATGCCCTCCACGGCCCAGGAGCCGGCCTCAAGCATCTGCCCGGTCTCGACCAGGGGGGCAAGGATCGAGCCTGCGGGATCGGCGAGCACCATGGCGGTCTTCGGCGAGGCCTTCTTGAGGAAGCGCCCGACGCCGGTGAGTGTGCCGCCCGAGCCGACGCCCACCACAACCGCATCCACGTCGCCCTCCATCCCGTCCAGGATCTCCGGGCCCGTGCTCGCCTCGTGGGCGGCCGGATTGGCCGGGTTCTCGAACTGGTTGATGTAGACGGCACCGGGCGTCCTGGCGGTGATCGCTTGAGCGAGATCCTGGTAATAATCCGGGTGGCCCTTGCCCACGTCCGAGCGGGTGATGACCACCTCGGCGCCAAGGGCTTTGGCGTGCAGCACCTTCTCCCGGGACATCTTGTCCGGCACGACGAGGAGGGTACGATAACCCTTGCTGGCGCCGACGAGTGCGAGACCCACGCCTGTATTTCCTGCGGTTGCCTCGATGATGGTGCCGCCGGGCTTCAGGCGCCCATCGGCTTCCGCCGCCTCGATCATGGCGCGGGCCGGCCGGTCCTTGATGGAGCCGCTGGGATTGGCACTCTCCAGCTTCAGGAAGAGCTTGCAGGGGCCGGTGTCGAGGCTTGTCACCTCGACGAGAGGAGTTCGGCCGATGAGGTCCAGGGCTCCATGGGCAGCCATATTAGCATCTTTCGAATGTGAAATATGTTATTTGTTTCTTTTGGGTGTGAAACTTCCTCGTACTTATAGATACCATTGTACATTGTCACCTGCTCTTCCGATAACTCAACTGCGATCCCGCATATTGGTGCCGGCAGCGGGCGCCCAGACGAGAAAAAGCCCCGGCTTTTGGCCGGGGCTCTTCGAGAGCTGTCTCGTCAGATAACGAAGAAGTCCTTGTAGGTGAGGGCGACCTTGTTCGACACCTGGGCGAACTCCACCGCCTGCTTCGAGCCGGAGCCGTCCGCATCGTAGGAGAGAACGCCTGTCTTCTTGTTGTAGATCAGGTAGTCGTCCGAATCACGGGCTCTGCTGCCGGTCACGAAGTAATCGGCATTCAGCTCCGTCGGGTTGGACATCGTTCCGCTGCCGAGCTTTTTGAACACGGCATTGTCGAGCAGGAAGCTGTCGTACCTGACGTTGAAGTCGACCACCGTGTCAAAGTTCACCTTGCGGTCCGTCGAGGCGGTTCCGAGCTTGGTGTTGAACACGAAGGCATCGCTGCCCGCGCCGCCGTAGAGCCGGTCGTTGCCTGTGCCTCCATTGACCATGTCATTGCCAGTGCCGCCATAGACCCTGTCGTTGCCGCTGTCGCCGTAGACCCAGTCGTTGCCCGACCCGCCATCGACGGTATCATGCCCGGAACCGCCATAGACCCGGTCATGTCCGGCGTTGCCGTACACCTTGTCGTTTCCGGCACCGCCATAAGCCCGGTCATTGCCGGCGCCGCCGTAGACCGAGTCATTGCCGCCGTCGCCGCCGACCTTATCGTCGCCGCCGTCACCGTAGACCTTGTCGTTATTGGCACCGCCACTGAGGCTGTCGTTGCCGCCACGGCCCCTGATCGTGTCGTTGCCGCCCAGGCCTCTCATGACGTTATCGATGTTGTCCTGGCCGTTGAGGGTGTCGTTGCCGGAGCTGCCCTTGCGCTCGACAACCTCATTGCCGGTGGTGACCGGGGGAGGGGGCGGCGGAGGAGTCACCGGAGGAGGCGCAACCGGGTTCGGCACCCACGTGTCGCCCACAAGCTTGCCATCAGCAAACTGCAGAACCTCGACACCCAGCAGGGTATCGGTGCCTTCCGTGGTGCCGGCGACGGTCCGGCTCGTGAGGGTTCCGCCGATCGTGTAGCTCGCACGATTGCTGGAGAACTGCGCCGTATCGTTTCCGTCGCCGCCTTCCAGCGTGTCGTTACCAGCGCCACCTCTTAAGGTATCGTCTCCGCCATAGCCATACAGCTTGTTGTCCGTGCTGTTGCCGACGATGAGATTGCTGAGCTGATTTCCTGCGCCGTCCTTCGCCCATTTTGCCAGCGGGTCCTGAGGATTGACCGGGTCGACCAGCCAAAGGTTCTCCACATTGGCAGTCAAGGGGCTGGCAATGGGGATGGAGAGGAAGCTGACAATGGTATCGATCCCCTCTCCAGCCGCTTCTGTTACGATGTCCTGGGTGTGGTCCATATAGTAGATGTCGTTGCCCAATCCGCCCTTCATTTTGTCGGCACCGTCGCCGCCGTTCAGAACGTTATGTCCAGCATTGCCGTTCAACGTGTTCGCGCCGGAATTTCCAGTTGCGATCAGGTTGGCCGTACCTGTCAGAGTCAACTCTTCGACTTGAGCCGAGAGCGTATAATCGACGCTGCTGAAAACGTGGTCGTAGCCACCCAAGCCGCCATTGGCCTTCTCAACGATCAGCACGCCGGCGTTGTTGACGATATAGACGTCGTTGCCATCGCCGCCCTGCAGCGTGTCGGCTCCTCCACCCCCATTGAGCGTATCCGCTCCGCCAAAGCTTTCGAGGTTGTTGGCAGCAGCGTTGCCGGTCAGAACGTTGTCATGCCCGTTGCCGTAGCCGTTGATGGCGGCCGACCCCGTCAATGTCAGATTCTCGACATTGGCCCCGAGCGTGTACTTGGCCGAAGAGATGACATGATCTTTGCCTTCGCCAGCATTCTCAGTGACGACATCGCCTTCCTTGTTGACAAAGTAGGTGTCGTTGCCGGCACCACCAGCCATCGTGTCGACACCGGCAGAGCCGGTGAGCGTATCGTCGCCCGCGGTCGCCACGCCGCCGGTCACGTTGCCGGAAATCACGGTATTGATCGCATTGCCGGCGTCGTTCGTGGGCTCTTCGCGGATTGCGTAACGGGCATTCTGCGGGTTGATGACGTTGTTCAGAATTTGCGTCCCGTCAGAGTAGTAAGCCTTGATCGGGAACTTTGCAGGGCTCTCGGTTGTATGGCCATCCGGGTAATCCTCGCGAAGCCGGATCTGCACTTCGTCATACTCGCCCGGAATCTCCTTGGAGTTTTTGGAGATGAAGCTGTCCCTGAGAATCGTGTAGTCGGAGCCCTCAATGCGCACGCCCTGGCGCATGTTGTCGTGAATGTCGGCTCCGCTGATGGTCACATTGTCGGACAGCTTGACCAGGATGCCCTCACGGCTGTTCCCGTAATATTCACCACCGATGATCTGAACATTGGTGACATGTGCGATCTCAGGCTCGTTTTCGCGCTGGATATCGCCGCGCTGAACGACAATGCCTGCGCCGCCGGTCGCACCCGTGCCGTTGCCGTAGGCCTTGTTGCCCTCTAGTACAATGTCCTGCGAAGCATTCTGAATGTTGAAGCCGTGGCGATCGTTGGCATAGGAGACGTTGCCGCTGTAGACGCCGCCCACGACCCCATCGGCAACGAAGCCATCGAGCCCATTGTGGTGTGCGCTGGAGTTCGTGACCGTCAGGTCGTAGGTGATCTCGTGCGGGTTGATGCCGTATGCCGAGCAGTTTCTGGCTTCGACATTGTCGAGAGTGATGTTGGTCTGCTTGTCTCCGGATTCTGCTTTCACGCCGCAGATGAAGCCGGCCTGATGCCCGATGTTGTTGGCCTTGTTGCCGTCGATGACCAGATTGGAAATCGTGACGTTCTCGACCGTATCCAAGGCTGTTCGGACGATGCCGTTGAGTCTGGCATCGAAGTCGTTTTCAAGCATGATCACCGTGTCGCGGTTGCCGGAGCCCGTCAGCTTGACACCCGACAGAAGTTCGATGGCGCCCGCCGAAGGATTGGTCTTGTCGCCGGTGACAACCCAGGTTCCCGCGCCGAGTTGAACCTCCACCTGACCCTTTGAAGGATCCTTCATGTACTCTGCATGCGCCTTCGCGATGGCGTCCTTGATCTTCGCGACGTTCTCCAGAGCGGCCTGTTCTTCATTCGGGTTGGTAGAGGGACCATCAAGGGTAATGAATGGCATTAATCAGTATCCTTTGCTTGAATGCGTCGAGGAGCGTATTGGCAAGCGTCATTGTCGCCGGAATCTCGTCCGGCACTTGCAATGCAATGACTGCCAGTTATTGTGTTTTGCTTCGGGCGATGCGGCATCGTTCAAAGCTGCTTCGGCGTCAGTCTGAGGAATTACCGCTGCCGGAAGGGCAGGGTATTCATTCGGAGCCTCAGGGCGGAGCCGGTCCTGCCTCGTGTGAAGTCATGAGCATAGGGCTGTTTCCTCTGCAGTAACTGCCAGATTGCTCAAGATTAAATAGGCAATTTCTCAAATTCGAAATGGAGCAATTTTGTATTGTCGATGCAATTTCGAGTTAACGCGTCCGCCGCCTCGACGAGGGCTAATGCTGTTGAAGTATCTGACCTACCCCAAATGGGTCTAGGCCTTCTCAGAAGAGGTTTGGAACATATGGACAAGTTTCAGAATAGGGCCTGACTCACTTGAGCATATCGAAAAGCGACCCTGAGCATTGGGCAACGAGGATCAGAAGAAGAACTCCGATGAACCAGAGCCACGAACCGCGCCGCTGAGGCTGAGCCTGAGGTTGTGGCGAGGACTCTGCGTGGTGGCTGATGAGCGGCACGGGAGGAGAGGGCAGGCGCTCGATCAGTTCGGCCGATGCGGCCGGGATGCTGCCGGCGATGCCGATGAACCGAAAGCTTACCGGGATGCCGCCCACGAAACCGACCTCCGCCGGCTGAATCGAGGCCTCGTGTCGAACCCACCAATATTCCTTGCGATCGTCCATGCTGCATCCGTCCATGTCTGACAGGCTATTCTAACGTTTACCGGCGTCGGATTGATCTGGAAATCCAGCTGCAATAGAGCCACCATGACATAATGTTGAGTGTGGACCTCCAGGAGATCTCATGAACGTTCTCGTTACCGGCGGGGCCGGTTACATCGGTGGCCATATGGTTCTGGCCCTGCTCGACGCTGGCCACAAGCCCATTGTATTCGACAACCTGTCGACCGGCTTCCGGTGGTCCGTACCGGAGGGCGTGCCGCTCGTCGTGGGCGACATCGGCGACTTCGAGCTGGTTCTGCGCACCCTGCAGACCTACCAGATCGACGCCATCGCGCATTTTGCCGCGAAGCTGGTCGTGCCTGAATCGGTAACGGATCCGCTCGGCTATTATCTCAACAACACCGTCAAGAGCCGCTCCCTCATGGCCGCCGCGGTGGCGGCTAACGTCAAGAAATTCGTCTTTTCCTCGACGGCGGCCGTGTATGGCAATGCTTCAGACAAGCCGCTCGGCGAGGATGCGCCGCTGGCGCCTCTTTCTCCCTACGGCAGCTCGAAGCAGCTGACCGAGGTGATGCTGCGCGATGTAGCGGCGGCCCACGACATGCGCTACGTGATCCTGCGCTACTTCAACGTGGCGGGATCCGATCCCGCCATGCGCCACGGCCAGTCGACGGCGAATGCCACGCATCTCATCAAGGTGGCGATCCAGACCGCTCTCGGCATGCGCTCCCATATGGAGGTTTTCGGAACCGACTACCCGACGCCGGACGGGACCTGCATCCGAGACTACATTCACGTGACCGACCTGATCGGGGCCCATATGCTCGCCCTGAACCATCTCGACCGGGGCGGGGAGAGTCTCGTTGTGAATTGCGGCTATGGGCATGGCTATTCCGTCTCCGAGGTGATCGAGACGGTGCGCAAGGTCTCCGGAAAGCCCGTTGAGGCGCGCTTTGCGCCGCGCCGGGCCGGCGACCCGGTGACGATCGTGGCGAACTCGGACCGCATCCGGTCCCGGCTGGGATGGCAGCCGCGGCACGATGACCTCGCCAGCATCGTGGATCACTCCCTGCGTTGGGAAAGCATGCTCCGGGAAAGAAATCTCAAGCTGTAGGGGCCCGCGGATCTCTGGCGGCGCGCTAAGAACGGGTTAAGAACCTTTCCGTCAAATGCTGACCCAGCGCCAGCCGATTCCCGGCCGGCAGAGGCGAAAGGGCAGGGGCATGGACAGGGGTGCAGGCATCAACGGAGTTCTGCTGCTGAACCGCCTTCTGTTGGCGGGCTGCTTCCTGCCCGCAGCCTTCGGGCGGGCTATGAACATCTCCGGCTTTGCCGCGACGCTGACCATGAAGGGCATGCCCTATGGGGATGTGGTGGCAACCGTGGTTGTGGTTGCGGAAGTCTTCGGGCCTCTTGCCCTGGCTCTGGGCCTGGCCCCGCGTCTGAGCGCCTCCGTCCTGATCGCCGCCCTCGTGGTGACGACCGGAACCCTGCACCGCTTCTGGGATTACGGCGGCCTGACGCGGCAGGCCGAGCAGGCCGTGTTCCTGTCCCATTTCGGGGTTCTCGCCGGGCTTCTCTTCTACATCCTCACAGGCCCCGGCGCCTGGAGCTGGCAGACCTTGTGGAAGGGCATCGGCAGCCCATCGAAGCCAGCCGCCAAGGCCAAGAAGCGGCAGCCTTCCCGTCAGCGCGCGCCGAAGCCGCGGCCAGCACCCGTTCGTCAGGCCATGGATGACGATGAACTGGCGGATGCGGCCTGACGCGCCCTGGACACGAATCGCTTACAACGCCAAGGTTCCTGCCTTCATTCAGCCTCTTATCCAAGCCATAAATCCTTGATGAGCCGTGCTTTTGCGCACCGGCCGTCGTGCTTTTTTCAGGTTAGCAGTGGCGTCATGCTCCATTCGTCCTCGCGTTGCATTCTCGGTCTCGTTCTTGCCCTGGCGTGCGTGCCCCCGGCCGCCGCTCAGCAGCCCTCCGATCCACTGACCCGGTTCCTGGACGGCGTCTTCAAGAAGCCGACCCCGCCGGCGAGCGCGCCCCAGGCGGCTCCCCAGGCAACGCCAACCGCCCCGGCAGCCGCGCGGCCGAGCCCACAGGCCCAACCCCGCCCGCAGCCGAGGGCGGCCGCTCCCAAGCCGCCAGCAGCTGCACCGCAAAGGGCAGCTCAGCCGAAGCCGCAGCCCGCTCCTCAGACAGCTGCGAAACCGCAGCCAAGGCCCCAGGCTCCTGCCGCCGTGTCCGAAAAGCCGGTCTCCCAATTGCCCGCGCCCGAGCCCCAGAAGCCGACGCCCCCCCCGCCAGTCCAGACGGCGGAGCCGCCCAAGCCCGTTGAGGCACCGCCCCCGGCCAAGGTTGCCGAGCCGCCCAAGCCTGCGCGCTCGACCCCGGTTCATGCCGCTCCGGCCGTGACGGCCGTGGCAGCACCCGCTTCGGCCCCGACGCCGACCTCACCGCCCGGACCGAAATCCCCCGAGGAGGCCCTCGACCGGGTGAATGCTTATTTCAACAGCATCGACCAGCTGTCGGCCTACTTCGTCCAGAAGAACCCCAACGGTCAGCAGGCGGAGGGCAATCTCTCCATGCGCCGCCCGGGCCAGTTCCACTTCGCCTATGCCCCGCCGAGCACCCTTGAGGTGGTCTCCGACGGGAAAAATGTGGCCATCCGCGACAAGAAGCTCGGCACCAACGATGTCTATCCGGTCGGACAGACGCCCCTGAAGTTCCTCGTCCAGGACAATATCGACCTGTCCCGTGACACCAAGGTCCGTGACGTGCAGGTGGGCCGCGATGGGGTTGTGACCGTCCGATTCGACGACAGCGCCACCCTCGGCGGCACGTCCAAGATCACCCTGCGCTTCGACACGCGGGCCAATGCGCTGAAAGCGTGGACCATCATCGACGCCCAGGGCTACGAGACCACCGTGACCCTGTCTGGCCTCAACGCGACCTATCGCCGGGATGCCCGGGCCGGTCAGTAAGGCTTGGGCACCACCTTCTCGTCATGGCCGGCCTTGTGCCGGCCATCCCGATCAGAAAGCGCACCGCCTTGCCGGAGCGGGATCACCGGCACGAGGCCGGTGAGGGCGTAGAGGTGTTGTTTACGGTGTTCGCTGGCCACGCTCGTGGAAAGAGCCTGTTCTGCCGATTTTTGGCCTAGCATGCCTCAGATTTCGGTTTAGAAGTCGGGAAGCCGCCACCGCAGTGCGGCGCGTGGAAATCCTTGGCAGGTGAGCATGGTGGATAAAGCAGCCCTTGGAGCCTATGCCGGTTACGTCCTCGAGGACGCCACCATTCCGGAGCTGCCGAACCACTACCGCGGCAAGGTGCGCGACAATTACGACCTGCCGGACGGGCGGCGCATCATCATCGCGTCCGACCGCCTGAGCGCCTTCGACCGCAACCTCGCGGCCATTCCGCTCAAAGGCCAGGTTCTGACCCAGACGGCGAAGTTCTGGTTCGAGGCGACCGCCGACATCTGCCCCAACCACGTGATCGCGTACCCCGACCCGAACGTGCTGATCGGGCGCAAGCTCACCATCCTGCCCGTCGAGATCGTGGTGCGCGACTATCTCGCCGGCACCACGGGCACTTCGATCCTCTCCCTTTACAGGAAGGGCGAGCGCGAAATGTACGGCATTCGCCTGCCCGACGGCATGCGCGACAACGAGAAGCTGCCGCAGACCATCATCACGCCGACGAGCAAGGCTTTCCATGGCGGCCATGACGAACCGCTTGCGCCGGCCGAGATCGTCGCGCAGGGACTGCTGAGCGAGGAGCAGTGGCGCACGGTTTCGGATTATGCCCTCGCGCTCTTCGCGAAGGGCCGGGAGATGGCCCGCGAGTGCGGTCTCATCCTCGTCGACACAAAATACGAGTTCGGCATCGACGGGAACGGCACGATCATGATCGCCGACGAGATCCACACCCCGGACTCGAGCCGCTACTGGTTCCTGGAGAGCTACCGGCGGCGTTTCGAGGCAGGCGAGCGCCCCGAGAGCTTCGACAAGGATTTCGTGCGAAACTGGGTGGTTGCGCGCTGCGACCCCTACAAGGATGATGTCCCGGAGATCCCTCAGGATGTGGTTCTGGAGACCTCGCGGGTCTACATCGAAGCCTTCGAGAGGATCACCGGCCAGAGCTTCGCGTTGCCGGATCCGGATGTGCCGGTCTTGGAGCGCATACGCGGGAATCTGAAAGCCTATTTCTGAAGCCGGTTGACGATCCTGCCTCGTGCTCATAAGAATGCCCACATGATCACCGGTCGCACCTCTTTCGTGAACTATTATACGCCGTCCCCATAGGGCGGCTCCGTTCGGTTGCGACCAGACGTTCGATGCCGCCGCTCTCCGGCGGCATCTTCATTTGGTGATCAGGTCTCCGGGCAGCGGCTCCCGCTCAATCCCAGGAGACAGACATGAGCACCCCGAAATCCGAATTCCTGAAGACGCTCACTGAGCGCGGCTTCATCCATCAATGCACCGATCTGGCAGCCCTCGACGAGCGGCTCTCGGCAAGCCCGGTCGCGGCCTACATTGGTTTCGACGCCACGGCGGACAGCCTTCATGTGGGCAGCCTCGTGCAGATCATGACCCTGCGCTGGCTGCAGAAGTGCGGTCATAAGCCGGTCGTGCTCATCGGCGGCGGCACCTCGCAGATCGGCGATCCGAGCTTCCGCGATGCGAGCCGGCCGCTGCTCGACGGGGAGCAGATCGCCAGGAACGCCGCCGGATTGAGGCAGGTCTTTTCCCGTTACCTCACCTTCGGCGACGGGCCGACCGATGCGGTGATGGTGGACAATGCCGACTGGCTCGACCCGCTGCGCTACCTGCCGTTCCTGCGCGATTTCGGAACGCATTTCACGATCAACCGGATGCTGAGCTTCGACAGCGTGCGTCAGCGGCTGGAGCGCGAGCAGCCGCTCGCGCTGCTCGAGTTCAACTACATGGTTCTGCAGGCCTTCGACTTCCTGGAGCTGTCGCGCCATCATGGTTGCGTGCTGCAGATGGGCGGCTCTGACCAATGGGGCAACATCGTCAACGGGATCGAACTTGCGCGCCGCATCGACCAGCGCCAGCTCTTCGGCCTGACGACGCCGCTGCTCACCACATCGGCAGGGGCCAAGATGGGCAAAACAGCAAGTGGCGCCGTGTGGCTCAATGCGGAGAAACTCAGCCCCTACGCGTTCTGGCAGTTCTGGCGCAACGCCGAGGACGACGATGTCGCTCGCTTCCTGCGTCTCTTCACCGAACTGCCGCTCGACGAGGTGCAGCGGCTCGGCCAGCTCAAAGGTGCCGAGATCAACGAGGCGAAGCATGTCCTCGCCATGGAAGCGACCAAGCTCGCCCATGGGGAGGACGCGGCGCGAGACGCTGCGGAGACGGCTCGAAGAACCTTCGAGGCCGGGGAGCATGCCGCCGGGCTTCCGAGCATTGGCCTCTCGCGGGCCGAACTCGAATCCGGTGTGACCATCGCTCAGCTCCTCGTCCAGGCAGGTCTGTCCGCTTCCAAGAGCGAAGCCCGCCGTCTCGTGCTCAACAACGGGGCGAGGCTCAACGGCGCTCTCGTGCAGGATGCGGACTCCCACGTCACGGCAGACGATCTCACCGAGGGAGCCTTGAAGCTGACCGCCGGCAAGAAGCGGCATGTTCTGGTGCACGTCAGCGAGTGAGTCTCATGGAGGAACGGTGGCCTGCTGCAGGTCATCGTTCCCGCTGTCCGGATGCGATGCAAGAAACGCCTTCACTGCCTTCGCTACGGCGCGCGGACGCTCGACAGGCAGCATGTGCGTCTCACGCTCGAGCAGCTTTAGCTGTGAGCAAGGGATGAGGCGTGCGGCCTCCGCCATTGCTTCCACATCGAAGAACGGATCTTCCGTGCCTCCGACGATGAGCGTGGGAGCCCGGATGCGGGTGAGCCACGTGGGATCCCGGCCGACATCCTCGCCCGCAACCGCCTGGAGCCCGCGGACGATGATGGCTGCATCGTTCATTGTCTCATGCAGGCGCTTCCGCTCCTGACGGAAGCGCAGCCGGAGAATCCAGTTCAGCCAGGGACGGCGGAAGACGAGGCCGAATTCGTCGAGAAAGCCCTCGAAATCGCCCCGCCAGGCGCATTCGATCTGCCGGTCGATGCTGCGGCGCCCCTCCGGGGAGAAGCGGTGGGCGCTCACTATCAGGATCATCCTCTTGACGAGGTCAGGATGCTCGGCTGCAAGTTTCGCAGCAACGAAGCCGCCGAAGGAAATACCCATGACGGCAGCAGGGCCAATCTCTTCCCGCAGGATCTGCATGATGTCCGCCACGATGGCGTCGATGCTGTAATCGGCCGGAGGGGAGGGCTCGTAACCCAGGATGTAGACCTCTCTGTCCGAAGGCAGAAGCCGCACGATGCGCTTGGCGTCGCGCATGGCACGGGCCGGTGTTGGACGTCTGACGAAGGCTTGCCCGCCGTTGAGCACGACAATCGGGTTCCGTCCTGATCTGGCTTTCACATAAGGGATCTTGTTCAGGAAAAGGCCTGATTGGAAGTCTTTCATGATGATCTGTGCTGTTGAAAGCAGCCGCACCGGACCTTCAGGAATCATACGAAGACGGCTGCTGAGATCAAAAACATCTGCCCGGATGATGGTCGCCTTGAGTTCGAGCGACAGGCTGCATCAGCCATGCGGCTGAGGCGCAGGATTGGCAGAAATGGAGCCGGCGGACACTGGAAGAGTGGCGGCGGCTGGCGGCCGGGAGAGCGTTCCTAATCGCCGTTTGCCGCCGCGTCAACAGCCAAGGCTGCTGATGGGCTCATGCAGTGAACGAAACCGACGGCAGGTTTTCGACGGCAGGACGGGCGAAGAGGAAGCCCTGGAACAGGTTGATGCCTGCGCTTCTCAGGGTCGCAAGCTCCGCCTCCGTCTCGATGCCCTCGGCGATGATCGTGATGTCGAGCGAGCGCGCAATCATCAGGATGCCGGCGACGATGGCCTGACGGGCCGCGGAATCCGTGATTCCGCGGATCAGCTCCATGTCGATCTTGATGAGGTCGGTCTGGAAGTTGGCGAGAAGGTTCAGGCCCGCGTGGCCGGCGCCGAAATCGTCGATCGCGGTGATGAATCCGAGACGTCTGTATTCCGCGATGATCCTGGCGACGTGCTTCGTATCCGCCATGCGCTCATTCTCGGTGAACTCGAACATGATGCGCTTCATGTCAAAGCCGACGCGGCGTGCTGTCTCGAGGGACGTCCTGATGCAGGCGGCCGGCTCGTAGACGGCGTTCGGCATGAAGTTGATGGAGAGCTTCGTGTCTTCCGTTGCCGGAAAGAGGCGTCCTGCCAGCTCGATGGCCTTCACCCGGCAGGCCTGGTCGAACTTGTATTGCCGCTCCTCATCGACCTGGCTCAGGATTGCTCCCGCGGACTCGCCCTTGGTGCCGCGCACGAGCGCCTCGTAACCCCATACGACCCCTTGTGTGAGATCGACGATTGGGTGGAAGGCCATGGTGAAGTCGAATGGGAGCGGTTCACCGCTCCGGCATCCCTGACATCCTGACGTCGTCTCTCTCACAGGCGCTTCCGTGCGGTTATTGAAGAATTGCACAAGCCATTATGGGCAATGTTTCTTGAGATTGCCCTAACGTCACCTCAAAGAGTGCCGCGATCCCCTGCGGCGGATCACCGCCGCATTGCAGTGACCAGAAGGCCGCCCTCGTGTCAGGCCGCGCGGCTTGAGGAGCGCTCATCCTCAGCCTTGTGCCTGTTCCAGGGCCAGCGCCCTTCGATCTCGACTTCGAGGGAGAAGCTCAGGAAGGTCCGGATCAGCACGATGCCTCCGAGGATGAGAAGACTCTGGAGCGTCGGCTCGATGGCCACCGTGCTGATGATGTCGGCCGCCACGAGAAACTCGAGGCCGAGCAGGATGGCCCGCCCCAGGTTGGAGCGGTAGAGGCTGAAAGCCTCAGACCCGGAGCGGCCTTGTATCACCTGCCAGACGACGGCGATGCTGGCGCCTAAAAGCCCGAGGACGATGATGGCGATCCCGCCGATCTCGATGGCGCGCGTCATCAGTTTGAGCGCTGGGGCAAACCATTCGTCCATGGGGGCTCCTGTGCCTTTGTCCTAGAGAGTCATAGGACAGCCCGCGGAAGCCTCCAGTGGTAAGGCTCAGGCTTCAGGTGAAGCCGGCCTTGCTCGGAAGGCCCATGCGCTTGAACATCATCACCACCGGGCACAAGCCTGTGAAGGATGCCTGCACGAGATGGGCGCCGAGAATGCCCGTGAGCCAAAGCCAATTGATGTTCACATAGACGGCGAGCAGGACGCTGAGAATGATGAGCCCGCCGACGCTCAGAAGGATCGCGCGTTCCACTGTCATGACCATGCCTCCAGCAGAGACAGGGCGATCCTACACCCCAGGCGCGGCAGGTCACTTAAGAAAAAGGGCTATCCGATGGATAGCCCTTTCCGGAATCACTGATGCAGGCGGCGTCAGTAGGCCGATGACACCCGCAGCTCGTCCTCGACGTCGAAGAGCCGCTGGCCCTGCATCACCACCACGGGCGAGCCCACGGGCGCGCGGTTGTAGAGATCGATGATGTCCTGATTGAACAGGCGGATGCAGCCGCTCGACACCGACTGGCCGATGGACCAGGGCTCAGTGGTGCCGTGGATGCGATACATGGTGTCGCGGCCATCGTCGTAGAGGTAGAGCGCGCGGGCGCCGAGCGGATTGCTCAGGCCGCCTTCCATGCCGCCGGCCCAGCGGGCGTTGCGCTCCGGCTCACGCTTGATCATCGCGGCGGTCGGGGTCCAGCGCGGCCATTGGGCCTTGCGGCCGATGCGGGCACGGCCGCTCCAGGCGAGGCCTTCCTTGCCGACGCCGATGCCGTAGCGGATCGCGCGGCCGCCCTCGCGCACGAGGTAGAGATAGCGGGATTGCGTATCGACCACGATGGTGCCGGGTTCCTCGCGCCCGTAATAGGCAACCTCGCGGCGTAGGAAGCGGGGATCGACCTCAGAGATGTCCGTCGCCGGAAGCGGATGTGGCTCGTCGAGGCGCGGTCCATACATCGCAGCATAGGTGGGATCGATGCGGCGCACGGCCTGCTGCGGCGGGGGCTGGGTGGACACGCAGGCCGCCAGGGCGATGGGAAGAAGCAGGACAAGGGAGCGGACGGCTCTGTGCAACAGGGATCGGCTCGGGGCCAGTGCAGCAAACATCAGTGGGGCAACCTGCAGTTTCTGGTTATTGGTGTCATCCGCCGGCCCTGATGGGCGGCGGTACTCCTCAAGAGACATAGTCCCAGTGGTGACGAGAAGGTGGATCTACCGTGGCGGGAATGTGGCAGACAGTGCCTGTGGTTTGCAAGACACAGTCTTTTGAACGGGATGATCCAATTCGGCAGGCATGAGTTAACCTCTCGACAAGGTCCGATAAGGTCTACGCCCCGATTCAGCTTTCGAGCGAGTGCTTTGATGCAATCTCCTTCCATCCAGATGCTCACTATCTGCGGCATCTCGGAACTGCCCGATCAGCGCGAGCGGTCCGTGACGCATGTGCTGTCGATTCTCGATCCGGACCATCCGGACCCCGAGGCGTTCGGATCTTACGATCCCCATCACAGAACGATCCTGCGCTTCCATGACATCATCAACCCCATAGAAGGCATGGTTCTGCCTGCACCTGAGCATGTGGAGGCGGTGCTGCGCTTCGGCGACGAGGTCGCTCAGAACCGTGGTGAACGGGCCGGGGGGCATCTGCTCGTGCACTGCCACATGGGCGTGTCCCGCTCGACGGCCGCGATGCTGACGCTCATGGCCCAGAGGGATCCGGAGGAGAGCGAAGACAGGCTCTTCGAGCGTTTGACCGAAATCCGTCCTCAGGCATGGCCGAACTCCCTTATGATCGAGTTCGCTGATGGGCTTCTGTCCCGCAACGGGCGGTTCATGGATGCCCTGCGCCGGCATTACGGACGCCAGATCCGGCGGATGCCCCGCTATGAGCAGCTCATGCGCGATCTCGGCCGCAGCCGCGAGGTAGAGATGGCGGCTTAAGTGTCTGATCACCCCTCAACCTCATCCTGAGGAGCCGCGCAGCGGCATCTCGAAGGAGCTTCCAGCGGGCGCTGGAAGCTCCTTCGAGACGGACCTAGCGGTCCTCCTGGGAGGCTGGCTCATGAAGGACCGGTAACCCTGCTCACGTCATCACCGGCCTTGTGCCGGTGATCTCGATGGCTTGAAGCGCCGTGCTTGTCAGCATCGGGATGGCCGGCACAAGGCCGGCCATGACGAAAACTGAGGCGCACTCCTCCTTATGAGCCAGACACTCAGGATGAAAGCTTAAGTGAGTGGTTCGCTTAATCAGCTACCGCGCGGGGGCTTTGCCAAGCACACCGAACTTCGCATCCGGCTTGACGTGACCCTGTCCAGCCTCGTCGTTCGCCAGTTCCTCCAGGATCGGACAATGCGGGCGTGTGTCGCCATGACAGTGCCTGGCGAGATGCGTCAGGGTCGAAGCCATCTCCTGCAAGTCGCGGATCTTGCGCTCGAGCACCCTCACATGTTCGAGCGCGATGGTCTTCACGTCCTTGCTGGCGCGCTTGCGATCCTGCCAGAGCGACACGAGATCGGCGATCTGCTCCACGGAGAAGCCGAGATCGCGTGCCCGGCGGATGAACCGCAGGGTATGCACGTCATGATCCGAATAGACCCGGTATCCGGCTTCCGTCCTGATAGTCTTCGGGATCAGCCCGATGGATTCGTAGTAGCGGATCATCTTGGCGGAGACGCCGGAGGCTTGAGCGGCCTGTCCGATATTCATGCGACACCTTCAGCAGCGTGAGCGGCAGGAGCGGTGCCCTGCACGGGGGGGACGGGAGCCTTGAAGCCGCGCAGCCTCAGGGCATTGCCGAGCACGAAGACGCTCGAGAGCGCCATGGCGCCCGCAGCAAAAATCGGCGAGAGCAGGATGCCACTGACCGGATACAGCATGCCTGCGGCGACCGGGATCAGCAGCACGTTGTAGGCGAAGGCCCAGAACAGGTTCTGACCGATGTTGCGGATCGTCGCCTTGGATAGGGCAATAGCATTCACCACGCCGCGTACGTCGCCGGACATGAGCACCACGTCGGCGCTCTCGATCGCGATGTCCGTGCCCGTGCCGATGGCGATGCCGATATCGGCCTCGGCTAATGCCGGCGCATCGTTGATGCCATCGCCCACGAAGGCAATTTTGCCGTGCGTTGCGCGCAGGCGCTTCACCACCTCGACCTTGCCGTCGGGCAGGACCTCCGCCACGACTTCGTCGATGCCGATCTGCCGGGCGATCGCCTCGGCCGTCCTGCGGTTGTCGCCGGTGATCATCGCGACCTTCAGGCCGAGCGCATGGAGATCCGCGACGGCCTCAGGGGTCGACGGCTTAATCGGGTCTGCGACTGCGATGACGGTGGCAAGCCTGCCGTCGATGGCTGCATAGAGCGGGCTCTTGCCCTCCGCGCCGAGGCGAGCGGCCGTTTCGGCGAAGTCGGCAATGGAGAGCCCGAGCTTCGTCAGGAAGCGGTCCGCCCCCACATCGACCTTGCGCCCCTCGACCATGGCCGAGACACCGAAGCCCGGCACGGCCTCGAAGCTGTCTGTCGCGGGCAGGGCGATACCACGCTCCTCAGCAGCGGCCACGATGGCTTGGGCGATCGGGTGCTCCGAGCGGGCTTCCACGGCGGCAACAAGCCTCAGCGTTTCCGCCTCGGACACGTTCGGCGCGGTCACGAAATCGGTCAGCTCCGGGCGCCCTTGAGTCAGGGTACCAGTCTTGTCGAGGGCGACGACGCCGACCTCTTTCAGGCTCTGCAGGGCCTCGCCCTGGCGAAAGAGCACGCCGAGTTCCGCCGCCCGGCCGGTGCCGACCATGATGGAGGTGGGCGTGGCGAGCCCCATGGCGCAGGGGCAGGCTATGATCAGCACGGCCACCGCATTGACCAGCGCGAAGGTGAGCGCCGGGTCAGGGCCGAGGACGAGCCAGACCAGGAAGGTGAGGGCGGCTGCCGCCATGACGGCCGGCACGAACCAGGCCGTCACCCGGTCGACCAGCGCCTGGATCGGGAGCTTGGAGCCTTGCGCCTGCTCGACCATGCGGATGATCTGAGCCAGCACCGTGTCGGCACCGATGCGGGTGGCCCGGAAGGTGAAGCTGCCGGTCTTGTTGATGGTGCCGCCCACAACCTCGGCGCCCTGAGCTTTCTGCACCGGCACCGGCTCACCCGTGATCATGGATTCGTCCACGAAGGAGGAGCCCTCCTCGACCTCGCCGTCGACCGGGATCTTCTCGCCAGGGCGCACCTGAACGACATCGCCGGCGAGCACCTGATCAAGCGGGATTTCCAGGGCTTCGCCGTCGCGCATCACACGGGCGGTTTTGGCCTGCAGGCCCATGAGGTGCTTGATCGCCTCGGAGGTGCGCCCCTTCGCCTTGGCTTCGAGATAACGACCGAGCAGGATCAGGGTCACGATGACAGCGGCGGCCTCGTAATAGACGTTGGCCATCTCGGCAGGCATGAGCCCCGGCAGGAAGGTGGCCACTACCGAATAGGCATAGGCCGCACTGGTGCCGAGAACCACCAGGGAGTTCATGTCCGGCGACCAGCGCAGGAGAGCGGGAATGCCCTTGCGGAAAAAGCGCAGGCCCGGCCCGAACAGCACGAGGGTGGTGAGCGCAAATTGCAGGTACCAGCTCGTGCGATGTCCAAGGGTCCCCATCACCCAGTCATGGATCGCCGGTATGAAGTGAGAACCCATTTCGAGCGCGAAGACGGGCAGGGTGAGGATGGCTGCAACGGCGAGAGAACGCTGGAGGCCGGAGATCTCGGCCTCCCGGGCCGCGTGCTCGCGGTCGGCCTGATAATCCCCCTGCCGCATCGCCTCGGCCTCGTAGCCGGTCTGCGCGACGGCATCGATCAGGCGGCCGGTCATGTCCGCTCCGCCCAGATGGCGGATGGAGGCGCGCTCGGTGGCGAGGTTGACGTTGGCCTCCAGGACACCGGGGACACGGCTCAGCGCCTTCTCGACCCGACCGGCACAGGAGGCGCAGGTCATGCCGCCGATCTTCAGCTCGACGGTGCTGTCGGAGGGCTCGTAGCCCGCCGTGCGGATCGCCTCGGCAACGGCGGCGGGATTCGCACCACCCGATCCAAATTCCACATGGGCCCGCTCCGTCGCCAGATTGACGTTGGCGGCTTTGACGCCCTCGACCGAACGGATCGCCTTCTCGACCCGATTGACGCAGGACGCGCAGGTCATGCCCTGGATGGGGATATCGATTGCATCGGTAGGGGCAAGCTTGCCGGCGGTCATGAGGAATCTCCTGATCCTGATATGGGGAGCAGGTTTAGTTCTTCCAATCATGGGAAGGTCAAGCACCTTCCAAACCAGGATTTTGAGGCCTTCGATCCCTGGAACCGGGCTTGAAGCAGAGTCATTGATCCGACACGTTTGCCACATACGCCGCGCCATCGGGCCTCCTGGCTTGTGCCGAGCGGGGCGGTGCCTTCACCTGTAATGATAATTGAGCCGGTACGAACCTTTGAAGCACACCGAAAACCCGGGGCAAACCCTTCGGATCCTCACCTACAACGTCCACCGCTGGCTCGGCACGGACAGGCAGATTTCCCCGACCCGGATTGCGGAGGTGATCGCATCCTGCCGGCCGGACATCGTGGCGCTGCAGGAGGTCCGCGTCGGGCGGGTGCGGGCAGGGGAGGTGGATCAGGCCGCAACCGTGGCCTCGGCTCTCGGCATGGACCTGCATTTCCAGCCCACGATCCGCATCCTGGGCGAGCAGTACGGCATTGCGGTCCTGACGCGCTACTCCTCACGAATCGTGAAGTCGGGACGGCTTCCAACCCAATCGACGCGGCCCTCCTTCGAGAAGCGCAGCGCGCTCTGGGTGGCTGTGGAGATTGATGGTCAGACGATCCAGGTGGTCAACGCCCATCTCTCTCTCCGTTCGGGTGAAAGGCGAACCCAGGCCGCGGCTCTCGTCGGACGGGATTGGATCGGCCATCCCGACTGCGCTGAACCGGCGGTGCTGCTGGGCGATTTCAATGCACCGCCCCTTTCACGCTCCTACCGGATGATCGCCGACAGGCTGCAGGATGCCCAACTCTCCAACTCCTTCGGCGAGCCGCAGCCGACCTTTCATACCCGCGCACCGGTGCTGCGCCTCGATCACGTCTTCGTCACCAGGTCGATCGAGGTCATCGATGCCGGGCCAGTGAGAACCCCCTTGGCCCGCGTGGCATCGGACCACTTCCCCCTGCTGGCGCAACTCCGCGTCCGAAAACATCCAAAGGCTGCGAGTCAGGTCCGAGAAGGTGAGCTTCTTACGGAACCCGCAACCAGCTTGTGAAATGTTGTGACAATTAGTCTAAGGTGCCTTGAAAGCGCCATCGTATGACGTAGGAATCACGCATCGTGTTACGTTATAATTTCAAATTCCCGCGGGGGCTCGGGAAGAAGGGTCACGATGAAGCTGTACTATACCCCTGGAGCCTGCTCTCTCGCGCCAAGAATTATTGCTTGTGAAGCCGGCCTGCGGATCGAGTACGACAAGGTCGACCTGAAAACTCAAACGACGGCTTCCGGAAGGGACTACATCAGGATCAATCCGAAGGGCGACGTTCCGGCGCTTGCGCTTCATAGCGGCGATGTCTTGGCTGAGGTGCCGGTGATCCTTGAGTATCTGGCCGATCAGGTGCCCGGCGCCCGCCTCCTGCCGAAACTGAGGTCCCTGGAGCGCTACCGCGTCAAGGAATGGCTCGATTTCACGGGCGCGGAGCTTCACAAGGGCTTCGATCCGCTCTGGACCGCCCCGATGCCGCCGAAAGCGCGGCAACTGGCCGTCAGCCACCTCCAGCGTCGCTTTGCCTATCTTGATGAGTGCCTGCGGGAGCGGCCCTACTTGGCCGGCGAGCATTTCACCGTCGCCGACGCCTATTGTTTCACCGTGCTCAGCTGGAGCCGCTTTCACCGCATCGACCTCTCGGCTCATCCGGCCGTGACCGCCTATATGACACGGGTTTCCGCCCGTCCGATGGTGAAGCACGCCCTGGAGGCTGAGGGATTGATAGCACAGACCTGAACAATCGGACCGGTCCCTATTGCTTAGCGATTCAAGGCTCTTGCCATGAACCAGTAGGGGGGCTAGGCACCCGCCATGCTTCCTGTTTCCGTCTTCATCATTGCCAAAAATGAAGCCGACCGGATCGGCGCGACCATCCGCGCCATTCGCGGGCTGACGGATGATCTGGTCGTGGTCGATTCAGGCTCGACCGATGGAACACAGGCGGTGGCCGAGGAACTCGGCGCCCGCGTCATTTACAATCCATGGCCGGGCTACGGCCTTCAGAAGCGCTTCGCCGAGGATCAGTGCCGGCACGAGTGGCTCCTGAACCTCGATGCGGACGAGGTGGTGTCGCCGGAGCTTCTGACCGAAATCCGCGCCCTCTTCGCCCATGGGGAGCCCCCCTGCCAGGCCTACGGCATTCGCATCGTGGAGACCTTCCCGGGCGAGGCGGCGCCGCATCCCCTGGCATACCGGGTCTCGCCTGTCCGGCTCTACCGTCGGGACGCCGGTCGGTACTCCTCGTCGCTCGTTCATGACCGGGTCGAGCTGAACCCAGGCACGAAGGCCGGCAAGCTGAAGGGCCTCGTGCACCACCGGTCCGTGCGATCCCTCGGGGATCAGCTGGCTAAGCTCAACAGCTATACGGATCAGCAGGCCGTCGACTTCGAGGTGAGGGGCGTCTCGATCCCGACATGGCGGGTTTATTTCGAATTCCCCGCTGCCTTCCTGAAAGCCTATTTCGGGCGGCTGCATGTTCTGCGCGGCACCTATGGCTTCCTGATCGCCATGAACTACGCCACCTGGCGCCACCTGCGGCTGGCCAAGCACTACGAGCGCAAGCGCATGAATGCCCTGGCCAAGGCCAGTTCCAGGGCTGAGCGGGCGTAAGGTTTGCGGCCTCAAAGGGCGGCAGTGATCTGGATTTCAAGCTTGTAGTCGGGATCCGCCAGCCTGGACTCGACACAGACCCGAGCCGGAGCCTGCCCCGGAACCACCCAGGCATCCCACACGGCATTCATGTCGTCGTAGAACGCGATATCGGCGAGCCAGATCGTCGCCTGCAGGAGCTTCGACCTGTCGCTGCCGATCTCGGCCAGCGACTGCTCGATCTGCCCAAGAATGTCCCGGGCCTGCTCCGCAACGGAACCATCGAGCGTCGTCTCAGGGACATAGCCCGAGAAATAGGCCGTGTTGCCGAGGATCACGAGATCGCTGTATCGCGCAGCGACGCCGACGCGCCGAATGTCCGTCATGGTCTGATCCCGCTCATGTGTTGCTTGTCCCGCGCCGGAATAGCACAGGCCGTCGGCTTCCGGGAGCAGAGGCCCACAAGACAAGCTCGGCAATTGCTGCTAGGAGGGCTGAACCTGCTCTCACTCCGAGGAACCGATGCTCGCCCGCACTCTGCCCTTGATTCTCGCTGCGGCCCTGGCCGCATTCGTCTCAGGCTGTGCCCGGGGAACGGCTCCCGGATCGCTCTCGTACTACGTGGCGACACCTGCGGCCAAGGTAGAGATGCGATGCGGCGGCGGATACCAGGTCTTCCAGAGACCCGGAGAGCCGACGATTCTGGTCGCTGCGTACGCGATTTCCGAGGCGGTGCAGACCATGTGCGAGCAGCGCCGCGGGATCGTGCCGGTGCGGGCGACCGGCGTCAGGCATGAGGAGGCCGCGGTCGAGTACATCGCCACGAGACCGGACCTGAAGGGCTGCACGGTCGTGAGCGGAATAGAGCACACCCGTCTGCATTCGGAGTTCGTTCTGGCCTGTCCGGCTGTGGCAACCAACGTGGTGAGCGTGAAGGGCTGAACTCACCCTGTCACGCCCGTTTGCCTTGAGGACAGGGCTTTCAGGTTTTGCTCGACAAGACGGGCCAAAGACCGGGGAGAAGGGATGGCGGAGACGGAGGGATTCGAACCCCCTCCGTACACTTTCTAGGGTATTTGGAGGGTAACTCAGGGCCAAAATACATAATGAATTCAATTAACCCTTGCCTTGGGCTACCCTCCGATACACTTCAATTATCCCTGAGATTGGCGACGGTGGGGTCTTCCCGGGCTTACCCGTCCTTGGCTTTCTCGGCCCGGATCAGTTCGCGCGCCAAGCTCCCGGCTTTCCGGTTGTCCTCTCGCAAGGATTCGATTTCGGATTGGCTCAGTCGGCCGGAAGTTTGCGAGATAGCGGCCCTCGGATTCGGTAAGTCGCTCGAACCCATGGCCGGCTGCACGTTGGAATTGCTTTTCGATGTCCCCATAGAGTCCCCCCTTCGTCGCCAACCAGGCCGTGGATGTGATCGTCGTCGCGGATGCTCCCACCGCAGGCGCTCGCTCGCCAGCGCCTGATCGCCTAGGCCCGCTCACCTTCCTCCTGGCGCAAGCGGTAGAGAATGTCGTCGGAACTAACCCGCAGAATTTCGTCCATTTCAGCCCCGCAGTGCAGCCCGCACTATACCATGTGCTCGCCTGTGGTTGGCATTATCGGTGTCTGCGCTAAGATGAAACTGAAAGGTGCCGACCAAGGCGTTTCGGACGTGAGATGAGGGACAGCCGCAGGCTGTGCATTCGATCGTGGCCGGGCCTTCCACTCACTTTGGCCCTAGGGATAAGGGGAACCGCTTCGGCGGTGGCGCGCTGGGCCCGGCGCGTTCCCAAAGTGGACGCTGCTTTGGCCCGAGATAGCGCTAGGGGAGCCGGCAACGGCTTGATCGGACCGCGCCCTTTCCCAAAGCAGCTTCCTTCATGGAACGAGCCGTTGCATCGAGCGCCCGATCTCAGCAGCGGCGCGCACGATGGCGCGTGGCTCGACCTCACCAATGCCAAGTTGCTCTGCCAAGATTTCCGCCTGCCACTGGTCAGTAAGCGGCTCCCAGCGCGGGACCGTCATTGGGCCATCGTTGTCAGCGCCGATGTCCACGAAACAGCCCCATATGACGCTCCAGATTATGTTTGCGTCGGCAGAATTTGCCGCCTTTGCTGCCAGCTCCAGGAACTCGCGGTCGGCGCTCATGCGGCACCTTGCGGGTAGCTCATGTAGATGCTGGACGAGGTGTCGATACCTTTCTCGTTGCAGTAGCGGGTCAGGCCGATCATGAAGCCGTCGATGTTCGGGGCAGTCTTCATGCAGTGCCGTACCATGACCATCGACAGACTGGCGCCAGGCTGAAGCATGACGGTATCGCCGCGATCCGTATCGGCCGGGCCAAACTGGACCGTTGCCAGCATCGACAGGCCGTTCGCCTCGCACTTCCTTGCCAACTCCAGCAGGGCTGGCGCGATGTGCTCATCGTAAAACTGTTCCCTAGATTCCATACCTCTCCCTCGTTGTTGTGGTTGTTGACGGAGAGAATTATGGCGCAGGAGCGTGATTTATTGTTTCAATCGAGAGCGCAGGTTCGATAGGCGAACCGGGTTATCCCCAGAGTTACCCTTGTTCAATCCACTGGACTCACAGGAAATAATCCCTGGAATTATCCCTGGCTCAGAAAAATATCAATGATTTCAAGGGGTTAGTGGCGGAGACGGAGGGATTCGAACCCTCGATACCCTTTTGGGGTATGCTCATTTAGCAAACGAGTGCCTTCAGCCGCTCGGCCACGTCTCCAGACGATAAGGCAGGATCGGGATCCCGCTTCGCAGGTGGCGCAATAGACGCGAACAGGGTGCTTTCGTCAAGGTCCAAATTCGCCGGCCGCAGGAGGCGGCAGGGCCAGTCAGGCGGCCGGAGCGGCCTCCGCCATGGCATAAAGATCCTTGATCTCTTCGAAGCCCCGGATCGCAGGTCCGGAGGGCCTGACGATGACGGCGCTCAGCTGCCTGAACTTGTCATCGGCCCAATCCTCGACAATCAGGGCAACTGCTTTCCGAAGAGGCAGTGTCGCGACCTTGCGGGCCATGGTCTGGCCGACAGGACCCTCAAAGGGGCGATTGAGCGCAAGGAGATCGACCATCTCGTCGAGATCGTAGGCTGCAATCACAATCCTCTCCAATGAACAATCAGGACAATCTTGGCTTTTGGGCATCCAATTGTGGCAACTGATTGCCCAAGCTTGCGGCAGGCTGGTCTTGGCCAGGAAGCATGGACACAAAGTGCCCTTTATCCCCAGGGTTGATGCCGTAACGGCGGTGGAGTGTTTCGGTCAGTTCAAGCTCGCCCCTTGTTCGCTGCTGTCCGGAAGCGGGGCGGTTGCCTCGGCTTCGTCCGGGATGATGAGGACCGAAACGGCATGGCCGCTCGAAGCGAGGCTATCGGCGGCATCGAAAGCCGAGCGCTCCGCATCCTGCCGTGTTGCGAACGCCGTCTGCTTCCGGTCGGCGTAGGTGACCAGCCACTCGCCTTGGAATTTGAAGACGACAAACCGATCCGTATGCATCAGCTTCTCCCTCGCTTCGCCCTTTGACGAAGCGGGAAAAGCCTATCCGATTGTGAGGCGCGTTGGGGGAAACGATGGGGGTAGGGACCGGGACAAAAGGATAGAGTTTCGCAAGTCTTAGCGGTCACACCTCAAGAAGGATAATCCGCCCGTCGCCGGCGCCGCTTTCGGGAGTGGCAAAAGAACGACTGCGCCCCCGGATTTAAACCGGGAACGCAGGGCTTGAACACGAAGAAGCCGGTGAGGACGTTCGATCAGAATTCCTGCTCGCTCGGAACGCGCCCATTAGGCGTGTACTGATCCACCGCCTTCGGAAGCTCCCTCGACAGGCGGGACAGAAGCTCTTCTCGGGAAAGACCCGTCTGCTGCGTCAGCGCCGCGAGCACATCGGGATCGATGGCGCGCTCCAGCTGGTCCGGCGCAACCTCCTTGTTGGGACCGGTGCCCACCCAGGAATCCACCGTGTCGCCATGGCCGTTCTGGCGGAAGCTGTTGATCAATTCACCCAGGCCGCCGCTCACCAGGCCGCCGGGGCTCGCATTGCCGCCCAGGCCACCCAGAAGCCCGCCCAGGCCTCCGCCGCCGAGAAGCCCACCGAGTCCGCCCATGCCGCCCGGCTGCTGGCCTGCTCCCCCCGGCAAACCGGTCCGGTTGCCCGAGGCGCCGCCGAGCATCTCGGCAAGTTTGTCCCTGTTCTGAAAACCGGCAACGGCCAGAAGGCCGAGAAGCGCTGTCATGGATGGAAAGCCGCGGCTCATGTCGTTTCTCCTCATTCGATGGACGGGGAATCGCAGGTGCGCCGAAAGGGTTCCCTCCAGGCCGCTTTTTCAGGTCGAAGTGCCGTGCAAGAAAGTGAATACGGGTTGGCAGGAGTGCAGAAGGCTTTACGTTACCGACCGTATCAGCCGTGATGCCGGCCATCCTGCGCGGTAAGCGGTGAAGGGAAGTCGATGAAAGCATTCGATGTAGCGGTGATCGGCCTCGGTGCCATGGGCAGCGCTGCTCTGTTCAACCTGGCCCGTCAGGGGCACCGCGTCGTGGGCATCGAGCAGTTCGAACCGGGCCATGACAGGGGATCTTCGCACGGCGAGAGCAGAATCATCCGCCTGTCTTATTTCGAGCATCCGTCCTACGTGCCCCTGGTGCGCCGGGCCCTTGAGAAGTGGCGCGAGCTGGAGGACATCTCCGGCGAAACGATCCTGACGGTGACGGGTGTTCTCGAGGCGGGCTACCCGGGATCTCCCATCGTGAGCGGCTCCCTCGATGCGTCCAGGCAGCACGGCCTGACGCATGACGTGTTGAGCGCAGCCGATATCACCCGGCGGTTTCCTGGCTTCAAGGTTCCGTCTCACTGGACCGGCCTCTTCCAACCTGAAGGGGGATTCCTGCGGCCGGAACTGGCGATCCGAACTTTTGTGCGGCAGGCGCAGAATCATGGCGCGGAAACCTGCATGAACGCGCGTGTTGTGGCCATCGAGCCCTTCGGTGCGGGGATCCGGGTGCGGACGGACACGGAGGTGATCGAGGCCGGATCGGTGATCGTCGCGACTGGCGCGTGGATCGGCGATTTCGCGCCCGCGCTGAAGCCGCATCTCAAGATCACCCGTCAGGTGCTCGGCTGGTTCTCGCCGCTCGAGCCCTCGCTCTTCACGCCGGATCGCTGCCCGGTCTTCCTGCTCGAATCCGAGGACGACGCCTGCTACGGCTTTCCCGATTTCGCCGGCACCGGCGTCAAGACAGCCTCTCATCGGGAGGGAGCTGTCCTGCCGGCGGCAGGCGACCTTGCGCAGGATGGCAGTCCCGCCGACGAGGCGCAGATCCGGCGGATGCTCGGGCTGGCGATGCCGGATGCGAACGGTCCCCTTCGGCAGATGCGCGCCTGCATGTACACCCGCACGCCGGACGAGGACTTCGTGATCGATCTCTCGCCCGTCGACACGCGGATCATTCTGGCATCGCCATGTTCGGGACATGGCTTCAAGTTCGCCAGCGTCATCGGCGAGGTGCTGGCCGACCTTGCCCTGGGGAGGGCATCGAGGAGCGACATCTCCCGTTTCCAGATCCGCCGGTTCGGAGCACAATCGGATCAACACGCCAACGCATAGACACAAAACAGTCGACCATGGAGGCAAGCCCATGAAGAGAGGATACGCCTATCAGATGTCTGCCCTGGCCTTGCTGGTCAGCGCAGGGTTCGCGCAGGCTGCGGAGATCACCATTGCCGTGGCGGGCCCAATGACGGGAGCGGTGGCCAGCATCGGCGAGCAGCTCAAGAACGGCGCCGAGTTGGCCGCGCAGGCCATCAACAAGAATGGCGGCGTCAACGGTAACACGATAAAGATCGTCGTCCACGATGACGCCTGCGATCCCAAGCAGGCCGTGGCAATTGCCAACCGCATCGTCTCCGACGGAGTCAAGTTCGTCGACGGCCATGCCTGCTCCGGTTCCTCGATCCCGGCCTCCGAGGTCTATGCCGAGGCCGACGTGCTGATGATGAGTCCGGCGTCCAGCAATCCGGCCATGACCGACAAGGCGGCGGAGCAGGGCTGGACGACGATCATGCGCCTTTATGGGCGCGACGATGCGCAGGGCCGCTTCATCGGGCCATGGATCAAGCAGAATTATGGGACGAAGAAGATCGCGATTCTCCATGACAAGAGCGCGTACGGCAAAGGACTGGCGGATGTGGTGCGGGCTTCGTTGAACGGCGCGGGCGTCAAAGAGGTTTTGTATGAAGGCATCAACGCCGGCGAGAAGGACTACACGGCGGTGGTCAACCGTCTCAAGAGCCAGGGTGTCGAGTTCCTGTATTTCGGTGGCTACCACACCGAGGCCGGCCTCATCATGCGCCAGGCCGCCGACCAGAACTACAAGTTCCAGCTGATGATGGGCGACAGTCTTGCGACTCCGGAATTCGCATCCGTGGCAGGGCCCGCCGCTGAGGGAACCCTGTTCACCTTCCCGCCGGATGCCCGCGGCAGCGAGACGGCCAAGGAAGCGCTGGCCCAGTTCAAGCAGATCGGCTTCGAGCCCGAAGGCTTCACCCTGTTCTCCTACGCGACCGTGCAGGCAATCGCCGAAGGAATCAGGAAAGCCGGCAAGGCGGACCCGAAAGCCGTGGCCAAGACTCTGCGCGAAACCACCGTCGATACGGTGATCGGCCCTGTGACCTTCGACCTGAAGGGCGATATCAAGGATCCGAAATACGACATCAATGTCTGGAAGGGCGGAGCCTACAGCAAGATCACTCAGTAGGTGCCTGCCTGATCGACTGTCGAGGGCGGCTCTATCCGGAGCCGCCCGTTGTCATTCAGTCGTGCGTGACCGCCTCGTCGGTCCTGGACGGCATGAGGTGTTCGATGGACACCCAATCCGTGCAGGCTCTGAGAATTGGAGCAAGATAAGCCCGGTTGCCCTTGATCTCGACCACGCGGCAGGGATAGGCCCTGCGGTCCCCGGGAGGACGGTAGATCACGGTCGCGCCCGGTCTGATGTCGTCATGGGCAAGGGAAGCTGGTGCGCTGATCGTCGAGAGGGACCCGGGCTTCTCGTTGTCCTGGGACAGGCTCGCCTGTCGGGCGGCCCGGTGGCGCTCCAGAGCCTCGATGGCCACCCTGGCGCGGTCACGGTAGCGATCGCAGACCACTCTCATCAGGGTTCCCCTTTCCCGACCCGGATACCAGGTCACGCCCCCGATCTTGGCCAGTTCTTCCGCAACGACCTCAATCTCTTCCTCTGTCATTGGCTACAATCCCGCGTGAGCATGTGTGATGTGCTCAGGTCTTGTGATGGCACCCGTGTGACCTGTTCATCGAGTGCCTTAGCCCCAGCAGTGTTCTTTGTTGTTCAGGTCCGGCACCTGGCGTCATGATGCGCCGAACGGATTGGCATTGGTTCGATCGGATCAGGCTCTCAGTTCCATCATGCGCTTCTGCAGGATGGCGAGCTGCTGAATGTAGGGTTCGCGGCGCTCGCGATGCCGGTTCCTGAGCTTCTCGAGGGCACGGCTCTTCACGTCGGCGTCCGGTGACGTGCTGCTCACTTTCTCGCGCTCCTGCTCGTAGTCAAAATCCAGATCGGCCAGGGTCGCCAGGAGAGACTGCAGCAGAGGCTGAAATGAGGGTGAGTAGATTCTTGGATTGTGGGCCCCGTTATAGAATTCATCTTTATGAAACTTAGTATCGCCCATTGTTTTCCTCGGATTAACTTTGCGTTAATAGGGTCCCAAGGTACTAAGCCGGAATTACCTCGTCTGTTGGGTAGCCGACATAAGCTCCCAAGAAATCGTTTTCATCGGAAGACTCTTGTGTTCGCCTGCACGTCGCGGATCAATCGCATCTGAGCGCACCGGGCAGAAGCCTCTCGAAGCTGTCACAGATCGTGCGGTAGCATTCGCACACCGTGGCTTCGAGGCCCTGTCGATCCGTGATTCGGATCGTGCCTCTTCCCTGAACGATGAGGCCAGCTTTCTGGAGAGCACTCGTAACGCTGCTGACCGTGGAGCGCTGAACGCCCAGCATCTCGGCCAGCGCTTCATGCGTTAAGGGTATTTCATCCCGGTCGGTTCGATCCCGCGTGGTCAGGATGGAGCGGCAGCATCGGGCTTCCACGCTGTGAACGGCATTACAGGCGACGGTCTGAAGCGTCTGGGCCAGGAATGCCTCTGTAAAGCGGAACATGGCGTGCCGCAGTTTCGGCCGCTCCGCCACGCCCTCGTTCAAGCGTTCCAGAGGAACACGCGACGCTGTTCCAGAGACCTGAGTGATGTAGCGGCCGAACGACTGGCGGGTGACGAGCGCGCTGACAAATCCGAGAGCGCCCTCCCGCCCGAAGACGGCCATTTCGACGGACCCGCCACTCTGAAGCACCGTCACCAGAGAGACGATTCCATCGTGAGGGAAGTAGGTGTGCCTGATCGGCTCTCCCGTCTCGAAGAGAACCTTGCCTCGCGGCAGGTCGACGACTTCAAGGTAAGGCTCAAGCCAAGAGAAGTCTTCTGGCTCCAGGGCGGCAAGGAGCCGGTTCTTTCGGTGAATGGCAGCCTTGGAACCATTTTTCATGGCAAGGGATCACCGGGTTAGGCCTATTCCAAGCAGGGGAAATCAGGCACATCTGCAAGACTATAATAACACAACCAGTGGCTGAATAGCTAAGCCTTTCAGTTATAAACAGCCAATGGGGCCCCTTATTCCGTCACCTCTCGAAAACGTTACCTCGACCGTGGCGTCGTTCATTCCTCACCAGACAAACAGCATCGGCCTAGCTTTGTGCCCTCATGGTGATGTGGATGCCTCCAAAGAGTAGGAAGAGCCTTTTGGGCGAGGTTGGGCCGGCATGCCTCTGCACCGGCTTCATAGGGCCATGCAGAGCGATGCGGTAAAACGGGTTTACCCGGCGTGTGGATCGCTTCAGCATGACCGCCGGTCGAATCCGCGAGCGGGAGAGTTTCGCATTGAGCACGCAATCGTCGGCACTTCATTCATCTCGGGATTCATCCGCCGATCCCGCCGACTGGTCGGCCTCCCAGCTCCTCGAAGCCTATGCCCGTAAGTCGATATCACCTGTGGATGCGACAAGGGCCGTCATCGCCCGCATTGAGGCTTACGAGCCCCGGCTTCAGGCTCTCTATGCCTTCGACCCCGCGGCCGCCCTGAATGCAGCAAAGGAGTCGGAGCAGCGCTGGATGCGCGGCGAGCCGAGGGCGCTCGACGGGATTCCAGCGACGATCAAGGAAAACATCGCCACCAAGGGAACGCCGGTGCCGCTGGGCACGGCCGCTCGCCCGCTCGTGCCTGCCGCTGACGATGCACCCTCGGCAGCACGGATGCGCGAGGATGGCGTGGTCATTCTCGCCAAGACCACGATGCCCGACTACGGCATGCTCTCCTCTGGCCTCTCCAGCTTCCACCCGCTCACGCGCAATCCGTGGGACCTGTCCAAGAATCCAGGTGGCAGCTCGGCAGGGGCAGGTGCGGCCGCCGCTGCGGGCTACGGGCCGTTCCACATCGGCACCGATATCGGCGGCTCGATCCGGCTGCCGGCCGCCTGGTGCGGGGTCTTCGGTCTCAAGCCGAGCTTCGGCCGCATCCCGATTGACCCCACCTATTACGGCCGCGTGGCAGGCCCGATGACCCGAACCGTGCGGGACGCCGCCCTCATGATGACGAGCCTTGCGCGGCCGGACATGCGCGACCCCATGAGCCTGCCGTATCAGGATCTGCCCTGGCTCGATCTGAGCATCGGCATCAAAGGCCTGAGGATCGGCGTGATGATGGAGGCCGGCATCGGCATGTCCCTCGACCCAGAAATCCGCGCCACGGTCGAGCGGGCCGCGCAGCTTCTGGCCGACGCCGGCGCCGTCATCGAGGCAGTGCCCGCCTTCATCACCCGCGAGATGCTCGATGGCCTCGACGATTTCTGGCGCCAGCGCGCCTGGACCGACATGGCCTCCTTGAGCGAAGACGAGCGGGCTAAGATCCTGCCCTACATCCGGCAATGGGCCGAAGGGGGCAAGGATTTGGCGGGCGCTGAAGTTTATAGCGGCATGAACCAGATGATGGTGATGCGCCACGCGGCGGTTGCCGCCACGCACCGTTTCGATTTCGTGATCTCGCCCGTCGCGCCCTGCGTGGCTTATCCGGCGGAGCTCGCGTCGCCGATCCACAATCCGGAGGAGCCCTTCGAGCATATCGGCTACACGGTCGCCTTCAACATGTCGGACCAGCCGGCGTCCTCCGTAAATGCCGGCTTCACAAAAGCGGGCCTGCCCATCGGCCTGCAGATCATCGGCCGCCGTTTCGACGATGTGGGCGTGCTGCGGCTCTCCCAGGCTTGGGAAGAGATGTGCCCGGACAAGCGACCCTGGCCGAAGGTTTAGGGAGCAGCCGACACCCACCACATCATGGCCGGACTTGTCCCGGCCATCTCGGTACGGTGAGGCGCAGCGCTTTTCAAATCGGGATCACCGGCACAAGGCCGGTGATGACGACGGAGCGGGCGTCTTTGGAGCGCCATCGGCAACCAGGACAGCGGGTTCCCCGGCTGGGCTCATCCTGATAAACAGCCGCCATGACGTACAAAGTTGCCGCTCTTTACCAGTTTGTCCCGTTGCCTGACTTCCGGGAGCTGAAGGACCCGCTCCACCAGCTCTGCCTCGACCTCGGGATCAGGGGCACGCTGCTGCTCGCCCATGAGGGGATCAATGGCACCGTTGCCGGAACGGAGGAGGGCATCAATGCCCTCATGGCTGAACTGCGGGACGGGCCGCTGTTCCGCGGCCGCCTCGACAATCTGGAGCTGAAGTACTCCGCTGCGTCCGAGATGCCGTTCAAGCGCATGAAGGTTCGCCTCAAGAAGGAGATCGTGACGCTCGGCGATCCGCAGACCGATCCGCTGCGCCGGGTCGGCACCTATGTGTCGCCGGCCGAGTGGAACAGGCTTTTGGACGAGCCCGGCATCTTGCTCCTCGATACCCGCAACGACTTCGAGGTCGAGATGGGCACCTTCGACGGCGCAGTCGACCCCCGGACCAAGCGCTTCAGCGAGTTCAAAGATTTCGTCAGGAACGAACTCGACCCGGCCAAGCACCGGAAGGTCGCCATGTTCTGCACGGGCGGCATCCGCTGTGAGAAGGCAAGCTCTTATATGCTGAACCAGGGCTTCGAAGAGGTCTTCCACCTGAAGGGCGGCATCCTCAAGTATCTTGAGGATGTGCCGGAGACCGAGAGCCGGTGGAAGGGCGAGTGCTTCGTGTTCGACGAGCGTGTTGCCCTTGGTCACGGTCTTGTCGAGTCAGGGGAGTCGAATGATGACCGATCCTGATGCCGTCAATGCCCGCATCGAAGCCCTGGAGGTGCGCGTCGCCTACCAGGATCAGGTCATTGAGGACCTGAACCAGACGGTCATCGCCCAATGGAAGCAGATCGACGCTCTCAAGCGTCAGCTCAACGAGGTGCTGGACCGGGTTCAGGAGGTCGAGGACAACGCGGGCGGACCGGCTGCGCCAGAGCCACCGCCACCGCACTACTAAGACCCAAAAAGGTCATCCCGGGGCTGCGAAGCGGAACCCGGGATCGCTGGACGAGTGTGGCTCCCTTCACCTCTCCCATTGGGAGAGGTCGCGCCTTCAGGCGCGGGTGAGGGGTTACAGGTTTATCCGGACAGGGCACTAACCCCCACCCCAACGCTCTCCCTCAGGGAGAGGGAGACCAGCGTCATGTTCTGAAAGCGATCCCGGATCGGCTTCGCCGTCCGCGATGACACCCGTTTCAAGGCATTTCAAAGTGCCTCTAGCACTCGGTTTCCGGGACTGCCAAAAAATTTTCATGACCCCTCTTGAACGGTGACGCTTTTTCAACCAAATCATCGACCGCGGAGGCCCGAACGGCTCCGCTTGAGGCAGTTAACAGACTGAAATCATTGGAGGAAGCTTCATGAAGTTCCGTCCTTTGCATGACCGGATCGTGGTCCGCCGCATCGAGGCCGAACAGAAGTCCGCGGGCGGGATCATCATCCCCGACACCGCCAAGGAAAAGCCCCAGCAGGGCGAAGTCATCGCGGTCGGTCCCGGCGCCCGCAACGAGCAGGGCCAGCTCGTGCTCCTCGACGTTCAGGTTGGCGACACCGTGCTGTTCGGCAAGTGGTCCGGCACCGAGGTCAAGATCGATGGCGAGGATCTCCTGATCATGAAGGAGAGCGACATTATGGGCGTGCTGGAACAGAGCGCCGCCCAGAAGAAGGCCGCCTAAGGCCGATCCCTCAATTCAGAGTCACACATCGTTACGTCTCATCAGGAGTGACGAACAATGGCTGCTAAGGAAGTCAAATTCGCCCTGGACGCTCGCGACAAGATGCTGCGCGGCGTCGATATCCTCGCCGACGCGGTGAAGGTCACGCTGGGTCCCAAGGGCCGCAACGTGGTGATCGAGAAGAGCTTCGGGGCTCCGCGCATCACCAAGGACGGCGTCACCGTCGCCAAGGAAATCGAGCTTTCCGACAAGTTCGAGAACATGGGCGCCCAGATGGTGCGCGAGGTCGCCTCGAAGCAGAACGACCGTGCCGGCGACGGCACCACGACGGCCACCGTCCTCGCCCAGGCCATCGTGAAGGAAGGCGCCAAGGCTGTGGCCGCCGGCATGAACCCCATGGACCTCAAGCGCGGCATCGATCTTGCCGTCGAGGCCGTGGTGGCGGACCTCAAGAAGAACGCCAAGAAGGTCACCTCCAACGACGAGATCGCCCAGGTCGGCACCATCTCGGCCAATGGCGACGCCGATGTCGGCCGCATGCTGGCGGAGGCCATGAAGAAGGTCGGCAACGAGGGCGTGATCACCGTCGAAGAAGCAAAGTCCCTGGAGATCGAGCTCGAAGTTGTCGAGGGCATGCAGTTCGACCGCGGCTACCTCTCGCCGTACTTCATCACCAATGCTGAGAAGATGCGCGTGGAACTGGAGGATCCCTACATCCTCATCCACGAGAAAAAGCTTTCGGGCCTGCAAACCATGCTGCCCGTGCTGGAAGCCGTGGTCCAGACCGGCAAGCCGCTCCTTATCATCGCTGAGGACGTTGAGGGCGAGGCTCTTGCCACCCTCGTAGTCAACAAGCTGCGCGGCGGCTTGAAGATTGCGGCCGTGAAGGCGCCTGGCTTCGGCGACCGCCGCAAGGCCATGCTCGAGGACATCGCCGTGCTCACGAAGGGCCAGGTCGTCTCCGAAGACCTCGGCATCAAGCTTGAGAACGTCACGCTGAACATGCTCGGCCGCGCCAAGAAGGTGGTGATCGAGAAGGAGAACACCACCGTCGTGGACGGCGCCGGCGACAAGCGCGACATCGAGGCTCGCGTCGGCCAGATCAAGGCGCAGATCGAGGAGACCACCTCGGACTACGACCGCGAGAAGCTCCAGGAGCGTCTCGCCAAGCTCGCCGGCGGCGTCGCGGTGATCCGCGTCGGCGGTGCGACCGAGGTCGAGGTGAAGGAGAAGAAGGACCGCGTGGACGACGCCATGCACGCCACCAAGGCGGCCGTTGAGGAGGGCATTCTGCCCGGCGGCGGCGTGGCCCTGCTGCGCGCTCTCAAGGCGCTCGATGGCGTGAAGCCCGTTAACGACGATCAGAAGACCGGTGTCGAGATCGTGCGCCGCGCCCTTCAGGCTCCGGCCCGACAGATCGCCATCAACGCGGGCGAGGACGGCTCCGTCATCGTCGGCAAGGTGGCCGAGGCCGGTGATTACGCGGCAGGCTGGAACGCCCAGACCGGCGAGTACGGCGACCTCTACAAGTTCGGCATCATCGACCCGGCCAAGGTCGTGCGTGTCGCCCTCGAGGACGCCGCTTCCGTGGCAGGCCTGCTCATCACCACCGAGGCGATGATCGCCGAGAAACCGAAGAAGGAAGCCGCTCCGGCCATGCCCGCCGGTGGGATGGACTTCTAAGTCTCAGCATCAATCCCATGAGTTGGACGGCGCCGCTCGAGCGGCGCCGTTTTCTTTGCGCGCGTGATCTGCCAGAAAGTGTGTTCGCTTTGCGAACGCTGCCCTACGGGATCATGGCGGAAATCGATTGCGCACGCTCGCGCCTGTCGATCCTTGAGCCCGGCGTCCCAGCTCGCGACGGATAAGACTAAGCGTCCGAACTCATGCTTCGCGTGCACGCTCGCTTCGGACCTTCTGCGCTGATCTCATAGCTCGCGATACGCTTTGACCTGCTTCGATCTGTGAGTTCGATCCGTCCGCAGAAAGTGTGCGAAGCTTATCAATAAGTTAGCCCGGAACCATCGCGGATGCCGTTGATTGGCTCGCCGGAAGCCGCCACGCGTCGGGGGTCGAAATTAAAACTTTAGTCTAACTTTACTGAACGTCATCGATCCCTTGTACCGGGCCTTTCTCGCAGCGCGACATGCCCTCGAACAGGAGTAGGCAATCATGAAACGCCGTCATTTTCTCGCAACGGCCGGTGCAGGCCTCGCCGCTGGCGCCGTCGCCAAGCCGGCCATCGCCCAATCCAATCCGGAAATCCGCTGGCGTCTGACCTCGGGCTTCCCGAAATCGCTGGACACGATTTATGGCGGCGCCGACTTCCTGGCGAGATATGTGTCCGAGGCGACCGAGGGCAAGTTCCAGATCCAGCCCTTCGCGGCGGGCGAAATCGTCGGCACCTTCCAGGCCGCTGACGCCGTCAGCGCCGGAACGGTCGAGATGGCCCACACGGCGGCCTACTACTATGTCGGCAAGGATCCGACCTTCGCGGCCGCCGCGGCGGTGCCGTTCACGCTGAATGCCCGCCAGCTGAATGCCTGGCAGTATCACGGCGGCGGCATCGGCCTGGTGAACGAGTTCATGGCCAAGCACAACCTCTATGCTCTGCCGGGCGGCAATACGGGCACCCAGATGGGCGGCTGGTTCCGCAAGGAGATCAAGACCGTTCAGGACCTCCAGGGCCTGAAGATGCGCATCGCCGGCATCGCCGGTCAGGTGATGGCGAAGCTCGGTGTGATTCCGCAGCAGGTGGCCGGCGGCGACATCTATCCGTCGCTCGAGCGCGGCACCATCGACGCCGCCGAGTGGATCGGCCCCTACGACGACGAGAAGCTCGGCTTCCAGAAGGTGGCGCCGTTCTACTACTACCCGGGGTTCTGGGAGGGTGGCCTGACGCTCCACTTCCTGTTCAACAAGGAGAAGTGGGAGTCCCTGCCGAAGCACTACAAGGCCATCGTGGAATCCGCCGCCATGGCGGCGAACCAGGACATGCTGGCCAAGTACGACACCAAGAACCCGGCGGCACTCCGCAGCCTTGTAGGCGCCGGCGCGCAGCTGCGTCCGTTCTCTGCTGAGATCCTGGATGCCGCCTACAAGGCGACCAATGAGGTCTATACGGAGATCTCCGCCCAGAACGCGGATTTCAAGAAGCTGATCGACTCGATCCGCGCCTTCCGCAACGAGGAATATCTCTGGTTCCAAGTGGCCGAGTACGCCTTCGACAGCTACATGATCCGCGCCCGCACCCGCGGCTGATCATTATTGAAGGTCGGCTCATCGTTCTGGGTACACCCCAAGCCCTCATCCTGAGGGCCGCCGAAGGCGGTGTCTCGAAGGATCAGGGCGCCTCCAGCACTCGCTGGACCCTCCTTCGAGACGCCTGCTCCGCAGGCTCCTCAGGATGAGGACAGGAGGAATGAGTGAGACGCTAAGAGCGATCATTCAAACCCGGCGCCGCCCCTCGGCGCCGGGTTTTCGTTTGCAGGGCTGGTGTGCTGCGAACGAGGGGCTTCATGGGTTGCATGTAAGGCTCAGAATGATGATGTCATGATCACCCACGTTCGGCCTTGAACCGCACCGGAAAGATTGTCCATGCCTCGTTTCTCCGTTCTCGATCTCGCGCATATTCCCGAAGGTTTCACGCCGTCGGATGCCCTGCGCAATTCCCTCGATCTGGCGCAGCATACCGAGACATGGGGCTACACCCGATTCTGGCTCGCGGAGCACCACAACATGGTGGGCATTGCCAGCGCCGCGACGAGCGTGGCGATCGGCCATGTGGCCGGGGGCACCAGGACGATCCGCGTCGGGGCGGGCGGCATCATGCTGCCGAACCATTCACCCCTGGTGATCGCCGAGCAGTTCGGCACCCTCGATGCGCTGTATCCGGGCCGCATCGACCTCGGTGTCGGCCGGGCTCCGGGCACGGATCAGCGGACCCTGCGGGCCCTGCGTCGGGATCCCATGGCGGCCGATACCTTCCCGCAGGACGTGCTCGAATTGCAGGCTTTGCTCGGGCCCGTGCAGCCGGACCAGACAATCCAGGCCGTGCCAGGGGCAGGCTCGAACGTGCCGATCTCGATTCTGGGCTCCAGCCTCTTCGGCGCGCAGCTCGCAGCCATGCTGGGGCTGCCCTATGCCTTCGCGTCCCATTTCGCGCCGGGCGCCCTGATGCAGGCGCTGCAGGTCTATCGCGAGCGTTTCCAGCCCTCCGCGCAGCTCGACCGGCCTTATGCCATGGTCGGCGTCAACGTGATCGCGGCGGACACGGACGAGGAGGCGAAGCGTCTCTTCACCTCGGCCCAGCAGGCCTTCACCAACATGTTCCGCGGCACACGCGGCAAGCTCCAGCCGCCGATCGACGATATCGAGAGCTATTGGACGCCGCATGAAAAGGCGCAGGCCATGAGCATGCTCTCCTGCTCCTTCGTCGGCTCGGCCAAGACCGTGCGGGAGGGGTTGGAGGGCTTCATCGCGGAGACCGGCGCCGACGAGCTCATCGTCGCCTCGGCGATCTACGATCACGGCAAGCGACTCCGTTCCTATGAGATCCTCGCTGATCTGCAGAAGGAAATGAGCAAGGCGGCTTAGAATATTTGGCAAAACTCTATGTCATGGCCGGGCTTGTCCCGGCCATCCCGATGCTGAGAAGCGCTGCACCTCTCCAATCGAGATCACCGGCACAAGGCCGGTGATGACGTGTTTGGGCATAAAAGACATCATACTCCTAAGCCGTCGCGCCTCTGCCCTTCAGCGTCGGATCGAGCGCATCGCGCAGTCCATCGCCCAGCAGGTTCAAGCCCAGCACCGAGAGCGCGATAGCGATGCCCGGCGCGATGGCAAGGTGCGGCGCCTGTGAGAGATAGGTCTGCGCGTCGCTGAGCATCCGGCCCCAGCTCGGGTTCGGCGGGCGCACGCCCAAGCCCAGATAGCTCAGGCCGGCTTCGGTGAGGATCGCGAGCGCGAGCTGGATCGTCACCTGCACGATCAGAGCGCCCGCGATGTTCGGCATCACGTCTTCCCAGGTGATCCGCAATGGGTGCTTGCCGATGGCGCGCGCCGCCGCGATATAGTCGAGCGTCCAGACTTGCAGGGCCACGCCGCGCGTGACGCGGGCGAAGACGGGAATGTTGAACACCGCAATGGCCAGAATGGCCGCCAGCGGCCCGGAGCCCAGAAGCGCTCCGATCATGATGGCGGACAGCACCGCCGGGAAGGCGAACACCACGTCCGACACGCGCATGGCGATCTCGTCCGCCAAGCCCTTCCAGGCGGCTGCCGCGCAGCCGATGGCAGTGCCGATGGCAGCACCCAGCAGAACCGCCGGCCAGGCGATGGCAAGCGAATTCCAAGCCCCTACCATCAGCAGCGAGGCGACGTCGCGGCCGAAGTGATCCGTGCCGAGAAGCCCGACCTCGCCAGGGCCTTTCAGGCGCATGGCAACACGCACGCGGGTCGGCACCTCAGGGGTCCAGACGAGCGACACGAGGGCAGTGGCGATGAGCAGCACTGTCAGAATGCCGCCGACCACGAGAGCGGAATTCAGCGGAATGCGCGAGCGCTTCGTCATGCCCGGCTCCTCAGGCGCGGATCGAGGATGGCGTAGCCGATATCCACGAGGAAGTTCACCACGATCACCAGCCCGGAAAAGATCAGCACGATGTCCTTGATCACCACGAGGTCGCGCTGGTTGAGCGCCTGATAGGCGAGGCGCCCAAGGCCGGGCAGGTTGAACACGTTCTCCACTAGGATCGCGCCGCCGAAGAAGAACGAGAGCTGCAGGCCCAGGATGGTCGTCACCGGGATAAGCGCGTTCGGTACCACGTGGCGGCGCAGGGTCGATCCCCTGTCGACGCCCTTGGCGCGGGCCGTGCGCACGAAGTCGGCGCCGATCACCTCGAGAGTAGCCGAGCGTGTCACCCGCGTGAGCACGGCGGCCTGTGGCAGGGCCAGCGCCACAGCCGGCAGCAGGAGAGCCTGCAGGGCAGGGCCGATGCCGGCGCTCCAGCCGGGAAAGCCGCCGGCCGGGAACCAGCCGAGCCAGGTGGAGAAGAACAGGATGAACAGGAGGCCGATCCAGAAATTCGGCACCGCGACGCCGAGCTGGCTGAACACGAGGACGGCACGATCCACCGGCCCGTCACGTCGCGCCGCTGCCGCAACGCCAAGGGGCAGGGCAAGCGCTGTCGAGATCAGGATGGCGAGCAGGCTCAACGGCAGCGTCACGTTCATGCGCTCGGCGACCAGTGTCGAGACCGGCATCTTGTAGGTGATCGACGTGCCGAGATCGCCATGAAGAATGCCGCCGATCCATTGCAGGTAGCGCAGGAGCGCCGGCTGATCGAGCCCGAGCTCCTGGCGCAGGGCGGCAAGCGTATCCTCCCGCGCGGCTGTGCCCAGCATGATGGCAGCCGGATCGCCCGGGAGAACCTCCAGGATCAGGAAAATCGCCAGCGACACGAACAGGAGGGTCACGATGAGCGAGGCGAGACGGGAGAGGATGAGGCGGAGCACGATTTTACGCCCGCCAGTTTCCCTCCCCCTTGCGGGGAGGGGCAGGGATGGGGGTGGTCCGACCGGGTGAGGGACTTACCGAAAAGAACGGAACGGACCCTCTCCCCCCTTGTGGGGGAGAGTTGGAGAGGGGGGTGCTGGCGCCATACGTGGATAGGCTATCGCTCACACCCCCCTCCCTAACCCTCCCCCACAAGGGGGGAGGGAAAGAGCGGTAGCGCCCGCTATTGTGATGCGTGTCACTCGCTCCACGAAACCTCCGTCACGTCGTTCGACGGAATCGGGGAGTTCTCCCACAGGCCCTGCACCTTCGCATTCCACACGCCGAGCTTCGGCAGCTGGAACAGGAACAGGGCAGGCACGTCCTCCGCCAGGATCTTCTGCGCCTCCGCATATTTGGCGAAGCGCGCCTTCTCGTCCGTAGTCTTGGCGGCTTCCGCGATCAGCGCCTTGAACTTGTCGTTCTTGTAATTGAAGTAGTAGCTGTCGCGGGCGAAGATTTCGATGTCGAGCGGCTCCGTGTGGGACACGATGGTGACATCGTAATCCTTGTTCTTGAACACCTCCTCGATCCACTTGGCCGGGAACTCGGTCGGGGTGATCTTCAGGTCGACACCGACTTCCGCCATCATGGCCGAGAGCAGTTCCGCCGAGCGGCTGGCATAGGCCATCTGGGGTGACTTGATGGTGATCGACAGGCCGTTGCCGTGTCCTGCTTCCTTCAAGAGCGCCTTCGCCTTCTCCACGTCATAGGGAATGACGTTCGTGGTATCCACGAAAGCAGGATTATTCGGCGAAAAGAAGCTGCCGATAGGCTGGCCGAAGCCGGAATAGGCGCCCTCGATCAGCGCCTTGCGGTCGACCGCATGCATCAGGGCGCGGCGCACGCGCACGTCGTCGAAGGGTTTCTTCGCGCTGTTGATGCCGGCGACGGTTTCGCCTTCCGTGTTGCCGGCCACCGCCTTGAAACGATTGTCCTTCTGGAACTCGGCAAAGAGCTCCGGCGCGCCGAGGTTCGGGAAGGCGTCCACGTCGCCCGCGCGCAGGGCTGCGACCTGAGCCTGGGCATCGCTGATGAAGCGGAACGTGACGCTCTCCAGCTTCACCTTGTCCTTCTGCCAGTAATCGGGATTTTTCGTCAGCTCCACCCGGTCGCCGCGGGTCCAGGACTTGAACTTGAACGGTCCGGTGCCGACCGGATTGGCCGCATTGTTCGCCGCCGTCTCCGGCGCCACGATCACCGCGTCGCCCCAGCCGAGATAGTAGAGGAAGTTGCCGGAGGTTTCCTTCAGTTTGATCACCACGGTGGCGGGATCGGGCGTCTCGATGGAGGAAATCGGCGCGAAGATCTGCTTCTGCGCATTGGTGGATTTCGGATCGCGGGCGCGGTCGAAGGCGAACTTCACGTCGGCGGAGTCGAAGGTCGTGCCGTCGTGAAACTTCACGCCTTCCTGCAGGCGGAAGGTGTAGGTCAGGCCGTCGGGCGAGACCTCCCAGCTTTTCGCCAAGAGCGGCTGAACCTTGCCCGTCCGGTCGATGCGTACCAAGCCTTCGTACAGATTGACCCAGGTCACCTCGCGGATGGCGACGGGCGCGGCGACAGTCGGGTCGAGCCCCGGCGGCTCGATAGGCATGCCCACCACCAGGGAAGTCTTTGCGGCAAGGGCCGGAAGGGCGCTGACGGAGAGGAGGAGGGCGGCAGTCAGGAGGCGCTTCGTCATCAGGCTTGAACTCCATCCGGTGTTGGCTGCGACACGTCGCGATGGCCTCAGCTTACGCAGGATGGCGCCGGATGGAAGACCGTCATTACGGATTGTTCACTTAACTTCGGTCCTCGGGAAGCCTAAGCAACCTTGATGAATGGCCCACAAAGCCAGCTCCTGTGAACGGTTTTAGCGGCAATGAAAGGCTTTGAGATGGCTTTTGAGACAGCCCGGGTGCCCACCGCGAACGGCGCCAAATATCTCCAGCAGCTCTGCAACCACTGGAGCCACAAGCTGGATGTTCAGCTATCCGAGAATGAGGGCATTGTTCGCTTTCCGGCCGCCGTTGCCACCATGACGGCGGATTCTGAGGCCCTCACGGTGACAGTGGAAGCAGAGGACGACGAGACGCTGCAGCGGATGAAGGGCGTCGTCGCCTCGCATCTCGACAGGTTTGCTTTCAGAGAGGCGCCGCTGCCGTTCGCGTGGAAGGCAGGCTGACTGGGTCTCTCGGGTCATCCCCGGCGGTCCGCAGGACCGGGAAGGGGATCCATAGCGCTGAGGATGTGAGTGGATTCCCTTCCCCTCCGCTGCGCTCCGGCCGGGACACCCTCCTCGTCATGGCCGGGCGTGTCCGGGCCATCCCGATCAGCATTGGTGCCACATCATATCGAGATCACCGGCACAAGGCCGGTGGTGACGCGTAGGACACTGCTTACGTCAAATGCACCGCCCGCCATCGACCTCCAGCACCACGCCGGTGATCATGCTGGCCTCATCAGACGCGAGGTAGAGCGCCGCGTTGGCGATGTCCTGCGGGGTCGAGAAGCGGCCGAGCGGGATGGAATTGACGAACAATTCGCGCTTCTGCGGCGTGTCCTCGCCCATGAAGGTGGCGAGCAGCGGCGTCTCTCCGGCCACGGGGGCCAGTGCGCAGACCCGGATCCTGCTGGGGGCGAGTTCCACGGCCATGGACTTGGTCATGGTGTGCACGGCGCCCTTGGTGCTGTTGTACCAGGTGAGGCCGGGCCGCGGGCGCAGGCCTGCCGTCGAGCCCACATTGATGATCGCGCCGCCGCCCTGCTTCTGCATCAGCGGAACGGCCGCCTTGGCGAAGAGGTAGATCGACTTCACGTTGACCGCGAAGACGCGGTCGAACTCGTCCTCTTCGACCTCCAGCATCGGCCGGTTGCGGTGGCTGATGCCCGCATTGTTGACGACGATGTCGAGCTTGCCGAAGGCGGAGACGGTCTTCTCGACTGCTGCGTTCACGTCGGCGGCCTTCGACACGTCGGCGGCCAATCCGATGGCGGAGGTGCCGATCTTCTCCGCCGCGCTCTTGGCCGCCGCCTCGTTGATGTCGATGATCGCGACCTTGGCACCTTCGCGCGCGAATGTTTCCGCGATCCCCATGCCGAAGCCCGACCCGGCGCCCGTGACCAGCGCCACCTTGCCTTCAAGGCGATTCATGCGTTTTTTCCCTTTCAAGCCTTAGTTTGTCTCATCCTCCTACCTCATCCTGAGCAGGTCGCGCAGCGACAGTCTCGAAGGAGGGTCCAGTGCTCTCTGGAGGATCCTTCGAGACGCAGACTGCGTCTGCTCCTCAGGATGAGGGGTGCGGTCTCAAAGATCGTTCTATCCGTGCGCGATGACGAGCGTCCGGGTCGTGGTGAACTCGATCAGGCCTTCAAAACCCTTCTCGCGGCCGTGGCCCGAGCGGCCGAAGCCGCCGAAGGGCAGCTCGATGCCGCCGCCGGCCCCATAGCAGTTCACGAAGACCTGGCCTGCGCGCATGGCGCGGGCAACGCGGGTGGAGCGCATCCCGTCCCGGCTCCAGACGCCCGCCGCAAGGCCGAATTGCGTGCCGTTCGCGAGCCGGATCGCCTCCGCCTCGTCCTCGAAAGGCGTCGCTACCAGCACCGGTCCGAAGACCTCTTCCTGGGTCAGGATGCTCTCATGCGGAACGGGGGCGAGGAAGGTCGGCGCCACGTAGTAGCCGCCGGGAGGCGCATCGAGCGCCACCACACCCTCGCCCACGACGGTGAGGCCCTCATTGCGTCCGCGCTCCAGATAGCCGAGGACGCGGCGCTGCTGCGCCTGGTTGATCATAGGGCCGAGATCGGGCTCATGCTCCGGGTGGCCGGCGCGCAGGGTGCGGAAGCGCTCAGCGACGGCGTCGACCACGTCCTGGAAAATGCCGCGCTGGATCAGCAGGCGGCTGCCGGCCGAACAGGTCTGGCCGCCGTTCTGAATGATGGCATTGACGAGGGTGGGCAGAGCCCGCTCCAAATCCGCATCGTCGAACACCACCTGGGCAGACTTGCCACCAAGCTCAAGGGTCACGCCCACATGGTTTTGGGCTGCCGCAACCTGGACGGCCGTTCCGGTTTCGGGACTGCCGGTGAAGGACAGGAAATCGATGCCCGGGTGACCGGCCAGCGCCGCGCCGGCCGTGCGGCCGAGGCCCGTCACCACGTTGAGCGCACCATCCGGGAAGCCGACCTCGCTGACGAGCGCCGAGATCCGCAGGATCGTCAGCGAGGCGTCCTCGGCGGGCTTCACCACCGTGGCGTTGCCGGCAGCCAGCGCCGCGCCGACCGAGCGGCCGAAAATCTGCATCGGGTAGTTCCAGGGCACGATATGTCCCGTCACCCCGTGGGGCACCCGCTCGACGCCGATGAAATGGGTGTTGAGATACGGGATCACGTCGCCATGCAGCTTGTCGGCGGCGCTGCCGTAGAATTCGAAATAGCGGGCAAGCGCGATGGCATCGGCGCGCGACTGGCGAAGCGGCTTGCCGTTGTCTCGGCTTTCCAGAAGCGCCAGCTCGTCAGCATGCGCTTCGACGGCACTCGCCAACTTCATGAGCAGGCGCCCGCGCTCGGTCGCCGTCAGCTTGCCCCATGGGCCATCGAGCGCTGCACGGGCAGCCTTCACGGCCTCGTCGATGTCCTGAGGCGTGCCAGAGGCGATGCGGGCGAAGAGCGTTCCGTCGACGGGCGAGAACACATCGAGCGTCATTCCGTCGGAGGCAGGGCGATCGCGCCCGCCGATGAAATTCTGAAACACCATGTTGGGCGCAACCGTCGCGCTGACCTGATCGTTCACGGGTGTCGTCTCCCTAAAACGCTGTGTGCATGCCCGGCACGGCGGCCAGGAGCTGGCGGGTATAGGCATCCCGCGGATGCGCAAAGAGTTGCGCGGTTTCGGCCATTTCCACAATCCGCCCTTTTTGCATGACAGCCACGCGGTCGCAGATCTGGGCGGCAACTCTCAGGTCGTGGGTGATGAACAGAATGGCAAGGCCGAACTCCTCCTGGAGGCCCTTCAGCAGCTTCAGAATCTCGGCCTGGACGGAGACATCGAGCGCCGACACGGCTTCATCCGCCACCAGCACGTCGGGTCTCACGGCAAGTGCGCGGGCGATGCCGATGCGCTGGCGCTGGCCGCCGGAGAATTCGTGCGGGTAGCGGTCGATGGCCTGAGCGGGAAGCCCGACCTTCTCAAGCAGGATGCGCGCATCATCGAGAGCCTTGGCCTGATCCGTGCCTTGCGTGATCGGCCCCTCGGCGATGATGCGCCCGACGGTGCGGCGCGGATTGAGCGACGCGAAGGGGTCCTGAAACACCATCTGGATCTTGCGACGGTGGGGCCGCAGGTCGCGCTGTGACAGGGTGCCGAAGGGGAGGTCCCCAATCGTGATGGCGCCGCCGTCGGGCTCGATCAGCCGCAGCACGCAACGCCCGACCGTTGATTTTCCGGAGCCGGATTCGCCCACGAGCCCGAGCGTCTCGCCACGCCGGATGTCGAAGCTTACCGCATCGGCCGCCTGGACCTCGCGGCCTTTGCGGAAGAAGCCGCGCCCGCCATAGGTTTTGGTGAGGTCGTGAACCTTCAGGGCGATGGGCTCTCCGGCCAGCTGCTTGGGAGCAGGGGGCGTCAGCGAGGGAACGGCGGCCAGCAGTCGCTTTGTGTAAGCGTGCTGCGGACGGGTGAGCACCTCATCGACAGGGCCTTCCTCGACGAGTTCGCCCTGCTGCAGCACGGCGACCCGGTCGGCGATTTCGGCCACCACGCCGAAATCGTGGGTGATGAACAGCACCGCCGTTCCCATCTTGCGGCGCAGGTTGTCGATGAGCTTGAGCACCTGGGCCTGGGTGGTCACATCAAGCGCCGTGGTCGGCTCATCGGCGATGAGGAGCTTCGGCTCGAGCGCCAGCGCCATGGCGATCATCACCCGCTGACGCTGGCCGCCGGAAAGCTCGTGCGGGTAGGCTTTGGCGATCAGCTCCGGATGGGGCAGGTGCACCTCCGTCAGGAGGTCGACAACGCGCCTGTCCCGCTCGGCGGAACTGTGCAGCCCGTGAGCCCGGAAGGTTTCTGAAATCTGGTCCGCTATCCGCATCACCGGGTTGAGCGAGGTCATCGGCTCCTGGAACACCGTTCCAACCTCCCGGCCGCGAACGTCGCACCAGCCAGCCTCATCAAGACCTAAGAGATCGCGCCCGCCCAGCCTGATCGTGCCCGACAGGACCTCGACGCCTCCCGGCAGCAGGCCGATGGTCGCCATGGCGGTCATGGACTTGCCGGAGCCGGATTCGCCCACCACGCACAGAGTCTCGCCCGGATTGATGGACAGCGACACGTTCCTGATTGCGTGCTGCCGGTCGGCCAGGGCCGGCAGGCCGATGGAGAGATTCTCGATCGACAGCACGGGGGAGGGGCTGTTCACTGTCGTTCTCCTGGGGAAGGGCCAAAGGGTTATCCTTGCGATCCCGCACGCCCCGTCAATCCATCTCAGGCGATGCTGTGTTGAGAATGATGTTTCCTCCGCCATATGATGCCTGGAGCCAGAGGAGCCCCCGACCCGTGCACGACGCCGTTCCCAATCCGGCCAGAGACCGGCTGCACGCCTGTTTCAAGGCCCAGAAGCGTGCCTGGATGGAGCACGGGGGGCTGTCGTCCGAGCGGCGCGACGAGGCGCTCGGCGCGCTGGCCGAGGCGCTCGTGCGCCGTACCGATGACTTCACGAAGGCCATCGCGGCCGATTTCGGGCATCGCTCGCCGCACGAGACGAAGCTCGCCGATCTCTATCCGGTGATCGCGAGCCTTCGCCATGCGCGCAAACATTTCCGTCGATGGATGGTGCCGCGGCGTCGCCCGATCCAATGGATGTTCCAGCCCGGCACCGGACGCATTCTCTACCAGCCGCTGGGTGTTGTGGGCATCGTGAGCCCATGGAATTACCCGGTCCAGCTCGCACTCTCGCCTCTCGCCGGAGCGCTGGCGGCGGGCAACCGGGTCATGATCAAACCATCCGAGATGACGCCGCGCACCTCCGTGCTCATGGAGGATGTGATCGCGCAGGTCTTCGACCCGGCGGAAGTGGCGGTGGTGCAGGGCGGGCCCGATGTAGCGCGGGCGTTCACGCATCTCCCTTTCGATCACCTGCTCTTCACCGGCTCCACATCGGTCGGACGTCAGGTGATGCAGGCGGCGGCCGACAATCTCGTGCCGGTGACGCTGGAGCTGGGAGGGAAATCGCCCGCGCTCATTGCAGCGGATTACCCGGTCGAGAAGGCGGCGGAGCGGATCGCCGTCGGCAAGTTGTTCAACGCGGGCCAGACCTGTATCGCGCCCGATTACGTGCTCGTGCCGCGTGACAAGCAGGATGCTTTTGTCGCAGCCTACCGGGATGCGGTCTCGAAGCTGTATCCGACCCTTGAATCCAATCCCGATTACACGGCGATCATCAGCGAGCGTCATCATGCGCGCCTTCGCCAATTGATCGCCGATGCGCGGGAGCGCGGCGCGCAGGTGCACGAGGTCAATCCGGGCGGCGAGACGCTGGATGCCGTCCATCGAAAGCTCGCGCCCGTCGTGCTGACGGACGTGCCCGATCAGGCGCAGGCCATGCAGGAGGAGATCTTCGGCCCCATCCTTCCAGTCGTCGCCTATGGCGAGGTCGAGGATGCCTGCTGCTTCATCGGCGCCCGTCCGCATCCCTTGGCCCTGTACCTGTTCAGCCATGACAGAGCGACCACCGAGCGCGTTTTGGCCAGGACACAATCCGGCGGCGTTGCGATCAACGACACGCTGCTGCATTGCGTGCAGGAGGAACTGCCCTTCGGGGGCGTCGGACCGAGCGGCATGGGGGCTTATCACGGCGAGGCGGGCTTCCGCACCTTCAGTCATGCCCGGTCGGTGTTCCGGCAGGCACGCTTCAACGGGGCCGGCATGACAAAGGCGCCCTATGGCAGAAGGATGAACCGCCTGCTGTCTATGCTGCTGCGCTAGCCGGTGGGGTCAACGGAACGGAAATGTCGTAGGCGACTCCGCTCTCGGCGAAGTTCAGCACCATGTTGCCTCCGAGCTCGCCCTCGATGCTGCGGCGGATGAGGCGCGAACCGAAGCCCTGACGCTTGGGCGGAGCGACGGGCGGCCCGCCGCTCTCGGACCAGTGGATGCGAAGCTGCTTCGGGCGATCCTCGCTTTCGATGACGGACCAAGCCACCTCCAGATGGCCCGCATTGGTGGAGAGCGCCCCGTATTTGGCGGCATTCGTGACCAGCTCGTGCAGGACAAGGCCGAGATTGATGGCATAGCGCGCCGGCAGCTTCACGTCCGGGCCGTCCAGCACGACCCGCGCGTCACCGGCCTTGCGGTAGGGCGCGAGTTCCTGCTCCGCCACATCGCGCAGCTCTGCCTCGCGCCAGGATTGCCGCGTCAGGAGGTTGTGCGTTTTCGACAGGGCAAGGAGCCGGCCCTCGAAGGCTTCCCTGAACTGAGCCGGTGAATCCGTCGTGCGCAGGGTCTGCGACGCGATGGACTGCACTGTGGCCAGGGTATTCTTCACCCGGTGGTTCAGCTCGTTGAGGAAGAAGCGCTGCTGCTCCTCCGCGTGCTTCTGCTCGGTGATATCGTGCAGGATGCCCACGAAATAGACTGGTCGCTTCTGCGTGTCGAGGAACACGCGGCCCTTGGAGTTGATCCAGCGGATGTTCCCGTTCTTGTCGCGAATCCTGTACTCGTCCTCGTAGTCGCCCCGGCTTCTCACCGCCGTCCGCCATTTCTCGATGACGCGATCCACATCGTCGGGATGAAGGATGCCCACCCAATCCTTCGGGTTCATCGTCGCCATGGATTCGGGCAGCCCGATCATGGCCGCCGCCTGAGGGGACCAGCCGCCGGCATTCTTGTCGGGATCGTACCACCAGGTCCCCATGTGGCCCGCTTCCAGGGCCAGACGCGCCCGCTCCTCGCTCAGCTGAACCGCCTGCTGGCGCTCGGCCACATCGTCCATGAGATCGTTGAAGGCCTTGGCCAGGATGCTGAACTCACCGGATTTGCGCGGCAGCTGAATGCGCGCCCGGTAGTCGCCGCGCCGCCAGGCCTGGATGCCGTCCGTCACCATCTCGAACGGCTTGGTGATGAAGGCGCGGCTGAGCAGCGCCGACAGGGACAGCGCCAGGATGAGCGCGGCCGTAATCAGCATGAAGCCGCGTCGGGCGGCCTGGTTGATGGATGCGAAGGCGGCTTTTGTCGACAGCCCGACATTGACGTAGATGTCCTTTGGCGGGAGCTGCAGCGGCACGTGGGCTAGGACGCGCCTGACCCCATCGGGAATGGTGCTTTGAGCGGTTATGGCTTCTCTGGCCCTGGCCTGGGCCATGAATTCCTGCGGCAGCAGCTTGCCCATGAACCGCTCGGGCTGCGGCTCCTGCACGAGAACGATGCCGTTCCTGTCGGCGACGGTGAGCGAGCCGTTCTCGGGCACGGTGCGCTCCTTCAGCTTCTGGCTGAGCCATCTCAGATCCAGCGCCGCGGCCAGCACGCCGACCACGTCGCCCCTGTCGTTCCAGATCGGCAGGGCGAGAGGCAGCACGGGATGCCGCTCCAATCCGCCTTCCTCGAAGGCCGGCGTATATTCGCCGACGACAAAGCCCTTCTGGCCCAGGGCGTTGTGGAAATACGGCCTGTCCGCATAGTAGTGCCGGGTGTCGACGGTGCCGGTCGGCCGGCAGCGGATGTGCCCGCTGATGTCCATGGCCACGATGGACAGGATGTAGGGCACCTTCTCCTGAACGGCCTTGAGATAAGGGCTGCAGACCGGGGTGTCGAAGGTGCGAATGGATCGGGTCTCGTCGATGGCGAGCAGAAGCCCCTGGACGCCGTCGAAGATGCGCTCGATTTCCGCGCCCACCAGCTGAGCCTGCCGGATCGCAAGGTCGTTCACCTCCGCTTCGCGAGCCCGGCGCAGGGAGACTTCCGTGTAAGTCCAGATGACGATGGCCGGCAGAACCGAAATCAACGCCAGAAGGAGCAGACGCTTCGTCAGTGTCATGCAAACGCTCAGCTTAACCTCAGCAGGGGAGCACAAAGATGGGAGAGCGTCCACCCCGTACCATCCTTGAGCGGCCTTGCATCTGCGACGAAGAGGTGTCAGGGGAGCAGGAATGGCGCTTCCTCCTCTTCTGACCCTCCAGGACATTGCTCTCACGTTCGGCGGCACGCCTCTCATCGAGAGCGCGGAACTGTCGGTCTCGCCGGGCGAGCGGGCCTGCCTCGTGGGCCGCAACGGCTCAGGAAAATCCACCCTGCTCAAGATCGCCGCAGGGCAGATCGAGGCCGATCGCGGCAAACGGTTTGTGCAACCGGGAGCGACCGTGCGCTATCTGGCCCAGGAGCCGGACCTCTCCGCCTATCCCTCGACGCTTGCCTATGTGGAGGCAGGTCTCGGGCCGGGGGATGATCCGTACCGGGCACGCTACCTGCTGGAGCAGCTCGGGCTCACCGGGGAAGAAAAGCCTACAGACCTGTCCGGCGGCGAGGCCCGCCGCGCGGCGCTCGCTCATGTGCTGGCGCCCGAGCCGGACATCCTGCTCCTCGACGAGCCGACCAACCACCTGGACCTGCCGGTGATCGAATGGCTCGAGGGTGAGCTGAAGAGCCTGCGCTCCGCCCTCGTGCTCATCAGCCACGACCGCCGCTTCCTGGAGAGCCTCTCTCAGGCGACCGTGTGGCTCGACCGCGGCAGGACCCGCCGCATGGACCGGGGCTTTGCTCATTTCGAGGAGTGGCGCGATCAGGTTCTGGAGCAGGAGGAGGCCGAGCACCACAAGCTCGGTCGCAAGCTCGTGGCCGAGGCGGACTGGCTGCGCTACGGCGTGACTGCCCGGCGCAAGCGCAACGTGCGCCGCCTGGGCAATCTCCACGCCATGCGCCAGCAATACCGCGACCGCAACCGCGCCGTCGGCACTGTCAACATGAGCCTCGCCGAGGCGGAGCAGTCCGGCACCCTCGTGGTCGAGGCGGAGAGCATCTCGAAGGCCTATGACAGGCCCATCGTCACCAACCTGTCCCTGCGCGTCCTGCGCGGGGATCGCCTCGGCATCATCGGGCCGAACGGCGCCGGCAAGACGACGCTCATCAACATGCTGACAGGCGTTCAGGCGCCAGACGAGGGCCGGGTGCGCCTCGGCTCCAACCTGCAGATGGTCACCCTCGACCAGCGCCGCGCGAGCCTCGACCCCACCGTTACCGTGGCCGAGACCCTCACCGGCGGACGCGGCGACACGGTTACCATCGGCGGCCAGACTAAGCACGTGATCGGCTACATGAAGGACTTCCTGTTCTCGCCCGAGCAGGCCCGCACCCCAGTGGGCGTGCTCTCCGGCGGCGAGCGCAACCGCCTCATGCTGGCCCGCGCGCTGGCGCAGCCCTCGAACCTTCTGGTGCTCGACGAGCCCACCAACGACCTCGACTTGGAGACTCTCGATCTGCTCGAAGAGATGATCCAGGATTATTCCGGCACGGTCATTCTCGTCAGCCACGACCGCGACTTCCTCGACCGCACGGTGAGCTCCGTGCTTGTGTCGGAAGGCGAGGGGCGCTGGCTCGAATATGCCGGCGGCTACACCGACATGGTGGCCCAGCGCGGCCGCGGCGTGCAGGCGCGCGTCGTCGAGAAGGAAGCCAAGGCGAAGAGCGCCGACAAGCCGGCGGCCGCGCCTCAAGCGCAGAACAAGCGCAAGCTCTCCTTCAACGAGCAGCACGACCTCAAGACGCTGCCGAAGCGCATGGAGGAACTGACGGCGAAGATCGCGAAGGTACAGGAGATCCTCGCTGATCCTGAGCTTTATGCGCGCGATCCGGCGCGCTTCCAGAAAGCCATGGATGCACTCACGCAATTGCAGGCGGAGCTGCACGCGGCAGAGGAGCGGTGGCTGGAGCTGGAGATGCTGCAGGAGGAGCTGGAGAGGTGAGAAATTCACTGATCCGATGAGGCTGCGTGATCGCTCATCGATTTGCAGAGAACCTCAGCGCGACACTAAAGTGATATCAACCGCTCGCTAGAAGCGGATTGTCACTGAAGGAGGAGCGCAATGAACCCGTTCTCAAGACTTTCTCTGACCACCATTCTGTCGGTTCTCTGCCTCGGCGTCCTACCTGCTGCTGTGAACGCTATGGAGCCCGACCGCAGCGTTCTGGCGGAGCGGGTCACCAAGCTGTCGCGTGGCACGCCGTGGAAGCCTGTCTCGGCGGTTCCAATTAACTTCCTAACTCATCACCCGCAGGGTATGGTCAAGATCGGCGACACGCTTTTCGTGTCCTCGGTCGAAATCCAGCAGCCGACCAAACGGTTTCCGCAGCCGGTGGATGGCTATGATCGCGATACGGGTGCCGGTGTCGGGCATTTGTTCAAGCTCGACATGAACGGCAACCTGATCGCCGACATCACCCTCGGCGAAGGCACGATCTATCATCCGGGCGGAATCGATTATGACGGCAGGTATATCTGGGTTCCGGTGGCAGAGTATCGGCCGAACAGTCGCTCGATCGTCTATCGCGTCGACCCGGAGACCATGAGGGCGGAGGAAATGTTCCGCTTTGCCGACCACATCGGCGGCGTGGTGCACAACACGGATGACAAAGCCCTGCATGGGGTGAGCTGGGGTTCTCGTCGCTTCTATCGCTGGGCTCTCGATGCGTCCGGAAAGCCTACAAACGCGAACGAAGCGCCTGAGAAACTGAGAGCGCTCAATACATCCCATTACCTCGACTACCAGGACTGCAAATACGTCGCCAAAAGCCGCATGCTGTGTTCCGGCGTCACAGAGATGCGGGTCACGCCCGACGCCGCTCCGTTCCGTCTCGGCGGGCTCGATCTCGTGAGCCTTGCCGATGGGCGTCCGCTCTTTCAGACGCCGGTGCTGCTCTGGACCGCATCTGGAATGGACATGACCCACAATCCAGTCTGGATGGAAGCGAGCGACGCCGGAATCCGCGGGTACTTCATGCCCGAGGACGACAGATCCACCCTCTACATCTATGAGACTGAGGTGAAGTAGATCATGGCAGGAAGTGGCGGGCAGCCCGTCAGCCGTCCGCCTCCAGCGTGAATCCGGCCTTCAGCACCACCTGATAGTGGCGCACCTCGCCGTCCTCCACGTGGCCGCGGGTCTGGATGACCTCGAACCAGCGCAGGTTTCGCAAGGTTTCGTTGGCGCGCCGGATGGCGGTCTGGATGGCATCTTCGATGCTGGTCTCGGACGAGCCGACGAGTTCGACGATCTTGTAGACGTGGTCGCTCATGGGGTGCTCCATGGGTGTTGGAGAGGAGGCTCCATGGCCATCCCATGGAGCCTGCTAGGTTGGGTCAGGCTCCCGTGCCGGTGGCGACCGTCTGGCGGACGGCACCGATCTGCGCGTCGAGGTGGGTGACCAGATCTTTCGGAAGGTCCATGAGCGCGATAAGGCGGTCGAGATAGGCCTTCTCTTCCGGGGTGTCCGCGTCGCCGATGGCGACCCGCGAGGCCACATAGAGCTCGGCGGCCTGCTCCTTGGTCTTGGGCAGGCGGGCGATGGCGGCGGCGTCAGCCGGCTTGGCCATCATATCGAGCAGAAAGCCCTTCTCCGCGTTGCCGAGGCCGAGCTGCTGGATCTGCTCCTGGATCCGGGTGCTCTCCTCGCCGTCGAGATGCCCGTCGGACTTCGCCGCCGAGATCATGGCCTGCACGAGGGCGAGACCCATCTCATGGCCGTTCTTGTCCTTCTCCTCCTCGAGGTGAAAGCCGCTGCTGGCGGGCGGCTGCGCGGGCATGCTTCCAGGCCGCCCGCCTGGCACCTGGTTGGCCTGCCAGTCCTGATAGGCCTTGAAGGCGACGCTCGCGAGAACGGCAAGGCCACCGGCCTTCATCAGCGAGCCGCCGGCGGAGCGTCCGCCGCGGGAGCCCAGGATTAGGGACAGGAGGCTTCCGGCTGCGAGGCCGCCCATGCCGCCGGGGATCTGGGAGCCGAAGCCGCCGGACCCGCCGAGCATGCCGCCAAGGCCGCCCTGCTGCGGCCGCCGTCCCCCGAGCGAGCCCTGGCTGCGCATGAGGCCGTCGAGGATGCTGCCGAGATTCATGGTCAATTCTCCCTGTGCTGAGGATTTGCACAGGGAAAAGGCAGGCCATTTCCAAGAGTTCCGCAGGCGGCATTCACCGATGGGTTACGGGCGCCCTGAATCCAGGCGGTTCGGAAGCAGATTTGGCGTCGAGGGTTAGGGTTCCATGAACTCGATCCGATTGCCGACCGGATCCTGAACGTAGAAGCGCCGGACATCCGGAATGGCAGCGTCCCAGGCGGGTACATAGCCAGCCTCGGACAGGAGCCGCGCCAGGGCATCGAGATCGGCGACGGCAATCGCTGGGTGGGCCTTGCGGGCCGGGCGGAAATTCTCCTCGACCCCAAGATGAATCCGCACCGGGCCGCTCTCCAGCCAAAGGCCGCCGCGCTTGGCGAGGGAAGGGGGCTTGGGCACCTCCCTCATGCCGAGCAGGCCGGCATAGAACGGCCTGCACAGGTCCTCCGCACCTTGCGGAATAGCCAGTTGAACGTGATCCAGGCGCAGCATCACGCCCCTTTGCGGTAGGCTTGGACCTCTTGCTCGATGGCGCCGAAGATGGAGTGGCCGGCCTTGTCCTTCATCTCGATGCGGATCGTGTCACCAAAGCGCATGAACGGCGTCCTCGCCTCCCCGTGCACCAGCGTCTCCACCGTGCGCAGCTCCGCCAGGCAGGAATAGCCCAGGCCGCCCTGCTCGATGGGCCTGCCCGGCCCGCCGCCCTCGTCCT
>JAESGY010000092.1_pt1 | contig 77288 bp, 70 predicted proteins | sample 9269841 | NCBI WGS metagenome assembly JAESGY01 (sample SAMN17022865, study PRJNA683097) | algae metagenome | isolation source: Spirirestis rafaelensis WJT71-NPBG6 and co-occurring heterotrophs from... | place: USA: Pinto Wells, Joshua Tree National Park, Colorado Desert, CA | collected 2006-08-15 | reverse complement strand
CGGTGATCCACTCTCCTGCGGACACGGCAGGGGTGTGGCCCACCACCGTCACAAGGTCACGCTTGCCTCGCGTGTGGACTTTCAGGACAGCGAAGCCGTTCTCCGCATTGTGGAAGGTGACGCGCTCCACTGAACCCGCAAGAGTATCGGGGACCGGCCTCTGATCAACTTGTGAGGGGCGAATCATCTGGTTCATGGTGCTTGCCAAGAAACGCTCCTGGCCTTTCCGACTGTATCGCTGGATGGCACCGCTGACGAGGATGCTCTCCTTCTGTAGCTCCGAATGTTCTGGGTTTGTTTCAGGGCTTTTTTGCGGCGATTCGAATGAACTCGGCTCTACCGGTGGCAACCTGCCGATTTGGCTGTGGTGCTGGCTATGCAAGCGCCGATCCCAAGCGATCAGAGGGTCCTGCCCGATTTCCCGAGCCGAAAAGAAGGATATTTAACGATCGAGGAACGACGCGATACTCAGGGGGACTGCTGATTGGGAGGTAGAGATGGCCAATGTACTTAACGGTGGCAAGCGATCTTCAGCGGTCTCAGACACCGAATTCCTGCGCCGGATCGGGCAAGATCTTCACTCTATGTATGCGGACGTGATCAGGCAGCCTCTGCCACGGCGCACTCGAGCAATTCTGGCCCTTATTGATCGGGAGCAGAGGCTTGGTGAACAGTTGCCCTGTACGGTGGCGCCCTGAAGAAGGGTGGTGCCGTTCGCAAGACCACCTTGCCCGTCGTTTCGCCCGACTCCAAGGCTTGATGAGCTTGAGCCACATCCGTTAGTGCAAAGGATCGGACTTTTGGTGCCTGCATGATCCTTGCCTCTAACCAAGTGGTCAGGTTGTTTACAGCGGCGTGCAGCAGGTCGGTGCGGGCGAAGAGAAATGACAGATTGAACGCTACCACACCTTTGTTCTCGCTCGTCATCGACAAAGGATTGAAGCGCGGCATCCTCAGCATTCCGAGAGCCGCTTTGACGTAATTGATGCGCCCACCCTGTTTGGGCAACAAAGTATGAAAGCCATAGACCAACAGCTTGCCCGTCGGCTTGAGATGGGCGTAGCTTTGCGCCAGGGTTTCAGGACCGTTCGCGTCAAAGACCAGGTCGTAGCCGACAGGACATAGCTGCTTGGCCTCATCCCAAAGCGACTGACTGGATTTGTCGATCACTGCGTCTGCGCCAAGCTGGCGTACATATTCGACCTTGTGACTTCTTCCCACCACGCCAGTCACGTGCAGGTTGTGCAGCTTGCACAACTGAACCAGCGCTGAACCTACCCCGCCGCCGGCCGAATGCACGAGGACCTTCATGTCGGGCCGGATCACCACGTTCTGCAGAAGTCCATGATAGGCTGTGAGATGGACGGCCAAGAAGCCAGCGGCGGCCTCGAAGTTCAGAGCCTGCGGCTTAGGCCACACCAGATCTGCCGCGGCACACACGTGGGTGGAGTAGCCGTTAAAGAGAGTGAGACCGAAAACCGGATCGCCAGGCTTCACGTGCTTGACCTCACGGCCAACCTCCTCCACCCAGCCTGAATATTCGAAGCCGGGCGTGATCGGCCAGCCCACGAAGCGGCGCGCGGACTCGTACACGCCCCAACGAACACAGATGTCAGCATAGTTCACACCCACCGCCTCGGTGCGGATCAGAACCTGTCTATCGCCGGGTTTGGGCACGGGATGAGTTTCCAGCTTCAGCCGCTCGTACCCACCGGCTTTGTGAATGACCACTTTGTGCAAGGACTCTGAAGGCATCGTCTTTCCGCCCACAGCTTCGACTTGAAACGTCTGCACTTCCGCTGAAGCCACTTGCTATGGGCGCCGGCGTAAGGCACCGACGATCGGCCCCATGGGCATAAGCGAGTCCATCCGCTCCAATGAGGGGGCATAGAGGCTGGAGACACTTCCATCCAAGAACAGAGCATTCGCACAGCCTAGCTCGTCCCGGAACAAGCGAGCGAATGTGCTAAACGTGACTGGGTCTTCTGAAATCGCAAACACGACCGTGTCCTGACCTTTGACGCCAACGCCATTGCGGATCTTTCGCGAGGTGCTCTGTTCTGAAAACTGAGGGTGGATCTGCCCGTTGATGACGAGCATCGGACCAGACTGCGTCGCAAAGTCCGGCTTGATTTTCCGCTTCTGATAGGCTCCCGTTTCGAGCACGCCTGCCTGACGGCCGTTGACATAAAAGATGCCGTTGGGCTTGAGGTGGAAATTTCCGGGCCCATTCCTTGTGTTGGCTGCCTTCAGCTCCTTTCCGTTTTCGACGTAAAGTCCTACTGGTGAGCGATCCTCATGGTACATGCCCGCATTCATCGCGACGGCAAGGCGTGATCCCTCTGGTGTCTCTTTCAATCGGTCGAACGAGCCAAGGACCTCCCCGTTCGGCCCGCGCCAGAACAGCCTCACCTCGTATTCTCGGAGATCCACTGTGCAAACCACAAAGCTGCTGTCAGCATATTGGACTGGCCGACACGGATCGCTGCCGGGCTGAGCCGCTGCTCGGCCGGCAAGCAGTCCAAGAGAAACGAGGACCGTAAACAGGATGGCGGCTGTCCGGGAAAACACGCGGCGCAGAGTGAGGATAATAGGTTTCATGTACAGCTTGGGTCCCTTCAGCATCCGAGATATCGTTCCCGCAGGTGGGTGCGGAAGACCTCAGCAGTCAATGGCCGCCCGGTTGCGGCCACGAGAAGCTGATCGGTGGTTATCAGGCTACCCTTGGCATGAACATTAGCGCGCAGCCATGCTCGAAGAGGAGCAAAATCACCCTTCGATACGCCCGGAAGGATGTCCGCGTCAGCCTGGCAGGCCGCTCTGAAGAGCTGGGCTGCCGTCATGGCGCCAAGCGTGTAGGTGGGGAAGTAGCCCCACGCGCCGCTAGGCCAGTGGATATCCTGCAAGCATCCCAGGCTGTCATTAGAAACTGTGAGACCGAGATGCTGCTTGACCGCCTCATCGAACGCTGAGGGCAAGTCCTGGATCTGAAGGTCGCCGGCAATCAGCGCCTTCTCGAGTTTGTAGCGGACCAGAATGTGGGCCGGGTAGGTGATTTCGTCGGCATCCACGCGGATGAAGCCTGGCTCCACCTTGGTTAGAATCCGGTGGAGGTTCTCTGGGTTCCAAGCCGCGCCCTCACCTTGGAACGCCTCCTGTACAATGGAGGCGAGATAGGAGACGAACTCCCAGCTCCGGCAGGCCTGCATTTCGATGAGCAGGGATTGGCTCTCGTGCATGCTCATGCCGCGCGCGAGCCCGACCGGCTGACGGCGCCACTTTTCCGGGCGGCCCTGCTCATAGAGCGCGTGACCAGTTTCATGAAGGACCCCCATGAGCGCGCTCATGAAGTTTGTCTCGCTGTAGCGGGTGGTGATTCGGACGTCGCCCGTGGATCCACCACAGAACGGATGCAGGCTTACATCAAGCCGCCCCCGGGTGAAATCGAATCCGACGGCCTTCATCAACTGCTCGCCAATGCGTCGTTGATCGTCAACAGGGAAGGGGCCATTGAGCGGCTGGATGGCAGGGAGTTCCTTCTGGCGCTCCTGCGCCTCCTCGATCAGGCCCGGCAGCTCGGCGCCAAGTTCTGAAAAGAGCGGATCGATTGTCGCCTGGCGAAGACCGGGGTCGTAGCTGTCGAGGAGAGCATCGTAAGGGGACAGTTCCAGCGCCTGGCCCTTGGCCTGGCCGATTTGCTGTTGGAGTGCGAGCACCTGCGACAAGTGCGGGAGGAGCAAGGCGAAATCTCCGTTCTGCCTGGCATCGCGCCACACCATCTCCGCCCGAGATACAGCTCTGGAGCTGGCCTCGACGAGGTCTGCTGGAACCGCGGCGGCATGGAGGAAGATCCGGCGCATTTCACGCAAGTTGGCACGCTGCCAATCGTCGAGAGAATCGCTGTCCTGGTTTGCCCCATCGAGGAGGTCGCTCGTGGCGCGTGCGGTGAGGAGCTCATGAGCGATGCCCTTGAGCGTTGCGAGCTGGTCGGAGCGACTGTCGGCGGCGCCCTGAGGCATCATGGTTTCGGCATCCCACTGCAGAATGCCGATCGAGTCCTCAATCGAGCTGATGCGGGCAAATCGTTCTTCCAGCGTGTGGTAGACCTGCATGGTGATATGATCTCCGTCCCTGAGGGAATTTCGCGGCCTACGGAGCGATCTTCAAGCGGGACGGCTGGCAGTTGCCTCTGGACCGTGTCCGTTGCCCCCGGAACGATACCGGCGGCTTAAACCGAATTCTAGCCTCATTGTGCGGCACTTTGGCCTGACCCAAAACCTTGGCGTCGTGCCCCTTGCCCCATGACACGGCCGGGATCCTGGCGAATGCACTCGATGTTCTAAGATCCGGGTCTCCGACAAGCATTCGGGGACATACGACTTGGCCATGGCTGCATGGTCACAGGCATACCCACATCCGCGACTTCCAAACCCATGTTCCGTCAAGGATGTTCAATCAACGACCGCTTCAGCCTCGATCTCAACAGCGTAGTTCCCCACCAAGCGCGAGATCTCAAGCAACGTATTCGCAGGTCTCACCCCCCCGAAGTACCGACCATGCACCCGAGAGACAGGCTCCCAGTCGTCGGCGTTGCTGAGATAAACACGGGTTCGAATGGTGTCTGCGAGCTTTCCGCCCAGAGAGGCGACGCTCGCCGCAATCTTATCCAGAATGTAGACCGCTTGCCCTTCGGCGTCGCCAGGACAAATAACTTCGCCCGTACCGTGAGTCGCCGTCGTTCCGCTTACAAGAATGCGGTTGCCGATCCGCACCGCCCGGCTGTATCCGCAGATAGGCTCCCAGATGCTGCCAGAGTCGATGCGGAGGCGGTCGGCGCGCCCATCGATCGGCACTGCCTCGAATACCGGCGGAAAACTCTCAACGTGGTGACTGAGATCACCAGACGCCGTGAGAAAGGGCGGGCGTCGGTACTCGTCACCGCAATCACCCGGGATACGTCGGGTGGAGGCCATCGCCTCGTCGATCCGCAGCTTGTCATCTTCGTCCAACGAGAACGAAAATAGGGCCGCATTGTCCGCCCGGTGCTCGCGCTCGCCTAGTCGGGCTCCGACAATAACAGCTGCAACGGCCGGCTGCTCGAGCACCCAGCGCGTGGCCACATTAGCAACCGACACGCCGTGCTTGCGTGCGATTTCGTGCAAGGCTGCCAGGATTGACTGGAGAGCGGACCATCCTCCAATGGTGGCGATGAAGCGCTTGTATTTCGACTTGCTCCAGTCCTCGATTGAGGTTGGCTCCGACGCACCCACCCACCGGTCCGTTAAGAAGCCGCCACCAAGCGTACCGTAGGCCAGCAGGCGCACGCCGTTGGCGAGACAAAAAGCGCTCATCTCCTCTGCGGCGCGGCGGTCGAGCAGGGAGAAGGAGACCTGGTTCGACACGACCGGAAAGCCGTGCCTCACCAGGAGCCGCAGGTGATCAGTATCGAAGTTCGTCACGCCGAGGTGGAGAATGCGCCCGTCCCGCTGCAGTGCGACGAGCTCCCTCATGGCATCGATGTAGCCAGGGTGCTCGAACATCCACCAATGGAGCTGCAGCAGGTCAACGGTTTCGACACCCAGGCGCTCCAGGCGCTCGGCGATGCCAGCCTGTACGATGTCGGCCGTCATCGGCCCGGGCGTGGGACACCACTTCGTGAACGCCGACGGGCGCTGGCCCTCGGCCCCAACCTGCATGCCCAGAAAGCGGCCGGTGATCAGCTCCGCACTACCGTAGTGGTCCGCCATATCGAAGCTGTCAAAGCCCTCGCGGGCGTAGGCGGCCATGGCGGCCGCTGCAGCGTCGCGATCCAGAAGGCGGCCGTCCCGCTCAATGTCGGCCACCTGCCAAAGACCAGTGACTACGCGGCTGATTTCGAGTCCGGGTGCGAGCAGCGTCCGATCGGGGCGGATAGACATGGCAATCTCCGGCAGGGGTACGAACGACTCCGCGCAGGGCGCGGAGCCTGTGTCAGCGACCCAGTGCGCTCTAGCGCGACGGGACCTTAGCCTTGATGGCGTTCACCTCATCGACTCCCATTTGGCCGACCGTCGTGACTTCCCCGTTCTGAATCCGCCACAGCCGGAAGGGGCCGGTGATGTCCCCATGCTGGTCGAAGTTCACAGGGCCGATCACGCCCTCGTAGCGCACGGGCTTGCCTTCCTTGATCAGCTGGAGCGCCTTCTTGAAGTTCTCCGGACCAGCATGGATGACCTCGTCGCCGCTTCCGGTCACCTTACGAATAGCGTCCCGTATGGCTGTCGCCTCAAACTTGCCTGCCTGAGCCACGGCAAGGCCGAGGATTGCTGCCGCGTCGTAAGACCTGTCTGCTGCAGGAGCATTGGCGTCAAAGCCGCTGGACATTGCCGGATAGGCCTTCGCAAAGTGCTCGGTCGAGGGTGTCTTGGTGGTGCCCGACGAAGTCCCAAAGGCATCGTTGAGGAAGCGAGGCCCGACGTCGCGGATGAAATCCGCGCTGTTCATGCCGTCGTTCAGGAGAAACTTTGCGGCGCCGCCCTGCGAGATCCAGGTACGTGCGATCGATGTGCCGTCGCCCGGATAGGAAACCAGGTAAAGGGCGGGCGGATCTCCCGCGAGAGCGCGGGTGACCTCCGGCGCGTAGGAGGCTTGGCCCTGGTTGTAGGGCGTGATCGACGTGATCTGGCCTCCAAGCGCCTCGTAGGCGCGCTTGAACTCCGCCACCATGTTCACGCCAAAGTCATTGTTGACATGAATGATCGCAATCTTCGTCAGACCCTGATTTAGCGCGTACCTCGCGGCCGCCGTGCCTTGAAGCGCGTCCGATGTGATGGTGCGGAAGAATACGCCGTTGGTCTTTCCCTCTTGGGCGATTCGGGTGAGGGTCGGTGATGAGGAGGCGGGCGAGATTTGAACCACGTTGGCCGGTGCCGTCACCGAAGTCAGAACGGGCAGCGACACCGAGGAGATGATGCCGCCGATGATGGCTGGCACGCGCTTGAGGTCAACGAGCTGCCGGGCTTGGTCCACGGCGACGGAGCCTTGGCTCTGCGAGTCCCTAAGATCCATGGTGAGCTGGCAGCCCGCGGCGCCGCCTGCCTCGTTGATCTCCTTAAAGGCAAGCTCGATAGACTTGGCTGCAGCTTGGCCAAAGCGCCCGGCCGGACCGGTCAGCTCCACGACAACGCCGACCGTATGTGTGCAGGGCTGCTGTGCGGACGCCGGCAGCGGAGCGAGGGCCACCGCGAGGGCGGCGGCTGAAACAATGGATGCAAAGCGCACGGTAAACAATCTCCCTGATCTGGCCCGCCGGGGGTGAGCTCCCATGCCCCTTGACCCTCCTGGCCGGCAGGGAGTGTTCAGCCTTAATGGTCATTTGGCAAGCGGGGTGAGCTGGGATAGCCGTCAAAGGTCCGGGCTGATCCAGGTCTCGTGCAGGGCGAGCCATCGTACGCCCTGCTTCCCGTCCGCTAGAGCCTCGAATAAGGCAGTCGACCGGCGGCGGGTGACAGCGCTGCCTGCCGCTTGCTCCTCGACATAGCGGAGAATGACGAGCGGCGGCCGTAGGAGGAGGAGCTCGGGCTCGGCAATGGCAATGGAGAGCGGGCCCTGCTTTCCTTTGATGCCGTGGGCTCCCCGCAGCCACCCGATCACGTCTGGGCGCTGGAGCCGCGCCCCACTCGGAGCCACCATGGTGAACTCTTCGCCGAGGCTGCTCTCCAACCGGGAAAACACCGCATGCGTGTTCTCGGCCGTTCCACCGAGCCAGGCCTCGAAAAAGGCATGCAGGCCGACCACCTCCCGCAGTGCAGCGTGGGCAAGGGGATGGTCAAGTCCCATGAGGGTCAGGCCTTGTTAAGATTATAATGCATGATGCGGCCATGCCGGCCCTCCCGATCACGTTCGAGCGTGTAGGTGTCGCCGTCGGGGCCGGCCTTGCGTGCGAGAACTCTGTCGATGGCGGACCGGTCCTCCTCATCGAGGGCGATCCGGAACACATCGAGATTGTCGGGCAGGTGCTCGGCGTATCGGGCGCCGATGATGGCGCCTGCCACCTCAGGTCGGTCCAAGACCCACCGAGTGGCCACCGCCGTGAGGCTGACCCCGTGCTTGCGCCCGATCTCCCGCAGGGTGGTGAGCATGGTCTGGAATAAGGGCCAGCCGCCGAAATCGTCAATAATGAGCTTGTATTTAGCAAGCGAACGATTGCCGAAGGGCTCTTGCGGCTCCGGAGCGCCGAGCCACCGCTCCGACAGAAAGCCTCCCGCCACCGTGCCATAGCACAGAAGCTTCAGTCCCCGCTCCTGGCACAGGGCCACAAGTTCGTTCTCGGGCCTTTGGTCGAGCAGTGAGTACTGAACCTGCATCGACACGAGCGGCACGCCCGCGTCGAGCAGGGCTCGGGTGTGAGGGGTATCAAAATTGGTGCCGCCGATCTGGTGAATTTTCCCCTCGTCCTGGAGTTCCTTGAGGATGAGTGCGGTCTCGACGGCGCCTGCGATGGCGTAGTTCCACCAATGGAACTGCACCAGATCAAGACGCTCCACCTTGAGCCGCCGCAGCGAGCGGTGGATGATCTCACGCACATACGCACGGTCAACGCGGGAGAGGGCCTCCCAATCCGGCACAAACTTCGTGTGCACCCTGAAATTCCTCAGTGCTTCGGAGCCGCGCTCCGCGAGCATGTGCTCACGGAAAGCCCCGATCATCTCTTCGACGCCGGTGTAGATGTCGGCACAGTCGAAGGTCGTGACGCCCTCATCCACGAAGGCAGCCATGTCGGCAATCGCCCGCTCGGCCTCGATGGCACCATGCCCGCCGGCGAGCTGCCACCCCCCGCGCAGCATGCGCGAGATCCAGTAGCCGGGAGCGAGCTCGATGGTCTCGACGGTCATGTCAGGCCTTCGCATGGGTCAAAGGGACGGCCGTGACCTCCGAGTGGCGGAACACGCGCTTCGCCATCCGGCTGATCCGGAACCGGCTCGGACAATGGGGATCCGGGCAGGCGACCTCGGCATCCGTGGCCATCCAGTCGTTTGGATGGGTGGCGCGCTGCTTCGCGGGGAGGAGTGGAAGGATCGCGGCGAGCGAATAGATCGAAAAGCCTTGGTCCGGGGGGAGATGAAGCATCTCCCCTTTGAGCTCGAAGTAATCGCCGGGCTTGGCCCCACAGTACAGTGTGGCGCCCTCCGGCGCGACGACCTCGACTCTCAAGTCATAGAGCTCGAACGAATCATCCGACACGGGACAACGTCCATTGCCTGTTGCACATGCGCACTCTCATGACGCAAAATCGTCGCCCTCGCAACATGGCCCGGCCGGGAACGTCGTTTCGCTCATGCTGACAGCCCAATCGATCACCAAGACCTTCGGCGGCAATCGCGCCGTGGATGAGGTGTCCTTCACGATCAACAAGGGCACGATCACGGGCCTCATCGGACCCAATGGGGCAGGCAAGACAACCCTTTTCAACTGCTTGGCGGGCCTGTTCCCACCGAGTTCCGGATCTCTCAGCTTCGAGGGGGAGCGGATCGACGGCCTCTCGCCGGACCGGATCTTCTCGAGGGGACTCGCCCGGACGTTTCAGATCCCTAGACCCTTTCCTGAAATGACGGTTCTGGAAAATGTCATGGTGGCGCCGCTGCACCAACCGGGCGAGCGGTTCTGGGCCAATTGGCTCACACCGAGCCGTGTAGCCGCCGAGGAAAGGACGTTAGCGACCTCAGCCCGGCACTGGATCGATTTCGTGGGCCTGTCACATCTCGCCGATCAACCGGCCCGGGTCCTGTCGGGTGGCCAACGCAAGCTCCTGGAGCTCGCCCGAATTCTCGTAGCCAAGCCGCGCTTGATCCTGCTCGACGAGCCTGGGGCCGGGGTCAACCCAGTGCTGCTAGATGCGATCGTCGACCGGGTCGTAAACCTCAACAGTCAGGGTGTCACGTTCCTGATCATCGAACACAACATGGACCTGGTGATGAGCCTGTGCAGTCCCATCATGGTGATGGCTCAGGGGCGCCTTCTGATGGCTGGAACCGCGCAGGAGGTACGTAATAATCCCAGAGTGGTCGAGGCCTATCTCGGCGGAGCCCCGACGTGACCGCCCTCCGAGTCGAGGGGCTGGAAGCCGGTTATGAGCCGGGGCTCCCGATCGTGCGAGGCGCATCGCTGTCGGTCGAGGCCAACGAGATCGTTGCGGTCCTTGGACCGAACGGAGCCGGCAAGTCGACCCTGATCAAGGCCGTCGCCGGACTTGTACCGGTTTCTGCAGGAAGGGTCCTCCTGCACGACCGCGAGATCACAGGACGCGCAGCTCATCGCCTAGCGCATGAGGGCCTTGGCTTCGTGCCACAGACCGAGAATGTGTTCGTGAACCTCTCAATCGAGGACAATCTCGATCTCGCCGCCTCGATCCTGAAAGTGCCGAAGAAGCAGCGGCTCCGCGATCTCTATGCCTTGTTCCCAGATCTCGCACGCCAGCGACGCCTCCTGGCAGGTCGCCTCTCAGGTGGCCAGCGGCAGATGCTCGCGGTGGCTCGGGCATTGGTCGGCGAGCCGAAGGTCCTGATGCTGGACGAACCTTCCGCGGGCCTTTCGCCGAAGCTCGTGGGCGTCGTCTTCGAGAAGTTAATCGAGGTTCGTGCCGCCGGTGTTACGATTGTGCTGGTCGAGCAAAATGTCAAGGCGGCCCTCGCCATTGCCGATCGTGCTGCGGTCTTGGTCGAAGGAAGCACCCGGATTGTTGGCAGCGCGCGCGACCTCGCGGGTGATCCGCAGGTCGCTGCGCTTTATCTCGGACAACATCAAGGAGGCATCTGATGTTGCAGCTTGTGGCCGATGGTTTCGTCATCGGCTCGGTTATTGCCTTGGGAGCGATCGGGGTGACGCTCGTCTATTCGATCCTGCGGTTTGCGAATTTCGCTCATGGCGAGCTCCTCACCTGGGGTGCCTACCTCGCATGGACGACGCTCGTCGGCATTGCAGCCGTCTGGGGTCCCATGGAGCCCCTCGGCCCGTTCTCGTTCGGTTGGGCGCTTCTTGTCTCGCTTGTCGCTGCCGCGCTCGTGACCGCAGTTCTTGCGCTTTTGGTGGATTGGCTTCTGTTTCGTCAGCTGCGGCGGCAGGGGAATGCGATCACGCTGATCATGGCAAGCTTTGGCGCCGCTCTTGTGCTGCGAAACCTGCTGCAGTTCATCTATGGGGCGGTTCCGGAATATTACAGCCGTGAGATTCAGATCGCCATTCGGCTGGTCCCGAGGGACGTGCTGGGCGGGTTGCGGATTACCCCGGATCAGCTCTTCGTCCTTGGGCTCGCGGCCGTTTCGGTTGTCGGACTCCATTTCTTTCTCACGCACACAACCCTCGGCAAGGCGATGCGGGCAACCTCCATCAACCCGCAACTCGCTCGGGTGACAGGCATCGACGTCAATTGCGTGATTCGCGCCACATGGATCATCGGTGCCGTCCTTGCTGCTGTAGCCGGAGTGTTCTCGGGCTTGACTGTTCAACTGCGACCGCAGCTCGGCCTCGATCTTTTGCTTCCGCTCTTTGCCGCGGCGATTCTTGGAGGAATTGGCAGCGTTTACGGAGCAGTCGCGGGCGGCCTCATTGTCGGACTTGCGGAAAGCCTCTCGGTGCCTCTTGTCGGAGCCGAATACCGGGCGGCAACCGCCTTTGTGGTGCTTATCGCCATTCTGCTCATCCGCCCGACTGGTCTCTTCGGCGAGAGGACGTGATGCCCGATCTGCTCGGCCTGCTCTCGTACGGCACCTTCTTTCTCGTCTTTGTCGCGATTTTCGGGCTCGTGGTGCTCGGTCTCAATCTGCAATGGGGCTTTACGGGTCTGTTCAACGTTGGCGTAGCGGGATTCGTTGCGGTCGGGGCCTACACGTCGGCCCTCCTCACAGCTCCGGACTACCCAGATCAGATCGGCGGCATGGGTTTGCCCGTCCCCCTCGGCTGGCTTGGAGCCATGGCGATGTCTGGGCTTGTGGCCTTTATTGTTGGGATAGCGGCATTGCGGCTGCGGCACGACTATCTGGCCATCACCACGTTCGGTATCGCCGTAACGCTGCAACTGGTCGCGTTGAATGCTCAGGGCCTAACGGGGGGTCCGTTCGGGCTGCAGTTCATCCCAAAGCCGTTCGCCAGTGTCATCGCGGATAATCTCGTTTGGAATCTGGTCTACCTGGTGATGGCCGCAACACTGCTCGGCCTCAGCTATGTTGCCCTAGAGCGACTCGTACGAAGCCCCTGGGGTCGCGTCCTGCGGGCGATCCGCGAGGATGAGACGGCGGCCGAGTCCCTTGGCAAGCGAGCTTTCCGGTTTCGACTCCAGGCCTTTGTGATTGGTTGCATGCTCATGGGGCTTGGCGGAGCGCTCTACGCGCACTTTGTCGGCTACATTGCTCCAGAGGATTTTCTGCCGATCCTCACGTTTCAGCTTTGGACGATGCTGATCGTGGGCGGCTCAGGCAATAATCGCGGCGCTATCCTCGGAGCCTTCGTCGTATGGGCGTTATGGACTCTCTCCGGGAATGTGCTTCGTGAAATCGTCCCAGCTGGGCATCAGGCCAGGGCAGCGACCCTTCAGGTCGTCCTGATCGGGCTGGTTCTGATGATCATTCTCTTGGTACGACCTCGCGGTCTCCTGGGCGAGGAGGCTGTCGTTTCACGGCACATGAAGGGCACAGGCGGCAAGGTGCCGGAGGAATAGGGCTGCCGAGGCGCGCCCTTGGAAGCCTTGCGGCACCTGACGCTGCTGGTCTCCGCTCACCCCCTTGGCGCCTAGCTGCCTTGGTGCGGTAGTCCCTTGGCTCGACGAGTGAACTCTGAAGCCCCATCTTACGGGGATGGCTGCTCCAGTGTCTACCACCACTCGCTCCCTGCGTGAGCGGATTGGCGCCTTGCGTCACCTTGCATCCCTGTTCCGTCTGGTCTGGCAGGCAGGTCCAGGGCTTACGATCGCAAGTCTCGGGCTGAGACTGATCCGATCGGCCCTGCCCATTCTGGCCCTTTATGTCGGAAAGCTTATCATTGATGAGGTCGTGGCCCAGATACAGCTCCCCTCACCAGGGGAGAACCCTCTCGATTGGATCGGGAGCGGTCGGCTTGATGCTCTCGGTGGGCTGCTCCTCCTGGAGCTAGTTCTTGCGGTCACCGCCGATCTCTTGGGACGGGCTAGCTCTCTCGTCGACGGCCTCCTGTCGGAGCGTTACAGCAACTTCGCCAGTGTACGCCTGATGGAGCATGCGACGACGCTGGATCTCGAGCAGTTCGAAAGCAGCGATCAGCAGGATCGGTTGGAAAGGGCCCGTCGCCAAGTCACAGGACGGACCACCCTCCTGACCCAGGTATTCGGGCAGGCACAGGACGTGCTCACAGTCATGTCGCTCGCTGCCGGTCTGTTCGTCTATGCACCGTGGCTTATCGTGCTAATCATCGTCGCTCTCCTGCCGGCCTTTGCCGGCGAAGTGCATTTCAACGCCCAGGGCTACCGGCTCAACTATTTCCGCACTCCGGAAAGGCGTCAGCTCGACTACATCCGTTATCTCGGCTCAAGCGTCGAAACCGCGAAGGAGGTCAAGCTCTTTGGCCTCAACGCGTTCCTGGTTGATCGCTTCAAGATTTTTGCTGATCGAACGTATGCGGATAATCGGCGGCTCGCGATCCGCCGGGCCGCCTGGGGCACGCTTTTCGCGACCCTTGCCTCATGCGCCTATTACCTGGCCTATGCTTTGATCGTGTGGCGAACCGTTCAGGGCGGTTTCAGCATCGGCGACCTGACGTTTCTGTCCGGCTCATTCCTGCGACTGCGCGGCCTCCTCGAGGGATTGCTACTGGGGTTTTCACAAATCGCAGGGCAGGCATTGTACCTGGAGGACCTGTTCTCATTCTTTGCTGTCCGCCCCAGTATCGCTTCACCGCCAGATCCGCGGCCGTTCCCGCAGCCATTGCGATCAGGAATTGTGTTCGAGAATGTAGGTTTCCGCTACCCGGATTCGAGTCGCTGGGCGGTCCGCTACCTAAGCTTGACGTTAAGAGTGGGGGAGGTTGTGGCTTTGGTCGGAGAGAACGGAGCCGGCAAAACCACAATCGTGAAGCTCCTTGCTCGGCTCTACGATCCGACTGAAGGGCGCATTCTACTCGATGGATATGATCTGCGCGAATACGACCTGACAGACTTGCGGCGTCACTTCGGCGTGATCTTTCAGGATTTTGTGCGGTTTCACTTCACGGCAGGAGAGAACATCGGGGCAGGCCAAATTGAAGCCGCTGACGATCGAAGCCGTATCCACCAGGCGGCGGAGCGTAGTCTCGCGGATCGTATCATCCAACGCCTACCTCAGGGCTATGACCAGCCGCTCGGCAAACGGTTCCATGAGGGGGCGGACCTCTCCGGGGGCGAGTGGCAGAAGATAGCAATCGCGAGAGCTTACATGCGCGATGCCGATGTGCTCATCCTCGACGAACCGACAGCCGCTCTCGACGCCCGCTCGGAATACGAGGTCTTCCAGCGTTTCCGGGATCTTAGCCTGGGAAAGACCGCTATTCTGATCTCGCACCGGTTCTCGACGGTGCGAATGGCGGACCGAATTCTCGTTCTCGAAGATGGGCACGTTGTGGAGTCTGGTTCCCACGAAGAGCTTGTTACATCAGGCGGGCGCTACGCTGAGCTGTTTGAATTGCAGGCGTCAGGTTATCGATGAGGGCGCTGTGGAGCCATGAAACCTTCAACATCCCCGATCATTTGGAGCATGCGCCGCATTGTACAGCGCTGGCGCAGTCTGACTTGGAGGCGCTTGTACAGGTGCCGAAGCTCCGCACCATAGCGCTTACTAGAGGCTAAGCAATGCTGTAGCGCTGGACGCGCTAGCTCAATGACGCTTTGATCCGTGCCAGTCCTTCCTTGGTCAGCGGGTCGACCCTGAGGAGATTGTGCCCTCCGGGCGAAGCTCTTTTTGAGAATAGGAGACGCACGTAACCTCCGCTCTGGAGAGGGAGGAAGTAGAGCCCGTCGGACTCTCCTGACAAAAAGCAGCGCAACCCAATGTAAAAGCTTTCCTCGTATCCTTTGACAGCTCGGCGAATCGCTGGGTGGATCACAAGGGTCGTTTGTCTGCTCTCACAGACATCTTCAACGGCATCGAAACCCAACACTGCTGAACCCCGTCTCTGAACGGCCAAGCGGCCCATAAAGTTTCAACGCTGCTCGGCGGGGTGGCGTTCGCACTAAGGTCAGCTTCTCCACAGAAGATAAGCTTGCGTAACCGAAAACTTTGGGTTACTTCCTTGCCTTAGCACTCCCAAGCGTCGAGTGCTAACGCTGCCGCTCGGCGCAGGTGAGGGCTCCCAATTCAAGAACAAGGAGGCACCCCCATGACATTCCGTCCCTTACATGACCGCGTCGTCGTCCGCCGCATCGAGGCCGAGGAAAAGACGAAGGGCGGCATCATCATCCCGGACACCGCCAAGGAAAAGCCCCAGGAGGGCGAAATCGTCGCCGTTGGCCCCGGCGCTCGTGACGAGAGCGGCAAGCTCGTGGCCCTCGACGTGAAGGCTGGTGATCGCGTGCTCTTCGGCAAGTGGTCCGGTACCGAGGTGCGCATCGACGGCCAGGATCTCCTCATCATGAAGGAGAGCGACATCATGGGCGTGATCGAGCAATCCGCGGAAGCCAAGAAAGCCGCTTGAGCCACCCACTAAGAAACAGAATAACAGATTGCAGGAGGTAAGCTCATGGCTGCCAAAGACGTTAAGTTCTCCACTGATGCTCGCGACAGGATGCTGCGCGGCGTCGACATTCTTGCCAATGCGGTGAAGGTCACCCTCGGCCCCAAGGGCCGCAACGTGGTGCTGGACAAGAGCTTCGGGGCTCCCCGGATCACCAAGGACGGCGTGACCGTCGCCAAGGAGATCGAGCTTTCCGACAAGTTCGAGAACATGGGCGCCCAGATGGTGCGTGAGGTCGCCTCTAAGGCCAGCGATGTGGCCGGTGACGGCACCACCACCGCCACAGTCCTGGCTCATGCGATCGTCAAGGAAGGCGCCAAGGCTGTTGCCGCCGGCATGAACCCCATGGACCTCAAGCGCGGCATCGATCTTGCTGTGGCTGAAGCTGTCCGAGACATTCAAGCCCGCTCCAAGAAGGTGGCCTCGTCCGAGGAGATCGCTCAGGTTGGCACCATCTCGGCCAACGGCGACAAGGCTATCGGCGAGATGATCGCTCAGGCCATGCAGAGGGTCGGCAACGAGGGCGTGATCACCGTCGAGGAGGCGAAGACCGCCGAGACCGAGCTCGATGTGGTCGAGGGCATGCAGTTCGATCGCGGCTATCTCTCGCCCTACTTCATCACCAATGCCGAGAAGATGATCGCCGAGCTTGAGGATCCCTACATCCTCATCCATGAGAAGAAGCTCTCGTCTTTGCAGTCGCTGCTGCCGATCCTTGAGGCGGTGGTTCAGACCAGCAAGCCTCTCCTGATTGTCGCTGAAGATATCGAGGGCGAGGCTCTCGCCACCCTGGTGGTGAACAAGCTGCGTGGCGGCCTGAAGATCGCTGCCGTGAAGGCTCCGGGCTTCGGCGACCGCCGCAAGGCCATGCTCGAGGACATCGCCGTTCTCACCGCCGGCCAGACCATCTCCGAAGACCTCGGCATCAAGCTGGAGAATGTCACCCTCGACATGCTCGGCCGTGCCAAGCGCGTGCGCATCGAGAAGGAGAACACCACCATCATTGATGGTGCGGGTGCTACGGACGCGATTGGGGCTCGGATCCAGCAGATCAAGGCGCAGATCGAGGAGACCACCTCGGATTACGATCGTGAGAAGCTCCAGGAGCGCCTGGCGAAGCTCGCGGGCGGCGTCGCGGTGATCCGCGTCGGCGGTTCGACCGAAGTCGAGGTGAAGGAGAAGAAGGACCGCGTGGATGATGCCATGCATGCCACCCGGGCTGCGGTGGAGGAAGGCATCGTTCCCGGCGGCGGCACGGCTCTGCTGCGCGCCAAGGGAGCAGTGGCCAAGCTGACCACCGACAATCCGGACGTGAAGGCCGGCATCAACATCGTGCTTCGTGCGCTTGAGGCTCCGATCCGTCAGATAGCCGAGAACTCTGGGGTCGAGGGTTCGACTGTTGTGGGCAAGATCACCGACAACACGAAGTCCGACACCTTCGGGTTCAACGCTCAGACGGAAGAGTTCGAGGACCTGCTCCAGGCCGGCATTGTCGACCCGGCCAAGGTCGTCCGCACGGCCTTGCAGAATGCAGCGTCTGTGGCGGGTCTGCTGGTCACCACCGAGGCGATGGTAGCCGAAGCCCCGAAGAAGGAATCTTCTCCGGCAATGCCGGGTGGTGGAATGGGCGGCGGCATGGGCGGCATGGACTTCTAAGTCCAGCTCACATCGTGGCAAACGAAAGGCCTCGGAGAGATCCGGGGCCTTTCTTATAGATCTAGGCGTCTGTGCTAGTCTCCCTATTGGATCAGTAGACTGAGCTCCTATCGGCCCTGGCCAGTGAAGGACAATCGACTACCAACCAGGAGCAGCATTCTTGATCCTAGGCGCAGATGACCTCGGAAATCTCGTTTCAAATGGCTGAGGGTTAACAGTCAGAGTTTGATCCGGGTCACTCGCTCACATGCTGACTAATACGGTGAGGCCTGAGCCACTTATCCCATCTCTGCAGGGTCTCGACAGTGATACACAGCGGTGGTACACAGGACCTCTGAACGGGCGAGATAAGTCTTTGATTTTGCTGAGAGGTTGGGCCAGAAGGTCCAATCCTCTCCTGGGCACCAACAACACACTAAGGTGTTGATCCACAAAAGAATCCAGGTCAATCAAGGCCGAGAGACTGCCCGAGGTACATACGGGCGGTACACATCGCCCTTTCGATGTCGCGTCCTCGAAGCATCCCAAGGCCGGAATCTATTGGCTCCGCCAACGAGTCCCTTATGACCTGCGGCCCATTCTCGACCCCTTCGCCCCTGCGCGCCGGAGGATGATCGGCGCGGCGATGGCGGCGATCAGGAGGCAGCCGAGGATCACGTTGATCACGATGCCTGGGACGTTGAGGAGCGTCATCCCGAAGGTCGTGAGCCCCAGGACGAAGACCGCAAGAACCACCCCGGGCACGGTGCCGGCGCCGCCCGCGATCGAGACGCCTCCAAGCACCACCATCGTGACGATCTCGAGCTCCCAGCCCAGCGCGATGTTCGGGCGGGTGGAGCCGATGCGGGCGGTCAGCAGCGCCCCTGCAAGGCCTGCCAATGCGCCGGTGATGGCGAAGAGGACGAAGCGGATGCGATCCACGCGGATCCCCGAGAACCGCGCCGCGACGGGATTGTTGCCGATGGCATAGAGCGCGCGCCCCCAGGCGGTCAGGTGAAGGACCGCCCCGAAGCACAGGGCCAAGGCGATGAAGATCACGAAGGCCAGGTAGACCGGCGGCCAGTCGATCAAAAAGTTCTGGGCGAGATCCGTGTAGGGCGGAGGATAGCCGGTGATCGCCTGGTCGCCCAGCGCCACATGGGCGATGCCCCGATACAGGGACATGGTGCCGATCGTCACCACGATGGAGGGCAGGCCGAAGGCGGTCACGAGAAAGCCGTTGAACGCGCCACACGCGAGCCCGACGAGAATCCCGACGGCGAAGAGGCCCGCCGGCGCCAGGCCGGCCTTCGCGGCAAAGCCGATGGCGAGCGAGGCCAGGGCCACGATCGCCGCAACCGAGAGGTCGATCTCGCGGACCAGGATGAGCAGTGCCATGCCGAGCGCCACGATGGCCTTCTCGGAGAAGTTCTGGGTCGTGTCGGAGAGGTTGTAGAGATCGAGGAAATAGGGCGATTGCAAGGTGTTGAAGACGATCACCGCCGAAAGGACGACGAGAAGGATCGTCTCCCAGCGCAGCAGCCTGTCACGCCACTGGGTCGGGGCACGGTCGAGCACCTGGTAACGCGCCGCATCGTTCATGAAAGGGCTCCGGCCGCTTCGCGGCGCGCTTCGGGCAGGATGAGCTTGCCCCGGCGCTTCTCCGCCCGGGCGTTGATGACCACCGCCGCCAGGATGACCGCTCCGGAAATCGCCATCTGCCAGAACGGCGAGACGTTGATCACCGGCAGAGCATTCACGATCACGCCCAGGAAGAGAGCCCCGAGCAGGGTTCCGGTGACCGTGCCGATCCCGCCCCCGATGGACACTCCGCCGATCACGCAGGCGGCGATGACGCTGAGTTCGTAGCCGAGGGCGATCTCGGTATAGGCGATGCCGAAGCGCGCCACCCAGAGATAGCCGCACAGACCCGACACCGCCCCGGACAGGGTGAACACGAGGAGCTGCTGGCGATCGAGGTCGATCCCGCAATAGCGCGCCGCGACCGGGTTCCCGCCAACGGCGTAGAGGCCGCGTCCGGTCCGGGTGCGCCCGAGGAAGAGCGCCATCGCGACGGCGATCAGGGCCGCAAGCCATACCAGGGTCGAGACGCCGAGGAGCGTCTCATGGGGGAAGGACAGAAAGTTCGGGGCCATCTTGTCGGAGGTGATCCAACGTCCGCCCGAGAAGACGAAGACAAGGCCGCGATAGATGGCGAGCGTCCCGAGGGTCACGACGATGGAGGGAATGCCCACGAAGGCGACGAATGCGCCGTTGATGAAGCCGAGCCCGGCTCCCACAGCCGTCGCAATAAGGATCGTTGCGATGACCGGGAGCTGGGGCGCGTGCTCGGAGAGCAGGGCCACCACCATGCCCGAGAGGGCCAAGTTTGCGGCAACCGACAGGTCGATGCCGCGCGTCAGAATCACCACCATCTGCGCCAGAGCCATCATGGCGAGGATTGCGGTGTCCGTGAGCACGCCATTGAGGCTCCCGGGGGTCAGGAACACCGGCGCACGCGCCCCGACGGCAAGCACGAGCCCCACGAGAATCAAGGCCAGCAGGATTTCCCGGCCGTAGCGGCGGAACAGTCGGGTCATGACGGCCCTCTCCGGGGCGTTCGGCCACGGGGATCCTTCCGTCCACCGCCTTGCGGTCGGGGGAGTGCTCGCATCAGGCGCCTCCCGTGGCAGCGGTCACGATGGCCGCCGCGTCCATCCGGTCGTGCTCGAAGGTCCTCACGATCCGGCCTTCGTGCAACACGAGAACGCGGTCCGACATGCTCATCACCTCGGGAAGCTCCGACGAGATCAGGATGACGGCAAGTCCCTCGCCGGCGAGTTCCACCATGAAGTCGTGCACCGCGACCTTGGAACCCACGTCGATGCCTTTGGTCGGCTCGTCGAGGATGAGGATCCTCGGGTTGGTCGCGAGCCATTTGGCGATCACCACCTTCTGCTGGTTTCCGCCCGAAAGCTCCTGGAGACGCTGGTCCCAATGCGCGGCTTTGACCGCAAGCCGCCTGCCGAGCCTCTGCGTGTCCGCAAGTTCGGAGCCGCGCGACAGGACTCCGCCCCGGACATGGCGCGCGAGGCTGGCGAGGGTGGTGTTCTCGCGCACGCCGAGCGGCAGCACGGAGCCCTGCACCTGCCTGTCCTCCGGGACGTAGGCGATGCCTGCCGCGATGGCGTCCGCCGGGGAGGTGAAGGCGACCGCTTTGCCCGCGACACGCACCGTGCCGCGGGTCGGGCGGCTTAAGCCGAACAGGCACTGCATGGCCTCGGACCGGCCGGCTCCCACGAGGCCGTAGAGGCCGAGGATTTCGCCCTGGCGCAGGGTGAAGGAGATGTCGGCGAACTCGGTGGCGTTCGAAAGACCTTCGACCTCAAGGGCAATGTCCCCGATCGGCACCGGGCGCTTCGGAAAGACCTGGTCGATCGAGCGGCCCACCATCAGGCGCACGAGCTCCGCCGGGGTCGCCTCCGCGATCGAGCCCTCGCCCACCTGCTCGCCGTCCCGCAGGCAGGTCCAGCGGTCGGCGATGCGGAAGATCTCCTCGAACTTGTGCGAGATGAAGAGAACGGCGCGACCCTCGGACTTGAGCTGGGCGACGATCCGGAACAGGTCGTCGATCTCACGGGCCGACAGGGCCGCGGTCGGCTCGTCCATGATGACGATCCGCGCGTCATGCGAGAGCGCGCGCGCGATCTCGACCAGGTGCTTCTGGGCGACGCCGAGGGCCTTGAGGGGCGTGTCGGGGTCGATATCGCTTTCGAGCCGCAGCAGGAGTTCATGCGTGCGGGCGCGCATGGCGCTCCAGTCCACCAACCCGCCGCCGCCCACCGGCATGTGGCCCATGAACACGTTCTCGGCCACCGACAGCTCGTCGAACATCACCGTCTCCTGATGAATGGCGGTGACGCCCGCGGCCCAGGCATCCCGTGGGCTCGCGAAGGAGACGGGACGGCCCTCCATCAGGATCTGCCCCTCGTCGGGCCGGTAGAGTCCGGTCAGGATCTTGACGATCGTCGACTTGCCGGCCCCGTTCTCGCCGATAAGGGCCATGACCTCCCCGGCCCGCAGGGTCAGGCTCGCCTCGTGAAGCGCCCGCACACCGGGGAATCGCTTCGAAACGCCGGACAGGGCAAGAAGAGGCGCGGCCCCGGTTGTGATTCCCTCGGCCCGTGACGCTGTCTCAGTTGCCAGCATGGCTTGCCCTTGTTGCCCTCACGCGGCGCTTCTTAGGTTCGCGAGGCGCGACGGATCGAGGCCGGGACCGCAGCATCGCCGTGTCCCGGCCTCGAATGCCTCTCGGGCGCCGTCAGAAGATCTTCGCGAACTTCTCGATGTTGGATTTGTCGAAGGTGAAGGGCTCGCCCATGGCGGCCTCGCCGTCCTCGCCGACCTTGGCCTGCCCCACGCGTCCCATCTTGACCGTCGAGCCGGGCCCGGCCTCCGCGCCGTTGAGAATGCCGGCCATGATCTGGGTCGAGGAGTAGCCGTAATCGACCGGGTTCCAGATCGCGAAGGTTTCGCAGGCGCCCTTGAGAACCGCGTCCCGCATCTCGGACGGGAGGCCGAGCCCGGTGATGTAGACCTTGCCGACCAGGTTCGCGTCCATGATCGCCTTGGCGCCGGCGCGAATGCCGATCGACGTGGGCGAGATGACGCCCCGAAGATTGGGATGGGACTTCACGAGGGCCTGCATCTCACGATAGCTCTTGTCGTCCTGATCGTCCCCGTAGACGGTGTCCACAAGCTTCATCTTTGCGTACTCAGGCTTGGCCCACTCCTTCTTCATCGCTGCGATCCAGGAGTTTTGGTTGGTCATCGTCGAAGCGGCCGACAGGATCGCGACCTCGCCCTCGCCTTTCAGGGTCTGAGCCATCATCTGGACCTGCTTGGCGCCGATCAGGTCGGTCGAGGACGCGTTGAGGTGCATGATGCGCCCGCCTTTGGCGATCGCCGAGTCGAAGGAGATCACCTTGATCCCGCGCTGCATGGCCTTCTTGCCGACGGCCACGAGGGCGTCCGCGTCGTTGGCCGACACCATGATGCCGTCGACCTTCTGGGCGATGAGGCCGTCGATCACCGCAATCTGATCCTCGGCGGTGGCCTTGGTGGGAGCGGTGTAGATGATCTCCATCCCGCCAAGCTCCTTGGCGGCTTCCATCGCGCCGTCGCGGCAGGCGTCGAAATAGGAGTTGCCGAGATTCTTGACGACCATGGCGATGCGCTTGTTGGCCGCAAAGGCCGGACGGATCGCGGAGAGCGGCAAGGCGGAGCCGACGGCGCCGGCCAGAGCCGTCTTCAATACATCCCTACGAGTCGAATTCGTTGTCATGGATTTCCTCCCTCGCCGTTGAGGCTTTCTCGAGCCTGTCGCGTCCGCGTCGGTCGGCCTAGAACGAACAACCCGGTCCGTCAGCATCGATCCGACGCCGGAGGCTGTCAATATCCACGACGCGGTGCTAATTCCTTTTCCCAAGCGCGGTGTCCAGCCTGGAAAAGGTTCGGCGGGCCGAACAAATTGCGAACGGAAAAGGGGAGGGTCGCTTGAAGCCATTGGCAGCGCAACTGCGGTTCGACGGGCGGGCGGTCCTGATCACGGGGGCGGGGGCCGGCATCGGACGCGCCGCGGCCCTGGCTTTCGCGCAGGCGGGCGCCCGTGTTGCCGTCACCGACATCGACGGTGCCCGCGCCGCACAGGTGGCGGACGAGATCTCCGGAACCGGGGGCCAAGCGTTCCCGGCGCGGCTCGATGTCGCCGACGAGCGCGAGGTCGACCGTGTTGTCGAAGAAGCGCATTCGCGATTCGGAAGCCTCGACGTTCTCGTCAACAACGCCGGCGTGGGAGCAAGAGTCGCCACGGCCGACCTTCCCACGGATCAGTGGCAGCGCGTTCTGGGCATCGGCCTCACGGGAGCGTTCTTCTGCGCGCGGGCCGCCGCGAAGCCCATGATTGCGCAAGGTCGCGGCGCCGTCGTGAACGTCGCCTCGATCATGGGCTTGTCGGGAGGAGGGCTTTACCCGAATCCGGCCTACCACGCCGTGAAAGGCGCTCTCGTGAACCTCACGCGGGCCTGGGCCCTGGAATGGGCGCCGCACGGGATCCGGGTGAACGCGGTGGCGCCGGCTTTCGTCAGGACCGCCCTCGTCGAATCCCTGCTGGCCGATGCGGCGCTGAAGCGCGCGATCCTGGAGGCCACGCCGCTTGGCCGGCTCATCGAGCCTGAGGAGATCGCCGCCGCGGTGGTCTTCCTCGCCAGCGATGCCGCCGCCATGATCACGGGCCATACGCTGCCTGTCGACGGCGGATGGCTGGCGCGCTAGCCCGGCGCCGGAGCCTGCGGCCCTTCCGGTCATCGGCCGCTCCGACGCCCTCATGGCTGCAGGGCCAGTCTCGCGACCGCGAAGGGATCCAGCTCGACCGAGTCCATCCGCGCCATCCGGTCGAGAAAGCCCGGGTCGGCGGCGGCTGCCTCGAAGCTCTCAGCCGCGAGGATCGCTCCCTGGACGCTCCCGATCCCCTCGATCGTGACGCGCTGGCGCTCGGCCGTGAGATTGGCAAGCCACAGCTCCCGGCCCGAGTCCGTCTGGGCTGCGAAGCCTTGCACCAGGCTGGGTGCAGAGATGTCCGTCGCGATCATCGCCCGCCCGCCCAGCCGGGCCAGGCCGCGCAGGATGTGAAAGACCGGATAGAGCCCCGGCCGGGCGTCGAACAAGGGCTGCGGCCAGGAGCGGCGTGCATAGACGGCGCCGAAGGCCCCCACTAGGCCGCCGAGGGCGATCGCGGCCGCACCGCCGCGCGCGAAATGCGAGAAGTAGCCCAGGTTCCAGGCCGCCCCGAGGAGGCCCCGCTGGCGTGGATCGTTGAAGTTCATGGCCTGCCGGATGTTGCGCGGGTTGGCCATGGGGGCTTCGCCGTACGGGTTGTCGCGCATGCCGATGGCGCTCGGCCCGATCACGAGGGGCGTCTCTCCCGCGATCGCGCGGGCGCTCTTGGCGATGAACGGAAGCGAGCCGAGCCCCTCCATGACGGAACGGTCGTCGCCGGCATGAACCACGCCGCTTGTGGTGAAGACCACGTAGTCGAGCAGCTCCGTCGGCGGGCGCTTGCGGTTGAGCTCCGTGAAGTAGCTGAACATTCCGCCGCCGATCCTCGCGCCGGGGAACGCCTCACGGGCGGCCCTGTAGAGCGCGTCGAGGGGCGGGGACGGCGGCCAGACGCTGCCCGGCAGGGTGCATTTCAGATCGGGCGCAGGCGAGACCAGGACCACGCGGAACGGCGAGCCCAGCGAAGCGGCCACCCGGCCGAGCTCCGCGACCTCGGCTTCCGCCGCGCTCTGCTCGACCGAGAGCACGACGGCCTCGAGCCAGGGCTCCGCGCCGAGATCGCGGGCGATCTCGACCGCCGCGCGCAGGCTGTCCGGACCGTGGCCCTGACGGGGATCGTGGCGGCAGACGAGATGGAAACGCCCGATCTCGGCCAAACGGTCGCGTGCGGCGCGGGCATCCTCGGCGTCGGCGGGATCGAGCCCGAGGCCGAGCCGCGGCACCGGTCCCGCATCGCCGCCGAGGCGCACCGTGACCACGCCGCCCGCCGGAGCGGCCGCGCTCCCGCGATCCTCGACCGTCACGGTCACGGATTGTTCGAGCTCGCTGCCGGCCGCGAGCCGGTACGGCCAGGGCAGGGCGAGCGGGCGCACATAGGTCTTGAACGAGGCGTCCGTCCAGTTGCGCTGGTCCTCCATCTCGAAGGTATCGCCTTCCATCCGGCAGGCAACCGAGAGGCCCGGAGCGGCCTCGTGGGTCAGCGCGCGCAGGTCCATCATGGGCTGGACGGGGTCGATCAGCTCCGGGAACGCGCCTTCCACCACGCGACCGTCCACATGCTCGATCCGGGCCGGCCGCCCTGCCGTGCTTTCGGGGTGGAGCACCACGAAGCCGGTGCGGTTCGTCTCGAAGTCCGTGGCCGCGCGGCCTCGGGCTCGGAAGGTGAGCCGGCCGTCGCTCGTGCCGGAGATCTCCGCCGAGTACCGGAACTCCTGGCGCTCGTCGCCTGCGACCGCGTCATAGGCGACGCGAAAGCCGGCCTCGGTCTCCTCGGCGGACAGGTTCGAAATGCGCGGGTTGTAGGTGCCCCAGTTGCGGTCGCGCACGATGAAGGACACGGCGCGCAGGAGCTCGTGGCCGCGATAGCGGATGTAGCGTAGGTTCCCGGCTTCGAGCTCCGCGCTGAGCGAGCCCGCGCGGAGAACGCGGGGCGGCTCCACCTGCTCCTCGGTGCCGTAGAGCCGCACGGCGAGCGATGCAGCGTTGGACATATCGAACCTCCCTTTGGAATGGTCCATCCTTCGGTCGATTGCGGCAGCCTGCAGGGCCGGAGCGGCCGCATCTTCCGGGTCAGGATCCTCTTGTGGGGCCTACGCCGGTCTCACGCCGGCACCGGCACCGCTTCGGGAAGCAGGCGCTCGGCTTTCAGATCGCTCCACAGGGCGGCTGGCACTTCGGTCCTGATCGCCGTCATGTTGCGCTCGACCTCTTCGGGGGAGACGCCCCCGAGGATCACGGATGCAACGGCTGGCGCGCCGAGGGCGAACTGGAGGGCAGCGACCGCGATCGGGACGCCATGGGCGTCGCAGACGCGCTCGATCCGCGCGACCTTGTCCATCACCTCGGGCGGGGCCGGCCGGTAGTTGAAGTGAGCGCCGGGCTTGGCCCCGGTCGCCAGGATGCCGGAATTGTAGACGCCCCCGAGGATGACGCCGATTCCCTTCTGCTCGGCGAGCGGCAGGAACTCGTCCAGGGCGTCTTGGTGGAGGAGCGAATAGCGCCCGGCGAGCAGCACGCAGTCGAAGTCTCCGGCCTTCACGAAGCGCACCGTGGTGTCGGATTCGTTGAGGCCGAGGCCCACCGCCTTGATGACGCCCTGGCTCCGGAGCTCGTGCACGGCCTTGTAGGATCCCTCCATCGCCTCCCGGAATCGCTGGTCCGCCATCTCGGGCCCGTGCGTCCACACGTCCACGTCGTGCAGGAGGAGGATGTCGATGCGGTCGAGGCCGAGCCGCAGGAGGGACTGCTCGAAGGAGCGCATCGTGCCGTCATAGGAATAGTCGACGATGGAGGCATGCGGCACGCCGCCGGCGAAGCCGGGGCCTCCGACGCTGCTGCCCGCCACGCGCGGGTTCATGCGCCTTCCGACCTTGGTTGAAAGCACGTAGGAGTCGCGGGGAAAGCGCCGCAGGGCGGCGCCGAAACGCAGCTCCGACAGGCCGTTCCCGTAATGCGGCGAGGTGTCGAACAGATTCATGCCGGCGCGATGGGCGGACTCGACCGTTCCGATGGCCCTGCCTTCGTCGAGCCGCTCGTACAGGTCCCCGAGCGGCGCTCCGCCGAAGCCGAGAATGGTGACCGGGATGTCTGTCTTTCCGAGGGGGCGGGTGGGAAGCATGGGATCGTCTCTGTGGCTTGAGTGGGGGATCAGGCGGTTGCCCGAGCCTTGGGGGTGTCGGTGACGGTGTCGAGGTCCGGCGCCTGTCCGTAGCTCATCCGGCGGATCTGCTCGATCACCTGGGTCATCTGCGCCTCGGTGAGGCGCGGCGGCTCGCCGATGGCAAGCGCGTGGACGTACATCTTGGCGAGGGTCTCGATCTCCACGGCGCGCCAGAGCGCGCGTTCGAAGGTGTCGGCCAGCACGATCAGGCCGTGGTGCCCGAGGAGGCAGGCGCTGCGGTCCTGAAGCGCCGCCAGGGCGTGATCGGAGAGGTCCTGGGTTCCGAAGCATGCGTAGGGCGAGCAGCGGATGTCCGTGCCGCCGGCGACGGCCACCATGTAATGGAAGGCGGGGATCCCGCGCTCGTGCACCGCCAGGGTGGTCGCGTAGATGGAGTGGGTGTGGAGCACCACGTTGTGGTCCGGCCGGGCCCGCAGAATATCGCGATGAAAGCGCCACTCCGAAGAGGGGCGATGGCGGCCCTCGAAGGTGGCGTCGAACCCCATGGCCACGATGTCTTCGGGACCCATCCGCTCATAGGGCAGGCTGGTGGGCGTGATGAGGAACCCGTCGGGAATGCGGTGGGAGAGATTGCCGGAGGTACCCTGGTTGAGGCCGATCCGGTTCATCTCGCGACAGGTCTCGACCATGCCTGAGCGGAGGGAGTCGAAGGGGGCTTGGGACATGGCGTTCTCGCGTTTCAGGCGGACAGGGCTGCAGGGTCGGGCTCAACGGCCAGCCGGGCCCAGCGGGCGGCGGCCTCGCGAAGGCCCGGGAGGACCAGGGGCTCGGACGACAGGAGTGGGATCTCCACCGGCGCCCCCCGCGAGAACCGCCCCCACAGGAGACCGGCGCCCAGGGCGGTGCCGTGCGGCGACTGGCTCAGGGTGACGGGCTGGCCGGGGCGCAGGGTCGCGAGCAGACGGCCGAAGGCGATATTGGTGGCAAACCCCCCGTCGATCACGATCGGCGCGCGGGAGCCCAGCGCATCGAGGCAGGCGCTGGCGGTGAGGGCCGCGTAGAGCGCGGCGGCGGCGCTCGCCTCGGCGGCCCCGACGGGCGGGGGCCCGACGAAGCGTCCGCGGCGGCCGCTCCCGCGAAACAGGCCGTCATGGGGGCCGAACGAGGGGAGTGGCAGAGTCCCGCGAGCGATCAGGCCCGGCAGGACTGCGATGACAGCCTCGTCCGGAGCCGGCCCGGAGCCGGCGATCATCGCGTATTCGCGGCCCGTCATCGTGAGCGTCGAGGCCACGATCTCTCCGTCGACGTCCACGTTGGAAACCATCGCCCGCGCGCCGTCCAGCCGATCGAGGGGGCAGTGGCGGTCGAATCCGATCATCCAGGTGCCGGTGGACAGGACCGTGTGGTCGGACAGCCCGGCGGCCTTGTAGCGGAAGAGGTTGGCGTTGCTGTCATGAACCCCGCAGAGCACTTCGGTCTCCTGCGAAAGGCCGGTTCGTGCCGCCCAATCCGGCCGCAGACGCCCGAGCACCTCGCCGGCGCGGGAAAGGGGAGGGAAAAGGCGCTCGAAGCCGCGCCGTCGAACGAAGTTCGAGAGCGTGCCCGTCCGCGGGCTCCACACCTGGCCCTGCGCGCCGAGTTGCGAGACCTCGCTGGCCGGCCCGCCGCCGAGCCTCCAGGCCACGTATTGTGCGGTCGTCAGGAAATGCCGCGCCCGCGCGAACGCTTGCGGGAAGCACTCCGCCTGCCAGAGGAGCTGCTTGGCGAGCTGCATCGCGCCGGCGCCGGTGAAGGAGAACACCTCCTCGTACGGCGGTCCCTCGAGGGCGTAGAGGGCGTCGATTCCGGGCGGCGTCGCAGCCTCGTAATCCATCATCGGCAGAACGGGCCCGGACTCGTCGACCAGCACGCCGCCGCCGCCATGGGCGGTGGTGACGAGCGCGCCGATCCGGTGACCGCCGGCGAGTTCGGCGAGGCCGTCGAGGAACCAGCCGATGATGCCGTCGACGTCGATGGCCGGATAGGGCCCGTCGAGCATGAAGTCGTGGACGCGGGAGATCGAGGCCGTGCAATGCCCCTCCGGGCTGACGAGCACGAGCTTCAGATTGGTTTTCCCGATGTCGAGAACCGCTGCCTGCGGCTTGCCGGACCCGGTCATGGTCAACCGCCTATGAACCGCTGGCGCAGCTGGGTCATGCCCGCCACCGCGATCAGGATGCCGCCCCAGATCGCCAGGGTCAGGAACGCGCTGAAGTTCAGGAGGTTGAAGGCCGACGAGATGATCTGGAGCATGATGAGGGCCAGCACCAGCCCGCTCACCTTGCCGAACCCGCCCATCGGGTTGATGCCCCCGAGCACCGCCGCGAGGATCGTGACGAGCAGATAGCTCTCGCCATAGGAGGCATTGGCCGAGTTGAAGCGCGCCATCATGACCACGGCCGCCACGGCGGCGAGAAGGCTCGAGATCAGGTAGACCTTCAGGATCACGCGCCGCGTCTGAATCCCCGAGAAGCGCGTCGCCCGCTCGTTGGAGCCGATCATGTAGATCGCCGCTCCCAGGGGCGCTCGGTTCAGCATGATCGCCAGCGGCAGCGCGGCCGCGGCGAAGACGAGAAGGGCCACCGGGATGCCCAGCACCGCCCCGTTCCCGATGAACACGATGGGCTCGGGGAAGCCGGAGATCACGTTGCCCCGCGTGGTGCCGACCGAGATCCCTTTGACCAGGGTCATCGTGCCGAGCGTCGCGAGGATGGGCGAGACCCGCAGATAAGCGATGACGAACCCGTTCGCGAGCCCGATCAGCGCCGCGACGGCGAACCCCGCCGCCAGAGCCCCCACCTGGATCAGAACCCAAGCCGCGCCTTCCGATCCGGGCACGAAGCGCGTGAGAATGGCGGCCATTGTTAGCGCGCACAGGTTGGCGGTGGCGATGACCGACAGGTTGATGCCCCCCGAGAGGAGCGTCACCATCATGGCGAGGGACAGGATGCCGAGCTCCGGCAGCTGATAGGCCATGGATTGGAGGGATGCGGCCGAGAAGAGCTGCTTGCCGATCAGGAGCCCGAAGCCCGCCAGCAGGATCGCGATCAGGACGATGAGCCTCAGGTTGGCGCCGTCGCCTCCGAAATGTCGCAAGCGCTCGAGGAGCCCGACCCGAGGCGGAGGGGTCTCTGCTGCCGCAAGCTCTCCGTTGAGCGGCCCGGCCGCGTCGGCCGGCTTGGAAGACGCAAGGGGGCGGTTCATGGCGCGGCCCTCCGCAGAGGAGCCCGCGCCCATGGGGGCCCGCCTTCCCGCGCTTGGAGAACGGACGTGGGATGCTTCATGCGACGGCACTCCCGGCGCGGCGCCTGAGGGTGAGGGCGGTCGAGCTCACGGACACGAGGATCACAAGCCCAACGAAGAACTGCGACCAGTAGGACGAGATCCCCACCAGAACAAGACCGTTCTGCATCACGGCGAGGAGCGCCAGCCCCAGCACCGTGCCGAGCACCGATCCGACGCCGCCGTTGAGGCTCGCTCCGCCGAGGACCACCGCCGCCAGCACGTCGAGCTCCCGGCCGACGAGGACCGTGGGCGCCACGCTCTGGGCGAGCTGCGCCTGCGCGAGCGACGCGATGCCCGCCATGAAGCCCATATAGCCGTAGACGAAGAGGCTGAGGCCGAACACGTGAAAGCCGAGCCGCCCCGCGGCGTCCCGGTTGCCGCCGAGCGCATAGATCTGCCGTCCGATTGTGGTCCGGTTGAGCAGGACCCAGGTTGTCGTGAAGGCGAGCACGAGCAGCAGGATCTGGAGGTTCAGCCCGTAGGGAATCTGGTCCGCGTCGACGTATTCGAACCACCAGATCCCTTTCGAGAACCAGTCCGGCAGGGCGTAGATGTACTGGCCGCCGGTGACGAAGACGAGGAGGCCGTAGAAGATGTTGAGCGTTGCGATGGTGACGATGATGCTCGAGATGCGCAGGCTTTCGATCAGCCAGGCGTTCATCAGCCCGCAGGCGATTCCCGTTCCGATGGCGAGCCCGAACGTCCCTGCCCAGCCCAGCCCGTAGGCGTTGGCGAAGGAGAGAGCGAGATATTGCGCCACCGAGGCTGTTGCCGTGAACGAGATGTCGATCCCCCCGGCGACCAGAACCACGAGGAGTCCCGCCGCCAGGATGCCGAGGAAAGCGTAGGAGGTGAGGAGGTCGAACAGGTTCTGGAGCGTGAGAAAGCTCGGGGTCGCGATCGTGAGCACGGCGCCGAGCGCCAGCACAACGGCAAGGAGACGGGCCTCGTGGCTGTGCGAGAAGCGGCGGAGAGCGGCGATCATGAACGATCCTGCTCGGATACACGCGTCGGATCCGGCGCGGGCCGCCCCATGGCATCGCCGACCGGAGGGCAGGTGGGAGGATCGAACTCAAGCATTCACGGCCACCCTGAGCTCGGCTTCCGAGGTGCGGTGCGGGCGGAACTCGCCGGTGAGCCGTCCCGCCCGCATGACCAGCACGCGATGGCTGTGGAAGAGCACCTCCGGGATCTCGTCGGAAATCATGATCACCGCGACGCCTTCCGCCGCCAGCCGCTTGACGATCTCGTAGATCCCGTCCTTTGCGCTGATGTCGACGCCGACCGTGGGGCTGTCCAGGATGAGGAGGCGCGGGTTGGTGGCCATCCATTTCGCCAGGACCACCCGTTGCTGATTGCCGCCGGAGAGGGTCTTCACGGGATTCTCGGGATCGGACACCTTGATGCCCAGGTCCCGGATCCAGCGCCGCACGGTCTCCCGCCGCCGCTTCGGGTCGATGAGGCCGAGGCGCCCCCTCAGGCGGTCGAGGATGGTCACGACCGTATTGGCCGATATGGACTGGTCGAGCACAAGGCCGAGGGTGAGGCGATCCTCGGAGACATACGCAACGCCGTTCTCGATCGCCTCCCTGTTGGAGCGCATCGTGAGCGGCCGTCCTCCGATCCGGAGGGTGCCCGAGTCAGGGGGATTCATCCCGAAGAGCGACAGCGCAAGCTCCGTCCGCCCCGAGCCGAGGAGCCCCGTGATGCCGAGGATCTCGCCCTCGTGCACCCGCAGATCGACGTTCTCGTACTCGCCGCGCCGCGTGAGGTTCTCGACCTCCAGAACGACGGGCCGCCCGGCAAGGTCGACATCCCTCAGATCGTAGCGGAACTCCTTGCCGGTCATCAGCACGGCGAGCCGGTGGTCGTCCATCTCGGCTGCGTCATAGGTTCCGACCTTGCGCCCGTCGCGCAGCACCGTGACGCGCTCGGCAACCTCCATCACCTCGTCCAGGCGGTGGCTCACGAAGACGACGCAGATGTTGCGCGACTTCAGCTCCCGGACGAGGGAGAGCAGAGCATCGACCTCGTGGCGGGTGAGCGATGCCGTCGGCTCGTCCATGATGACGAGGCGCGCGTCCGCGGCCATGGCCCGGCAGATCGCGACGAGCTGCCGGTCTGCGATCGAGAGCGTCTCCACACGGGCATGCAGATCGAGCGCAACGCCGATGCGCGCCATGGCGCCTTGCGCCGTCTCGTCGATGGCCCGCCAGTCCACGGCCCGGGGGTGGCCGAGGTGCCGGCTCACCGCGATGTTTTCGGCAACGGTGAGGTTCGGGAACAGGGAGAGGTCCTGATAGATCACCTGAATGCCGAGCCGGGTGCTCTCCACCGGCGTGAGCCGCGTGTGCTCGGTCCCGGCGACGATGATGCGACCGCCCGGTTCCGGGGGCTGCACGCCCGAGATGATCTTGATGAGCGTCGACTTGCCGGAGCCGTTCTCGCCCACGAGGCAGTGGACCTCACCCGCCTCGAGGGTGAGGGAAATGTCATCCAGCGCTCGGACACCCCCGAATCGCTTTGAGATATGCTGCAGTTCGAGGAAGGCCACGGGAGCGGATCCTTGATGAGGGCGACCGGCGCGGGGCGAATGCCCCGCGCCGGTCGCTCGACTCGACTTACAGGCCCTGCCCGATCAGACCGTCCACCGTGTCCTTGTTGATGCGCATGATCTTGTCCACCTTGATCTGCCGCCCCGTGACATCCACTTCGGCCTTGCCGAGACCAGGGATCTCGACTCCGTCCTTGATCTCCTTGCCGTCCGACACGAGCTTGGCCACGGCCACCATGGCGTAGCCGGCGTCGGTCGGGTTCCAGAGGAATCCCTCGCGGATCGTGCCGTCCATGATCAAAGGCTTGGCCTGGGAGGGCAGCACCGTGCCGACCACCGCGATCTTGCGCCCGAGCCGCTTCTCGCGCACCGCGTTGCCGGCGCCGATCGGGCCGTTCGAGCCGAAGCCCAGGATGCCCTTGAGGTTGGGGTAGGCCTTGATGACGTCGAGCGTGGTCCGGTAGCTGGTGTCGATCTCGTCAGCGCCGGGGAAGCGGTCGGTGACGAGCTTCATCTTGGGATAACGCTCCTTCTGATAGGCGATCGCCGCATCCGCCCATTTGTTGTGGAGCGGGGTCGTGAGCGTGCCCACATAGACGACGTACTCGCCCTCTTCGCCCATCTCCTGCGCGAGGCGCTTCATCTGCTCCTCGCCGAACTTCTTGGAGTCGATGAGCTCGACGTTCCAAGTCCGGCCCTCCTGTTCGGGGCCCTCATGCGTGATGACCGGAATACCCGCGGCCTGGGCCCGCTTGAGCACGGGTTCGGTGACCTTCACGTCCAAGGGCACGAGGCCGATCACGGCGACCTTCTTGGCGATCAGATCCTCCAGCAGCTTCACCTGCTGCGCCGGATCGACGTTGGCGGGCCCGACCATCGAGGCGTTCATCCCGAAGTCCTGGCCGCCCTTCTTGATGCCCTTCTCGACCGCGTTGAACCAGGGGATGCCGGCAATCTTGACGACCGCCACCATCTCCTTCTGGCTTTGGGCGAAAGCCGTCGCGGGCACCGCGAGGAGCCCAGCGGCAACGACAGCACCGACGGTCGAGAGCAGTTCACGCCTGTTCATGTGTATCCTCCCTGCAGGCCTGAAGGCCTGTGTCATTATGTTCTCGATTTTCCGGATCCCCGGAAGGGGGCGCAAGGCCCGGCGGCCCGGGCCAGAAACGGTAAAACGCGGGGCAACACCTCCTGCGCGCGAGTGGCAGAACCCAGTTGCGGGCTCCTGCCATTGAACACGCACGGGGCAGCCCGACGCAGCATCTTCTAACACCGGACGGCCCGGCGCAAGACCCGCCGCACCGCTATTTATGGCCTGGCAAAGAGGCGCGGCGGCAGGTGTCCTCACGCGACGGGAGAAGGCCTGAGCCAGGCTGATCTGCGGACGCCCCGTCCGCGGCGGAAGCGGGCCGGCCTCTCACCCCGCCTGAGGCAATGCCTTGCCGTGTCGGTGCTCACGGCAGGGGTCGACAGGCGGCAGCGCAAACGCACGGAGCTTAGTGCTGCTTCTCTCGCTTGTTCGAGGCGCTGTCCTAATGCGCTCCCATGTCCGGTGGCCATCGGACTTCATCCGGACTTCATCGGCGCACCAGGACGCCACGACCTCACGAGCCGTCACCCCTCGGGTTGCAGATGCGCCTCGCTTCCGGTGGGCCGCGGGTCTGCGACGAGTAGACCCGCGGCTGAGCGGTCTTAGACGAACTTTCAGCGGACGCGGCTCAAAGCTCACCCCTGACAGGCATCGGAGCCCCTGGTGGCGTTAGGCGTATGGGCGAAAGTGGCTTTGCATGCGGGCGATGACGTCCACGCCCATCTGCAGAAGCAGATCCAGGATGTCGAGCGGCACCCAGTTCTCGCGGATCAGCCCCTCGTGATGCAGGTAGAAATCCATTACCCGCATGGTGACCGGGCGCTGCGTCGGCCCCACGCCCAGGAAATTGTCGCCCGTGTGCATGGCAAAGACGCTGGGCCAGCCGCCGGTCACGGAGTAGGGGCCGTCGCCGATGCGGATATAATGCCCACCGCGATACCTCGCCTTGGCCCCGGCGACCTCGTCCCATTGCCCGCCGCCCTTGCGGTTGGGAAAGGCGTTGCGGAACGGCAGCTGGTGGTAATCTACGAAACCCTGGAGGCCGCGTGTGGTGCCGATGCCCGAGGGGCCGTACCACATCATGCGGGGGTGCCAATGCTCCTTCTGGGGCATGTCCAGCAGCCCCTGGCGTCCGGCGCCGCTTTGATCGTTATAGTCGCCGAGCGTCTTGTGCATAGCCAAGGTCTGCCGGAGGCTGGCGGCTGAAAGCTCGGGATCGGAGGGGGTGAAGACCAATCCGTCGCCGGTGATCGGCCCCGGCCACATGCCCTCCGTGCCGAGGCTTGGCGCAATCGGCCAGAAGCCGGCCTGCCGGATCACGTCGAGCACATCCCAAAGGCAGTTGCTCTGCACGATCGCTCCGTCGCGAACCTCGTGGACCTCGCCGTACCGGATGTAGATCGGCCGCCCGGTGGCCGGGATCGTCAGCCAATCCTCCCGGAACGTCCCGCAATAATGGCCGATCATCGCCACGTAGTCGCGCCCCTCGTAGCTTCCGCCCACGAGGATCAGGTCCCGTCGCTCCAGATCCGGAAACGAGCGGATCAGGGGCGCCCAGACCCTTGCCTCCACCTCGTCGATCCCCTGCATCTCGTTCAGGGGGTGGGAGCCGCGCCACTCCGCAGAGGGGTGGTAGAGATCGGCCAGGGCCGCTCCGATCCCGTCAGGCCCCGCTTCCGCAAGGGCCGCCAGCCGCCCGTAAAGCCGCTTCTTGTTGGCCAGATGCCGATTTTCCATGCCTCTCTCCCTGGGCGGACCGCCGCCGCAACTTTCGAACGCTGTTTTGCATTCCTATGCAAACACATATTGCATTCGTATTCAATCGGTGTTAGCCATTCATTAGTCCGCTGCACTGACGACGCTCCAAAACACGGCCGGAACCGGGCCAAAAGCCCTGATCGCAGGATCGACGAGCCGCAATGGGAACACGGGGCCGCAAGAAGCCTCCGGCAAGGACGCACCGAACAGGAGGAACACCATGAGAGAGTTTTTGAAGTTGTCTGTCGCGGCCGGCGCGCTGCTCGCATCAGCCGCCCTCGCCCACGCCGAATGCGGCATTCCCGCCGGTTCGGTGCGGATTCTGTCGAACGATTTCGAGGCGCTTCACGTCGTCGCCCGCACGGCGGAGGAATGCGCCAGCCCGACCGTGAAGGTGTCGAAGAACCAGACGACGGAGCACAAGAATATCCAGGTTGCGGCGCTCACCACCAATCCGGCGACCTATACGGTGGCGATGGTCGCCAACAACTCCGTCGTGCCGCTCCTAAATGCCGGCCTGGTGCGTCCGCTGGACGATCTGATCGCCAAGTACGGCCAGAACCTCACCGAAAGTCAGCTGATCCGCATCGACGGCAAGGTCATGGCCATCGCCTTCATGGCCAATGCCCAGCACTTGCATTACCGCAAGGACATTCTGGAAAAAGCCGGCCTTCAGCCCCCTAAGAGCTACGAGGACGTGCTGGCTGCAGCCAAGGTCATCCGCGAGAAGAACCTCGTCGCCAACCCGCTCGCCGCCAACTTCAAGCCCGGATATGACCTCGCGGCGGAATTCATCAACATGTATGTCGGCTATGGCGGCGAGTTCTTCGAGCCCGGCACCGCCAAGCTGGCGATCGACAATGAAAAGGGCGTGAAGGCCCTTGAGATGATGAAGGCGATGAGCGGCTACATGAGCCCCGATTTCATCACCTACAACACCAACGCGATCAAGCCGATCTGGGAAGCCGGGCAGGCGGCGATCCTCAACGCATGGGGCTCGCGTGCGGCAGCCATGATCGACAAGGCCGGCCCGGCTCCCGAGATCGCCGCGAACACGGTCCTGGCGGCGGCGCCGACCGTGGGCGGCGGCAAGATTCCTGCCGCGATGCTGTGGTGGGACGGGTTCGTCATCGCCAAGAACATCAGTCAGGAGGATGCCGAGGCATCGTTCCGCGCCATGATGCATGGAACGTCGCCCGAGGTCGCCAAGAAGCACGCGACCGTCGCAGCTTGGCTGATCAAGGGCTACCAGCCCACCCCGGCCGCCGTTGGCGTTTTCGAGACCTTGAAAGCGGGCGCGAAGCCCTATCCGATGCTGCCCTATATGGGTCTCCTGCACACGGCGCTCGGCGACGGGCTGGCGCAGTTCATGCAGGGCCAGGAAAGCGCCAAGCAGGCCCTGTCGGATGTGACGCAGGCGTACAACACCGCTGCCAAGGGCGGCGGCTTTCTGAACTGACCGGCATTCGAACGGAATGCCTATGGGGAAGGGGGTGGTTTGCCCCCTTCCGACCAGACGGAGTCGCGCATTGTCGATGACGGGGTCGCAGCATGCCGCATAGAACCTTTCTGACCTTCATCCTGCCGTCCCTGTTCGTGATGCTGCTGTTCATCGCGCTTCCGATCGTGTCGGTCGCCTACCAGTCCCTGTACATCGAGCACGAGCAGGTTCTCACGACAGTGCAGAACTGCGGCCCCTTCGGCTGCACGACCGAGTCTCGGGTGGACGCGGCCGCGATGGAGAAAGCCCGCAGGGAACAGCCGATGGGCCGGTTCAACTGGCTCGGCACCTACACGAATCCCAGCCATCTGGCCGTCGACGAGGTCAGGGAGATCTGGCGCACAAGCCCGAATCTCTTATCTGCGGCCGCAGGGATCTTCAACCTGCCCCTGTACAGCGCGCTCGCCTTCACCCTCGCCTTCACCTTCATCGTGACGCCTCTGGTCATCGTGCTCGGGTTCATCATTGCGGTGGCGGTCAATTCCATTCCCCGCCTTATCAAGGGGCCGGTCATCTTCTTCTCCCTGCTGCCGATGATCGTGACGCCGCTGGTCGGATCGCTGGTCCTCTTCTGGATGATCGACTCCCAGGGCGTGATCGGAGCGACCCTCCAAAAGATCTTCAACGACCCGCAGCTCTCGCTCAAGGCATCCCCGACGCTCACGTGGATCATGCTCCTGGTCTACGGCGTCTGGCATTCGGCCCCCTTCAGCTTCGTGGTGTTCTATGCGGGTCTCCAAACGGTGCCCGGAGACACCCTCGAATCCGCCATGATCGACGGGGCAAGCGCCTGGGAGCGGATCCGCTTCGTGGTGATCCCCCATCTCGCGCCGCTCGCAACCTTCGTTGCACTAATGCAGCTGATGGACAACTTCCGGGTCTTCGAGCCGATCGTCGGCTTCAGCGCCTCCGCCAACGCAACCTCGCTGAGCTGGCTGATCTTCAACGACTTGCGCAGCACCGACGTCCCCCTGTTCGGCTCCGCCGCCGCCACCTCGATGCTGACGATCATCGGCGTGCTCATCCTGCTCACCCCGGTCCTGTTGAGGACCTGGCGCGACTTCAATCGAAAGGCGTGAGAGGGCACTATGCAAAGCCAAAAACGCCGTCAGTCCCCGGCCCTGCTCGCGCTCTCCAGCGGGATCGTGATCCTGTGGCTCTTCCTCGCCGCATTCCCGTTCCTGTGGACCGCCTGGGGGTCCTTCAAGGTCGAAGCCGATTTCTTTTCCCGAACCGACTGGCTCAACGCCATCTATGGCCCGAAGACCATCGCCCAGACCGGCAGCGCCTTCACGGGCGAGGGCTACCACGGCGCCTGGGTGCTTCAGCAGTTCTGGGTTTCCGCCGCCAACACCATCATCGTCACCCTGTCCGTGGTGGTGATCTCGCTGACCATCGGCACCCTCGGCGGCTATGCCCTGGCAAGGTCCGGGTTCCGCTACACGTTCTGGATTCTGATCGCCGCCCTGGTGTTTCGCGCCATGCCGCATGTCACCCTGGTCTCCGGCTATCTGCTGCCGTTCTTCCAGCTCAACATCTGGGGCCACCTGCCGACCACCATCATCGTGCTGGTGGCGATCAATCAGCCCTTCACCCTCTGGATGCTGCATTCCTTCTTCCTGTCGATCCCGAGAGACCTGGACGAGAGCGCCCTGGTCGACGGCTGCACGCGGTTCCAGGCCTTCCGGATGGTGGTGATCCCCGTCATGTGGCCGGGCGTGGTCACCACGGGGCTGTTCAGCTTCCTTCTCGCCTACAACGATTTCACGGTCACGGCGATGCTGCTCACGCAGGACAACCAGACCATGGTGCCGAAGATCGCCAGCTTCCTCGGCTCCACCCAGGCCGAGGGCAAGGTGATGTACGCGGTCGCCGCGGTGGTGTCGGCCATCGCGCCGCTCTTCGTGCTCGTGCTGTTCTTCCAAAAGCAGATCGTAAGCGGACTGACCGCCGGCGCGGTAAAAGGATAGGGGAGCCCCATGGCGGAAATCCGTCTCAAGAACGTTACCAAGCGCTTCGGCTCTTACGTCGGCGTGGACAACTTCAACCTCGATATCGCCGATCAGGAATTCCTGGTGCTGCTCGGGCCTTCAGGCTGCGGCAAGACCACCACCATGCGCATGATCGCCGGGCTCGAGGATGTGACCGAGGGCGAGATCTGGCTCGGCGGCCGCATGGTCAACAACCTCGAGCCGAAGGACCGCGACATCTCCATGGTCTTTCAGAGCTACGGCCTCTATCCGAACATGACGGTCTACGAGAACATCCGCTTTCCGCTGCGCGTGCGAAAGGTCCCGGCCGACCAGCACAAGGACCGGGTGATGAAGGCCGCCCGCATGGTCGAGCTGGTGGATTTTCTCGACCGCCGCCCGGCGGAACTGTCCGGAGGGCAGCGACAGCGCGTGGCCCTGGGCCGGGCGATCGTGCGCGAACCGACCGTGTTCCTGATGGACGAGCCCCTGTCGAACCTCGACGCCAAGCTGCGCGTTTCCACCCGGGCGCAGATCAAGAATCTTCAGCATACCCTGAAAACCACCACGATCTACGTCACCCACGACCAGATCGAGGCCATGACGCTCGCCGACCGCGTGGTGGTGATGAACAAGGGCCTCATCCAGCAGGTGGGCACGCCCACCGAAATCTATGACGCCCCCGCCAACACCTTCGTGGCGAGCTTCATCGGCTCGCCGGCCATGAACCTGATCGAGGGCACGATTTCAGGCGGCGTCTTCGAGGCGCCGCACACCCGTGTGGAAGGGCTCCCCAGCGGCCTGTCCGGTCCGATCACCCTCGGCTTTCGCGCGGAGGATGCCGCCATCGTCCAGGGCAACGGACAGGTGGCGGCCCCGGTCTATGCCATCGAGCTGCTCGGGGAGGCGTCGATGATCAGCTACCGCATCGGCGACAGCCTGGTCTCGATCAAGGCCCCCAAGGAGTACCGCGCCGAGATCGACGATATCGTCCATGCTGCGGTTCCCGCATCCATCTGCCACCTGTTCGACAAGTCCACCGGGAGGCAGGTCTGGGCCGGCAACATCCGTGAGGGCACATCGGAACGGCGGCGCGGGTCATTGACGTAAGCGGCCGAGGATTGGAAGAGGCGCATGATCGAACATCTGAAACGCGGCAAGCCCGAAGCCGACCGGGCCGAGGACGACGCCAAGGTTCGCGCCCTGGTCGAGGCGACCCTGAAGGACATCGAAGACCGCGGCGACGCGGCGGTGCGGGACTTGTCCGAAAAGTTCGACAAGTACTCGCCCCCGTCCTTCCGCCTGTCGCCATCCGAGATCGAGGCTCTCATGGGCAAGGTCTCGGCGCGCGACATGGACGACATCCGGTTCGCCCAGGCGCAGGTGAGGAACTTCGCCCAGGCGCAGCGGGACTCCATGCGCGATATCGAGATCGAAACCCTCCCGGGGATCATCCTCGGCCACAAACATATCCCGGTGCAGTCGGTGGGCTGCTACGTGCCCGCCGGCAAGTTCCCCATGGTCGCCTCGGCGCATATGTCGGTTGCCACCGCGTCCGTTGCGGGCGTGCCGCGCATCCTCGCGGCGACGCCGCCGTTCCAGGGCGCTCCGAACCCGGCGGTGATTGCCGCCATGCATCTCGGCGGCGCGCACGAAATCTATGTGCTCGGCGGGATTCAGGCCATCGGCGCCATGGCGCTCGGCACTGAAACGATCGCTCCCGTGGACATGCTGGTGGGACCGGGCAACGCCTTCGTGGCGGAGGCCAAGCGCCAGCTTTACGGCCGCGTCGGCATCGATCTCTTTGCCGGCCCGACCGAAACCATGGTGATCGCCGACGAGACCGTCGACGCCGAGATGTGCGCCACCGACCTGCTCGGCCAAGCCGAGCACGGATACAACTCGCCCGCCGTTCTGGTGACCAACTCGCGCAAGCTCGCGGAAGGAACCCTTACGGAGATCGACCGGCTGCTGAAGATCCTGCCCACGGCGAGCACGGCGGGCGTGAGCTGGCGCGACTACGGCGAGGTCATTCTCTGCGAGACCTACGACGAGATGCTGGATGTGGCCAACGACATTGCGTCCGAACACGTGCAGGTGATGACCGACCGGGACGACTGGTTCCTGGAGCACATGCACAGCTATGGGGCGCTGTTTCTCGGCCCGCGCACGAACGTGGCCAACGGCGACAAGGTGATCGGCACCAACCATACCCTGCCGACCAAGAAGGCGGGGCGCTACACCGGCGGCCTCTGGGTGGGAAAATTCCTGAAAACCCACAGCTATCAGCGCGTCCTGACCGACGAGGCGGCCGCGATGATCGGGGAATATTGCTCGCGGCTCTGCATCCTCGAGGGCTTCGTCGGCCACGCCGAACAGGCAAACGTCCGCGTCCGCCGCTACGGCAGGCGCAATGTCCCCTATGGGCAAGCGGCGCTGCCCCAGGATGCTCCCGCGTGAAGCCAGGAACGCATTGATCATGCAGTTGCCCCGCACACCCTCGTTCCGGCTCGATGGCCGCCGGGCCCTCGTGACCGGCGCCTCGTCCGGCATCGGTCTCGGCTGCGCGGCGGCGCTGGCCGAACAGGGCGCTCATGTGGTCCTCGCGGCGCGGTCGGCCGACAAGCTCGGCGAGGCCGTTGCGGCGCTTCACCGCGAGGGCTTCACCGCCGCGGCGCTCCAAATGGATGTCGCCGACATCGCCGCCACCTCCAGTGCTGTGGCCGAGCACGGCCCTTTCGACGTCCTGGTCAACAGCGCCGGCGTCGCCCGCCACTCTCCCGCCATCGAAACGACGCCGGAAAATTTCGACGCCGTCGCCGACCTCAACATCCGGGGGGCCTATTTCGTCACCCAGGCGGTGGCGAGGGGCCTGCTGGCGGCGGGCAAGCCCGGCTCCCTGATCAACATCTCGTCCCAGATGGGCCATGTGGGCGGCATCGACCGGTCGGTCTACTGCGCCACCAAGCACGCGGTGGAGGGCTTCACGAAGGCCATGGCGATCGAGTGGGGGCGGCACGGCATCCGGGTGAACACCCTCTGCCCCACCTTCATCCGCACGCCGCTCACGGAGGCCACATTCAGCGATCCCGTGCGGCTCGGCTGGCTCGAGGAGAAGATCAAAGTCGGCCGCACCGGATTGGTGGAGGACATCATGGGCGCAGTCGCCTTTCTGGCGTCCGACGCCTCGGCTCTGATGACCGGCGCGGCTCTCATGATCGACGGAGGCTGGACGGCGGACTGATGGCAAACGAGAAGGTCACATCGCTTGACGTCGCCAGGCGGGCAGGGGTCAGCCAATCGGCCGTATCGCGGGTCTTCACCCCTGGCGCCTCCGCGTCCAAGCGCACTATCGAGAAGGTGCGCCGCGCGGCCGCCGAACTGGGCTACCGCCCCAACGTGCTGGCCCGCTCGCTGATCACCGGGCGCAGCCGGATCATCGGCCTGGTCGTCGCCTATCTCGAAAACTACTTCTATCCCGAGGTGGTGGAGCGCCTGTCGGTCGCCCTGCAGGAGCAGGGCTACCACGTTCTCGTCTTCATGGCCGCTCCCACGGTGGGAGACGTGGAGGGCGTCCTGCAGGAGATCCTCGACTATCAGGTCGACGGCATCGTGCTTGCCTCGGTCTCCATGTCGTCGATCCTCGCCGAGCAGTGCCAATCCCTCGACATCCCGGTGGTGCTCTTCAACCGCGATCAGGACGACCCCCGCCTCAGCAGCGTGACCACGGATAATCGCGCAGGCGGTCGCGCCCTGGCCGATCTGCTCGTGTCCCTCGGACATCAGCGCATCGCCTACATCGCAGGCTTCGAGGGGGCCTCGACCCAGCGCGACCGGGAGCTCGGGTTCCGCGAGGGCCTGTCTGCCGCCGGGCAGGAGCTTTTCACCCGCGGCGTGGGCAACTTCCAGCACCCCCTGGCGCAGGAGGCGGCGCGCCGGATGTTCGACTGCGCCACGCCGCCGGACGCCGTCTTCGTGTGCAACGATCACATGGCCTTCGCGGTCATGGACGTCATACGATTCGAGCTTGGGTTGAGAATCCCTGAGGATGTTTCGGTGGCCGGCTTCGACGACGTGCCGCCCGCCGCCTGGCCGGCCTACAACCTCACGACCTTTCGCCAGAGGGTGAACAGGATGGTGGCCGAAACCGTGTCCACTCTGATCGACCGCATCGAGGCCAAGAACGCCGAGCCCCGGCGGGTCAAGATCGACGGCGCGCTCATCGTGCGCAAGTCGACCCGCGACCAGGAAAGATGAAGAACATGAAGGGCTTCGACCCGAAATGGCGCGATGTTCCCCATTTCATTATCGGGATCACCAAGGAGATCTGGGAGGATCGCGAGATCGCGAGCCTGACCCACCGCTACGCACCGGGTCTGATCGTGCGCTCGCCGGCGTCCGTCGTGATCGACAACAGCCGCGTGATCGCCGCCACCATGGCCACCCTGGCGGAGTTCCCCGACCGCCAGCTTCCCGGGGAGGATGTGATCTGGTGCGAGGACCCGGAAGGAGCCGACGATCGCAGCGACGCGTTTCTCTCGTCCCATCGCCTGATCTGCACCGCCACCCATACCCGCCCCGGCGCCTACGGACCGCCGACCGGGCGGCGGGTCGCCTACCGCATCATCGCCGATTGCGCGATCAGCCATGACCGGGTCAACGACGAATGGCTCGTGCGCGACCAGGGAGCCATCGTCCGTCAGCTCGGCTTCGACGTGGTGGAATGGACCAGGAGCCTGATCGAGCGCGAGGGCGGCCCGGAGCATTGCGTCAAGCCGATGACCCCGGCCAACGACGTGGCCGGTCCCTATTCCGGCCGGGGCAACGACAATGAATGGGGCCAGCGCTTCGCCCATATCCTGACCCGGATCATGGCCGCCGACATGGCGGTGATCCCGGCCGAATACGACCGGGCCTGCAATCTCGAATACCCGGGCGGCGTCTCCGGCCTCGGCTGGTCCGATGCCGACCAGTTCTGGATGGGGCTGCGCGCGGCCTTCCCCGATGCGGCGTTCAAGGTCGAGCATGTCATCGGCCGCGACGACCCGATGATGCCGCCCCGGGCCGCGGTGCGCTGGTCGCTTGCCGGCAAGCATTCCGGCTGGGGCGCGTTCGGCACGCCGACCGGCGCCGAGGTCTACATCATGGGCATGAGCCAAGCCGAGTTCGGCCCGTGGGGCCTGCGCCGCGAGTATACGCTGATCGACGAAACCGCGATCTGGAAGCAGATCATTCTGGCCACGGGCTGAGGGGAATCGCCATGAGGGGCTTTCAGGACAAGTTCACCGACCTGCCCGACTACATCATCAAGATCACCAAGGAGATCTGGGAGGATCGCGGCCTCGCGACCCTGCGCCACTACTACGCGCCGGATCTGCCGATGCGCTTTCCCGCCGGGCTCGTCATCGGCAACCAGGCGGTGATCGACGGCACGTTGGCCACCCTCGCGGAATTTCCGGAGCGGCAGCTCCTCGCCGAGGATGTGATCTGGTCCGGCGACGAGGACGAGGGCTTCCTGTCCTCGCACCGGCTGGTGACCTCGGGCACGCATCTCGGCCACGGCGTCTTCGGCGAGCCCACCGGCCGCCGCTTCGAGATCCGCGCCATCGCCGACTGCGCCGCCAAGAACGACGTCATCTATGACGAATGGCTGATCCGCGACAATTCAGGCATCGTGAAGCAGCTGGGCATGGAGCCGAAGCGCTTCGCCAGCGATCAGATCCGCCGCGAGGGCGGGCCCGAAAAGGCCATCCGTCCCTTCACCCCCGCGGCCGACGTTCAGGGCGGCTATACCTCGCGCGGCAACGACAACGAGTGGGGCCAAAGGCTGGCCGATATCCTGACCCGGATCATGGACAAGGATCTCGCGGTCATCCGCGCCGAGTACGACCGCGCGGTTCGCGTGGAGCACCCTGGCGCGGTGGGCGGCTGGTCCTGGGACTTCGCCGATTTCCGCTGGATGCAGTTGCGCGCGGCCTTTCCGTCCGCCCGTTTCGAGGTTCATCACGTCATCGGCCGCTCCGATCCGGCCCAGCCCCACCGCGCCGCCGTGCGCTGGAGCCTTGACGGCAAGCATGACGGCTTCGGCGCCTTCGGCGCCCCCACCGGCGCCCCCGTGCACGTCATGGGCATCACCCATGCGGAGTTCGGGCCGTGGGGCCTGCGCCGGGAATTCACCCTCTTTGACGAAATCGCGATCTGGAAACAGATCCATCTGCACACTGGAGATGTCTCATGACACCGCAAGACATGGAAGCCCGGATCGTCCGCTACGGCGACCTCAAGCCCTGCAAGACCGCCTTCATCGACGCCCATACCCCGGGCAGCGACCAGAAGGAGAACTTCACGATCATCGGCGGAGGGGTTTCGGAGAGCCCCGACCAGCACGTTCACATCAAGGACACGCCCGGCTTCAACATCGGCGCCGCGGGCCAGCCGCCCAAGTGCCGCAACTCGCTGCACAGCCACCGCACGGCGGAAGTGTTCTTCGTGCTCAAGGGGCGCTGGCGCTTCTTCTGGGGCCGCTGGGGCAATGCCGGCGAAGTGGTGCTGCAAGAGGGCGACATCATCAACATTCCCACGGGCATTTTCCGCGGCTTCGAGAACATCGGCACCGATTACGGGATGATCATGGCGATCCTCGGCGGCGACGATGCCGGCGGCGGCGTGATCTGGGCCCCGCAGGTGATCGAGGACGCCAAGGACCATGGCCTCGTCCTCGGCGAGAACGGCAAGCTCTACGATTCGAAGAAGGGCCAGAGCCTCCCCGAAGGCGTGAGGCCCATGCCGCTCCTGACCGAGGAGGAGCTCAAGGCCTTTCCAGAGCTTTCCGCCACCGATCTGCTGCCCGGCTACGTTGCCCGCTACTGGGACCTCATGGCGCTCGCCGGCAAGGCTCCCGCCAAGGTGATCGGCCCGGACGCCCTCCTCAAGGACCGACCCGGTTTCGAGGTGGAGTTCCTGACCCGCGGGTCCATTCCCGAGGAGCCCTATGCGATCGACCGGCATGAGGTTCTGATGGTCATGCGCGGCCACTGGCGCCTGGCCTGGGATGGCGGCGAGACCGCGCTCGCGCCGGGGGACACCTGCGCCATTCCGCCAGGGCTGAGGCACAGCCTCGTCCCGTCCATGACGGGCGAGGCCAGCCTCTACCGGGTGCGCAACACCGACGATCCCGCCGGCCCGACGCATCGCCATTGAACTGGATCACAAGCAAGGGCGGCTCAGGTCTGCCGCACGCTTCCTGAGCCTGGAGGACCCGACAAGGCCGACGCGGACCCGATCCGCCGGCTGGAGGACTGACATGGACGACACGCTTCTGACGCTGCTGCGCCGCGTCGACACTCCGACCGTCTGCAACGCGATCGAGGTGGCCCAGGGCAGACGCGGCTTCCAGGCCTTCACCCGCGGCACGATGCTGTGCTCGGCGCCTGACGAGCCGCCCATCGTGGGCTACGCGGCCACGGCCAGGATCTCGGGCTGCGCTCCGCCGACGGAGGATCCTGCGGTCATCCGCGCGCGCCGCATGGCGTATTACCGGATGATGGCCGAAGCCCCGCAGCCCTCGGTCGCCGTGATCGAGGATGTGGATGATCCCGATTGCGTCGGCGCCTTTTGGGGGGAGGTCAACACGACGATCCACAAGGGCTTCGGCATGTCCGGCGCGCTGACGAATGGGGTCATGCGCGATCTGGGCGATCTGGCTGAGGCATTCCCGGTGGTGGCCGGCTCGATCGGGCCGAGCCACGGCTTCGTGCATGTCCTGGACATCGGCACGCCCGTGACCGTCTTCGGACTGACCGTCGCCCCCGGCGACCTGGTTCACGCCGACCGGCACGGGGCGGTCGTGGTTCCGCCCGACGTAATCCCGATGCTATCCTCCGCGATCCAAAAGATGCAGGAGACCGAAGCGCTCGTGCTCGTGCCGGCGCGCAGCCCAGGCTTCGATTTCGCAGCCTTCGAGGCCGCCTGGATCGCCTTCGAGAAGGCTCGGACGTGACATGACGGAGGACGAGCCTGAGCCGGAGCTCTCCGAGGCCGAGCTTGACGCGCAGATCGCCCGATCAGGCCTTCAGTTGTCGCCGGGCGAGCGGGACAACGTTCTGACGACGGCTCGTTACCTGCAGCGGGCGGCCTCCCTCGTCAGAACCTACAACCTGGCTGCCGGGGAGAGCGAGGATTGAGTCTGCTGGACCTGTCGATCACCGAGGCGGGAGCAAGGCTGCGCGACGGCACGCTCACGTCGCTGGCCCTCACGCAGGCCCATCTGGAGCGGATTGCCCTGGTCGATCCGAACATTCATGCCTTTGTCGAGGTCATGAAGGAGGGAGCCTTGGCTGCGGCCGCGCAAGCCGACGATGAGCTGGCGCGAGGGGAGGATCGTGGTCCGCTCCATGGCATTCCCATCGCCCTCAAGGACCTGATCGATGTCAGGGGCGTCGCGACCACCTGCGGCTCTCACCTGCGGGCCAGGCATGTGGCCGTTGAGGACTCCGAGGTTGCGCGCAGGCTCGTCGGGGCCGGAGCCGTGCTGCTCGGCAAGGTTGCCACCTACGAGTTTGCTCTCGTGGGCCCGAGCTTCGACCAACCGACGCCCCCAGCCGCCAATCCCTGGAGCCTTGACCACATCACCGGCGGCTCGTCCTCAGGCTCGGCCGCCGCCGTGGCGGCCGGCCTGGTGCGCAGCGCCATCGGCACGGACACCGGCGGGTCGATTCGGAGTCCCGCCGGCTATTGCGGCGTCGTAGGCCTGAAGCCCACCTTCGGACGGGTCTCTCGGCGCGGGGTCTTCCCCCTGTCGCCCAGCCTCGACTATGTCGGCCCCATCAGCGCCTCTGTGGCCGAGGCGGCGATGACCCTCGACGCCATCGCCGGATACGATGCGTGCGATCCGGCGAGTTCAGGGCAGACGGCCGCGTCTGCCGCGAGTTGTCTCGGACAAGGCATCGAGGGCCTGCGGGTCGCCTATGGCCGCGACTGGTTCGCACGAGATCCCGCCCTGATGCCCGACGTGCTGGCCGCCGTCGATGACGCCGTCTCGCAGCTCAGCCTGCTCGGCGCGCGCATCGAGGAGGTGCGGCTTCCCCGCTACGAGCTCCTCGAGGCGGCAGGCGCCGTGATCCTGCATGCGGAGTCGCTGGAGGTTCATCGGGCCGCGATGCAGGCGCGCGGCGCGGAGTACGGCCGTCAGGCCTATCAGAGGCTGGCCGCGGGCATCTGCCTGACCGAAACAGATATTTTACGGGCGCGACAGGTCGGAAGAGCGCTGCGCGATGTCATCGACGCGGACATCTTCGCCCGCCACGATGTGCTGGTGACGGCGAACACGCTCGCGACCGCACCGCCCGTTGCCGATTTCCGGGGCAAGGGGCCGAGATGGACCGCGATGCGCACCTTGCCGTTCAACGTGACCGGCCATCCATCCCTTGCCCTTCCTGTCGGCTTCGCCGGAGGCCTGCCCATCAGCATGCAGATCGTCGGCAGAGCCTTCGACGAGGCGCAGATCTGCCGTGTCGGCGCAGCGTTCGAGCGCTCGACCGATCACTCGGTCCAGCGCCCGCCGGCCCCGCGGCTCCACGACGCTGCTTGAAGGGGCCGCTTACGCCTGCATTCGGTCGAGCCGCAGTTGCGCCGCGCGCCGGTGGCCTTCCAGGGTTTCGCTCGCGCTCTGGCGGACCGCAGGGGGAGCCACGGCCTTGACGGCTCTTTCGTCCAGCCATTGGTGGGTGCAGATCTTCACGTAGGACCCGACCCACAGGCCGCCCGTATAGGCGCCCGCCCCCATGGTGGGGAGCGTGTGGTTGGTGCCGCAGCACTTGTCCGAGTACACGACGCTGGCATTTTGGCCGATGAACAGCGAGCCGTAATTGCGCAGCTTCTTCGCAGTGGCGTGAGGATCCGACGTATGCACCTGAAGGTGCTCGGCGGCGATGAGGTCGGAATAGGCGATCATGGCCGCTTCGTCCCTGCACAGGACGATCTCGCCGTAGTCCTGCCAGGCGACGCCGGCCACATTGGCGGTCGAGAGCGTCTCCAGCTGGCGGGCAACCTCCGCCAGGGTGGCCTCGGCCAGCGCCCTGTCGTTGGTGATGAGTCCGACGCGGGTGCGCACGTCATGCTCGGCCTGCGCCAAGAGGTCCGTGGCGATCATCTCCGCATCGCCTGTGTGATCCGCCACGATGAAGATTTCGCTTGGACCCGCGAGCTGGTCGATGCCGACGCGGCCGAACACCTGGCGCTTGGCCTCGTTCACATAGGCGTTGCCCGGCCCCATGATCTTGTGGACCGCAGGCACGGTTTCCGTCCCGTAGGCCATGGCCGCGATGGCCTGGGCGCCGCCGATCTTGAAAATGCGGTCGGCGCCCGACAGATGGCAGCCGGCGATCATCGCCTTATGGGCGTTCGGCGGAAGGCAGGCAATGACCTCGTCCACCCCGGCGACCTTTGCCGGTACGATGGTCATGATCGGAGCCGAGAGCAGGGGATAACGTCCGCCGGGCACATAGCACCCGACCCGCTCGATGGGAATCACCCGATGGCCGAGGTGCAGTCCGGGCAGGGCCTCGATCTCGAGCGGCAGGATGGTGGCCAGCTGGGCTTGCGCGAAACGGCGCACATTGGCAATGGCGAACTCGTTGTCGGCGCGGGTCTGGGGATCGAGTTCGGACAGCGCTTCGGCGCGCTCCGCGTCGGTGACCTCGAAAGCCTCAAGGTCGGCCTTATCGAACCTCTTGGAATATTCGCGCAGGGCGGCATCGCCCCGCTTGCGCACGTTCTCGATCACCTCAGTGACCAGGGCTCCCACGGGAGCATTGTCGCTGATTGAATCGCGCTTGGGCGCCTTGATGAAGACCACGCCGTCGTGCTGTGCGAAATCCTGGTGCGTCATGGCGGTCAAATTCCTCAATTGGCTGCAGGCCCGATTGCGGGGCTCACGAAATTAGTTCTTGCATACGTATTCAAAATTTGCCAATCTTTTTTGAGGGCATAAAAGCCGCATGTCCCCACTCGTTCAGCACCTGAGTTCTCCATCCGGGATGGTCCTGTGCTGTCGGTCTGCCCCGTCCGGAGTTCGGCCCTGCCTATGGTCACGGCACTCACCACATCCGAACCGCCCCTGCTGCTCCTGCCGGGCACTCTCTGCGACGAACGGGTGTTCGCTCCGCTGGTAGATCGGTTGCCAGGCCGCAGGACGCTCGTCGGCGACATGACAGGCGCCGGCACGACGCCGGAAATGGCCGAAAGAATCCTCGCTCAGGCGCCGCCGCGCTTTGCCGTCGCAGGGTTCTCCCTCGGGGGCATCGTCGCTCTCGAGATCATCGCCCAGGCGCCCGACCGGGTCGAGCGGATCGCCCTGATCGACACGACGGCCCGGCCGGACCCGAAGGCGAATGCTGCCGCGCGGCATCGCTCCGTCAGGCGGGCGCGGGAGGCGGGCGTTGCGAGCTACATCGACGATACCTGGCCCCTGCCCGTTGCTCCGAGGAACGCCGAGGCGAACGAGCTGCGCGCCCTGCTCGTCGACATGGCCGAAAAAGGCGGCGCCGCCGTTCTGGCGAGCCAGAGCGAAGTGGCTATTCATCGTGCGGACAGCCGCCCGCGCCTGAAGGAGATCACGGTGCCGGCGCTGGTCCTGTGCGGCGCGGAGGACAGAATTTGCCCCCCCGAGCTGCACCGTGAGATCGCCCGCCTGATCCCGGGCGCGAGGCTGGCGATCATCCCCGATGCCGGGCATTTCGCCCCCATCGAGAATCCGGATGCGGTTGCGGCGCACATGCGCGACTGGCTTGCCGCTCCCGCCACCCAATCGAACCGATCGCGAGTTTAAGATGCCCAAGAGCCCTCAGGAGGACACCATGACCGAGGCGGAGACCGTCGCCAAGACCAAGCTCGCAGCGCGCGCGCGGGAAGACCATCCGGCAGCTGAGAAGGTGATGCAGGTGGAGCGCCACGATTATGTGGAGCTGGCGCCCACCGACCGGCCCCGCAGCCAGAGCCTGCGCGGATTCGACGATTGCTACACCGACATCGTCGATTACATCGTTCGCTGCACCCACAAGATCTGGGACGAGCGCGATGTGGGCCTGATCTATACCCACTACACTCACAACGCCGTGGTCTACGGAGCCCTGGGCACGCTCTATTCCCGCGAGGAGGTGGTTCGCGATACGATCCAGCGCCTCGTCTCCATGCCCGAGCGCCGCGGCATGGCCACTCACGTGATCTGGCGCGGCAACGACGAGGAAGGATTCTACACATCGCATCTCGTCACCGGCTCGGGCCGTCATACCCAGTTCGGCCATTACGGCGAGCCGACCGGACGCACCTTCGCGTCGCGGACGATCGCCGACTGCATGGTCTACGAGAACAAGATCTACCGCGAATGGGTCGTGGCCGATTCCATGGCCGTCATCAAGCAGCTCGGCCTCGACCCGCACGCCTTTGCCGAGAGGTTCGCACGGGCGCATTTCGAGAAGGGCTTCACCAACCTGGACATCGGCGAGAATCGCCGGCTGCTGGGGCAATATCCGCCTGAGGCGGAAGCCGATGTTTCGCTCGCTCACAACCCGCTCGAGGAAGACACCCTGCGCTGGCTGCACGAGGTGTACAACAAGCGCATGTTCGGCAAGCTCAGGGAGGTCTATGCGCCGACCGCCCAGTGGCATGGGCCGCTCATGAAGGAGCTCTACGGCCAGGCGGCCGTGCTGCACCAGACCATGGCGCTCGTGGGTTCGATCCCGGACTGCTCCTATGCGCCCCAGCACATCTGCTCGGTTCCAAGCGAGGAGGGAGGCCACAAGGTCGCCGTTCGCTGGATCATGGAAGGCCATCACATCGGCTACGGCCTTCTCGGCCAGCCCAGCGGCCAGCGCCTGCAGGTGATGGGCATGTCCCATTTCCATTACAAGAACGGCAGGATCGTCGACGACTGGACCGTTTACGACGAGTTGTCCTTGCTCATGCAGATCAAGCTCGGCCAGATGGTTGCGGCCAGCAAGTAGCGAGGCAGGGTCGGGATCAGGATCAATGCTGCCTTTCGACTTTCGACGGGCAGCATGATCGTCCTGTCCGGAGCGGCCATGCGTCAGTGAAGGCCGCCGAAGCGCGCCAGCGAGAACGGTGCGAGGCTTGCATCCTCCCCTGATCCGGTGAGCATGCGTGCGACAGCCTCGCCGATGCCGGCCGAATGCTTGAAGCCATGCCCCGAGCAGGCCGAGATCACGGTGACCCGCTCCATTCTCGGGTGCCGGTCGATGATGAAGCCGGAATCGGGCGTCACCGTATAGAGGCACACGGCCGACTTGGCCGCATGTGCGCCAACGCCCCTGAGGCGGCCGGCAAGGTGATTGTTGTAGAGCGAATCGGCCTCTGCCGGAGCAACCGTCCGATCCACCTGGTCCGGCAACGTGGCAACCCGGTATTGCTCCGTGGCGGCCTTGAGCAGACCAGTGCCCGGAACGGAAGGAAATCCATAGAAATAGGCGTCCTCCGCATCGCCGTGCATCCAGATGATCGTCGGGAACCGGTCAGGGGAATACAGGTGATCGTCGACGGGAAACCAGTGAAGGACCTGCCGGTTCACAGTCAGCAGGCGGCTGAATGGCTCCCCGAGGAGCTGCCCGGTCCAAGCGCCTGCCGCCACGACGGCCCGCTCGGCCTCGATCACCTGCCCGCCCGCGTGAATGCGCACGCCGCCGGCGTGCTGGGAGACCGCCGTGACGGAAGCCCGCATGACGGTCGCGCCCTTCCGGCGCGCCAGGCTCAGCTGCGCCGAGATGCAGCGCTCCGGGTATACGAAGCCGCCGCCCGGCTCGAAATAGGCCTGTGCGCCCTCGGCAGCTTGGATCTGCGGAAAGCGGCGCATCACATCCTTGCTGCTGAGGATCTCATGGGGGATGTCGAACTCTCTCGCATTCTCCATGGAGCGGCGCACGAAATCCGTCTTGCCATGGTGGACGGAGTTCACGGTTGATCCCATGATGAGACAGCCGCTGGTGTTCAGGAGGCGATCACCCGTCTGGCTTTCGAGCTCCCGCCAGATCCGATGGGAAGCAAGGACCAGGGGCACATAGGCCTCGCCTTCTCCGACGGCGCAGCGGGTGATCCGGGTTTCACCATGGCTCGAGCCCTGGCTGTGAGGGGACGCGTATTGGTCGATCCCCACCGCGCCGATCCCTCGCATGGCGAGCTGGTAGAGCACGGCGGCTCCCATGGCGCCAAGCCCCACGACAGCTACGTCCGTCCGATGCGACACGCTCATTCTGATCCCGGGATGGAGGTTTCGACGACAGGCTAGAGCCCAGCCATAATGGTCTTTGATTTCTGGTGCAAACGGCTGGTATGGGTACGCGCTTCAGGACGCTTATTTAAGGGCTGAAGGCCAGAACAAGGAGGACGCCATGCTGCTCTCGACCGACCGGATCCTGACCACCCATGTGGGCAGCCTGCCTCGCCCGCAGCAGGTCGTCGATCAGCTCTTCGCCCAGGATGCAGGCGAGAGCTACGCGCCGGAGGTTTTCGACCGCATCATGACATCGGCCGTCGCGGAGGTCGTGGGCGCGCAGATCGACACCGGAATCGACGTGGTCAGCGACGGCGAGATGAGCAAGATCTCGTACGCGACCTACATCCGCCACCGTCTCACCGGGTTCGAGATCGGAGAGATGCCGCGCACGGTTCCGAAGGACCTGGATGACTACCCCGACTACAAGGAGAGGCTGGCGCGCCTGGGAGCGACTCCCAAGTACCACCGGCCGATCTGCTGCGGCCCCATTGCAACCAAAGATCTGTCGTCGCTGGAAAAGGACATTGCCAATCTCAAGGCCGCCGCATCCCAGGCCGGGGCCCCCGAGGCCTTCATGAACGCGGCCTCGCCAGGGGTCATCGCCGTATTTCAGCCGAACAAGCACTACGGCAGCCAGGAGGAATACATCGAGGCTCTTGCCGAGGCCATGCGGGCCGAATACGAGATGATCGTCGCGGCGGGGCTCATCCTTCAAATCGACAGCCCCGATCTTGCCATGGGCCGCCACATCAGGTTCCGGGACGCGGACGAGGCCGAGTTCCTGCGCAATGCCGCCCTTCAGGTCGAAGCCTTGAACCACGCCCTGCGCAACGTGCCTGCCGACCGGGTGCGCATGCACATCTGCTGGGGCAATTACGAGGGTCCGCACACCCATGACATTCCGCTTGAGACCATCGTCGGAACGGTCCTGAAGGCGAAACCCCAGGCCTATCTTTTCGAGGCCTCGAACCCCCGCCATGCCCATGAATGGGCCGTGTGGGCGAAAACGGCGATCCCGGACGACAAGGTGCTGATCCCGGGAGTGATCGACAGCGTCACGAACTTCGTCGAGCATCCGGAACTCGTGGCCGAACGGATCGGCCGATTCGCGGACATCGTCGGACGGGAGCGCGTGCTCGCCGGCACGGATTGCGGGTTCGGCACCTTCGCGGGCTTCGGCGCCGTGCATCCGCCGATCGCCTACGCCAAGCTGCGCTCCCTCGTCGAAGGGGCGCGCATCGCTTCGTCCCGGCTGTGGCCGCGCCCCGCGCGGGCCTCGGCAGGCTGAGGCATCCGCATCGCTAGGCGCAGCTTCTCCCCATTGCCTGCGGAAAACAGGTGTGGGCGCCGATGAGGTTGGGCAATCCCGATCATGGGCTGGCGGCGGCTGGTCTGAAGCAGGCGAACACGGAGAGTTCTTCACCTGGCGCAAGTTCCACAAGTCCGTTCCCGAGCGGGCCGCCTGGCAGGTGATGGGCGTCGACCGGGTGCGTCACGGGCTCGAAGCAGAAGAAGTCCGCCGACCCGGAGGGAGAGTAGACGAGATATGTGGAGAGAGGGGGATCCGCCTCGATGCCGAGCTGAAGCGACCGATCCTTCCAGAGGATCCTGGCCTGTCCATTCCATCCGGTGAAGCCGTTGTTGATCCACCCGTCCGGCAAGGGGCCGAGACGGGCGAAGTCCCACCCTTTGCGCGCCGAAGGGGATGTGGACCCGGCCGGCAGGTATCTCTCGTCCTCGAGCCAGAGCACGTCGGCGGCGGCCTGCAGCAGGGTGCCCCGGCTGCGCGGAAACCATGGATGCAGCCCGAGGCCGTAGGGCAGGGGGATGTTCCTGCGATTGCGAACCGTAAGCCGGATCGCAAGGCAGCCGTCCTGCAGCGTGTAGTCGACGGCGGCCTCGTATCGAAACGGTCCGGGCCCATTCGACGAGAGGCTGAGGCGTGCGGACGCAGCCTCCTGTTCCTCGACGGCCCATGCCTCCTGAAACCCGTTGCCATGGATGGGGAAGGGCTCTCCGGGCAGGTTGGGGTCGAGCCTGTGGAATTCGCCCCCATAGGGAAAGCCGCCCTGCGAGATCCGGTTCGACCAGGGAACCAGGAGGTTACAGGCCAGGCTGAAGGGGTTTGCGCGGCTCAAGTCCTCGCATGGCCTGAAGACCGGAATCGGGCCGCGGGGTCCCCGCCAGTCGTAGCGGGCAAGGCCGCCCCCCAGACCCGGAACGATGACCGCCTCGGCCCGACCGTCATGGATCCTGATCGTGTCCACGGCCTACCAGCCTCCGTCGACCGGAAGGCGGCGCAGGCCGCCTTCCGGCTCGCCTATTTCGGACGCTTCGAGCCGATCTGCTCGTCCCACCGGCGGAAGGCGACCACCATCTTGTCGGGGGTGAGGGGCAGCTCGATGGGGTTGTTGGCGATCAGATCGGCGTATTCGGGGCGGCCGAACTCCCGGATGATGTCCTGGCTCTCCTTGGGAGCCATGGAGATCGGAACGTTCTTCACCGCGGGCCCCGGATAGAGATAGCCCTCGTCATAGGCGAAGGCCTGGCTTTCGGGCTTCAGGAGGTAATTCATGAGATCGAGCAGCACCGCGAGCTTGTCGTCGGCGACGCCTTTGGGGACCACCATGAAGAAGGCGTCGGACACCCAGTGGAAGCCCTTGAGGGTTCCGATCTTCGCCTCCTTGGGCACGATGCCCAGGGCGCGCGGGTTGATGTCCCATCCGGTGGTCGAGACGATGATGTCCCGGGAGCCCTCGCCGAACTCCTTCATGGTCGCCGTGGTCCCGGACGGATAATACTCGATCTGCGGGTTGATCTCGGCCAGATAGGCCCAAGTCTTGTCCCATCCGTTCACCGGGTCCTTGGGATCCTTGTCGCCCAGGATGTATGGCAGGCCCATCATGAAGGTGCGGCCGGGGCCGGAATTGGCCGGGCGCGCATACATGAACCGCTTCGGGTTCGCCTTGGCCCAGGCCAGCAGCTCCTCCGCCGTGGTGGGAACGTTCTTCACCCGCTCCGGCGCATATTCGAGCAGGGGTCCGGAGGGATAATAGTTGATGACCACCCCGAAGCCCTGTCCCTGCGCCCGGTGCAGGTTGAGCGCCGCCGGCTCGTAGTTCTCCTCCAGGCCGGGGAAGCGGTCCGCGTAGGCCGGCAGGAGCTTCAGCCACAGGTTCTGCTCGAGGCCGGCCGCAAGCCCGTCGCTGCCGGTGAGAACCATGTCGATGTCGATGCGCCCGGCGTCCTGCTGGGCCTTGACCTTGCTGGCAAGCTCCGGAGCCGGGGCCTTGACGTAGGTGATGCGGGAGACGAGCTCCGGCTTCGCCTGGCGATAGGCATCGAAAGCCTTCTGCATCAGCGCGAGGGCGCCGCCCACATCGATGACGTTGATCGCCACCGGAGTCTTGGGCAGGGCAGGGGCCTGCGCGCGGACTCCCGTCGCCTTGAGGGCCGCAAGGCCCGCGGCTCCGCCCAGCAGGCTGCGCCGGTTGATCCTCACACCATGATCCTTCATCGCCTTCTCCCGTTGCGGCTCATGTGAGCCCTTGTTGAGTCGATTCCCCAGGGGAGGCGCGCACGCCTCCCCTGTTGTCGAATGTCCGTCGCACCGGCCCCACACGAACCTCCAGCGGGCGAAGGTCCGGCGACCACTCGACCTCGCCCGCATCCATCTCCGTCGAGAAGCGCTGCAAGGCGGCGCGCATGAGGCTTCGCGGATTGCGTGCGGCCATCCGGATCGCCTGCTCCGGCGATGCGAGATTCCAGTTCACGAGGTTTCGCAAAGCCGCGTCGAGGGTCAGGGCGGAGCCTGCGAGAGAGCGGCTGCCCGGCAGGCGCACGCTGCCGTCGGAAGCGTGCTCCACGACCATACCGGCGAAAGGATAGAGGCCGGGTTCGGCCGCCGCCGCCGAGACGGCGTCGCTGACGAGAATCAGGCGGTCGGGTCCCTTGACCCGCAGGATGACCTTCACCGCCTGCGGGGGCAGGTGGATGCCGTCGGCGATGAGGCTTGCGCTCAGGCGGTCCTCCGCGAGCTGCGCGAACAGGGGATTGTCCACCTTGTGCAGCATCTGGGGCAACCCGTTGCCGAGATGGGTGGACAGGCGCGCGCCTGCCCCTGCGGCCCGCGAGAGGGTGGCCGCATCGGCCGCCGAGTGCCCGATGGCGACCACCCTTCCGGAGGCCGCCATGGACGCAATGAAGCTCTCGCCGCCCGGCAGCTCGGGCGCGACGGTGACGAGCAGGATCGGCCGCCGGAGATCGCCCGCGAGGCGCTCGACGAGGGCCGCATCGGGGGCGATCATGGCGGCGGGCGGGTGGCATCCGGCGTAGCCGTCCGAGGGGTTCAGAAACGGCCCCTCTAGGTGGTAGCCCGGCACCATGACCGGCCCGAGGCGGCTTTCGGCCACGGCGCGGTCGAGGGCGGCAAAGCGCGCCGCGAGGCTGTCCGCCTGGGCCGTGATCAGGGTGGGCAGGCACGAGGTCACGCCGGTGGCCAGCATGGCCTCCAGGGCATGGTCGAGGCGCTGCGCGTCGATGCTGTCGGAATTGAAGTCGACGCCGGCAAAGCCATTGACCTGAAGATCGAAGAGGCCGGCGCTGCGCATGGCTGCCTCAGCGCCCGTCGGGCCGCGAGAGCAGGGATGCGGCCGGCGGATCGAGGTAGAGAATGCAGTTCTCGTGCGCCTGCAGCACCGAGGCGGGATATTCCGGTGAGATCTTGCCTTCCACGGCGGCGCGCACCGCCGGGGCCTTGCGGGCGTCGGGCACGCTCAGGATCACGCGCCGGCTCTTGAGGATCTGGCGGATGCTCATGGAGACCGCCCGCTCGGGCACGTCGTCCAAGGTGGGGAACCAGCCTTCGCCCATCTGCTGGCGGCGGCAGGCCTCGTCGAGGGTGACCACGATGTAGGGCGCGTCCACGCTGAAATCGGCAGGCGGGTCGTTGAAGGCGAGATGGCAGTTCTCGCCGATGCCGGCAAAGCACACGTCCACGTCGCGCGGCCCCAGGAGGCCGTTGAGGCGCTCGACTTCGCCTGCAAGGTCGGCGGCGTCGCCGTGCACCGGCACGAAGCCCCCAAGGCCCGGGACGCGGGAGACGAAGCGGTCCTGCAGGTACTTGCGAAAGCTCGCCGGGTGCGATTCCGGCAGGCCGACATATTCGTCGAGATGAAAGGCCGTCACCTTCGACCAGTCGATCTCCGGCTCGGCCACGAGGGCATCGAGCATCTCGAACTGGCTGGCGCCCGTCGCCACGATGATCGTGCATTCGCCCCTTGCGGCCACGGCGTCCCGAATCGTTTTGGCCCCGTCGGCGGCGGCCTGCCTTCCAAGGGAGGCCTTGTCGGGGAGAACTTCGACGATCATCTCACAAGCCGATCTCTTGAAGGGGAGCGAGGCCCCGCGGCCCCTTTGAATCGCAGCCCCTGCCCTGCCCCGCGGCATTGAAGCAAAAAAGCCTCCCTACGGCAACAGCCGCGGCCCTGCTCGAGCGCCTCGTCGAACACGGCGCCCGTTCATGAGCGCCGGCTCAGAACCAGATAGGCCGCCGCGGTCCACGAGAACGTGTCCCCGCCTCCACCCTCTCCCGTGACGGGATCGAAATTCTCGAAGAAGCCCCTGCGCTCGATGGCCTGGACCGTCGCCTGTTCGATCTCACGGGCGAGATCGTCGAGCTTGTTCAGGCGCAGGCCGTCCGCCAGGAGCCAGTTGATGACGGCCCAGACCGGCCCCCTCCAGTATCGCTTGGCCTCGAAGGCGGGGGAGAAGGAGGGAGTGGTCGGCAGGCCGACAACCACATCGCTGCACCAACGGGTGATCTCCTCAGCCACCGCCTTGCGCTGGTCGTCGTCCAGCGCCACCGCCAGCAGGGGCATGAACCCCGCCTGGGTCGGGGCTTCGATGTCCTCGCCCGAGATCAGGTCGAGGGAGACGAAGCGCTTGAGGTCTGGCCGCCACCGGCTCGCCAGTCCGGCCAGGAGCACCTGGAGCATGTCCTGCAGCTCGCCCTTGTCCTCCGGGGTCCCGAGGGCATCCGCAAGGGCGATGAGATCCGCCGTGGAGCGGGCCAGGATCGCCGTCATCTGGACCTCGGCGATCTTGAACGGGGCCCGGGCCCATTGCCGGGCGGGGTCCCAGCCGCACTCGCGATAGAGATCCACGAGATGAATGAACCGCTGGTAGTCGATATCCCGGGGACGCATGGCCGGGTCCACATGCCCGAGGTCGCGGCGGCGGATCGCGGTGGTGGTGCTGGTCTCCACCCGGGCGAAGGCGATGTCCCAGGCCGGCGAGTTGTCGCTTCCGCTCTCCCAGGGATGGAGGATCGCCACCAGCCCGATCCCCTCCGGGTCCCGCGCCCGCAGCCACCAGCGGTGGTGGCGCAGGGCGGCCTGGAACAGGGCCTGGCCCCGTGCCCCCGCGTCCGGAAAGCGGGCCGCCAGGGCCGCGTCATGGATGCTCCGCAGGGCCATGCCGAACACCGGCGGCTGGGTGATCCCCGACGTGGGAACCCCGTGCTGCGTTCCCCACACCTCCGGGCCCGGAAAATAGGTGTCGCTCGGAGCATGGAAGATGATGTGGGGAATCATCCCGTCGTCCCACTGCCCCTCGATCAGGCGCTCCAGCTCGCGATAGGCGCGGCCCACGTCGTAGGTGGCAAAGCCCATGGCCACGAAGGCGGAATCCCAGTTCCACTGGAACGGGTACAGGCCATGGGTGGGGACCGTGTAGCCGCCCCGGTCGTTCTGCGCCAGGATCGCGCGCGCTGCGTCGTCCATCTTGCTGCCGGTGTCGCTCATGTTCGCTCCGTTCAGGCTCGGGCGAGCGCGCGGCCGGTCTCGCCGTCGATCCATGTGACCCGGGACGGGTCCACCCTCAGGCCGACGCGCTCGCCTGCGTTCACCACGGCGGTGGGCGGCGCGACGATGCGGGCGAGCTGGCCGTCGATGGAGCCTGTGAGCAGCAGGTGGGAGCCCATGGGCTCCACCACGCGCACGTCGAAGGGAATGCCCGACTTGTCGGGGGACAGGCTCGCGTCCTCGCCGCGCAGGCCGAGCTCCATCTCGCCGCCGCCGGGGGGACATGCGAGCCTGGCGCTGCCGATGGTGGCCGCGCCGCCGCTGCACCGCACCTTGATGAAGTTCATGGGCGGGCTGCCGATGAACCCGCCGACGAAGCGCGTCGCCGGAGTGGCGTAGATCTCCAGCGGCGAGCCGATCTGGTCGATCTTGCCGCCGTGCATGACGGCGATGCGGTCGGCCAGGCCCATGGCCTCGGTCTGGTCGTGGGTGACGTAGATCGTGGTGGTTCCGGCCTCGCGCAAGACCGCCTTGAGCTCGGTGCGCATTTCAAGCCGCAGGAGCGCGTCGAGGTTGGAGAGCGGCTCGTCCATGAGCAGCACCGCGGGCTCCACGGCAAGCGCCCGGGCGACGGCGACGCGCTGGCGCTGGCCGCCGGAGAGCTTTGCCGGATAGCGGTCCAGGTAGGCCTCGATGTGAAGCAGCGCGGCGGCGCGCCCGACCCTGCGCTTCACCTCGGACGCCTCGGCCTTCTGCATCCGCAGCCCGAAGGCCACGTTCTCGAACACGGTCATGTGCGGGAACACGGCGTAGTTCTGGAACACCATCGCCAGGCCGCGGTTGCGCGGGGAGAGCCTGCTCACGTCGCGCCCGCCGATGACCACGCGCCCGGCGGTCTGCGTCTCGAGGCCCGCGATGATGCGCAGGAGCGTGGTCTTGCCGCAGCCCGAGGGGCCGAGCAGGGCCACGAACTCGCCGTCGTTCACGGTGAGCGACACCTCCTGGAGGGCGCGGAAGGAGCCGAACTCCTTGACGACGCGATCGATGACGATATCGGCCATGACACGACCCCTTACTTGCTGGCGATGCCCCATACCGCGAACAGGTATCGTCTCACGGCGAAGATGAAGAGCACGGACGGGATGATGAGGATGAAGCCGCCCGCAAAGCGGTAATGCAGCGGGCTCTCGGCGAGGATCTTGAGAAGATAGGCGGTGAGCGTGCGTTCCTGCACGGTCAGGATCGAGGCCGCGAAAACCTCGTTCCAGGAGATCACGAAGGCGAAGATCGCCGTTGCCGCAAGCCCCGGAAGGGCGAGCGGCAGCACCACCTTCACGAAGGCCTGAAAGCGAGTGCAGCCGAACACCCAGGCGGCCTCCTCGTATTCGCGGGGAATGCCCATGAAGAGGCTCTGGGTCACCAGGGCGGCAAAGGGCAGCGCCAGCACCGTATGGATGAGGGAGACCCCGAAGGGCGTGTCGTAGAGCCCGAGGCGGATGAACGACACCGTGAGCGGCAGCGCCAGGATCGCCAGCGGAAAGGCGCGGGTCAGCAGGACGAGCAGGCGATAGGCGTTCTGACCCGGGAAGCTGTATCGCGCCAGGGCATAGCCCGCAGGAGCGCCGAGAACCACGGAGAAGACCACCGTGAGTCCGGCGGCGATGAGCGAGTTGACGAGGGCGTTGAAGACGCCCTCGATGGCCAGGAACTGCATCATCGGCGCCAGCGAAAGATCGCCGGGCCAGACCGATTTCGGCCACTTGAACACCCCGAGCCTGCCGCCGAAGGCTCCAAGGGCGACGAAATAGATCGGGACCAGCACCCATGCGAGCAGAACCGCAAGGCCGGTCCAGAGAAGAAGGCGGCGGGCGGACGGGAGGGCGACGCTCCGGGCTGGAGCCGCCGGGCGGGCCTCGGACAGGCTTGCGGTCATGGGAGCTGCTCCGGGCGGGTCTTCAGGACGCGCAGGTAAACGGCCGTGGCGATGAGCGAGATCGCCATGATGAGCACCGCATAGGCGGCCGCAACGCCGTAGTTCTGGTTCTCGTTCTGCCAGGTATAGGCCTCGCCGGCGAGGACCGGGAAGTTCCGCCCGCCAAGGGCGTAGACCACGGCGAAGACCTCGAAGGCGAGCACCGTACGCAGGATCAGGGCCGATTGCAGGCTCGGCTTCAGGAGCGGCAGGGTGATCCGGCGGAACCGGGTCCAGGGATTGGCTCCGAAGATCTCGGCGGCCTCGGAGAACTCCTTCGGAATCAGCTGCAGGCCCGCAATGAGGATCACGAGGACGATGGCGGTGGCGCGCCAGATCTCCGCCAGAACGATCGCGAAGAACAGGGCCACGGGGGTCTCTTGAGAGAGCCATCCCACAGGGCCGGAGATCAGCCCAAGGGCATAGAGGGCGGAGTTCAGATACCCCGTGTTCTGGAGCAGGGACAGCCAGGCGAGGCCCGCTGCCAGATCGGAGATCCCGAGGGGAATCGTCAGCACCCAGAGAACCAGATCGCGTCCCTTGTCGAGCTTGGCCACCATGGTGGCCATGACGAGCGCGAGGACGACCTGGAGGGGAACGACGACCAGGGTCAGCAGAAAGGTGTTGCGGATGGCCAGGGAGAAGTTCAGATCCCCCGCCATGCGCTGGTAGTTCGTCAGCGACAGGCCATCCTCGGCCGAAAAGGACAGCCAGATGGTCTGGACGAGGGGCACGAGGAACAGCGCGGCGAGAAAGACCACCGAAGGCGCGATGAGCGCGTAGGGAATCCACGAAGTGCGTGCAGTCATGAGGCTGCTCCGGGAAAGGGAAAGGCCCGGCGGGGGTCAGCGCCGCCGGGCCCCGGGGCCGATCATTGAACCGGGCAGGCGCCCTGGCTGGGCTTGTCCGGCGCCCAGCAGGGAGCACCCGTGTCCTTCATGAGGGTCTCGAGCACCTTGGCCTGGCTTTCGAGCACGGCCTTGACCGGCTCGTTGCGCAGCACGATGCGCTGGAAGGTGTCGTTGTAGACCTTGTTGAACTCGCCGCCCTTGGCGCCCAGGCCGACCGGCAGGAGCGAGACCAGGGCGTCCTTGGAGTTCTGGGTTGCGGCGACCGCTCCGGCCAGGAGCTTGATGCCGGGAGCGAGGTTCGGCGGCAGGTCCGCCTTGACCACCGGGAAGAAGCCCACCTCCGCGGCGGTCAGAAGCTGCGTCTCCGGCTTGGTCATATGCTCGATCACCGCCACGGCGCCGGCGCGGTTGGGGGCGTCCTTCGGAATGGCGAGGCCTGCGATCACCGGCATGTAGCCCCGGCCTTTCGGCCCGGCGGGCGCCGGGAAGGCCACGAACTGGTCGGGCTGGGTGGTCAGCGCATCCTTGACGCGGGCGATGTGATCCCAGGCGATCCACACTTCGCCCGCCATCAGGGCTTCCTGCATGAAGTTGTAGTTGGTGGAGTTGGGGCTGGACACCGCCCACAATTCCTTCATGGCGTTCCAACCCGCTTCCGCATCCGCCGACTTGAAGGTCGAGACCACGCCGCCCGTGAAGGACGGATAGAAATAGCCCTGGAAGAAGCGGGGAAGCAGGCCCGTCGGGCCGGCCGGGAAGCCGAGCCGGCGCTGGCCGGTCTTGTCGACGATGGCCTTGGCCCATTGCTGAAGCTGCGCGTAGGTGAGCGTGTTCACGTCCGCGCCGGCGGGCAGATATTGGAGCGCCTGCTTGTTGGCCACCATCACGTAGGTGGCCTGCATCCAGGGGATGTATTGCTGCTGCCCGGTGCCGAGCTTGCCGAGCTCCATGAGGTTGGCCGGAATGCCGCGATCGGCCACCTTCGCCACCACGTCGTCGACGGGCTGGAGATCGGCGGAAATATGCGGCTGGAGCTCGCCGTGCAGGGCGCCCACCACATTGATCGTGCGCTTGCCGGCCTGCGTCTCGGCCTTCATGCGAACCGCGAAGGCGGGAGGCTCGTCCACCACGTAGGTGACCTTGCCGGGCGCTCCCTTCAGCAGCACGTCGCGCACCTTGCTCGCCTCCTCGATGGGGCGGAGCTGCGTCGAGTAGAAGATGTTCTCCTGCGCCTGCGCGGCCGTGAGCCCTCCGAGAAAGGCGGCCGCGGCGGCGATGGTGCGAAGTGACACCGGATGGGTCATAGGTTTCCTCCGTTGGTCCCGTTTGATGCGCCGCCCGGTCCGGGGCGTCGAGCGGCTTTTCGGATCGGTTCGACATTCAGGGGCTGCGGGCACCCTGTCGAGCCTTGTGTCGACATCTTGGAACCGGCCGCGTGAACGCGCTCAGGGATGGGCGACGTCCGGTCCGAAAAGCCATCGGGAGCCTGCGGCGCGATGATCCGCAAGCCGAGCGGTGGCGCCGGCTGCTCCAGCTTCGACATGGCATTCCGCATCTCTCTCGTCCCGGCACCCTGGACGTTTTGGAGACTCAAGACAGCCATCCTAGTCTTAGGGTAGGGCATGGGGAGATCAATGATCCCCATCGCCAAGCCCGGACGCGCTTCAGCCGAGCCTGACATGGGCCTGTCATCCTTGAGGGCTTGGCCGGGGTCCGGGAGAATTCGAGCATCGAAGACCTGCGCCGCCGGCTTGCGCCGCCCTCCGGCATAGGCATAGTTTCGGCTCATGGGACACTGGCTCAGCCGACGATCCTTTCTCAAGACCCTGGTCGGCTCGGCTGCCGCCATGACAGCCATGGGGGCCTACGCGTTCGGGGTTGAGCCGGCGTTCCGGCTGAGGGTCCAGCGTTACGCCCCCGTCCTGCCGCTCTGGCCGCGCGACCTCGCCCTCACCGCCACGATCATCGCCGATGTGCATGTGGGCGAGCCCTACATGCCCCTGCGGCGGGTGGAGGAGATCGTGGCGGCCGCCAACGCCCTCGGCTCCGACCTGATCCTGCTTCTCGGGGATTACGGGGCGGGTCATCGCTTCGTGACCCGCCCGGTCTCCATGCGGGAATGCGCCAGGGCGTTCCAGGGCCTTGAGGCGCCGCTGGGCGTCTACGCGATCCTCGGCAATCACGACTGGTGGGATGACCTCACGGCGCAGGCAAACAGACGCGGGCCCGTGATCGCCCGGAGGGAGCTGGAGGCCGCCGGCATCCCGGTTCTGGAAAACGATGCGATCCGCCTCGACAAGGGTGGTCGTCCGTTCTGGCTTCTGGGGCTGGGCGATCAGCTCGCCCTGCTCGGGCGGCCGCTCACCGGGGTCGACGACCTCGACGGCACCCTGGCAAAGCTGACCGACGATGCGCCGGCGATCCTGCTCGCCCATGAGCCGGACATCTTCCCGCAGGTGCCCGGCCGGGTCGCCCTGACCCTGTCGGGCCACACCCATGGCGGGCAGGTGCGGCTCTTCGGCTATTCGCCCCTGGTCCCGTCAGCCTACGGCAATCGCTACGCCTATGGCCACGTGGTGGAGAACGGCCGCCACCTAATCGTTTCGGGCGGCCTGGGAACCAGCATCATGCCGGTGCGCTTCGGGGTCCCGCCGGAGATCGTGCATCTGACCCTGGGGGGAACGCCGCTCCAGGTCTGAATGGGGCTCGGGTTCGATCTTGATGCGCCGGCACCCTGCCGCAGGGGCCCGTGCCTCAGGGGGAGGCGTGCATGAACAGGGCCGCCCTGACCAGGCGGTCGGGGCCGAGATCGTCCCCCGCGTCGAATTTCATGAGTTCCGCCAGGCGGTTGCGGGCGCGGTTGATGCGGCTCTTGATCGTGCCGATGTTGGTGCCGCAGATCTGGGCGGCCTCCTCGTAGGTGAGGCCCTCGGCGGTCACCAGCAGAAGCGCCTCGCGCTGGTCCAGGGGCAGCTTGCCCAGGGCCTTGAGCATGTCGGCGAAATCCAGGCTTGCGCCCTGGCTCGGCATGACGGCCACCTTCTCGGCCCAGGCGCCGTCCGGGTCCTCGACCTCGCGCTTGCGCCTGCGGGCCTGGGTTAGGAAATCGTTGCGCAGGATGGTGAAGAGCCAGGCCTGCATGCTGGTGCCGGGCTGGAACTTGTCGAGGTTGTCGAGGCCTTTCAGCAATGCGCCCTGCACGAGGTCGTCCGCCCGGTCCACGCTGCCCGACAGGGAAATGGCGAAAGCGCGCAGATGCGGGATCGCGGCCAGCATCTGCTGGCTCAGAGAAGTCTCGCCTGCCACAATGGATCCTTTCGGTGCACCCCCAAAGGAAACCTTGCTTGGCCGATCGGTGCATTAACCTAGGTGAAGCTCAGCGGCCTTTCGTGAAGCCGACCCCTTCCATGAGGGGAGAGGGAGCAGAGCAGGCGGCGTCCGGCGTGGGGCTTTCCCTGGCGGGGACGCCCCTGAACGGCAGGAGAGCGGCCCCTGGACGGGACCTCCAGGGAGCCTCCGCCGATCGCCGGAACCATGATTTATTGTCAAGTTTCACATGGGTGAATGAGGCTTCCCCCGGGGCAGGATAGGAAGGTCGGATTGGTGGATATGTCTCCTGTCCGCCCGGTCGAGAGCTTCGCCGGCTTGGTCTGGCAAGGCTCCTGTTGTGAGTTTAAAGGCAGGAAAGCGGACATGATGGCTCAGCCGTGCTGCATGATCGTGGAAGATCAGGCGCTGATCGGGATGTCGCTGGAAGCGTCCCTGGAAGAGGCGGGCTTCGAGGTGGCAGGCCCCTTCCTGAGCAATGCCCAGGCGCTGAGGTGGCTGGAGAACGCGGCTCCAGACCTTGCGGTGCTGGACGTGATGCTCAAGGACGGCACCTCCCTGCGGATTGCCCGTGAGCTGAAAAGCCGGGGCGTTCCCTTCGTGATCTATTCGGGCCTGCCCCCCGACGCGGATCGTCCCCCGGAGCTGCAGGATGTGCCATGGCTGGAGAAGCCGGCTCGCCGCGAGACCCTGGTGATCATGCTCGAGAACCTCGTGGAACCCAAGGTCGGCTTCGCCCTGACGACGGGGCCCGAGGAGCTGCCGCGCCTGGCCTGAACCTGGGAGAATTTCCCTCACGGGGATTTGTTCCATCGATAAGACAAAAGCGGAACATCCACGGCCTCCAAGCCGTTGTCAGACAAACCAGAAGTCCTGGAGGGACGCCATGAGTTTGTCTGTCAAGACCATGATGGCTGCGGCGCTGGCCTTCGGGGGCGCCATGGTCCTTCAGCCTGAGCCCGCCTCGGCGCAGCAAGGCTATCACCTCTACCGCAACGGCGTCCGGGTCACCGGACCCGCGTATGTCCCCTATCGCCAGGGCTTCCGCGCGGGCTACGGCGGCAACTACGGCTACCGCTCCGCCTATTACGGCTCGCGCTACGGCTATGGTTACGGTTACGGTTATCGTCCTGCCTATTACGGCAGCCGCTACTACGGCGGCTATTATCCGTATCGCTCCTACCGCCGGGGCTACAGCGGCGGCGCGGTCGCGGCGGGTCTGATCGGCGGCCTGGCCCTGGGCGCCATCGCCAGCGCTGCCACCAACCCCTATTACTACGGCGGCTATTATTCGCCCGCCTACTACGCCCCCGCCCGGACCTGCTATGTGGAGCGCCGCCGGTTCGTGAACCGGTACGGGCGGGTCGGCGTCCGCCGGGTGCAGACCTGCTACTAGGGCGGCCCTGCCGCGCAGCACCGAAAAGCCCCGTGGATTCTGCGGGGCTTTTTCGCATCCGCAGGGCCATCCCCCGGGCTCGGAGCGGAACGGGATTCCAAACCACCGCTTTTTGCTCTAGAGCCCTGCGGAGCTGATCTCCTATCCTGCGGATCTCCCATGACCATCCGTTTCCATCGCGGCGACCTGCCCGCGGAGTACCGGCCCGGCCCGGCCATCGCGGTCGACACGGAGACCCTGGGCCTCAACCCGCACCGGGACCGGCTCTGCGTGGTGCAGATCTCCAGGGGCGACGGCGACGCCGATGTGGTGCAGATCCTCAAGGACGGCTCCCCGCCCGACACCCTGATCCGGGTGCTGTCCGACGAGAGCGTGCTCAAGATCTTCCACTATGCCCGCTTCGATCTGGCGGTGCTCTTCCACGCCTTCGGGGTCATGCCGCGTCCGGTCTATTGCACCAAGATCGCCTCGCGGCTTGTGCGCACCTATACCGACCGGCACGGGCTGAAGGACCTGCTGCGGGAACTTCTCGCGGTGGAAATCTCCAAGCAGCAGCAATCCTCGGACTGGGGCGCGGACGCGCTCACACAGGCCCAGATCGATTACGCCGCCTCGGACGTGCTCCACCTGCACGCCCTCAAGGACAGGCTCGACCGGATGCTGGAGCGGGAGAACCGGCTCGGCATCGCCCAGCAATGCTTCGCCTTCCTGCCCGCCCGGGCGCAGCTCGATCTCCTGGGCTGGCCGGAAACGGACATCTTCGCCCATTCTTGACGGGCCCTTAAACTTTTCCGCACAAATCTTATTTTCCGTCATAACATCGCCATGGCCGTCGGGCATGTGGCGCCCTTCTCCAGGGGCAAGACGCTCCAGGGGCAAGACGGCGGGGGTTGTTCAAAAGTGGTGGGAATTCAGGGCCTTGCGATGCATGGGGGCCCGGCCTCGGAGCCGGCCGCGCGGTCGCGCGCCTTCAACAAGGCGCGCCGTCACTCCCGCTGGGTGCGCTTCGCCAAGGTGGCGATCCCCCTGGGCGCGGTGGTGGCCATGGTGCTGATCGGGCTGTTCGCCTACTTCAACCCCTTCCGCAAGGTCGAGGGGCTGAGCGTGGGCTCCGTGGCCATCAACGGCACCAACGTCACCATGGAAAGCCCCAGGCTCACCGGCTTCAAGAACGACAATCGCCCCTATGAGGTGACCGCGAGCGCCGCCACCCAGAACGTGCGCAAGCCCAATCTCGTGGAACTGAAGGATTTGAGGGCCCGCATCGTCACCGACGACAAGGGCAGCATCGCGCGGCTCGAGGCCTCGGTGGGCATTCTCGACACCCAGAAGGAGCAGATGAACCTGCGCCAGGACGTCCGGGTCCGGACGGATTCGGGCCAGGAGGCGCAGCTCCGCTCGGCTTTCGTGGACTTCAAGGCCGGCACCGTGGTGTCCGACGAGCCCGTCACGGTGAACATCGGCAACGGGGTGATCACCGCCACGGGCCTCAAGGTGACCGACAACGGCAAGGTCTTCCAGTTCAAGGGCCGGGTCAGCTCCACCTTCGCGCCTTCGGGCGGCAACTCTCCAGCTCCTGCCGCCGCGAGCCCCGAGGCTCCTGCGGCGCAACCCACAAGTGTCCGTCCATGATGAGCCTCAGACATGTTGCGCTGGCCGGCGCGGTTCTCCTTTCGGTCTCCGGGCAAACCGCCTCGGCCCAGGTGGGCAGCAAGGAGCGCGCCGTCGGCTTCGGCAATTTCGGCGCCAGCAAGGAGCCGATCAAGATCGACGCCGACAAGCTCGACGTGTTCGACAAGGAGGGCCGGGCGGTCTTTTCCGGCAACGTGGTCGCGGTCCAGGGCGACAGCACCATGAACTGCACGGTCATGACCGTGTTCTACGAGCAGCGGAACCAGGGCCAGAACGGCGCGCAAGCGGCCGCCGCGCCGGCAGGCGCCGACGACAGCGCGATCAAGAAGATCGACTGCAAGGGGCCCGTCACCATCGTGTCGAAGACCCAGGTGGCCACGGGCAACAACGCCAGCTTCGACCGGGTCGGCAACAAGATCTACCTGACGGGCAACGCAGCCCTGAGCGACGGGCCGAACGTGACCCGGGGCGAGCGGGTCATCTACGACATCAACACGGGCGTCGCCAATATCGAGACCGCCCCCGGCGGGCGCGTGAAGGCGCTGTTCGTGCCGGGCAGCGGTCCGGCTGAAGCGGCGGGCGCCAAGCCGAAGCCGCAGCCCCAGAAGCCGGCGACGAACTGAGGCGGGCTCGCGCCCGCTTCTCCCGACCCTTCCCATTTGGCGATTATCCTTGTGAAGCCCCTGTTCAACCGTTCGCCCGCTGCGCCCGCCGACGCCGCCCTCCTGGAGATGAATCCGGCCGGGACGAGCCCGCATGCCATGGGTCGGGGCGAGGACGAGGCCGTCTTCGGCGGGCCGGGCATCCTGGCGGTCAAGGGCCTGCAGAAGAGCTATCGCAGCCGCACCGTGGTGCACGAGGCGGGCCTGAACGTTCGCGCCGGGGAGGCGGTCGGCCTGCTGGGACCCAACGGCGCGGGCAAGACCACGATCTTCTACATGATCACCGGCCTCGTCTCGGCGGATCGCGGGGTCATCAGCCTGGACGGGCACGACGTGACCGGCCTGCCCATGTATCGCCGCGCCCGGCTCGGCATCGGCTATCTTCCGCAGGAGGCCTCCATCTTCCGGGGCCTCAACGTGGAGGACAACATCCGCGCCGTGCTCGAAATCGTCGAGCCGAGCCGCAAGGAGCGCGAGCGCAAGCTCGACGCCCTTCTCGACGAGTTCAACATCGCGCGCCTGCGCAAGTCGCCCTCCATCGCCCTCTCGGGCGGCGAGCGGCGGCGCTGCGAGATCGCCCGGGCCCTGGCGGGCGAGCCCACCTTCATGCTCCTCGACGAGCCCTTCGCGGGCATCGACCCCATCGCGGTGGGCGACATCCAGAACCTGGTCAGGCACCTGACCCGCCGGGGCATCGGGGTTCTGATCACGGATCACAACGTGCGCGAGACGCTGGGCCTCATCGACCGGGCCTACATCATCCATTCGGGTCGCGTCCTGACCGAGGGCACGCCGGACGCCATCGTGGCCAACGAGGAGGTGCGCCGCCTCTATCTCGGCGAGGATTTCCGTCTCTGAGGGGCAGGCCTCCTTTTGACGATGGTGGGGCGTCGCCGTAGATTGAGGAGGCATGCAAGAAGCATGCCGAGGTTTCGCCAGATGCGGCCATGAGTTCGATGCAACGGCTTGAGCTGCGCCAGGGCCAGTCCCTGACCATGACGCCCCAGCTCGTGCAATCCATCAAGTTGCTCCAGCTCTCCCACCTGGAGCTCTCGGCCTATGTGGAGGCGGAGCTTGAGCGCAACCCGCTCCTGCACGAGGGCGAGGCGGCCGACGCGCCCGCCCCGACCCTGGCGGATTTCCTCCGGGCGAAGCGCAGGAGCGAGGGGGCGGGCCCGCAGCCCATTCCCCGCCCGGCTCCCCTTCGGGCCGAGGCGGGCTCGGGCGGGCAGGCCGCCTCCTCCGGCCATGCGGAGCTGAGCCCCGAGCTGGACGAGACCCTCGCCCGCGCCGAAAGCCTCGCCGAGCATCTCGAGAACCAGCTTGAGCTTGCCACCGCCGATCCCCGGCTGCGGGAGATCGGCCGGCATCTCATCCACACCCTGGACGAGGCCGGATACCTGAGGGAGGACCCGGGGGAGATCGCGGGGGCGCTGTCCGCCGGTTTCGGCGAAGTCGAAGCCGCCCTCCGGCTGATCCAGACCTTCGAGCCGCCGGGGGTGGGCGCGCGCAGCCTGGCGGAATGCCTGGCGATTCAGCTGCGGGAGCGCGACCGGCTCGACCCGGCCATGGAGGTCCTGCTCGCCCATCTCCCCCTTGCGGCCCGGCAGGACTTCGCGGCCCTGCGGCGCCTGTGCGGGGTCGACCAGGAGGACCTGGCCCACATGCTGGCGGAGATCCGCCGCCTGGAGCCCAAGCCCGGGCTTGCCTTCACCCCGGCCCGCATCGACCTTCTCGTGCCCGACGTGCTGGTGCGGCCCCTGCCCGAGGGCGGCTTCCGGGTCGAGCTCAACCCGGACACCCTGCCCCGCATCCTGCTCAACCGGTCCTATTACGCCCAGGTGGCGAAGCTGGTGCAGAAGGACGAAGACAAGTCCTTCCTGTCGGACTGCCTCCGGAGCGCCAGCTGGCTCACCCGCAGCCTGGACCAGCGGGCCAGGACCATCCTGCGGGTCGCCACCGAGATCGTCCGGCAGCAGGAGGGATTCTTCCGCGACGGCGTCGCCGCCCTGCGTCCGCTCACCCTGAAAAGCGTGGCCGAGGCCATCGGGATGCACGAATCCACGATTTCCCGGGTGGCGGCCAACAAGGCCATCGGGGCTGCCGGCGTCACCTTCCCCATGAAGTATTTCTTCAACGCCGCCACCGGGGAGGGTGGGCATTCGTCCAAGGCGGTCCGTCACCGGATCGGCCAGCTCATCAGGGCTGAAACCTTGGGCGATGTGCTCTCCGATGAGGCAATCGCCCGCAAGCTGCGGGCCGAAGGGGTCGAGGTCGCCCGCCGCACGGTCGCCAAGTACCGGGAGGCCCTGCGCATCCCCTCCTCGGCGGACCGGAGGAGGGGCCGCCTGCCGGCGCCGTGAATCTGCGCCGCAACACTTGTTTTACCCGCGGCGAGGATCATGATCTGACGGGCGTCTCCCGAAAAAGGTCGACCTTGAGGAGAGAACGCGAAACGGGAGGGTGGCATGACCTTGAGGGTATCCGGTAAGAATCTCCATATCGGCGAGGCCCTCAGGTCCCAGGTTCTCGACCGCATGGCGGGCGCCCTGTCGAAATACTTCGACGGCGGCTATTCCGGCCATGTGACCGTCGCCCGGGACGGGGCGGGCTTCAGGACCGATTGCGTGCTCCACCTGACCTCCGGCATGACGCTGGAAGCCTCGGGCGCCGCCCATGACGCCTATGGCAGCTTCGATCAGACCGCCCAGCGGATCGAGAAACGCCTGCGCCGCTACAAGCAGCGGCTGAAAAGCCATGCAAACGACATCAATGGGCGCGATGTCACCGTCAGAGCCCCTTACGCGGTGTTCGAAGCGCCTACGGACGAGGCCGTCGAGGAGGAGGGCTACCACCCGGTGGTGATCGCCGAGACCACGAAGCCGCTCCACCGCCTTGCGGTCAGCGACGCCGTGATGCAGCTCGATCTGACCGGCGCCCCGGCTCTCGTGTTCGTCCACGCTAGCACTGGACGCGTGAACGTCGTATATCGCCGCGGCGACGGAGCGATCGGTTGGGTCGATCCGCCGCCCGCCCAGCCTTGAGGGGAGAATCCTCTCCTGGTCCGATTTTTGCTTTGCCTGGAACGGTGAGAGGCCGTATCGGCTTCACAACAGATTGCAGCGTGATCGATGCCTTTGTTGGATTTTCTAGACCCCCAGGCCGTCCTGCCCGCCTTGCGCGTCAGCGGCAAGAAGCAGGCCCTGCAGGAATTGGCCGCCCATGCGGCCCGTCTCACCGGCTTGCCCGAGAGCGCCGTCTACGAGGCCCTGCTCCAGCGCGAGCGCCTCGGCTCGACCGGAATCGGCGAGGGCCTCGCCATCCCGCACGGCAAGCTGCCGGGGCTGAACCGGATCTTCGGCCTGATGGCCAGGCTCGACAAGCCGGTGGATTTCGAGGCCCTGGACGACCAGCCGGTGGACATCCTCTTCCTGCTCCTGGCCCCTGAAGGGGCGGGGGCTGACCACCTGAAGGCCCTGGCCCGGGTGGCGCGGGTGCTGCGCGAGCCCGGCGTGATCGAGCGGATCCGCACCACCCGGGACGCCGCCGCCCTTTACGCCATCATGACCGAGCTGCCCCGGGCCGCCTGAGCGGGACGGGCCCTCAGGGCCGCGCCGCCATCTCCCAGACGAGCTGGACGCTGGCCGTGGTGCGGATCGTGGCCGGGGGCACGATGGGGACGGATTCGGAACTCTCGGCCATGGCCGCCCGCATGGCGGGCTGGGGCTCGAAGGCCTGCGCCGCCCCGTCCCGGATTTCGAGCAGGCGGCCCAGGGCCACGCCCGCGGCGGCCGCATAGACCTCCGCCTGGCGCCTGGCGTCCCGCACGGCGGCCTCCCGGGCCCTGTCCCCGCCCGCCTCCTGCCGGTCGAGGCCGAAGGTGACGGACTGGAAGGCCATGTCGCCGCTGGCCAGGATCTCGCCGGCCAGACGCCCCACCCCGTCCAGGTCGCGGCTGGTGATCTGGAGGTGGTGATCGGCCGAGAACCGGGGCGCCTTCACCTCCTTGCCGTCCGGGCCGATCCGCTGCGAGGTTTGATAAACCTGGAAATTCGCCGTCCGGATGTCCTCCCTTTTGACGCCGAGGCCCTGGATGCGGGCGAGAACCCGCTCGGTTGCCGCTCGGTTGAGGGCGCTCGCCTGCGCCACCGTGTCGGCGCGGGTCTCCACGGTCACATGGATGCGGGCGAAGTCGGGCTTCAGCTCCGCCTCGCCGGTGCCCGTGACGCTGATCGTCGGCTGCCGGGCCGGGGCGTTTTGCGCCAGCGTCGGCGAGGCGAGGGCGAGCGCCGCAAGGGCGGCCATCAGGGGAAGGCGCATCATGGTCGGGTCCTTGTCAAACGAAAGCTCCGCCTGGAGGCGGAGCTTTCCTATGCGGGATCGATCCTGAGCGCGGGCTTAACGGCCCGTCTTCACCCGGGTCCACAGCCGGGTCACGGTGCGCTGGGCGCGCTCGTCATAGGCCGTGTTGGTGAACAGGCGCTTCATGGTAGCCTCGTCGGGATAGATGCCGGGATCGTTGAGGATCGCCGGGTCGATGCTCTGCTTGGCCGCAAGGTTGCCCGACGCGTAGGACACGAAGTTCGTGTTCATGGCGGCGATCTCGGGCCTGAGCATGAAGTTGATGAACTCGTGCGCCTCGGCCACGTTCTTGGCGTCCGCGGGAATCGCGAAGCTGTCGAACCACATGAGCGCGCCCTCGCGGGGGATCACGTAGGCGACCTCCACATTGTTCTTGGCCTCCTCGGCCCGCTTTCTGGCCTGGATCATGTCGCCCGAATAGCCTACGGCCACGCAGATGTCCCCGTTGGCGAGCGCGTTGATGTATTCGGAGGAGTGGAACTTCTGCACGTTGCCCCGCACCCGGAACAGGGCGTCGCCCGCCTTGTTCAGGTCCTCGACGCGCTTGGAATCCGGGTTGAGGCCGAGATAGGCCAGGACGCCGGGGAAGAGGTCCTCGGGGGAATCGAGCATGTAGATGCCGCAGGCCTTGAGCTTGGAGGCGACCTCGGGCTTGAGCACCAGGTCCCAGGTGTTGAGGGGCCCGTCACCCAGGATCGCCTTGACCTTCTTCACGTTGACGCCGATGCCGGTGGTGCCCCACATGTAGTTGACCGCGTACTGGTTGCCGGGGTCGAACACCGCAAGCCGCTGCGTCACCTCCGGCCATTGGTTGGTGAGGTTCGGCAGCTTGGACTTGTCCAGCCGGGCGAACACCTTGGCGCCGATCAGCCGCTGCACGAAGGGCCCCGAGGGCACCACGAGGTCGTAGCCGGACTTGCCGGCAAGCAGTTTGGTCTCGACGATCTCGTTGTTGTCGTAGGTGTCGTACACGACCTTGATGCCGGTCTGTTTCGTGAACTCGTCCAGGGCTTTCGGGTCCACGTAGTCGGACCAGTTGTAGACGTTGACGACGCGCTGCTGCTGGGCGCTGGCGCCGGTGACAAGGCCCAGGGTCAGGGCCACCGAAGCGAGGAGGCGGAACATCAGAGGCGGAACTCCTGAAGGATGTGGAACAGGGTGAAGCTAAGAGGTTCTGGCGGTGTAAACAATGTTTAAGATGCCGCCGGCGCCGCCGGTTTCAGGCCGCCCGCTTGACGGCCTTCGCCAGCCGCTCCAGGCCCGCGTCCAGGGTCGCGTCCTTCTTGGCGAAGCAGAAGCGCACCACGTTCCTGACCGCGCCCTCGGCATAGAAGGCCGAGACCGGGATCGCCGCCACCCCGTGCTCCGTGACGAGGCGGCGGCAGAAGGCGACGTCGTCGGTCTCGCCCAGGGGCGCGATGTCCACATTGACGAAATAGGTGCCCTGGCTCGGGATCACGTTGAAGCCCAGCGTCCTGAGGCCCGCGGTGAACCGGTCGCGGCTGCGGGCGAAATTTTGCCGCATGCCCTCGAAATAGGCGTCGTCCTTGCCGAGCCCGTAGGCCACCGCCGCCTGGAGGTTGGGCGCGGTGGTGAAGGCCAGGAACTGGTGCGACTTGGCCAGCACCCTCATGATGGCGGGCGCGGCGCAGACGAAGCCCACCTTCCAGCCCGTGAGGCTGAAGATCTTGCCGGCCGAGCCGATCTTCACCGCGCGCTCGCGCATCCCCTCCAGGCCCAGCACGGAGCGGTGCCGGCGGCCGTCGAAGACCACGTGCTCCCAGACCTCGTCCGAAATGGCGATGGCGTCGTGGCGGCGGCAGAAATCGGCCAGGAGCGCCAGATCCTCGTCCGGGAAGATCGTCGCCGTGGGGTTGAGCGGGTTGTTGAACACCACCGCCTTGGTCCGAGGCGAGAAGGCCCGGGCCAGCGCCTCCTCGGTCAATCGGAAATGGGGCGGCTGGAGGGTGACGAATTTCGGCACGCCGCCGGCGAGGCGCACCAGGGGCAGGTAGGCGTCGTACATGGGCTCGAACAGCACCACCTCGTCCCCCGGCTCCACGATGCCCAGGATCGCGCCCGCCAGCGCCTCCGTGGCCCCGGAGGTCACCATCACCTCGCTCGTGGGATCGAGGTCGAGCCCCTGCCAGCGCCGGTAATGGGCGGCGACCGCCGAGCGCAGCTCGGGAATGCCCATCATGGAGGGATACTGGTTGTAGCCGTCGAGCACCGCCTCGGCAGCCGCCCGCCGCACGTCCTCCGGACCCGGATCGTCCGGAAAGCCCTGCCCCAGATTGATCGCGCCGGTCTCGCGGGCCAGGCTCGACATCACCTCGAAGACGGTGGTGGGCAGGTTGGCGAAAAGCGGGTTCATGGGGTGTCCTCGTCGGGTGCTTCGGATCGCTTCGTATCACGGAGTCGGGGCGGATCGAACCGTCATTCTCCGGGGCCTCTTGCCCCAGAGGGCGTGCGGGGCAGGGAGGGACCTCCTTCGTCTGCGGGAGTGTCGTTACTCCGGTCGGGGCTGACGCCCACCCGTCATATCCGGCCTTGCGCTGGACATCCCGCTCCTGATCGCGCCGCGGCTCCCAAGGTGGCATAGCGCAGCTCTTCTCCTATCGGGATGGCCGGGACAGGCCCGGCCATGACAAAGAAGGGACGGAGAGTGTCATCCCCGGCGAGCCACAGGCGAGGGAAGGGGATCGGGTGCAGAAGAGAGCGCCCTGGAGGCATAGGGCCAGGTCTGCTGCTGTCAAACAGCCAACACCTTCAGGCCGGAGCCGTGAGGCACCAGCCTGAAGGGTCGATCGAGGGGTGGCGCGAGAGGCGGTCCGGCTCGATGTGTGTGATGATGAAGAGCCGGAAGAGCCCTCGCGCACGGTTCTTTTAGGCAAACAGGCGACGCAGACCCACCGATCGTCAGCTCAGGCGGGGCTCCTCTGAGGAAGCCTGGCCTTGAGGCTGCGGGCAGGCCCGGCGTGCAGCCTGGGCCTCTCGTCACA
>JAESGY010000091.1_pt1 | contig 77536 bp, 79 predicted proteins | sample 9269841 | NCBI WGS metagenome assembly JAESGY01 (sample SAMN17022865, study PRJNA683097) | algae metagenome | isolation source: Spirirestis rafaelensis WJT71-NPBG6 and co-occurring heterotrophs from... | place: USA: Pinto Wells, Joshua Tree National Park, Colorado Desert, CA | collected 2006-08-15 | reverse complement strand
ATTGACAGAGTCCATCCATCTGCAGGTTTCCCCACAGCGGTGTACTCACCAAAGCATAGATCAGGTCGGTATCGTTCATCCAATCCTTACGGATCGGCGCAAGGACACCGCCGCCTACGCTTCTCTTTCTTTCTTCACTTATCAAAGAACAGGTGTCTCGATCAGAGACGAAGAAGAGCCTCGCATCAGCTCGCCGCTCAAAGGCGCCAGCTTCTGGAGGCTTCGGCGCTCAGTCCGTTAGAACCGCGCCGCCGACGAAGCCTATTTAGTCAAAGTCCCGGCCGGTGTCAACAGCATTCGAAAATTTTCATGCAGGTTTTCGAAGGTTAATTCCTGGCCCTACAAGTGCAGACAATGAAATCCCGTTCGCAGAAACAGCTTTGCTTCTGCGTTGTGCTGCAGCGAAAGACGAGAAGTCTTCAGCCAATGTCCGAATTGTCGCCAGAGGAGCCGGATGAACGCTTCGAATGACCCTCGAACCTTCATCGCTCATGGCAAGGCCAGACACACAGAGCTTCACCCTCAGAACCTGCGCCCGAGTCGTCAGGCCTCGAACTGCGTACGTCTGAAAGCGCAACATCGCTCCCGGGCAAGGGCTTCAGGAACTAATGGTCACCGTGTCTGGAAAATGGCGCTCGCCTGCTCTCGCAGCGGCGCGGGAGGGGACACATAAGCGATCTCCCGGCGAATGCAAGTGAGATTTATTACGCGTCCACAGAGCCTCATGCCGCAGGGTCCAATCGAGCTGATCGATCAAAAACCACAGGCAAGGCAGAGGAGGCTTCGGAGCCCGCCAAACCGGCAGCGCCAACAAACAAAATGGGGTAACGGATCTCGGGAATGCAAGGGGTGAGCCGACAGTTCACCGGGATTACTCATCACGCAACCTGGCGTCGGCTCGGGTCATGCCGGGTTGGCACAAACACCAACTGCCGGTGCCAGGAGCACCAGCTCGACGTTTCCGATGTCGGTGCACCGCAGCAGACTGCCTCATCAGCAGACGCATCGGAGACGATGAACCGGCACTGCCGCGCCCGGGCATCAACAAATCGCGTCTGATAACCCGCAGACGGCTCCGCGACATAGCTTGCGGCCATAGGTCTGAACTCAATGTTGGGAAAGCAAAAGCTAACGACCACGTTAGCTGAGAGGTGCGCGTACATCCGGCGTCATCTCTCGGCTCGTGGTCGTCCTCCGGTCAAGCGCAAGATCGCAACCGGCTGAAGCTCAGATGGGGACAAGGCTCGGGATTTGCAAGGCGTTGGTCGAATCGGGCCTGAATGGAACCAGACCGCACATGATTAGCTTAACCGGCATGTCGCATCACGAGCCGCATCGCTCTGGATCCCAGCGCAACCGGAATGGCCATCCCTCAAGCCGCCCCCTTCCGATGTCACTGTCAGAGATCCTGGCCCGCGGCCCTGTGGCCGGCGCCATCGGCGTGACGGCTATGGCCCTGGCTGAGAAGCTGGGCAGGCACTCACCAAACGGCCGAACTCCTACGTTCCAGCCCATATACTGGAGCGGCTACTTGATCTGTCCCACCGGGCCGATCACGAGCGGCTGCTGCTGAACTGGGCCATGCACCGGGCATCCCTGGTGCATCCCGGGCCATGCAAGCGTAGCCATGGCGGCAAGGCGTAGCTTGTAGTGCCTTCACGGCGTTTCGGATTCAGTCATGGCGCATCTCAAGATGTAGGATCAGCCGTTGGACGGAGGGCACCGTTCGCGACGAGCGGCGTTGACACTGTCTTTCCCGGCAGGAACGCTAGGGCATGGCACGCAAACGAATCCAAGAGACCGCCGACATCCTCCAGGACGCGATCCGCAGGGTGGCCCCGTCGCGCCGCGACGTCGACACCGAGGGCCTCCGGCGCTACCTGGGCCTGCCCGAGCACAATGGGTTTGTCGACGACGGCTGGGTAGCCTCGGCCCTCACCGAGATGCGAGGCCTCAAGGAATGGGCTGCAAAGGGGGCTAGGGAGCTTGCCAAAGCAGTCCCGTCCCTGCGCTGGTCCGAGGGCGAGGACGGCGCCGTCTCGTGGTCCGTGCGGGTGTGCCTGCCGCTCCTCGACGACGGGCGCATGGAGCTGCGCCTGATGCTGCCCCCCACGCCGCAGATGCTGGAGGTCCTGCACGGGATGGCAGTCAGCAACGACCCGCGCCACCGCTTCGACGAGTTCAAGGCCGAGGTCGACCGGGTCGAGCGGGAGACGGGGAAGTCCATGCACCGGGTGGTCAACCGGCTGCGCGAGGACGTGCGCGCCGACCTCGCCGAGGTCGGCTCGGGCGCCGCGAGCTACGCCGAGCACATGGACCATGCCCTGCGCTCGCGCCAGTACGAGTTCTCCCCGGACCTGGTCCGCGCCTTGCCCGACAAGTTCAAGGAGCTCCGGGCCCGGGCGAAGAAGCTCACCGGCCAGGATGCCGGCATCCGGAACCTGCGCGAGCGGGTCGGCTTCGGCACCTACATCGACAAGTTCCGCGCCGCGCGCGGCATGACCCGTCACATCGTCTTCCACATGGGCCCCACCAACTCAGGCAAGACTCACGCCGCCCTGGAGAGACTCGCGGCGGCCGGCAAGGGCGCCTACCTGGCCCCTCTGCGGCTCTTAGCGCTGGAGAACTACGAGACCCTGCGCGACCGGGGGCTCAACGCCGGCATGGTCACCGGCGAAGAGGTTTTCGGCGACAAGGGCGCCACCCACATCTCACGCACCATCGAGACCGCGGATCTGCAGCACACTATCGACGTGGCGGTGATCGACGAGATCCAGATGATCGCGGACCCGGACCGCGGCTGGGCCTGGACCAACGCGCTCTTCGGCATACCGGCCAAGACCCTGATCCTGGCCGGCTCCGACGATGCGCTCCCCTACGTACGCCGTACCGCCGAGGCTGCCAACGAGAGCCTGGAGGTGATCGCCTTCGAGCGCAAGACGCCGCTCGTCCTGCTCGACAAGCCGGTCCCGTTGGAGGAGGTGAAGGCCGGCGACGCCGTCGTGGCCTTCTCACGCCAGGCGGTGCACGAGCAGCGCGAGGTCCTCGTCGGCCTGGGGCACACCGTGGCCACCATCTACGGGGCGCTTTCCCCCGAGGTGCGCCACGCGGAGGCTGAGCGCTTCCGCACCGGCGAGGCCCAGGTGCTCGTCACCACAGACGCCATCGGCATGGGCCTCAATCTGGGCCCTCTGCAGCGGGTCGTGTTTTCCGCCCTGCGCAAGTACGACGGCAAGGAGGATCGCCCGCTCACCAACCCCGAGATTCGCCAGATCGCCGCGCGCGCCGGCCGCTTCGGCCACCACGACGTCGGCTACGTGGCCGCCACCACGGAGGAGGGCATCGATCCGATCCGCAACGCGCTCGCCGGTGCTCCGGCGGCACCGGCCGCGGATTCGCGCTTCTACGCCCGCCCCGACCTTGTGGCGATCAGGGCCGCAGCCTCGGAGCTGCGCACCGAGAGCCTGCACGAGGTGCTCACGCACTTTGCCCAAGCCGCCTTCTACGAGGGCTCGCCGTTCCAGCCCTCGGACATGGACGCCATGCTGCAGGCTGCGGAGATGGTCGACCGCACCAAGCTGAACCTGACGCAGAGGTTCGCCCTATCGATGGCGCCCATCGACCACTGCGACGAGATCTCGTTCCAGGTGCTCAAGGGATGGACCCAGATGCTGGCCTCGGGCTCCGGCGTTCCGGCGCTGCGCGGCAACCCCTTCGCTGAGCTCGACCACCAGGAGCGCACGGTGCGGCTCGCGGGGGCCTACCTGTGGCTGTCGCGCCGCTTCCCGGACGCCTTCGACGACGCTGAGCGGATGCGGCAGGTGCGGGCGCAGGCCAATGAGGCCATCGAGCGCCATTTGCAGGAGACCGCAACGAAGCGCGTGGCCAAGCGTGTGAACGCCGGACATAGGGGCTAGATTGAAAGTCCACGGCTTGCTGCATGGGCTCCGGAACGAGTGAGGGCTGCTAAGAGCGTGTGCCGCCGGCAATTGCCTCCCGGCCATGTGTGCATGCTTCCATCCGGTTTCATAAACAGCATTCCGCGGGATTTATCCGCGGGCTCAGGCCCGGAAGGTCTCGAAATGATGCTGTGGACGGCTCCCACCCCGGGGTGAGGTAGCATGGCTGTTGTCAGCAGCCAGCGACACAGGAGCAGCCCATGAGCACGGTCACCACCATTGGTCTGGACATTGCCAAGTCGGTCTTTCAGGTGCACGGCATCAGCGCCACGGGCGAGGTGCTGATCCGACGTCAGGTCAGGCGAGGGCAGGTGCTCAAGTTCTTTGCTTCGCTGCCGCCGTGCCTGATCGGCATCGAGGGGTGCGCAAGCTCCCATCACTGGTCGCGGGAGCTTCAGAGCCTCGGCCATGAGGTGAAGCTCATGCCGCCGGCTTACGTCAAACCGTATGTGAAGCGGCAGAAGAACGACATGGCGGGGTTCCGTCGCAAACCGTTCAGTAACTCAGTTCGGTCTATGCCTCCAACGAGCTTTGGAGGTTCAGATGTTCAAAGGCCGTCATTTTGATCGATCCGTGATCCTGCTCTGTGTCCGCTAGTATTTGGCTTACAATCTCAGCCTCCGGAACTTGGAAGAGATGATGGCCGAGCGTGGTATCTCGGTCGATCATGCGACCGTCCACAGGTGGGTTCTCCGGTATGCGGCCGACCTGCTTGAGCGCTTCAACCTTCGCAAACGAAGCGTCAGCCGGAGATGGCATATGGACGAAACCTATATCAAAGTCCGTGGGCGGTGGATGTATCTCTACCGCGCAATCGACAGCCATGGCGACACGGTCGAGTTCTGGTTCAGCGAGCGGCGTGATCTCACCGCTGCCAAGCGGTTCCTACGCAAGGCACTTAAGCGCCATGGCCGGCCCGAGCGCATCGTGGTTGATGGTAGCCAGACCAATCGCGAAGCGATCCTGTCCTGTGATACCGCAGACCGGCTCCGGGACAGATCACGGCGTGACCTGAAACCCATTCGCATCCGGCGAAGTGCCTACCTCAATAACCGCATTGAGCAGGATCATCGGGCCATCAAGGGGCGAGTGAGGCCGATGCTCGGGTTTCAATCTGTTGTCTGTGCCCGTATGATCCTGGGTGGCATTGAAATGATCCACATGATGCGCAAGCAGCAGGCGAAGTACGCCCGGAATCCCGCGCCATCACTTGCCGAGCAATTCGAGATGCTCGCTGCCTGAGCCTGTGCCACGTCCTCAGCCAGCTTCTCGCCCGACTTCATATTTGCGACGCGTCCGTTTCCTGACCTTTCGCCAGCATGCTCTCGGCCAGGGTTTCAACCTTCTGCGGATCCAGTGTCTGACGCCGCTTCACAGGCACATAGACATCCTGAATTGCAAGCATCTGCCGCTTCAACACCATCCCGACTATTCCTGTGTATGTCCTCTCAGGTGAAGCTTACGTGCAGGGATCTGGCTTGCATAGGAACATGCCTTCGCAACGGGCGTTCACCGACAGGCCCAGCTTGGCAATTTGGTCTGCGTATGCGCTGGACTTCCTCAACTGGAGACACATCCATGAGCAAACTCACGGCACTGACAGGCTTCCTCTTTCTGGCTGTTTCGTCTGCCTGGGCGCAGACCCCAGCACCCACCACCCCGGCACCTGGTGCTACTCCCGGCTCTCCCCCTGCCGGGGATGCTGCCGCCGCAGGGGGCGGTCTTGCGGATTACTGGTGGCTCATTGTGCTCGCCATCATCGTCGCCGCTGCCATCTGGTACTTCTCCCGGAGTCGCGGCCGCAACCGCAATCAGTTGTAGGCAGCCGATCCCCCAGCGCGACAGTTCCGGAACAGCTCGATGGGCGTCAGCGCTGATAACCCGACGCGTTGATGCTCATGACCGTCTCCGAGACAGAGCCCGGCCCCGTACCGAGTTCTTTTTGGCATCGCTGCCTTATGCACCTATGCGCTCCAAGGATGCGGACCCTGAGAACGTGAGACGTGCCACTCAATCTCCATCGATGCTTTGACGGTGCAGATCCGCTGGCCGCGCTCATCTCGAACTTCAATGACAACATCGCGGGTATCGCCCCTCCCCAGACAGCCTGTTCCGATCTCGGCCGCTGAGCGGGTTGCCGCTTGCACCGCAGCGTCCAGGCTGTCGAACTCGGCGCCGTCGTCATCGCGCACGCTCTGTGCGCCATCGTGAATGTCGAAGTAGTAGCGGGCCACGGCGATCTCCTCTGGGCCAGCACAACTGCGTCGGACATGGTCTGTACCAAGCGGTAAGCGCCCCGGCTGAGGTGCTGTCAGGATAACCTCAACCAGGGCAGTCAGCGGAGCGTGGGGCTCCGCATCTGTTCGGGCTGATACGCAACGCGCCCGGCACACTCATCCTGCCCGACGCAGGTAAACAATCTGTGGACATCAGCAGGCGCGGCATGTGCAGTATGGAACGAGGGACCTCATCCGTGTGCGCCAGAAGACATAGCCACGCCCAGTCAGGTGATTGTAGTCGGCAATACCACCTCGCCAGACATCCTTGGTGTTTCGCCAAAGGTTTCGGAAGATCTGCCGCTGATCAAGGGATGTGAGGCTAAGAGATCAGTCGCAGCGGCGTCACGAGGACGTCATCGAGCTGCATTAGGCGAGGCCCGTGGCCGCTTGGCCCGAAGGGCAAGGGCAGGTACGGATGCACTGCCGTCCTTGTCGCTCATCCTATCTTATCAGCCCTGGCACCCAGTTTAGGCTTCACTGGCCCTGGCGTGCCACCTGCGCAATGTCGTGTCTGGCAATGCCGATGTCGGACAACTCACGGTCAGACAGAGCATTCAATTGCCGTGCGGTTTCACGCGCACGCAGCCAGCGACGAAGGCCTGACAGAACGACTGATAAAAACATGACGCAACCTCAATGATGAGCCGGCCCAAGCGCAAAGGCGCCGCGCATGGGCAGCGAGAAAAAAGGCCACCTATGAGGGTGGCCGGGTTTAAGGAGGAAACCCGCCACAGGGAGGCCGTGGCGGAGGACGGGTTATCTACAGCGCACCCGGCACAGGACAAACCCAAGTGTGGTCGCCCCTGCCATGCCGAATGAGCATGGAACAGCCTGCGGGCGTTTACCCTTCGTTTACAGCTGCCGGGTAGCTCACGCAGGAACCTTGCCGACGATCCAAGCAGTCGCCACTGGGCTGAAGCCGATTTCGAGCAACTCCTCCTCGAGGTCCTCAACAGGATCAGGCTCCAGCGTAATCGAGTTGTCTTCGGCTTCGGCACCGGGCTTCCGCCCGCCCTCGTCCTGCTCCGCGTCCTTGATGGGAGCTATCATGACGCGCACGACCGGATCTTCGTCGCCATCATCCTCGCTCTCGTAGACCTTGAGTGTGACCCAGCACTCCTCGACCTCGTCCTCGTAGACCGTCTTCCACTCGCCCATGTTTCTCTCCTGAATCAGGCACTGGGAAAGGCCCGGCGCTGATGCTGTCGCACTCTAGCGCTTAATGCCATCACATTGTCGTGCTTCAGCGCTCTAGCGCTATTGTGTGCCGACGGGGCACCCCCTACGTCCTCAATGCGGAGGCAAATCCCGCAACCCCTTGACCGCCTCCGTAGACTTCAGCCCCGTTCAGACCAATCCCGACGGGGCTTTTTCATGGGCTTCATTGACATGACATGCTACTGGTCTGGACCCTAAATGTGGGGCTCCTGTCGATGTCGAAGGGCACCCCGAGTCAGCATCTGTTTCGGACATCAACCCACTTGCCTCAACGCCGCGTGCAAGTGGCTCAGGAAAACCGTCTCAACCATGACCTTGTAGCTGTAGAAGGGTAGGAGCAATCGGGCTGCCACGGAGGACCTTCGGTCTCGCCTCGTTGGCCGTCATGATGGGAGCTGCAAGACCTTGAAGCAGAGGCAGCATGATGATGCCAGCCACGATGGCAAGTACGGCAACGATGAACGCGCCTCGCCCGTACGCGGCTCTTCTGCTATGAGAGGGGAGGCGGTTCTTCGGGGGACTGAACACAGCGTTGTTATCATTCACTGCGATCAGCGGCCTCAGCTTCAGGTGAGCCAACGGCATGGGGCCACATGAGAATGCCTTGGTGCTACAAGCGGAAATCACGACCTTCATCTGATGGCCTCCCCTACGAGGACTTTCGGTGAGTGTACGTTGCCCACGGGATTCAGGCTCTCGCCCGAAGGGGTAGCTCCGCCGCTCCAAGGGAGTACAAGGTCTCAAGATGTGGTTTCAGGTGCCCTGGAATGCGCGTTGAACTCTCTTGCGGATCTCGTTCAGTTCGTCCCAAAGGGAATTGATCTGCCCCTCGATCTCTTCGAAGGACGTGCATGCTGGCGTGATAACCAGGCGTCCATCCTCGCCCGAGTGTAGCGGAGGAGGACAATCTTCACGCCTGCCGGGTTGCCCGGCATTCCAGCCGGATTTCGAGCTTTAAGGCTCCCAAGAGATGCATCGATGCCCCCTGCTAGAGCTGAGAGTAAGGCCGCATACCGGCTGCCTATCAGCGGTCGGCAGGGTGGGTGGAGCGAGACCCGGGATCAGCTTGTCGGCGCTGAAGCATCAACGCGATCTCCGGCCTGTTCTCCCCAAGCCACTGTGTGGCATCAGGCTGGCTGACGACACACTCGGTCGCGGCCCAGGCGGGTTCCTCGAGCGACTCGTCCCTCAGCCGGGTGGCGGCATAGTCGATGAGCCGATGAAGGCCCTCGTAGCCGGGCCGCGCCTCAAGCGCATCGGCAACCCAGACGCTGGACCAGCCCTGCTCGGCAACATTAAGGATGCTCCGCGGATCGGCCTCGCGAAACCATGGTGTCGCGTCGAATTCGAGAGCGAGTGCATTGTCGGCAGTATGGCACGAAGCCCGGATCATCGCCTGCCCCCCGGATCAGCTCTCCGGAGCGCAATTCTAACACACGCCCCCGCCCGGGTAGAACAGAACGCCCTGGCGAGTTCAATCGCGCTGATCGCAGTTCATCACCAGGTTTAAGCACACTTGCTCCAGCGTAATACGACAGCTGATTCATCCCGTTCATCCAGAACCTCCATGGATCGCCAGATTGGTTGAGATGTGAACGTTCTAAGTCAGGGCGCCTCACAAGAAAACTACTTGCTTTTGACTAGGCTCCGTAAGATTGAGAGAGCCGCAAGGGGCAAGACAACGAATGTATTCGGCCGATATCCTGTATGCAGGGGCTGACCAGGGGCATCGAGCGAACAAGCTCCTGGCTGCTCTGGAGCCGGAAGACTTTGCCTGTCTGGAGCCGCACCTGGAGACCGTGCGCCTGCAGCAGGGTCAGGTGCTCTGCGAGGCGGGTCAGCCCCTCTACGACGCCTACTTTCCGCACGACGTCATCATCTCGCTGATGGCCGTCATGCACGACGGTCGCACTGCCGAGATGTCGATTTTTGGCAGCGAAGGCGTCACCGGTCTCACAGGAGCAGCGGTCACCCATCAGGCTTTCGGACACTATGTCGTGCAACTCACCGGCACGGCCTCGCGGATCAAGATTGCCAAGATGCACGAGGTGATCAGCACACGCCCCGCCATCCAGCGCCTGATGCGCCACTTCATGGAAGCTCTCATGTCGCGGGTTCTTCAGAATGTTGCCTGTAACGCGATCCATAGTGTGGAAGCCCGTTGTGCTCGCCTGATCCTGAGCACGAGTCACCGGGTTGATCAGGAGATGATCCCCCTCACACACGAATTCTGGGCAGACCGCTTAGGAACCCAGCGCTCGACCATCAGTGCGATCATGAAGAAGTTCGATACGTCTGGTTGGATCAAGCAGGGCAGGGGCGGCATCACCATCACAGACCCGACTGCTCTCAAAGTAGTCTCGTGTGAATGCTATCAGACGGTTCACGACGTGTTCGTGCGCCTGCTGCCCTACACCGCTGTCAGGCGCTGAAGATGCAGCTCTTTGCCTGACTCACCGCAGGCTTCTTCTGTCCAAGCTATGATGTCGGGCAGCTGATAGAGGCTGCGGGCCAGCTCCTGAACAACCCAGCGTCTCGCGCGGCGTGCTGAGGATCGTTTCATCACCACCTCCCAGGCCTCTGGAATACCTACCGGCGCGGTCGGCTCGATGTATCGATGGTGACGAGACTTCCGGTGATCGGATCAAGAATGGTCATGGGCAGTTCTCTCCCGTTCAGGCACAGGAGCAACGCCGTGCCTGCGGTCTCGATCACGTGCGATTGGAATTGTGGTTACGAGACTGTTACTGCATCGGACGCTCATATCCCCAAAGCAGATCAAGTAGGTCCATCCGCGCCCTGTCTGCTTTTGAGGTGAGGGCTGATCCAAAACCCAGCAGATCATCCAGGCCATGGTCGCGGCAATATGGTTAACGGCCCCCTAACAAGGCCCCACACTGGTGCTCTCTACCCTTACTGCAATCCGTTAACGATCTGGTAACCACCTTGGGCGCCGAATAAGCCTGCTTACGATCGGCATGGCCGTTACTGCTCCAGTTCGTTCTGGTCTCATTCCGTGCTGCTGCCCCTCATCTCGTTTGTGCCTGCGTGGGTCCCGTGCCTCCTCACGGTCTCTGGAGAAATGCCAGCGATGAAGAAGCCAAGACCAAAGCATACCAAGGCGAAGACAAAGGCCAGACAGGGCCGGGTGCTTGTGGTGGCCTCAGGCAAGGGCGGGGTCGGCAAGACAACCTCGACGGCAGCACTGGGTGCGGCACTCGCTCGCAATGGACAGAGCGTGGTGGTCGTCGACTTCGACGTCGGCCTGCGCAATCTGGACTTGGTCATGGGTGCCGAGCGCCGGGTGGTCTTCGACTTGATCGACGTCATCAAAGGCAAGGCCAAGCTCGCGCAGGCTCTCATTCGGGACAAGCGCCTCGCCACGCTCGCTCTCCTGCCGGCCTCTCAGAGCCGAGATAAGGACAGCTTGACCGAGGAAGGCGTCGCAAGGGTCATCGCTGATCTACGCACCCAATTCGACTGGGTGATCTGCGACAGCCTGGCTGGCATCGAGAAGGGAGCCACTCTGGCGATGCGGCATGCCGATGTTGCTGTTGTCGTGGTGAACCCGGAGGTCTCCTCAATCCGTGACGCTGACCGCATCATCGGCATGCTCGATGCCAAGACCGTCAAAGCCGAGAGCGGGCAATGCGTCGACAAACATCTGCTCGTCACCCGCTATGATCCCGTCCGTGCCCGGCGCGGCGAGCTCATGACGGTGGAGAACGTGCTGGAGATCCTGTCCATTCCGCTGCTGGGTATCATCCCGGAGAGTGGGGAAGTGCTGCTGAGCTCAAACATTGGAGCCCCGGTGACGTTGGGCAGCCCTGGCAGTGCACCGGCTCAGGCCTACCTTGACGCGGCTAGACGGCTAAAGGGTGAGGATACCGGAATTGTTATCACTAACGACAAGCCTCGCCTGCTGCAGCGGCTGTTCACCCGACGAGCTGCATAGACCTGCTCAGCCGCCTCACAAGAGCGAGATGAGAACCAGTGATGGAGCAAACTCCATGAGGCCTTGATCTTGACCCTACACAAGCAAACTCTTAGGTCATTGTTTTTCCAGCTCATAATCAGCGTATGTGATGAAGCGCAACCCGAAGCCTTTCTCTGTCGAGATCAAGAACTCCCGTGTTCAAGGTCAGCGTAGCCACCTCCCGCCAAGGCGTTTGTTTGCGACAGACCCAGCCGAGGCCACAAAAGTCTTCCAGAAGGACGAGCCTCAAGTGGTGCCTGAGCCACCTGCCGCCCCACGCATTCTGCCGAGCATCGTCGAACCTCTATGGAGCAGTTCAGAGCCCGCTGAGCCTGCCCGTCGCAAGCGTCCTGCAGGGGAGGCCAACCGAGGGCAGATGGAGCTCGATCTGACTGCCGCAGCCTCTGAGGACGTGAAAGGCGCACACGTAAAAGCCTCAGCCAGCGCCAAAGCCGTGCCGCAGACTGACAATGCTCCTGTTGATTCCGAGGACCCACTGCCTCTCCATGACGTTCAGCCCTCGCAAGGTGACAGCGTGAAGGCTAAGTCTCGGAAGCTACAGAAGAAGGCTTCTGGAACTGTTGAACCGGAGATAGCATCCGCGCCAATTCCGGAGGAAGAGATGCCTGCACCAGCAGGGAAGTCGAAGGCGACCCGGCGCAGGATAGCGAAACGTCTGGCTGCGGCGGCTCAACTCTCGCGCCATGAACGCTGGAAGGAGCGGCTTCATCCCGCTGCCTGGTAAGTTCGTTACCCCGCCGGATCTATATACCCACCTCGCAACGCTGCAACGACATCCGCCGGTGGGACGCCGCGGTGCCACAGGACAGAGACGGTACGATAGCGCGGCGGTGCAAGGCCAGCAGCACGGCAGGCAGCAACAGCCTGATCATGCGCCCTGCGGATGCTGCCAAACGGCGCCCTGTCGCCCTGCCTCCAAGCCGGGGAACGACAGCTCAGGATGGCGCGCCAGATGATGACCAGCTTCAGGTGCGGAAAGCTGCGGCCTTTGCGTGTGGCTTTTGGTCTGGAAGCCGGGCTCGGCACATTCTTCGCGCGTCCTCGGGCCAGTGCGAAGCGACGCTGCAGGGCGCGGTGGCGGAGGTCGTGACCCTCATTATCCGGATTGGCACCACGCTGTTCCGCATCGTGCAAGGCCGTCCTCAACCGTGCGATCCGCCAAGCCGGAATGATCTCGAAGGGTGCAGCGTTCATCTCATTCCGCCACTAGATCGTTGCTCCCTTTACCATGCAGGGGCGGAACTGGCTTCATCCCGAGTTTCCGCTCAACCGCTGCCGGGCTCTTCTGTCGCATGTTGTGGCTGCGGCTGGCCGGTGACACGCTCCCACCAGGCGTCGGCTCGCGCCTCAAACGTCTGACTGCCCCGTCCGTCACTTTGATAGAACTGGCCCGGCTGAATACCGGGTGCGTAGGTCTGCTCAACCCAGCCGCGAGGGTCATCATGCGGGAACTGGTAACCGACATGCCCCAGCTGGGCCGCTCCGGCATAGTGCCCGTCCCGCAGATGTGGCGGCACCGGGATCATCGGCTGCGATTTGACATAGGCCATCGCCACACCGATGCCGCGGCAGGCCGAGTTGGACTTCGGCGTCCGCGCGATGTGCAAGGCTGCATGCGCCAGCACGATCTGGGCTTCCGGATAGCCCACGTGCTGGACGGCAGTCAGGGCAGCTGCCGCGGTCTGCAGGGCCGGGTTGTCGGCAAGCCCGACATCCTCCGAGGCATGGATGAGAATGCGCCGCGCGATGAAGCGAGGGTCTTCACCGGAATGGATCAGGCGCGCCAGCCAATAGAGGGTGGCGTCTGGATCCGACCCGCGCATCGATTTGATGAAAGCCGAGATCGTGTCGTAGTGATAATCGCCTTTGCGGTCGAAGGGGAGAGGTGAGGCTTGGTAGACCTCCTCCACCATAGCCCCGGTGATCGGGACGGCCGAGCCCGGCTCTGATCCGAGCACCAGTGTCTCAAGGGCATTCAACACGCGGCGGGCGTCCCCTCCGGCCCGTCCAACGAGCTGCTTCATCGCATCAGCCTCAAGGCGAACGTGCCAATCCTTGTGGCTGGCGAGATAGGCAACAGCCCGCTCAACCACCTGCTGTAGATCATCCACTGAGTGCGGCTCCAACTGGAAGATTGATGCACGGGAGACCAGGGCAGGGGTGAGCACGTGATAGGGATTGCCGGTCGTGGCGGCAATCAGGTCGAAGGTGCCGGTTTCGGTCAGATCGAGGAGATAATCCTGCTGCGCACTGCTGAAGCGATGGATCTCGTCGATGAACACCAGAATGTCCTTGGCCTGAGCCTCCTGAGCCACAGCCTTGATGTCAGAGACATTGCTGCTGGCTGGATGAAGAGAGCGAAACTCCTTCTTCATCTCCTGGCCGATCGCCCGGGCAATTGTGGTTTTGCCGACCCCTGGCGGGCCAAAGAGAATGACCGTGCCGAGACGGCTGGCCCGGACGCGGCGCCGCAGCGGCCCGTTCGGTCCCAGGATATGCTGCTGCCCAATGAGCTCATCGAGCGTTTCCGGGCGAATCTCGGCTGCAAGCGGCTTGGGACGCTGCTCCTGGGCCTTGGAGAAAAGATCAGGTTTCATCACGGGTCATAGGCGGTTTGAAGGAACAGGGTGAGCGTACTCCTAACCGATCTCCATGCTTATTCCGCAATATTTTCAGCATTCAGCGGATGGAGATCACGGACCATCTGGTGGAGACGGGAGGTATCCAGATGCGTATAGATCTGGGTGGTCTCAATCCCCGCATGGCCCAAGAGCTCCTGCAGCACGCGCAGGTCGGTACCGCCGGAATGCATGTGGGTGGCAAAGGCATGCCGCAGCACGTGTGGCGACACCCGCTCCGGGCTAGCCAGCCCTGCGGCCACAGCAGCCTCCTTAATCTCCAGCAGGGCAGCCTGGCGCGTCAGGGCCTTGGTACCATTGCGCACCGAGTGGAACAGCCATGGGGAGGGCGCTCCTCCGGAATAGGCGCGGGCCAGCCTTTGCCAGTGAGCGATGGCCGCAATCGCCTGTTCATGCAAAGGCACGAGCCGCTGTTTGTCGCCCTTGCCGCGGACCATCAGCATCCGGGTGCCAGGACGCGCGGCATCGGAGGGCAATGAGAGCGCCTCGCTGATGCGCATGCCGGAGGCATAGAGCGTCTCAAACAGAGCCGCGCGGCGGGCATAGCCGGCCTGACGGTAGAGACCCACCGAGGGATCGGCCGCCAGCCTGTGGGCGGTTTCCAAGAGCGCTTCCGTCTCGGTGATTGACAGGACGAAGGGTAGCTTCCGAGGCCGTTTCATGGCAGGCATGGTAGACGTGGGGTCGCGGGAGCCGAGCTCCTCACTGATCAGGAAGCGATGCAGGTTACGGACAACCGTGATGCGACGTGCGATGGTCGATCCAGCGTAGCCACGTTGATCGAGACCGGCGATGTAGTCACGGACCTGCTCAAGCCCAACATCGTCCAATCCGAGGCTTTTCTCGCTCAGCCAGGCGAGATAGCAGTTGAGATCATCGGTGTAGGTGTCGATGGTACCGGCTGCGGCACCCAGCTCCGTGGCGAGTGCATCGAGCCAGAGCTGAGCCAGCCGGTGAATAGAGCGCATGGGATCCTCCTGTGGGAGGACCCTGCCACAGCAGCGGTTACAGACTTCTTGTCAAAACGTTTATTATGCGAAATTATTTAGCCGGCTAAGCCTTCTGACCCTTGGAACTGGGTCGGCTCGGCGAAAGCGTCAACGCGCCGCCGGCGTTAACTCCTCGTTGAGCATACTTCCCTCACATTAGCTCAGGGCTCTCGGAGGTGGTGAGATGCGGGTGTTGCTGATCGAGGATGACATCTCTGTCACTCAGAGCATTGAGCTCATGCTCCAGCGCCTCAACGTCAGGATCTCCGTGGCCGATCTGGGCGAGCACGGCATCGATCTCGGCCGCCTCCCCGACTACGACATCATCCTGCTCGACCTCAACCTCCCGGATATGTCAGGCTATGAGGTCCTGCGACAGCTGCGGCTTGCCAAGGTGAGCACGCCCGTCCTGATCCTCTCAGGCTTGGACGGTATCCAGAACAAGGTCAGAGGCCTCGGCTATGGAGCCGATGATTACCTCACCAAGCCGTTTCACAAGGACGAACTCATCGCCCGCATGCAGGCCATCATCCGCCGCTCGTCTGATCAGACCGCCGCTGTCCTTCAATGCGGCGATCTGACGATCAAACCTCAGGCTCAACAGGCTGAGGTCGGAGGGCGCCAGGTGAACCTGACCGGCACGGAGTACAAGATCCTGGCGTTCCTGGCTCAGCGCCAGGGGAGCACGCTGACCAAAGAGATGCTCCTCAATCATCTGTATAGCGGCATGGATGAACCTGAGATCAAGATCATCGACGTGTTCATCTGCAAGCTGCGCAAGAAGCTAGCACAGGCCTCAGGCGGCAGGAACTACATCGAGACGGTCTGGGGCCGCGGCTACATGCTGCGGGAGCCGCAGCCCTTCAAGATGGCGAGCTAAGTCTCAGGGTCACGATCGCATCCCATCATCAGCTGCCCCGCTTTCTGTCAGCGGATTGCAGGTTCTCTGGTTTCTGGCGCCCGTGTGAAGGCAGCCCCCTCACCCCAATCTGTGGCACCATGCCATCTGTCGAAATGAGAACGTCCCAACTGAAGCCTCTTCCAAGCTTCAATCAGGGCGCATGCGATGCCGGTTGCAACACTGCACTACCATCCTACTCTGCTCCGATGAGCATCAACATTCGTCGAAACAGAAGCGCCCCGGCCGAAGGTCGAGCACCAGACCTCCCACCAGGGCGCACGCGATAGGTTCCGATATCGCCAGCGGAATATGATTGCAGGTCGTGATCAGGGAAGTGTGCCTGAGCACATGACGATGAACCAGTGGTAGCCTCTTGTCATGTCGCCATCCCGATCATTTTGAAACCGTTGGTTAACCATGAAGGCGCATGCTTTCACCTGTGAACGCAGGGCTGGGCGGGCTTCCTCTTACCTGGAGACGGTTGCTCATGGCAGAGAAACGTTTCACCGACACGATTGAGGAGAAGTTGGCATTCATCTCGCCAACGGTGAAGGCCATCGAGTTCGGAGGAGATCAGCCTTATCTTTGTGAGTTGCAGACACTCCTCAGGCAGCACCTTACAAGCGTGGTTGTTCTGTTTGAGCGAGATCCTGGCCTGGATGCCGCAACAGCCGATCTGTACGCGGCAGCGGCTGCCATTGTTCAGGACACCACACTCGCTTCTCAGCCCCTCGCTCGAAAACGCCGTCTGCTCAAGGAAGCTCAAGAGCGCTTCCAGGAGCGCATCTCCACTGCACGCCCGAACGGAAGAAGAGCCTGCGCTGCTTGGCGGCAGAACGAGCTCTTCCTTGCAGCTTGATCAAGAGCCGGGTTCCGCGCTAGCCCAATCTGTGTGCCGGAACGCACTCCCCTAACCCCCCTCAACAATAGAGTTGCTGCTTGGTTTTGCAGCTGAGAGCACAGTCACCTCGTCAGAGCTATGGCAGGGCGGCCGTATCGCAGCGTGCCCAGTCTCAGGAGAGATGCTGGACGAAGTATTTGTTCATCTCGAACATGCTCGCCTTGCTCTTGCCGCCGAAGGCATCCTGGAGCTTGTCATCCGCCAAAATCTCGCGCTTGTTCTCGGGGTTCTGGAGGCAGCGGGAAGTTGAATTGACCCTCATCGCCGGATTCTCGCGCATCTGTGTCGTGCTTCGGCGGGAAGTCTGGTGCTCAGCCTCTCGCCGGGGCGCTTCATGCTTGTGCACAGCGGTTGTTTGCACATACGGCGTTCATGGCGCATGATGGTGGCGTGGTGTTGCAACCGGCATCACAGAAAGCGCCCTGACAGTGAGCTCCGCACGGCTAACTCTGTCAGGGCGTTGTCGTTTGTGTGAGCCTCGCTCTGATTGGTAGGAACCTGTACGCGGTATAGTCTTGCCTTGGCACGGCCGGCGCATCTTCGCATCTTCACTCAGGCTTGTTGGGTCGAGCGCATCTCACACCGTGAGCGGGCATTCCTTGCGAAAATCCGGCAAGCCGTCGAAGTCTTGTGCTTAAAGTCTGCGTTCGAGCGGAAACCATGTTGAGGAGTTCAGGGTTGCCTCCCCCTTCCTCCGCCATGTACCAAAGGCAGACCTCCTCGATCCCTTACGTTCCCTGGGGTTTCATGACTGTTCGCCGCCGCTTTCTCCTCGCCCCATCCTTCGCCCGCCTGATCCAGCGCGACAGAGTTGGGCTGCGTCACGTCGAGGGCTTCTTCCCAGAGCGCCGGGATCGCTCCTCCTGGGTTCAGCTTGAGGAGAACAAAGGCCTGCTGGTCCTTAAGACGGTTGGTCCTGACAGTGAGGCCGAGGACCAGACCGACATCCCGGTGGGCCATGCTCATGCGCTGCTCGATGTCTGCGCCGGCGAGGTCGACTACACCCGGGCAACCGTGCCGATCAGCGAAGGTCAGGCCTTGGTAGACGAGATCCTCCGGCCCCGTGTCCTGCACCTCGTCACCATGGAATTCGCTCCTGATGAAGAGGCGGGGGCATTCCGTCCACCAGAGTGGTTCGGCCCGGAGGTCACGGCGGATCCTCGGTACACCAATCAGTCCATCGCTCTGAGAGGACTTGCTGAGGTGCCGGAGGTCCCGCTGTCGGATGCGGCGCTTAACAGCCTGATCGACACCCTGGAAGGCCGCTTCCCCACCCAAGCGCGGATGGCCATCAGCCGGCCGATAGCCAAGCAGGTGCCGACTACCCGGGCTAAGGCTCAGACCAGCGGTGAAACCGTCAAGGTCAACCTTGATGAGATCGAGCAGGCAATGATGCGCGAGATGGAGAATACGCTCCAGAAGGGCAAACGCGAGTAAGTGACGGGCCCACCCGATGCCGGATGCCCGTTCGCCCATACGACACCACCTGGTGCTCTATCGACGTGATCTGGAGCAGGGCAGGGCACGCTTCTTCAGCCTGATGATTGAACGCGACCTGTTCGGCACAATCCGGCTGGTGCGGAATTGGGGAGCAGTCGGCTTCAAGGGCCAGGAGAAGGTCGATATCTACCCGAATGAGGCTGCAGCTGCTCGGGCGCTTGAAGGCTGGGCTGAAACCCAGCGGAAGAAGGGCTACACGGACCTGTGAAGCCCTTCTCAATGCCGATCAGGCCGATTGAGACTCGTTGCTTGTCATAGCCTTCATCGCCTCGAAGCTCCTTGTAAGCGCCCGCCAAAGGCTGCCGATCTCCTCCGATCCAGGCGACCCGGAGCTGAACTCGCTCACACCGGCTCCATGAGCCAGGGAAAGCGACAGTTCAGCGCTATGTGTAATCTGACCCGACCATGTGGGAACGTCGAGCGCCTGCATCGCCCCTCGCGCATCCCTAACCATCAGGTCATCCGAGCCGTTCTTGACCGGTGCAGCGTTGATTACCACCGCGTAAGGCTTCTTGAGGTCACGGCACATTTGGATTGTGGCCTGAACGGCATCGACATCGAACAGACCCGGGCGCATGGGGATCACGACAAGATCCGCGTGCCAGATCGCCTCGGCCACAGGTGCTTCCGCGTTCGGCGGCGTGTCGATCAGAACCCATTCAGCCCCGGCGCGCCGCGCCTTCGCCAGAGTGGCCGCGAGATGCTTGGTGCCAACATGAAGTCCAAGATCCCGTGAGCCCCGAACCCGGTGCCACAAGGTCAGGGATCCCTGCGGATCCGCGTCAATCAGGAGTGTCGGCCGCGCATTTTCGGCCATATAGCTCCCGAGATGCGCGGCAAGGGTGCTCTTTCCGGAACCTCCCTTGCGGGACGCGAAAACCACGACATTCATGCCATTTCCCCAGTCTTGATCAGGCCATCCATCGTCGCGCGGGTATGGTTAACGGAGCCTTATCGTCGGGCAGGCAGCAAAACGCCCCCACCGAGGGGTCGTGACAGACCTCCGGCTGAGGGCGTTTGGAGCCCCAGCCAAGGAAATCGGGTAGATCCTCAGCCAGGGCTGATGCGGTTCAAGGAGGCTCAAACCACACAAGCGGACCTTGGCCGTTCAACCGTGGCAATTTTATGGGTCGCGTTCCTACGATATCCTCGTCGTAGCTTTTGATGCGCGCCGGACCGATATCATGCCAGATGGGGTTGTGCTGCCATCCTGCAGAGCGACAGCAGACTTCTTGTCAAAATCTTATCGTACAAAATGTTATATTGAATTAAGTACGATAAACTCCAGCGATATCCCCTCGGGCCTTGATCTACTCAGAGCTGTGTTGACGCCACTCTCCTCCTGCTATCGTAGAACCGGAGCAGCAACCGTCTGCTGGGAACCAAGAGCAATCATCGCCGTTAGTCAGGGTCGTTTCGGATATTTCGTTTATTTCGAATATTGCAGTTATCATGTCGCGTGCTATATCACGTTCTGAGCTGAGGGAGCCTGCTATGACGACATTGCTCGAACGACCTGTTCTGCCGAGTCCGCAGGATGCGGAACTGGCGCTTCAAGCCAGTCGCATGCTCGCAGCGTTCAGGCACGCTGACGCGAACCTCAAGGTGCAGTTCGATGATGGAAAGGTTCTGACACTGCCTCGGGCAGCAACGCACCTGTTGCATCATCTGCTCACAGAGATGGCGCAAGGGAATGCTGTCACCATCATCCCCGTTCATGCAGAGCTAACCACCCAAGAGGCCGCAGACCATCTCAATGTCTCACGACCCTATCTGGTCAAACTCCTCAACGACGGAAAAATCCCGTTTCGGATGGTGGGCACGCATCGACGGGTGAAGTTCAGCGACTTGGAAGCCTTCAGAAAGCAGGCCGAGGAGGCGCGCGGTGCAGCCATGGACGAGCTTGCAGCTCAGTCCCAGGAACTGGGGATGGGCTATTAAGACGTCCAGTTATACAGTCCTGCTCGATGCGTGTGTCCTTTACCCTGCGCCGCTGCGGGATTTCCTTATTGAGCTTGCGGCCGCGCGTCTATTTCGCGCCAAATGGACATTGCGGATCCATGATGAGTGGATCCGCAATGTCCTCAAGCAACGGCCGGACCTGACCCGCTCACAGCTGGAGCGGACCCGAGACCTCATGAACCAGGCCGTGCTTGATTGCCTTGTTGAGGATTACGAAGAACTCATTGAGGGCTTTCAGCTCCCAGATCCCGGTGACCGACATGTGCTGGCGGCAGCCATCGCCTCAGCGTCCGATGTCATCGTCACCTTCAACCTGAAGGACTTTCCGGTTGGGACTCTTCACCGGTACAACATCGAGCTGCAGCACCCTGATGACTTCCTGCATTATCAGTTCGGGTTGAACCACGCTGGCGTTGTGATTGCAGCGAAGAACTGCCGTGCCCGTCTGAGAAATCCTCCAAAGACTGCAGCGGACTACCTCGCTATTCTTGAGGCACAAGGCTTACCAAAGACTGTTGCAGAACTCAGCGAGTATGCGGACGTCATCTGATCCAGATACGCGGGCTGCACCTCCTAACTGACGGTCCAGCAAAGATTTTCATCACCTATTCGCTCTGCAACCATCAGAACCTTCCTCGTTTGAGACCTCAATGCGAACGGGTCGCTAGCGGCGAGGTTTCTCAGGAAGCGCAGCAAGGTTCGCTGGGTGCATCAGTGAGATCGCATATCTTCCAGGATGGCATTTGCGACAGGTTCTATGAATTCGTCTCGCCGGCTTCGCCATCCCTACAATGTTCGGCAATGGCAAAGATGTAGTCTACGTCGTGGTATCGAAATCAGTTCACGCGCAGCTCCGTTAGGAAGCTTGGTCGCAGCACCTTGGAAATCCGCAGTGGAGGCGCTAAATGCCTCCCAATTCTCTGTCATGATTTTCTTGAAGGCTGCCGGGAGTCGTTAACCTTCGCGCCTTCAGAAACTTTCGAACATCATTATAGGACCAGCAAGATGCCGGGCATCGCACGTCAGTTCGAGCCGCAGATCACCCGTACCGGAGGGGCCCCCTCCAAGTACCGTTTCACCACCCGATGCTCCGGGTGTCCCAAGACAGACAGCTACGAGGCCAGCAAGCCTGCCAGTGATGAGCTCGTCAAAGGCTACTTCAAGGACCGCGGTTGGCTTCTCGGACGCGATCGGGCTTATGATCTGTGTCCAGCTTGCCTGGCCAAGCCCCGCGAGGCTCAGCAGCCTCGCGCGTACAACGAGGCTAGACACCAAAGGTCGCCAGAGGCTGCCAGCCCTTCAAGTCGTCTAGCAGCCCCGGCGGACAAACGCTCTCAGGATACGGCTGACATCCTGGCGCGCCACCTGGGCAAGCCAGAGGCGCTCGCTGCTGAGGTCTTCCGCCCCAAGCCAGTGCAGTCCCCCCGCCCCTCAGCTCCGGAGGCGCCCCCGCAGGCCGGATCAGCCCCTGCCCTGGCACCTGAGGTCGAGCAAGCGGTGACCGCGATGGCTGCGGATCTGAAGAGCCTCCGGTCCACGATGGAGCTCATGGCCGAGCAGGTGAGCAAGCTGGTGGCACTTGGAGGTCAGCAGATCGAGGCGATCGCGCGACTGACCCCTCTCATGATCCAATCGGCTGAAGGAATTTCCGGCAGCGTCAGAGAGGTTGTGACCGTCGTTCAAACACTCTCCCGACTGGCGGCCATGCCGCCCGCCCAAGAACCCGTTTCAGCCGGTGAGGTTCACAACGAGCACCAGCAGGACGTCAGCTCGGAACCGGAACCTGTTCAGGCACCGGAAGCACCGGCGAAGCGGACCCGGCGCTTAGGAAAGACCGAACGTCGGGCGCAAAAAGCTGTCCCTGCTCAGGTCGTGGTGAAGTCCATTCCCGACGCCAAGCGGCCTGACCGCTTCTACACCACCATCCGGCTGCCCCGGGAGCTGTGGGACAGAGCAGGCTTTGGCCCTGAGGATCGGATCCAACTCGACTGGAAGAAGAAAGCCGTGTCCATCACCCATGCCGTCGATGGCGGCGTGAAACCTAAATCCATCGGCGATGCTGCTGTGGTTCTTCAGTCGTGGCGCTTGGGCGACCTCAACTTCGATTCGGTGAAGGTTGCGTCTGGACACGGCATCCTGCGCTTGACGTCGCCGTAATAGACCTGCTCACGCCGGTAGCAGTATTCAGGTAACTGATCGGATAAAAGCCAAGGTTGGCAGCGGCCAATCAGCTCGGCTCCCGGTCCCTATTCCAAGATTATGCAGAAGAGCTGGAGAATTCAGAACATTGAGGCGTCTCGCCATATAGGCGAAGGGCGCGCCGAGTTCCCGAAGGAAGGCGACCTTGTTGCCCTCGACAAGGCCGCCCTAACCTCACTCGTCGAGCACTTCCCCATCCGCAAACCTGAGATTTTACAGCCAGAGCGGACCGGGTCCCATGATCGTTCGCGCACAACGACAGAAAGTCTGCAGGGATCGGGCTGGCATAGGGTCTGGCTCAGTTTGCCGGTCCAGCATCGCTGCGGTTTTTCCTTCAACTGGGGAGCAGATAGCACCTGCTTTCGCCTTCCCGCCTGGAGCCGCTTCGACAGAGACTGCGTGTGCAGCCCGTGCTCAGTTAAGCGAATTTTTTACCAAGAGAAAGCGTTTCTGTTGCGCTCCCTTCGGATCGCTTGCAGGATGATGTTCCTCATCGGGTGATCCGATGGGCGACCGCCGGGGGGTGCTACCAACACGCCCCCGGGGTCTGACCACAACCGAACTTGCTAAGGAGTTCTGCCATGGCTGATGACCCCTCTACCCTGATCCGGCTCACGCCGGAAGTCCCCTTGAACGATGTCATGGCCCGGGCGCATGCCGCCCCGGCAGCCCTGCGCGCCTGATCGCCCGCACCTCACAGACATCCTTCACCACAACGATCTCCCCGCATAGGGCCTGACCTGAGCATCCGTGCATGCACCCGCATGCGGCTCGCAGTCTGCCCCTGATCCAGCATGTCAGCCCGAGCGGCGCATGCGTGGGCGAGCTCGTCTCTACAGGAGACTTTCCATGAGCCAGATCAACACCGTTGTCCTACCCCTCGTCCACATCGAGCGCCCCGACCCGGAGCTCTCCGTGCGCATCGTCTCGTGCCCCGTCAGCCCGGTCGAGGTCATCGCCTGCGACTGGGCTGAGCTCGGCGCGCTGCGCGACCTCAAGCTGCTCGATGCGGCGTGCAACTACCTCCTCTTCGGCGCGGATGCCAATGAGCGCCTGCTTGCCCGGGTTGGCGAGGCCACAAAGCCGTGGCCCAGGATCGGCGACCACCGCTACGATCCCACACTGACCTGGGCGGAACAGCTCTACGTCGTGCACAACACGACCCGGCACTGGGACAAGGCGGACGTCGTCGCCTTCCAGGAGGTGCTCAGCGACGAGGTCGAGCGGGTCGAGCGAGCCAACCTGCACGCCGGGGTCGGGCCGCTGCGGCTGCCTACGTCATCGGCCCGCCGCGCAATCACCCAGCTCCTGCTAGGGCACACACGCCAACTGCTGGCGGATGCCGGCTGCCCGGTGCTGACGCCACGCCGCCGCTCGCTCCAGTGCACGCTCGCCACTTCAACCGAGCTGATGCTGGCCCACTAATCCGCCCCGCCTGTCCTGCCCACACCTGTGGCGCACCGGCCTCGTCCTGAGGCCGGCTGCCCCGGGCTGCCCGGAGCATATCCATGTCCAAAGACAGCATCACGAGACGCCGCACAGCATCCATCTATCGAGGCATGCAGTCCCGCATCGCTGCCCTGAAGGCCCGGCCTTCATCCGATGACGTCAGCCTGGACGAGCTCCAGGCTACTCAAGAGGTGCCCCCCTTCCCTTACCCGCGGCTCGTCGAGCTAGCCCTCGACCCGACTCTGCGGCCTTATGAGGCCCGCCGGGCTGTGGCAAGCGAGATCGCCCGCGGCGTGCCGGCCTTGGCACCAGCGGCCGAGGACTGGGCGCGCGGCCAGGAGGACGGCGAGACGCTTGCGCAGCTGCTTGACGAGCGATCAATCGACAGGAATGCGCCGGGCCTTGCCCGCCTGGCGGAGGACGTCAGCTACCTGACGCTTGCAACATCCACTGATCGTACCCCCTATGCTGGCACGATCGTCGGAAAGCTCGCCCGCCTCGTGGATGCACTCGACGGGGATGCCGTCACGCCGGAGTTGTTTCAGCGCGCCCGTCTCCTCGTGCTGTGCTGGCGCGCCTGGCTTGGGGGCGAGGGACAGACCTCGAGTTTCTTTCCGGCCCATCAGATCGTCCATGATCTCCTCGTCCGTTTCGACACGAGGGTGCACGCCGACGATACCGAGGTTCATGGAACACAAGAGGCAGACTTGAGCGTCGGCTCGCCGGAGGCTGCAGGAGAGACGCCTCTTGAGCACGCCGGTCCTGGACTGGTGGGCCTACCTCGCCTGCCTCTCGCAACCAGTCGCGAGGCGAGGAATGCGCTTGTTCCTTTTGAGGCCATCTCCGGAAAATCGCTCGCGCTGGTGCCCACGCCCGATCTCGCTGCCGTACGGCAGCGTCTCATGCCGAGGTTTCCGCACCTCGCCGGTGTAATCGACCAGCTTCTAACCAATATCGTACCGGGAGACACGCTACGATTCCAATCTCCGGTGCTTCTCCTGGGCGCTCCTGGAGTTGCCAAAAGCACTCTAGCGATGGCGCTCTGCCGGGAGCTCAGACTGCCGCACCGGGTCATCGATGGTGCATCAACCTTCGATGGCATGCTGCTTGGAACATCACGAAAGTGGTCGGCGGCTTCTCCGGGATGTCATTGGGACTTAATCCTTGAGCATCGGGTTGCCAACCCGGCACTCATCATCGACGAGGTTGAGAAGGTCGGTGGAAGCAAGCGGAACGGAGATGTGAAGGGGGCACTCCTGGCGCTTCTGGAGCCGCAACGCGCCGCGAGCTTCCTTGATCCTTACTTGGAGGCACCCATCGACTTGTCCGCCTTGAATGTGATCCTTACCGCGAATGATCTTTCACCCTTGAGCCGACCTCTGCTTGACCGCCTCACCATCATCCGGATTCCTCCTCCAGGGCCCGACCATCTCGATGCATTGGCATCATCCCTCGTGCGGGATCTATACCACGCTAGCGGCTTGGACGAGCGGTGGAGCGTGCCGCTGACAGGAACGGAGATAGACCTGTTGCGGGCTCACTGGACGGGCGGTTCTATCCGCGTTCTGCGCCGTCTCGTTCAGATCATCCTCGATGAACGGGATGCGAGTGCCCTTAGACATTGAGGCATCATTGCTCCGGGTCTCCATGGAAATAATCCAATACTGTGGGCTGCAGTTGCAACGAGCCCACAGTATAAGACATGCACTCATGTGTGAGGAACGCATCATCCTCTCTAGTCTTAAGCTAAATGGCATTAAGCAAACAAAGTCAGCAAGAGCTCAACCTATCTCGCTGGGTACAATCCATTGAAGAAACTGGCAGACTGAATCCTTTTGACGTCTGATCGTTATCCGCCTGCTATGCGGGGAAACCCTCTGGCGACCTGGATCATACTAGCCTGCTCCGCCAGGCTCATGCGTGAGTCTGGCCTATCGGCAGGGCGGAAGGTGCGGGATTGCGAGGGCAGGCTGATCTTTTCTTAGACTACGACGCACCGCCGGGTCCTATCGAGACCAGCCCCGCCAATGAGATTGTTATCAATGCGAGGCAACCCAGCGAGTCACTCAAAGCTCCCGACCATCAGACCGCCGCCCAGATGCTGGAGGCCACCGGCAACTATCGTGTCCTCCGCCGCTTGCAGCCCTGTCCGATCGTGGTTTCCGGTGGGCCTCGTCAGGGCGAGAAGATCGCCATCATCATCGACACCGGAACCACGGGCCTGGATCATACGCGGGACGAGGTGATCGAACTCGGCATGGGGGCCTTTGTGTATGATGAAGAAGGCCGGATCGGTAACCTGATCGGCAAGTTCAACAGTTTGCGCGAGCCGAGCGTGCCCATCAGCCTGGAGATCACCCGCCTGACCGGGATCACGCCCGAGATGGTTGCGGGCCAAGTGCTTGATCTTGCGGCGGTCGAGCGATTTATAGAAGCGGCAGATCTCATCATCGCGCACAATGCCCGCTTCGATCGCCCCTTCTGTGAGCGCCTGTCGAAGGGCTTCCAGGTCAAGGCCTGGGCCTGCTCCCATTCCGAGCTCGCCTGGAGCGGGTTCGGCTTTGAAGGATCGAAGCTCGGGTACCTCCTGACCCAGTCGGCTGGTTCCACCAGGGCCACCGGGCCGTCGAGGACTGCCGCGCCTTGCTCGAGGTGCTGGCCTCTCTCCTCCCCTCCGGGGCCGGGTCCCCTTCGGGCATCTGCTGACCTCGGCGCGAAAGGCGCTCGTGCGCATCTGGGCCGAGGGCAGTCCATTCGACATGAAGGATATGCTGAAGGCACGCGGATACCGCTGGAACGACAGCGCAGATGGCCGACCGAAGGCTTGGTGGGTGGAGGTCGACGAGGAGACCTTTGAGGCCGAACTCTCATTTCTCCGGCGTGAGGTATCCCCGAAGACACCAAGAATGATCATCGGTCAGCAGAAACTCAGGCCGGAGGTCGGCTGGTCATCAAGATCCTCCACCTCATCATTTGGGACTGCGACGGCTTGCTCGAGGCCGTCCGGATCAGTCGCCCAGAAGGCATCTCGCCCCAAAGCAAGGCGGGCATCATGCACCCACGCCAACTCGGCCTCAGCCCACTCGATCTCCCTCCGCCTTTCCTGCCGATTCTTGGCAGCCGCCCGCTCATATTCAGCCTCCTGCTCCCTGACCCGCTTCAAGAGCTCGCGGGCGCGGTCCTGGGACACCTCCTGCTCTTGCAAGGCCCGACCCCACTCCTGCTCGATCAGGTGCAGCCGGCCGGCATGTCGCCGGCGTGCGCCGGTCAGCCAAGACATCACGCTGGTGGGGGCATTCTCGCGCAGCCGCTCGATCTTCGTCTCGGCCTGTTTGACGGTCGCAGCCGCCTGCTTCTGGACCTCGGCAGCCGCCTGGAACTCCGCCCTCGCCCTGAACAGCACGGCGGGAGCAGGCAGCGGCTCCCTGGCCTTACGAAGAGCGCACTGGGCGGCCTCGGCCCGTTCAGCCAATCGGGCCTCGATCCGAACGACAGGATCTTCGACCTCGCGTCGAATCTGACGCGCTAGGGCGAGCACGTCCCAGGCAAACGGATGAGCATTGGCTGTTGCTACTGCGGCAACGGCCTGCGCGCTCCGACGTGCCGTTCGATCGATTCCAGCATCCGGTCGATGCTGTCGATCGCAGCCTGCTGGTGCCTCAACATCAGCAGCACCTCCTTGATGGCTTCCAGGACCGGATTTTCCTCGCCTTTCAGCTCGAGGAGATCGCGGATGATGTTCACGGTCGCGTCGGTCGCCGCAAGCTCGTGCCTGGCAGTCCTCACCTCCTGGCCGACCTTGTTGGTTTGCCGCAAGACCGCCATCGCGTCTGGTAATTCCGGCACTGCTGTCTTCGGGGGATTGCTCATGCGTGATCTCCTGTTGCGCCGGGATATTGAGCGCGGGATGAGAAGGTTGAATCGCCTTGGGCTCGACAGTCTCTGAAGCCGCTTCCTTCAAGACTTGTTTGACACTCGCCAGGTCAGGCAGAGAGAACTCGCCGAGCGCCTGTGCGACCTTCTTCGCCGCTATGGCCGGGCCTTCCCCGGCCTTCGACGCCTTGCGAAGCAGGGGCTTGAGTGGATGCGCAACGCCATCCCGGTCCACGACCAAGGCCTCAGTGTCGCCCATGGCAACCGTCAGGCCGTGACGGCTCAACGATGCAACGAGCCCGCCCGTAGCGCGGCCATTCCAGCCGGCGAGTGCCCCCGCATACAGCGCCGGGAAATCCGTGCCATGCGTCTCGTGAATTCCACGCTCCTGCGGCCCCATTACAGCAACGCGCCGCTGACGCTCCGCCTCTGGCTTGATCCAGTCGGCCACATCGCCCCGCCCCTCGCTCCGCAGAGCCGCTTCGACGGCACGGGCATGCGCCAGCGGCGGCACCGGCAGCCCCAATCGATGCGCGACGATCGCATTCACCTTCTGCCGCCGCAGGTAGTCATGACGAAGATCGACCACGCTGCCGTCATCCCGAACCAAGCGATACACAGCATGGCCGTGGAGCCGCTTGTCCTTCACATGAAACGCACCGGCGCGAGGAGCCTCGGTCAGCCCGAACTCTTTCTCGAACTCGTCCATCCAGGCCTCCACCGCCAACAGCGACGACAGCTCCCGCGGAGGATCAATATGCACGTGATAAAGCGGCCGCCTCGTGCGGCCGTGCGCAGCGCCTTCGACCATCTCCTGAATCTGATCGACTAGGCTCTCCGACATCAGGCCCCGCGGCTGCATGACGATGACAGCCTCGTTCGTCGTCTTGAGGAGATGCCGGGCGAGCCCCGGCCCGCCCTTACCCCTGGTGGCGCCGGATAGCATCCTGCACCTCAGCCATAAGACGGGACAACACAGCCCGCTCTCGCCGCAAATCGCCAAGCGCCGCACCGATTTCTGCCTTGCTCGGGGCGCGACCCGCGTCCGCCTCCCGGAACAACTGAGCGAGCAGACCACCGACCTTCGACACTTGTCCGGCGAGCTGCCCCAGCGCCGCAAGGGTCGGATCGGGAACGGTCGACCGGGGCGACAATCGCCGGTCGGGCGCATCTGTAGGCAGCTGCAAGCATTCAGCGATGAGATCCCGGACGAAGCCGGACGTAGTAATATCGGCCGCAGTCGCTCGGGCTTCGAGCGCCGCAACGGTCTCTGGCGTCAGGCGCACGAGCACTTGGCCCGACAAGCTCCGTTTCTCACTTCCTCGACCCGGCATGAACACGCTCCGATTGGGAGGTCCACAGAGGGCGGATCCCTCCTTCCAGAGCCTGGCTGAGATCCAAGCCACCGAAGGTGGCGCGGATATCAGCCATGCCTTGATACAACCTCATGACCAACCAGGAGCATGGTCTCCGATTATGCATACCACCAGCGGTGCTCGCGCCTTAGTGTCGGACAACCCCCCGAAACGGATACCTGTCCCGGCCGGCTTCGAGGAACGCCGGGCCACCTTCTCCATTTTCGGGTTGAACGAAGTAACGGGAACTCGTTCAGTATCCGATGGGTCACCTCGTCCAGTCCAAAGCCGATCCGTTGGCGTCCAATTTTCGGCACAACCTCATACAGGCGCTCCTCGCCGGGTCCCGGCGGCAACGGGATCTTGCTCGATATCGGGAGCAGATAGGGTCAATCGCCGACCTAAATCATGAAGCGGACCCGCCGGATCTTGCGGCCGCTCTCCTATCGGCAGCCAGCCTCGTGCCCCCACAGGTAGCTGACGCGATAGATCTCTCCTCGCGTCATTCTGCCGAGCGCTCCGGTGGCGCCTTATCATGACCAGGACCTCTTGCGGGGTCGGGCCGCATCGGAGGCAGCGGCATCATCGCATCTACTCAGGCCCGGATCTCCGTCCACGGCAAATCCGCCTAAACTCTCTCGATGAGATTCGACGCCAGTCTCCACCACATCAAAGTGTAGAAATCTAGAGCGGTCATGCGTTGCAAGAAGGCTGAGTGACGGTTCGCACAAATCTATCCGACCATTTTGGCGGGCCTGAATTTCGGGTCATGATGGGAATTCGCTTGCATCGGGCAATCCGAGCCAGTTTCTGGAACTCCTCCCCGATATCCACAGGGCCGCCGGAGCAACCCTCGTTGACCGTGCCGCGTTGCTCATGTTCTTGTTTCGTTCACTTTGTCGCACCGGGACCTGATGTCGCCACCGCCTCGCCCATCCCCCTCCGTCGTTCCGTCCGTCACCTCTGCAACGGTCACTGCGTTGCGTCGGCAGATCGAGCGCCTGGAGGGCAGTGCGCAGGCACGTGCTGCGATGCCCTTCGGCATCGCCGCCCTCGACGATCACCTGCCGGGTGGCGGCCTCGCGCGGGGAGCGCTGCACGAGGTCGTCGAGGCAGGGCCCGTCGCCGAGTTTGCCGGCTCGGCAACCCTCTTCACCGCCGGGATCGCCGCGCGCCTCAAGGGGCCCGTCCTGTGGTGCCTGACCCGGCGCGATCTCTTCGCCCCAGGCCTTGCCCCGGGTCGCGTCATCTATGCCGAGGCCGGCCGCGACCGCGACGTGCTGCCTCTCGTTGAAGAAGGTCTGCGCGAGCGCGGTCTGGTGGCCGTCGTGGGCGAGGTCACGCGCCTCAACCTCATCGCGTCGCGACGCCTGCAGCTCGCCGCAGAAGCGTCGGGCGTCACCGCGCTTCTGCTCCGGCGCTGGTGGACCGTCGCCGAGAAGGATCTGGCTGCCCTGCCCTCGGCCGCCGTCACACGATGGCGCATTGCGCCCGCCCCGTCCGAGCCCGTCCCTGCCCCGGGCCTCGGCCGCGCGAAGTGGCAGGTCGACCTCGTGCGCTGCAGCGGCGGCGAACCCCGTTCCTGGATCCTGGAGGCCTGCGATGCGAAGGGTCGTCTCGCTCTGGCTACCGCACTGGCCAGTCGACCGGATCCGGCGGCGGCACGGCGAGCCACCGCGTGATGAACCGCTCGTGACCGTGCAGACAGCGGGATCGCGCCGGACGATTGCTGCCGCCTGCCCCGCCGCGCAGCGGGTCGGGCTTTACGCCGGCATGGCCGTTGCCCAAGCCCAGGCGATGGTCCCGGGGCTGCACGTCTGGGACGCCACGCCCGAAGAGGACGATGGAGCGCTGCGCAGGCTGGCGCGCTGGGCGATCGGCTACTCGCCCGTGGTCGCGCCCGATCCGCCCGACGGCGTCTGGATCGACATCGCCGGTTGCGCGCGCCTCTTCGGTAGTGAGGAGGCACTCCTCGAGCACCTGCTTGGCCGACTGAACAACCAGGGCGTGACCGCCCGAGCCGCGGTCGCCGACGCGCCCGGCGCGGCATGGGCCGTCGCCCGCTTCCGCAGCGGCGGGGTCATCCCGGTCGGGCGATCCGTCGAGGCCGTGGCCACGCTCCCCGTGGCCGCGCTGCGGATCCCGCCCCAGTCGATCAGCGTCATGCAGCGTCTTGGAGTAGATCGGGTCGGACAACTCGCTGCCATGCCGCGCGCACCCATGGTGCGCCGCTTCGGCAAGGATGTGGCGTTGCGGTTGGACCAGGCGATGGGCCATGCCTTCGAGCCAATCAACCCTCTGATTCCAGAGGAGACGCCCCTCTCGACGGCCGCCTTCGCCGAACCAATCGGCAAGCTCGAGACGCTGAAGGACGCGGTGCGCCACTTTGCCGAGGACCTCTGTGCAAAACTCCTCAGGAAAGGCCACGGGGTGCGCCGGCTCGACCTGATCCTGCGCCGTGTTGACCAGAAGGGCGCCAACCTTCGCGTCGGTACCGCGAAGGCCACGCGGGATGCCCAGCACCTGGCAAAGCTCTTCGACGAGCGATTAGAAACCGTCGATCCAGGGTTTGGCATCGAGGAGATGGTCCTCATCGCCAGCAAGACCGAGCCGCTGTCCGAGACGCAAGTTGAGGCGCGCGGCATCGCCCGCGTGTCCGCGCCGGATGTGGACATGAGCCGCCTCGTCGACCGACTCGGCGCGAAGGTCGGTGCGCATCGCGTGTACCGGCTTGAACCGGTGCAGACGCTCGTGCCGGAGAGGATGGTACGGAAGGTGCCCGCGCTCGCACCGGTGACGGACGCCACCTGGCCGGAGAACCTGCCCCGGCCGACGCGGCTCCTCGACCCGCCTGAGCCCGTCGTGGCGACGGCGCTGCTGCCAGACCACCCGCCGGCGCTGATCGTCTGGCGCAAGGTCCGGCACAAGGTAACGCACGCAGATGGGCCGGAGCGCATCGCGCCCGAGTGGTGGGCCGGCGATCCTGACGGGCCGTCGCGGGACTACTACCGTCTCGAGACCGACCGCGGCGGCCGCTTCTGGGTTTTCCGTGACGCGCCGGCGGCCGAGGGCGGCCGCTGGTGGCTGCACGGCTTCTTCGCATGACCGAAAGCCTTTTCGCATGATGTACGCCGAGCTCCAGGTCACGACGCACTTCTCCTTCCTGCGCGGCGCGTCGAGCCCCGCCGAGCTGTTCGAGCAGGCGAAGCTCCTCGGCATCGCGGCACTCGGTATTGTCGACCGCAACTCGCTTGCCGGCATCGTGCGCGCCTACGAGGCGTCGAAGGAGACCGGCGTGCGCCTCGTCATCGGCTGCCGCCTCGATCTCACCGACGGCACATCCCTGCTCGTCTATCCGACCGACCGCCCCGCCTACTCGCGCCTGTGCCGGCTGCTCAGCATCGGCAAGAGCCGCGGCGGCAAGGGCAAGTGCCTGTTGCAGTGGGAGGACGTCGTCGCGTGGAACGGGGGACTGCTCGCAATCATGCTCGGCGACGAAGCTAACGATGAGCTAAAGCGCAACTTGGCGCGCCTCAAGGTGACTTTCGGCGATCGCGCCTACATGGCCCTGATCCGACGCTTCGCGCCCAACGAGCATTTGCGCCTCTACTTCGTCGAGCAGGCTGCCCAGGCCGCAAAGGTGCCGACAGTGGCTATGGGCGACGTGCTCTATCATCACCCCTCGCGCCGCCGCCTGCAGGACGTGGTCTCGTGCATCCGCCAGCGCTGCACCATCGATGAGGCCGGATTCCGGCTCGACCGTCACGCGGACAGGTATCTGAAAGATCCGGTCGAGATGGCCCGTCTGTTTGAGCGCCACCCCGAGGCCTTCCGCCGGATCGGCGAGATTCTTGAGCGCTGCACATTCAGCCTCGATGAGCTGCGTTACCAGTATCCGTCCGAGACGGAGCCGGGCGAGACCGCGCAGGGAAAGCTGGAGCGGCTGACCTGGGAGGGCGCGGCGAAGCGCTACCCGGACGGCGTGCCAGATGTCGTCGCAACGACCTGCCGGCACGAGCTGCACCTGATCGAGGAGCTGGGCTACGCGCCGTATTTCCTGACAGTCCATGCGATTGTCAGCTTCGCGAAATCGCGCGGCATCCTGTGCCAAGGGCGCGGCTCGGCGGCGAACTCCGCCGTCTGCTTCGTGCTCGGCATCACCTCGATCAATCCGACCGAACATGATCTGCTGTTCGAGCGCTTTGTAAGCCAGGAGCGGCGCGAGCCGCCCGACATCGATGTCGACTTCGAGCACGAGCGTCGCGAGGAGGTGATCCAATGGATCTACGACACCTATGGCCGGCATCGCGCCGCCCTCACCGCCGTTGTCTCCTGCTACCGCGCCCGGGGCGCCGTGCGCGAGGTCGGCAAGGTCCTCGGCGTCCCGGAGGACGTGACGGCTGGCTTGTCCGGTCTCGTCTGGGGCTGGGGCAACGGCGGCGTGACCGAGGCCGAGGCCAGGGAACTCAACCTCAACCTTGATGATCCGCGCCTGCGCATGACGCTGGAGCTCGCCTCCGAGCTCATCGGGGCGCCGCGCCACCTCTCCCAGCACCCGGGCGGATTCGTGCTGACCCAGGATCGTCTCGATGACTTGGTGCCGATCGAACCGGCAGCGATGGAGAACCGCCAAGTCATCGAGTGGGACAAGAACGATATCGACACCCTGAAGTTCATGAAGGTCGACGTGCTGGGGCTTGGCATGCTCGGCTGCATGCGCCGCGCCTTCGACCTGCTGCGCGAACACAAGGGTGTCGAGCACGATCTCGCGACGATTCCGCTCGACGACGAGAAGACCTACACGATGATCCAGAAGGCCGACACGGTCGGGGTGTTCCAGATCGAAAGCCGGGCCCAGATGGCCATGCTGCCGCGGATCAAGCCGAAGAACTTTTACGACATCGTGATCCAGGTCGCGATCGTCCGGCCCGGCCCAATTCAAGGCGACATGGTGCATCCGTATCTTCGTCGACGGGAAGGATATGAGACGCCGGAATACCCCCGTCCGGAGCTACAACGAGTTCTCGAAAAGACGCTCGGCGTGCCGCTGTTCCAGGAGCAGGCGATGCGGGTGGCCATCGAGTGCGCCGGCTTCACCCCGTCCGAGGCCGACCAGCTCAGGCGCGCGATGGCGACGTTCAAGCTGACGGCTGGCGTCACCAAGTTTCGCGACAAGCTCGTGCAGGGGATGACCGCACGAGGCTACGACCAGGCGTTCGCCGAGCGCACGTTCAAGCAGCTCGAGGGCTTCGGCTCCTACGGATTCCCGGAGAGCCACGCGGCGTCGTTCGCCAAGATCGCCTACGCCTCGTCCTGGATGAAGAGACACCATCCCGATGTGTTCTGCTGCGCCATCCTGAACGCGCAGCCGATGGGCTTCTACGCCCCGGCGCAGCTTGTGCGGGACGCCAGGGCGCATGGGGTCGACATCCGTCCCATCGACGTGAACCACTCCCGCTGGGACTGCACCCTGGAGCCGACGCGCAATCGGCACCGGTTTGCCGTGCGTCTCGGCCTGCGCCTGGTGCGCGGCCTCGCCAACGCCGACGGCGGTATGGTCCCGATCGCGCGGGGCGACACGCCCTACACCTCAATTGAGGACCTCTGGCGGCGGGCAGGCATCCCCGTGTCGGCCCTCGATCGCCTGGCCGACGGCGATGCCTTCGGCTCTCTGGGCGTCAACCGGCGCGACGCGCTCTGGACGATCAAAGGCCTGTCGGACGAGGTGATGCCGTTGTTCGCGGCGGCCGACGAGCGCGACCGCGTGATCCGCTCCGAGGCCCAGGAGCCTGCCGTCGCGCTCACGCCGATGACGGAGGGGCGGGAGGTCGTCGAAGACTACCGCTCGAAGGGGCTGACGCTGCGCCATCACCCCCTCGCCTTTCTGCGCGTGGAACTGCGCGAGCGCCGGATTCGGAGCTGCGCCGACCTCCATCGCGTCCGCGATGGCCAGCACGTCACGGTTGCTGGCCTTGTACTCGTGCGCCAGAAGCCTGGCTCGGCCAAGGGCGTGATGTTCATGACGATCGAGGACGAGACCGATGTGGCCAACATCATCGTGTGGCCGTCTCTTTACGAGAAGCAGCGCCACCTAATCCTCTCGTCGGGCATGATGGCGATCCGCGGGCGCTATCAGAGCGAGGGCGGCGTGACCCATCTCATTGCCGAGCACCTCATTGACCTGTCTGACCTTCTGCGGAGTGTGGGTGACAGGGACGATCCTCTCAGCATGCGCTCCGGGCGCGGTGATGAGGCCAAGATCGGCACGCGCGACCGCCTGCGTGAGGGGCCAAAGGAGATCGTTGACGCGCCACCTATTGGGATCCCCGAGCAGCGGGCCGAGGTGCCGGCTATCCGGGTCGCGACACGCGACTTCCGCTGATCCAACCAAACGTGCAAAGGTGTCCATCATGCAAGAGCCAGACCCGAGACAACGGACGAACCTGCTCAAGATCGGAATGCGGCAGTGCCGCTACATCGTCTCCGACGATCCCCGTCGTGCCGTCTGCTGCGGAGCTCCGACCCGGGAGGGGTCGAGCTGGTGCGACTGGCACCGGAGGCTCGTCTACGTCCCAGCGCAACCCGTCAAGATCCGGCGCGAGGCACTGGCGTCGTAGGCTTGCAGTTCACAAAGAGGCTCCCGAAACCTAGCCCAAGCACGCAAGACCCCATTGAGCACACACCCAGGAACGGCTTTCCATTCCGCAACTCCCAAGGGTGGTGGAGAGCCCTTTCTATCGTGCACCACCGAATCTTATGCCCGTTACAGGTCGAGCCCCGAGACCGCACCGTCACGGGCCACGAGGGCGATCCGGATGCCGGCCCGTCTGACAAGTGGACGGCTCTGCCAGCTTTCCGCGAGCTTGCGGAAGACAGGCGTGTCCGGCACGGCCGCGACCACGATGTCGTCGGCGGCGACATGGAACAGAAGCGCTTGGCCGAGCGCTGTCGTGAGCAGCGGGTATTCCGGGCTGCCGGGCTTTCGGACCAGCGGGCCCTTCTTGCATTCGGCAACGATGCGGCGGCCGTCGACCGTGGCGACCACGTCGCCTTCACCGGGCCGCGAGTGTACGCGGATGGTCTTGTCGCCGCGCCGGTAAGTGCCGGTCCAGGCGTTCCGACCGACCTGCGGCTCCTTGGTCTGCTCCCATCCAGTGCCAGTCATGAAGCGCCTAATGTCGAAGATAACGGCATCGCCGACCTTGATGCTGGCCCCGTCGATCGCGACGCTGGCCATCGCGCCCGAGTTAGGAAGCGACAGGATGAACTCAGCCAGCCGCAGGGCCACCTCGGCCTCCGGCATGCGGTCGTCAGGTAATCCGAGCTCCGGCAGCACTTGGTTGTTCATGAACTCGGAAATCGCGGGGGGCGGCTTGTCCATCATCCCTCGGCTATGCCAGCCTCTGCACGATTTGAAAACTACCGCGACTGTACGAGAGGCCATGCCCCGCCGGAGGATCCCGCCCGTGTGCAATCTCTACTCCGTCTACACCACCCAGGAGGCCATGCGCCGGGCCTTCGAGGTCGGCCGCGACAGCGCTGGCAACGTCCCTCCCCTGCCGGCGATCTTCCCCGACCAGATGGCGCCGGTGGTGCGGACGGTCGATGGCGGGCGCGAACTGATCCAGATGCGCTGGGGCTTCCCGCCACCGCCGAAGGTCGGCACCCAGCCGGTCACCAATGTGCGCAACGTGGGTTCGCCCTTCTGGCGTGCCTGGCTCAAGCCGCAGTACCGCTGCCTCGTCCCTTTGACGAGCTTCAGCGAGTACAAAGACACCAAGCCGCGCAAGACGCCGGTCTGGTTCGCGCTCAATCAGGAACGACCCCTGGCAGCCTTCGCCGGCATCTGGCGGCCGTGGACAGGAGTGCGCGGCACGAAGGCCGAGCCGGTCGAGGGCGAGCACCTGCTCTATTCGTTCCTGACCTCGGAGCCGAACGCCGTCGTCGGGCCAATCCACCCGAAGGCGATGCCGGTGATCCTCACTACCCCTGAGGAGTACGACACCTGGTTCACCGCGCCGGCCGAGGAGGCGCTCAAGCTGCAGCGGCCGCTGCCCGACGAGATGCTCGAGATCGTAGCCGAAGGTGCAAAGTCCGATCAGCCGGAGGTAGCTTAAGCCGCCAGCAAATTCCAAAGCTAGTTTTCAGGAGCTGGATGGGACCTCGGTTGGGTTGCTGAACCCTGTTCTGAAGCTGGTACTGTGGCGTGTGGCTCCGCCTGAGCCCCCTCAGCATCTTTCAAGGGATCGTCCTCCGTCTGCTCACTTCGAGGATGCCGGACTGAGCTCGCTGCAGCCTGTTTCCGGAGCCTGCGGTCCTTCCAGGCCTGTAGCATCTCTTGCCTCAGCCCTAGTCTGGGCTTCGGAAGGGTTCGCCAGATCGTCAGTGTAAACGCCTTTCCTACGGCGAGCACGAGGGCCATGCCATAGAGAAAGATGGTCGGCGAGAAACTCTCGTCCATACGGTGTCATCCTCTCAGCACCCTTTCAACCCTATCAGCCTTGTGCACTGTTGAAGCTTTGCTCACACCTAGCCGGTGATCAAAGCGCGGAATTCTTCCTCCGAAGCTTTCGACCAAAGTCTGTCTTTGCAGATCCGACCTGCTGCTAAGGATAGGAGGCGACGAACCGGCCTCAAGAGATCCCATATCGACCGGCCAGAGTTATCTATCAAGAATGCCGAACATGAGACTGCTGCAGAAAGTGCGGACTTACTTCCACAAGCCAGAACAGCCAGCCATAGTCCAACAGCAAGTAACTGCTCATGACGAGCAAGCTGGCAGCTCACGCTCAAAGCGCACCCAAATCAGGGACGTGCTGCGCCAGTACGAGAGAGGCAGCCTCAAAGAGGCGGAAGCTGTCGAAGAACTGCTCAACATCCTGCGCTGAGACCAATCCAGAGTTCCCCGGACTTCTGCTCCTCCCCGCTTCGCAGGAGATAGCCGCGTCGCCGCTTTCGCTGGAGCCATGTCTCGAGGGCTTCCATGGCACATGACTGGTTTTCGTAAAGCTCGACCCTCCGCTGCCCGGGTCGACCAATCCGGCCCCACTCACGGATCAGGGTCGCATCACCGAACAGGCTCGGCTCGATCGACAGGACATAGTAGCGAGCCATGTTGCAGCTTGGATCGCACCTGTGCAGGACGAGGTATTGGATCGTGTCTTGAGCCATGCGCCAGTGTCGCGCGGCCCATGGACGAGGTCCAATCAAAGTCCTGAATCCTTTGAGCTCTAACGATTCACATCAGTGATGCACTCCGCTATTGCCGCACTCTGAACCCAGGCACGCTGGCCAGTCGTCATCTCGGCGCGCACGATCTTTCCCTATGACATTCTTCGTCTCCTCATGGCCAGGAGTTCGACGGCGAGGTCGATCTTGCCGGCTTTGACCATGCGGGTGAGGGCGCGGAAATAGCCGCCCGGGTTCTTGATCCGGCTCTCGCCGCCGTTCTTGGCTGCGTCATCCTCGTAGAGCTGCAGGACGTAGATCACCGCAATGGCCGCCCTGACGGTGCCGATATCCTCCACGGCCTCGGCCCAGGCGCTCTCATGGGCCCCGAGCGCGGCTCGCAGGTAGCGGCCGGCTGAGACGATGTCGGCCAGGTCCCGCACCGGCTGGCCGTAGTCGCTGAGGGCGGGGCAAGCCTCAAGGATCAATTCCGGTGATAGGTGCTCCGGGTGTTGTTCGGTTGAACGAACCGCTTCAGCTTTCTTCGGAAAGCCTTTGTTACAAGGTTCACTAGGAGATCCGTTGTTGTTATTAGTGTGGAGGACTCCGAGTCCTGCTTTGCCCGTTTCGTAGAAGACTTCCTCAACATCAGTTCTCAACAACTGCCAGGCGTCCAGAAGATCGGCTGGAAGCGTGATCCTGGACCTTCCTGGCGTGCGGGCCTGGAGAGTTTTCAGCCGCGTCTCGAACTCGGTGCGATCCGTATCGGGGAAGTGCTCGGCCAAGGCGCTCAGGGCCTCCTCGGTGGCGCGTCTGCAGATCGTGACCTCGTCGAAAGCCCGTTTCTGGACTTCCCGAAGCTGCTTCTGCTCCATGAGGGCCACCGCCCAGTCGCCCCGGCGGGCATAGACCGGGGTCAGATCGAATCCGAAGGCATCGATCACCTGCCCGGCGAGATCCTTGACCGCATAACGTTTGCCGTTGGGCGAGTCCTTAGGCGCGATCAGTTGCAGGTCGACCAACTGGCGCAGAATGCGCCGGATCGCCCGCTCGGTCAGGCCAGTGCGGCTCATGAGGTAGTCGTTGGACGGCCAGACCAGCAGCCGCTCCCACTCCTGCTCGCCCCAGCAGGCAACCAGCTCGGAGAGAACCGTCCGCTGGGCTGGCCTGAGATAGAGGGCCTTGGCCGCATCCCGGGCGGCGGCCGAGAGTTCTTTGCGTGTGACTGTGCGCCCAGTTTCGAGCGCAAGCTTCCTTGCAGCCAGAGCGGCATGTCTCAGCCGCCGGCCTCCTGACGATGCCAGTTGCATCGTACCCTCCTATGTGAGGGCAAAGCAGGAGCGTTCACCGAAACCGATGCTCTTGACACTCAGCTTGTCGGGATGGCATAAGGAAGGTGCTTAATCTTTCCGAATGCCCACCCCTCGCGGTGGTCTCCAAAGGCCCTCGAAGTTCCCGCTTCGTGGGCCTTTTGCTTTGCCTGGGTTACGTCACCGTGCTCTTCTCCTGTTCGAAGAATGTCGCGAGCGCATGGGTGATCGCGACCCGTCGCGAGGGGAATCGCCCCCTCGCGACGGCATCATCGATTTTCTGATCGACCTCTTTGGTCAGCCATACGTTCGTCTCTCGAAAGCCCTGCTCCTTGCGGGCTTGTCGAAGGCGTTGGACGCGTTGGCGGCTCAAAGGATCTGGCATTTCACACCCATTTAGCTCGTAACGTTACGAGCCTTGCCCGATTCTGAGTTGGCTGTGGAGTCGCGCGTCAAGAATCCATTCACAATAGATCGATTCAGCGGTGGGAAACTTCTTTAGCAAGAATCATTTAGCTGAAAAGGCCGAGTCAATTCGCATGTAAAAGTCAGGTTCCGCGTGATTCGAAGTTACGCACTTGATTCGATGCTGCTTAGTAATCGAGCTGAGCTCCGGGCTACGATCCAGCTACAGGACTCAAACATGTGTCGGAAAAGGATGTTGATGATCCCTAACGGAACCGCTAACAGACCCAGATACTTGAATTAGACTCTACCACCAGTGTGAAACGGCTCTAGAATCGGTTTTGGGTTAGCCGCAAATTTCACAGCTCTGAGCAGTAGTGGGGATGTACTGCCCAGTGGCACCCAACCGACTTTCAATGCTCTGGTCGAGCCGCATCCGCCTTAGTGCTGATGATCTCGAGCCCGAACCTGGAGACGAAGCCTGAATCATGTAGGGCCGAGGTGACGAGGACTGGCTGACCTACCCTGTGGCCACGGCATAGAGAGCGTGGTCGCGGGCGAACTGAAGGAGCAGAGGATCCATGACAATGGGAGCGAACGACGAGGACGAGCAACCTGAGGGCGGTGCTCCCGCCAGCTCATCCCAGCTCGATCGGCTTGAGAAGCTTGCCAATGCAGCCGCAACAGCCGCGCAGGCCAAGCAGTGGCGGGCCCGCAAGAACGGATTGCGGGAGCAAGACGAGCCTGCGGAGGTGCGCAACCTCAGCCATGATGCTGAAGCGAGAGCGCGGGCTGAAGAAGCCATGCGGCAGATGATGGCGAGACCACAAAGCAAACGACGTTAGTGAATGGCGGGGCTGCCATTAAGGAAGTGTTAGGTTCCCGATTGCCATGGTCCCCGCCCCTTGCCTCAGTAGAGCTACGAGGCGTAACAACGGAGTGATACAATGGCAGAAGCCAGCAAAACCAAGAAGCCCAACCTGGCCTTGGCGAAGCCGTTGCAACCCTCGAATGAACTTCCAGCCGTTGTAGGTTCGTCTCCCCTGCCCCGCACCGAAGTGGTGAGCAAGGTATGGGAGTACATCAAGGCCAACAATCTACAGAATCCTGAGAATAAGCGTGAGATCCTAGCCGACGACAAGCTTCGGGCGGTGTTTGGTGGCAAGGACAAGGTCAGTATGTTCGAGATGAACAAGCACTTCGCTCAGCATCTCTCCTGATATTTGCTGTCAGGCCGTGCATGCCCATCAAGCCTGCATGAATTGTTAAGCTTGACCGTTTCATGCTGCGGGTAACGGGCGCGTTGCGTATCAGCCCGTACGATCTCCATCGCCCCAATGCGTGGAACTGGCCCCGGCAGAGAGCCCTTACCTCTCGGCTGGGGCTTTTTCGTTCGCGATACGCCCCCCACTTCAATGGTTCTGGACGCTGTGAGGTCGGCGATCAGCAGCTTATCGACTGAGACCATCTGATCGCTCCCTGCGAACACCTCCTGCTTCCAGGATGCCGCGTCCTCACACGTCCGATCCAGGGACCACCTACGCTCTGAGGCGCTGGTCGCGCGGTGCGGTGCTCGCCTGAGAGAGCAGGTAGGCATCCCGATTCCGCTTGAAGTTGGCAGCCTTTTCGAGATCCTTCAGGATCTTCTTCTGCGCCAATACCTGGCGCTGGGCATACTGGGCACACAGACGAGGAAACGAGAACGGAACAGCGATGTCAGTCCGGTTCTTCTGAATAGCATCCTGAATAAGTGCGACCTGCTCTCCGGGCAGCGGCATCCCACCTTCCTCTCCGAGAAGCAGCAACAGGTTCATCACGGCAGAAGGCATGGCTCTGATGAGGTCCTTGCCTGGCGTGGCGGCAGCGATCTCAAGGTACTCGCTCTTGGCGAGGGTGATCGTCAGTGACTGGTCCTTGGTCAGCCGCCGCGCCGACACATGCCGCTGCCATGACTATTCTGGATACGTGATGCCATCATTCCACGAGATGGGCATTTGGCGTTCGCTTCACCCGACGGTGGCCGGAGCGATCCTCCTGCCGCTTCTTCCACGCGTCCGGAGCACCGGCAGCGGATATCCGGCGCACTTGTCAGTATGGCATTTCACCACCTCGGATCGGTCGGGCAGAATCGACGAACTGGGTCTCGATCAACTCCCCCAGCCTGGCATAGATGCCGGAGCTGCGGATCAGCTCCGCGAGCTGCATCGTCTCCGGCATGGGATCGATGCTCAGCTCCTGAGAGAGAAGCCTCTTGCACCGTCCATAATGGTGGATCGCTTCGGCGCGCTGTCCGTTCATGACGAGCAACAGCATCATGCTCCGGTGCACGCTTTCCCTGAGGCAATCCTGGCCGAGGATTGTACGACCGTAGTCGAGGGCATCCTCGTAGCGTTTGTCGCGCGCGGCGTCATTCATCAACTCGTGGAGCGCGCGCATGTAGAGGCACTGCAGCCGCTCGCGCTCCAGCATGATCCAATCGTCGTCGTCACCGTCGAGGAACGGTCCGCCGTAGGCGTCGACGGCGCATTGCCGCGCCACGTGCGTTCCCATGGCGTCACCGGCGCTCGCGAGTTCCTTCGATTTTTTCAGCCGGTCCAAGAAGGTGTGGAGATCCACGGAGATCGAATCGGAAGGCTCCAGGATCACCTCGTCGGAGGTCGTCACAAGCTGCCGGCCGGCACACTCCCTGCCACCCGATCCGAGCAGCTTGCGCAATCGCCAGATGGCAGTGTTCAGCGCCGCACGGGCATTGTCCGGCTCGAGATCCTCCCAGAAGAGGTCGGCAAGCTTTTCGCGCCTGTGCGTTCGGCCAGGAAAGGCCAGAAGATAGCAGGCCAGGCGCCGTCCGCTCTGCCCGAGCTCGTTTTTGATGCGAATGCCGTCGAGAACAAAGGATACGCCACCCAGCATGGTTACGTTGAGCATGGCCTCAGCCCGCCTTTGTCACCCCTGATAATCCGTCATTTCGAGGTAAGGCGCAAGCCTGTCCGTTCTAGAGAAAACGGAAGCCCGACCTTAGCTCGTAGCGCTCGGCCCCTGTCCCTGCTGCGGCATCGGCCCTCTGAGCATGCTAGTCTTGCCGCGGGCCCGTCACGCGTCCATCACCATTCCATCACGGCTGCCAATCGCCGCCTGGATCAAGGCCGAGGCCCAGAAGGTGCGCTGTAAGGGGTTGTCACGGGCCGATCGGAAGCGCGACCACCAGGGAGGACTGACGACCGATCCCACATCCGTCATCCGTCATCATCCCTCGGCGGCGGCGGCTTGGCGCCGAGGCGGTCGCGAATGATGTCGAAGGCCGCCTCAATGCCATCAAAAGGGCTCTGTTTCAGCACGACCCGGGCGTCCGGATCTATGTGCCATACCCATCCACGCCAATGGGGAGGTGACGCCTGCTCGAGCCAGGCGACGATCCTGAACAGATGGCGGTCGTCGACCCGCGCGTGCTCGTTTTTGCCATGTTCCCCATTCATCGGGCCATGGTGCCCGATTGCCCTTGAGGACCTCTCTCTTGTCACTTGCTGAGCGATGACGACAGAATAGGTGTTCGAACTCGCGCGGATCACGAGGGCCTGTCGCTCTGGCTGACGGCGGACATCGCAGCCGTCAATGCCTCGGACCAGACCGCCATCTCCGCCAATGAGTGCTCTTCGGGATCCGTTTTCTAGCTGCCATGCCTTCCACTCCTGTCCGATTGGCTCTGCGCTGCGTTGGTCGACGCTGCTGCAGCCGTCATTGTTTCGGTTGCCGCCATGTAGTCGGCCCGGCACGCCAATCATCACGTGTGACGTGCCATGTGCGTGATCAGCCGTGGACCTGATCTTCGGCTGCGTCAATGCGTTCCGGCGAATGCGACGGCCTGCGGGGCCGCTCCGTTGCGGGTCACGAACGGCCAAACTAATCACAACCAATCACCTGTGTTCCGATCGGACGCGGTGGCCCTGTCTGTGGCGAAATCATCAAGGATGCCGATACCCGATGGCTGACGTCGGCCGCACGTGCGCATTGCCGCACTCGTGGCGCGATCTCGGAGGGAAGTTGCAGCAGCGACGTACATTCGGCGTCGTTGCGCATGTGAGGCACATGCGCAATGGACCCGCCGGCCGCATGCCCGCGGAATGGGTCCCGATGCGGCGACCGTGACGATCCAGTGAGCCTGCGGTGATGATGCAGTGGCTCGCCTCGTGCAGCATGGGTCCAATGCAGGTCTCGTGTGACCGAAGGACAGTGTGGATGACTACGAAGCCACCCCCCAATCAGATGCCGCGCATCCTGCGTTCGGACGTGCCCTCATCGGTGGGTGGCATGGGAATGGCCGGCTCGCCGCCGGGTCGGAGCGCCATGCCGTGGATGGGACGATGGTTTATTTGGCCGGCCTTCAGCCGCTCGTCGTCCAACATAGCCGGAACTCGGCCAATCGTTGATCCGCCGGTCTCACCCCCAATCGAAACCGCCGTTGGCAGGAGCAGAGCATGACCGCATACGAATCTCTGGATCCAGGGGCCTATCCCTTTCTGCGCCAGGTGGTCCAGCCCTCGCTTTCAGGTCTGCCAGCACGCGAGCTGCGCGCGCGCATCGACGCGGCGCTCGGTGAAGGCGCCGCGGAGTCCATCGAGCAGGATCTCGAAGGAGCCTTCGATGGCATTGGCCGGATGTTCTCCTCGGCCGCGCGCGACATCGGCAAGTTTGCCCAAAAGGCCGCGCCGGCCGTCGCCCATGTCGGCGGAGGGGTTCTGCAGGGAGCCATGGCGGGTTCGGCTGCCGGGCTGCCGGGGATCATCGCCGGCGCGGCCGTCGGAGGAGCCGGGGCGGGGCTGAGCCGCTATGGCAAAGGCGCCGCGCGCCAGGTCGGCGGCGCCCTCAGCGGCGTCACGTCCCTTGCCGGCCAGTTCACGCCGATGGGGCAGGCCGGCGCCGCCCTGGGTTCGACTTTGAGCGGGCTCGGCGGGGCGGCCGCCAGCAAGGGAGGCAAGCCAGCCCGAACAGCTTCTCCTAGTGCCGGACGGACCGGAGGCATTCCCGCGCTGGGACAGATCGCGGGTCTGCTGTCGTCCCCTCAGGCGGCCGCCGCAGTGGGCGGGTTGTTCGGCGGTAGACGCGCGGTCAATCAGTTTGCCAGCACGCTTCAGCGGCCGGAGGTCCAGCAGGCGCTGGCCGCCATGCGCCTCGGCCCTCTCGGGCGGAGCGCGATCCCGGTCGGGTCGGCGCAGACGCCGGTTCCGACCGGAGGGTTTGCCCAGCTGCTGTCGCACCTCGTCCAGCGGATGGCGACGGAGGCGGCGGAGGCGGCGGAGGCTGATATGGAAGGCGAGGCCGAATCCGCCGCGCTGGAGTTCATGAGCGACGGCACTGGCGGCTTCGTCGGCGATCCTGCCCTGCCCAGCGCCCGGGCGGCCCGGCTGTGGGACATGCTCAACGAGGCGCAGTCAGAACGGCTGATCGAGGTCATGGAGAGCGTTGGTCGTGACGAGGGGGATGACCGTGATGACGCCGAAGCGGATTACGCCGACGCCGACGAAGGCTATGGAACAGACGACGAATACTACGACGCGCTCGACCTCGCCGACGCCGAGGCCATCGACTATGCGCTGTCGCAAGAGGATCTGAGCTATGCCCGATGATACCGACACCATTGACGTGACAGTCGATCAGGCGGTCGGCACCGGTGAGAACCCTAACAAGGCTGCGGACGCGGCCCCTGCGGCAAGCGCCATGGCGTTTCTGGAGGCGCTGCGCTCCGGTTCGGTTGATCCGCACAAGGTGATCATGAGTGCGCTGGCGGGCCAGACCGAGGAGAATCCGCATCTCGGCCTGCTGCTCAAGCTGGTCGAGGAGCAGGGCGAGGATCACCACGACGGCCGGCTGCGTGAGGAGATCCGCGAAGAGGTGCGCGCTGAGCAGGCCGAGGCGGTCAACGAACTGAGCGAGACCGCGCAGCGTCTGTTCGACGAAGCGGAGGCCTGCCGTGACAGACTGGCGTCCGTCGCGGCGGCGCTCGGTGCCTGTCCCGCCTGCTTCGGCGAGAACCTGCTGTGCGAGACCTGCGGCGGCGCTGGTACGCCAGGCTCGCGCCTGCCACAGGCCGACGAGTTCCACCGATATGTCAGGCCCGCGATCGAACGCGTGAGGGCAGCCCTGCGCCGCGCTCCGCCCCGACGCCCCTGGCCCCGAGCCGCGCCGGCGCGAGCCGCTGATCCCCAGAGCGGAAAGGAAGCAGGAGCAGGACAATGAACTACGAATACGCCGACCAAAGCTATCTCGACTCGTACGAGGATGAATCGTGGCCCTCAGAGGAGCCGGAGGATTTCGAGGGCGAGAGCCTCTACTCCGAGGCCCGCCGCCGCCGCCGCGCGCCGCCGCCGCCGGTGAAGCCCGCCTCCGGTGCCCCCGCGTTCCGTCCGCGCCCGTCAGGTCCGAGCGGGCCGGTCACCCAGGCGCAGCTCGAAGCGGCCTTGGCCCGTGTGCGCCAACAGGTCACCGCCAACGCGACCGCGATTAAGACCATCGACGGTCGGGTGCGGACCGTCATCGCCGACAACAACCGGCTGCAGGCGGCCGCCAAGAGGGACACCGACAAGCTGCGGGCGGATCTCAAGACCACGCAGACCCTGTCCGCGCTGATCCCCCTCATCGCCCCGGCCGGCACGACGTTCGGCCAAGTGGCGCCGCTGCTGCATCTGGTCGGACCGGACCTGATGGGCGGGGGTGGGACGACGGCCCCCGCAAGTGGTGGCCTGCTGGGCAACAGCAACAACCTGATCGCCATCGGCGCGCTGCTCTACGCGAGCGGCGTGTTCGAAAGAACGCCGTGAGTTGGAGGAATGTGCCATGGAACCGCTGATTGCGGCCTTCGTCACCAAAGATCTGGAGCGAGAGAGGAGGCTTGCCTTTACTGGCGCCGCGCTAGTGCTGAAAGGGCCGCTGGCGCTCGCTCCCGCGCTCGTTGCCGCCGAACGTGCTCGTCGGGCAGGGAGGCGCCCGGCGGAAGGCGGGCCGGTCAGGCCTGAGCTCATCGAGGTGCCCAATGTCGTTGGTCAACCGGTGGAGGGCGCACGGAAATCCCTGACCGATTTGGGGCTTAAGCCGTCCGTAGTCTTGCACCGCAGCACTGACAAAAAGAAGGATCTGGTGCTGAGCCAGGGCCCTCTTGGTCGTGCCGGCGATTCGATTGAGAAGGGGTCCGTTGTCGCGCTTCGCGTCGGCGCGGGACCGGATGCGCCGGCTGAGCAAGGTGAGCATGGCCAGCTGAGCAGAGCCGTTCAAGATCTCACCAGAACCAATCATGAGCTCACCACGGCCGTCCGGGAGCTCAGCCAAAGGCTCGACCGCCTTCCGCCGGCGAACCCTCCTTCACCCGCGGGGGAGCCGCCGCAATCGGGCCAGTCAGGGTCAAAACGAAGCTGAGAGGGCGCGTCTCATGTTCCACGGCATCGGGGTCCGTCCTCGGACGGACCCCGGCGCCCGTAATGGTGCGGGGAGGCTCGTGTGGAAAGCGCTTTATGGGAGCTGTCTGAGGAAGGCGCGGCTGACGACGAGATCTCGGTAATCGTCCGGTTCCGCGACCGTGGCCCGCCGCCGCCAGCCTTGCGGGTCATCGCCCGCTTCGGCCTGATCGCCACCTGCCGGCTGCGACGCGGCGACATCGCCCGGATCCGGGCGCAGGTCGCCAGCATGAAGCGGCCGCAGGACTACACTCCTGCGCTTGAAACCGACGACTTGATCGATGAGGCAAGCGATGACCTGACGCTGCGCCCGGGCGACCAGCGGCGGCCTCCCGGCCTGCCGACCGGCGCGGGCATCGTCATTGCCCACCTCGACTGGGGGCTCGACTTCGCCCACCCGGTGTTCCGCCGGCCCGACGGCGGCACACGCTTGCTTGCCTTGTGGGACCAGGGGCAAGCCTACGACCCCAAACGTCCAAACCGCTACGGCCTTGGCCGCATCTACCTGCGCAAGGAAATCGACCAGGCCCTGGCCGCCGCCGATCCCTACACGGCGCTCGGGTACCGCTGGTGGACCTCGGACCGGGGCAAAGGCAGCCACGGCAGCCACACGATGGGCATTTCCTCCGGCAACGGCCGCGAGGGCTGTGTGCCGGGCCTCGCCCCCGAGGCCGACCTGATCTTCGTCGACCTGACGACGGGCACCGGGGAAGGCCCCCAGGCACTCGGCAGCTCGACCGATCTGCTGGAGGGCTGCGACTTCGCTCACCGAGTCGCCGGGGATCGACCGCTGGTGATCAACACGAGCCTCGGCCGCCAGGCCGGCCAGCATGATGGCCTGACGCTGACCGAGCAGGCACTCGACCACCTGCTGCACACCCGGCCCGGACTGGCGATCGCCATGAGCTGCGGGAACTACTTTTCCAAGTCGGCGCACGCTCAGCTGACCCTGCTCCCGGGAGAAACACGAAACCTCACGCTTCACCTGCGCGATGGCCAGCGCAAGGCCGAACTGGACATCTGGTATCCCCGTGCGGATCGGCTGGCGTTCAGCGTGTCGGGGCCGGACGGCAGCGCACTCGGCCCGGTCGAACCCGACAGGACCGGTGACCTTGTGTGCGCGGGCCGCGTTGTCGGCCGGCTCTACAACCGCACTGATGATCCCAACAACGGCGACTGTCAGGTGTCGCTGTTCCTCTTCCCGAAAGCCCCGAAAGGCCGCTGGGTGCTATCGCTGACTGGCCTGGCGGTGGGCGATGGGCGGGTCCACGCCTGGGTCGAGCGGGACCCAGCAGGCCCCGCCCGTCTGTCGTTCGACGAGGCCGACGTCGACCCGCACGCAACCATCGGCACAATCTGCAACGGACACGCGACGATCGCCGTCGCCGCCTACGACGCGCATTCCAGCCAACGGGAGCCGGGCCGGTTCTCCAGCGCCGGGCCGACCCGCGACGGACGCGAGAGCCGGCCGACGCTGGCGGCCCCCGGCTGCGAGGTGGTCAGCGCCCGGTCGCGGCCAAAGGACCGGAGCAACGCCCCGCTGCAGAGCCGGATGTCCGGGACGAGCATGGCCGCGCCGCACGTGGCAGGCACGATCGCGCTGATGTTCGCCGCAGCGCCCCGGCGGCTGTGGATCGAGGAGACCCGCGCGATCCTGGTCGGCAGCGTCGATCCGGTTCACGAGGAGCAGCGCCGACGGCTCGGCGCAGGCTATGTCGACCCGGCCGCGGCGGTGGCCGCGGCGGCAACGGTCCCCCGGCGGGCGGTGCGGCCGACTCAGCCCGCGGCGCCGCTGGTTCCACGACCGCAGCTTCGAATTCCCTTTCCGCAGGAGAGCGAAATGGCACGTTTCCAAGAGCCCGAGTGGCCTGAAGAGCCGCCCTTCGACTGTGAGGCCGACTACGACGAGGAGATCGAGGCCGGCGGTGCGGAAGGGCTCGACGATATCGATGCCGATGACATCATCGCCGTGTCCGCTGAGGACGCGGAGGAGTACGAAGGCGACGAAATCGACGAGAGCTCCTTTGACGAGGACAACGCGGAAAGGAGCTTTGCGCGGCACCGTCGCGGCCGGTCGCCCGCCCTGCCCTTCCAGTTCCAGATCCCGGTGGGAGGCGCCGGCGGATTGGGGCTCGGGATCCCGATCGGCGGACGATCGAGCCCCTTCGCGCTGAGCGTTCCGCTGACCAGCCCTGCGCCGCCGCCTCAGCCCCAGCCGATCCCTGCTCCGATCCCACCACTGGTGCCATCGCTCATTCCTGCGCCAACGGCACCACCAGCTGCCATCGGCGCGGATGAGCCGCCGCTTACCACGGCACTGGACCTCGGCCTTGATCCGGTGGCGGAGGCGACGGCCCATGCCGTCGAGGCCGGTGAGATCGATGACGCAGCCGATGAGGTCTGCGGTTGCGAGCACGACCAGGAAGCCGATCCCGAGGACGAGGCGGCCCTCGCGGATGCGCTGCGGATCGACCAGCTGGAGCGCAGCTACCATGCGCCGGACTATTCGGAAATCGATGAAGCCTATGCGGGCGAGCAGATGATGGCTGCGGTGGGCACCATGCTTGATGCCGCCCCCGACTCGACCACCAGCCTGATGACGGCACTCGGCGAAGCATTGGACCAAGGTGAGAGCTACGGTGAGCACGGCGACGCCTCCCAGGTTTCCCTCTACCGGCTGTTCCGCACCATTGCCGATCGTTCCGGCCCGGTTCCGCACCTGTTCGGCCGGGAGGTCCGTGTCCTCGCCCGGCCGGGGGAGCCCCTCGGTGGCGCGCGTCCGCTGCGGGGCGACCTGCTACTGCGCGTCCTGCCCGGCCACCGTTTGGTTCAGCTGTCGTTCGTCGCCGAGCCGGGGCTGGTGAGCGCGCAGCGGCTCGCCGAGCGTGGGCTCCAGCCCGAGGGTGGCGTCGACAGGCTGCCCGGCCGCTACGTCCAAGTGGTCGAGGCGTGGCCTGTCCGGCGCGACGAGGAGGACCGCTACGGCCGGCGGCTGGTCAATGCCGCCGATCTGGTGCTGCTCGACACGATGCTGCTGCGGCTTTTGCCGCCTGGTGCGGCTGTGCCAGTCGAGCGCGAGACCACCGAGGCCGGGAACGGCCCATCCACGCAGCCGGTTCTGGGCCTTGGCGCCGCAGGCACTGCGGTGACTGAGTTGCAGCGCCGGCTCAACGCCCTGCACGCGCAGCGCACCGCCGCCGGCCAGCCGGGCCTCGGCGACATGCCGCTGGCGGAGGATGGCCGGTATGGACCACGCATGCGCGCGGCCGTGCAGGCGCTGCAGCGGCTCGCCCCTGCCGGGCTGGTGCCGAGACCCGACGGCGTCATGGGCCCCGCGACCTGGAACGCGCTGGCGCTTCTCGAGGCCGGCGTGGCGATGCTGGCCGCGAGCCCCCCTGCCCCGGCACGGCCTCCTACCCCTGGCGGCGCAGCCATCGGCGCCGGGCAGAAGATCATCCAACGGGTGCCGCTGCTGGCGAGCCATCGCGGCACCCCGCCCGACCTAGTCCTGCGCTGGAATGCCATGCAGGCCTCCCCTGAACGGTTGGACGTGGTCCTGCATCTGCACGGCTTTTCCGGACACGGCGAGGCGATGCGGATCGACCGTCACAAGCTGCCCGACAGCGGCCTCGACTTCGCCAACCCTGCCAATCCCGCTGAGAGCGGGCGGACGACGCCGACTCTTGCCGTGCTTCCCCGGGGCAACCACTATGGCGGCGCCTCTGGAGCCGGATACAATTTCCCGGCGCTGTTTGCCCCTGGGACCTTCAGCCAACTGATCACGTTGGCGCTTGAGCAGTTCGCGGCCGCCGGCGGCATCACTCGCGTTCCCCTGGGCCGCCTGATCATCACCGCGCACTCGGGGGGCGGCGCGGCGCTGATGCGCCTGCTCGCCCACCATGACCCGGATGAGATCCACTGCTTCGATGCGCTTTACGGACGGCCCGACGCCTTGATCCGCTGGGCGGAGGCACGGTTGCGCGGTGCGGATCCGGCCGCGGCCGCTTTGCGCGTGCTCTATCGTGATGGCGAGCCGACGGCGGGCAACAGCCGGCAGGTGGCGCAGGCGATCGGCAGCCTGACCAGGGGCAATCTGGTGCTGGAGCGCCGCTATCGCGTGGAAGCGACCCGCGAGCCGCACAATGGCGTCCCGCGCCGGTATGGCTGGCGGCTGCTCGCCGACGCGGGAGCCGATCTCGACCTTGGAGGGAGACCGGCGCGCCGTGCGTCGGCGGCCAAGCCTGCTGAGGAGGAGGATGGCTGGTCCGAGGTGACCAACGAACGCTGGTTCGACTCTCCCGCGGTCGAGGTCTCGCCGAGCGGTGGCCTGGCGCAAGGGGAGATCGACCGTCTGGCCGCGCGCGAGTTCGGCAGTTCCGCCGAGCTCGAAGGCTATTTCGGTGCCGTTGGCGGGTTCGCCGACTGGTTCAACCGTGAACTGTCCGGGCGACCGCCCTTCGTGCGTCCGGGGCGCGGCGGGCCGCTGCGAATGCCAACCGGCGAGGCCGCACGCGCGCGTTTCCACGGCTTCTGGGACCGGCTCGAACTCGCCTATGGCATGCCACGGGTCAGCCTGCTGGAGTTCGCTTCGCTGCTCGCGATCGTCCTTAACGAGACCGACGGCGACTTTGCCGCGAGAACTGAATCCAGCGGCCGTGGCGGCGGCGGCCGTACCGATGCCCGCGGCCGGCACCCCGGCCTCGCCTACTTCTTCGACCGCATCGAACTCCGCCCCGGGCACTGGAAGGCAAGCTACAACCACCTCAGCGGCGGGCGGACGGCGGGCAGCCTGTTCGACGACGAGCTGTTCATCCAGGCGCATGGCGCGCTTGGCGGCGCCGACCGTCTGGCGCGCCAGGGCAACGCCTTTGATCGCGTCTGGCACGGCCATTTCTACCCTCAGGACCGGTTCGGCACCGACGAGAGGAACGCTGAGACGGCCTTCATCCGCGAGGCCGACTTCTACAAGTTCCGCGGCCGCGGGATCATCCAGACCACAGGCCGAGCGAGCTACATCAAGCTTGCGCGGTATATCCGTGGGTATCGCGGGACCGACCCGGTTCTGCGGTCGCTGGCCGCGCATTGGGCGGCGGTGTCGGACGATCAGGCGTGCACGATCAGCACCAACCAGCAATGGGAGCAGCTGTTCGGGGTTCCCGACATGCTGGCGCTGGCATTCTCGTTCCACTCCGGCGGTCGCAACAGCTACCGCATGATGGGCCGGCGCGCCGAGGTGGTCAACGCCGTGCCCCCTGCCGGCACCACTGGGATGCCGGGCTCGATCTATCTGATGGGGCGCCGGATCAGCGGCAGCCATGGCTATGGCGCCGGCATCTACCGCGACCGCGTTATCGGGCTGATGCGGAAGATGGCTCAGCTCGAAGCGCCGCGCCGTCCTGCCGCCCCGCCCCAGCCGGCTCCGGCGCCGCTCCCACCCCCGACCCCCGGTCCGGCCAAAGGCCCCGGGCAGGACCTCGAGCATCGCCAGCGGCGTCCCGGGCCGGCGCCGTCCGCGCCCGCGCGCGGCCCTGTTCCGGCGCCCGACCCCGAGACCGCGCGCGCCCAGTGGCAGGCGAACCCGCGCGCCCATGGTTATTTCGGCAACAGCGAGGCGACGTATCTCGAGTTCGCGCCGTTGTTCGCCCAACGGGGCGTGGGGAACGCCGCGGCCTATCTCGGCGACAACATGACCAGCCTGCGCTTCTTCGGGCGCCGGCAGGACGGGCACCGGGACCTCCTCGCGCCGCTGCAGGCGGCCGAGAGCGCCATGAGCGGGCACACGGTCGATCCGCCGATCCGCCTGTTCGGATGCCTGAACGTGCGCAAGATCGCCGGGACCAACCGGTTGAGCTTCCATGCGCTCGGCCGGGCGATCGACCTCGACTATGAAAGCAATCCGCACATCAAGAGCGCCGACGACTTCCTGGTGATCCAGGCCGTGACCGGCCTCGACCTGCGCCGCGAGCGCTCGCCGGCGCGCCTGCACGAGGCCAGCCGGCAGTTCCAGCGGGATTTCAACGAGGAGTGGATCGCCCGCCAGAGCGACCGGCGCGTCGCGGCCGTGCTCGCCCAGAGGAGCGCGCGCACCCGGCTGCAGGGCTATGCCCGCCGTGGGTTCTGCACCCTCTACCTGCCGCTCATCGAGGCGCTGATCGCAGCGGGCCTAAACTGGGGCGGCAGCTGGTCGACCAGCAAGGACTTCATGCACTTCGAACTGCGGTGACGCGGCAAGCCGTCGCCGGGAGGACGGAACCATGGACTTTTGGAGCAGGAGCGACCAGGGCGAGCAGATGGCCACGGCATGGGCCCCTCCCCTCGCCGGGGCAGAAGCCGCGGCGGGCGCCGACCTGGATGTGCGCTGGCTGCAGTCGGCGCTCAACCAGGTCGCCAACGCCGGGCTAACGGTTGATGGGGCCGCCGGCCGCGCCACCCGCGAGGCGGTCCGCACGTTCCAGGCGGCGCATGGTCTGCAGGCAGATGGCATCGCCGGTCCGCAGACCATCGCGGCGCTGCGGGCGGCGCTGGCGGGCGCGGGTGGCGCGGCACCATCGCCCGTGTGCAGCGGCCTTCCGGAGCGGCAGGTGCTCGACCGGTTCGCCTTTGGCCAGCATCGGATCGAGCCGCATCACAGGAACCAGATCGACGCCATTGCCGCCTGCCTGCTCGCCAGCCTCGACAGCCCCACCCCCATCGATGGCCTTTCGCTGGTCGGGCACACCGATCCCGTCGGTGACCAGGCGGCGAACGCCGCCCTTGGCCAGACGCGCGCCGAGGCGGTGGCCGATGCCCTCATCGCGAGCCTTCGGCGCCAGGCGCCCTCGCGGCGTTTCAGCTTCGTGTTCACGCCGTCGAGCCGGGGAGAGCAGAACCAGCTGCCGGGCGACCCGGCGCTCAGCCGCAGGGTGGAGGTGATAGCCCCCTTCGCCTATCCCAAGCCGGCGCCCAAGCGCGACCGCCCGCCGATGCCGCCGCCGTTCCGCTCCGATCTCGACCCGCCGCGCTGGGGGCCGATCCTCGCCCGGGCGATCGGACCGCAGGCGGTGTTGCGCAGCGGCAATGCGGTGCGGCATCTGGTTGACGCCGAGAACCCTAACAACCCGGCGCTGGCCGGCTACACCGCCATGGTCGATGCCATCCGGTCGGCGCGCGGCGGCGAGGCCTTCGTCTATCTGCTCGGCTGGATCTGCGTCGACAGCTTCGACATGATCACCTGTGATCCCTCGAGCCAGCTCCGCCGCCTGCTGGCAGACGCTGCCACCCGCGGCGTGCAGGTCCGGGCCGTCTTCTGGGAGCAGTCGCGGCTTTACGGAACGCAGCGCCGGCAGACGGAGGACTCTGCCAAACGCATCAACCGCCTGCCGGGCGGCGCCGCGATCATCGACAACGAAACCCTGAGCCTCGGATCGCACCACCAGAAGCTGCTGGTCGTCGGCGGCGCCGACGGGGCTCTGGTCGGCTTCACCGGCGGGCTTGACGTCAATCCCGACCGGATTCAGCCGTCGACCATCGTCTGCCCAGTGCCGATGCTGGCCGGGAGCCGGGAAGATATTGATTTGGAAAGTGATCCGGAAAGCATGAGCGGGGGCGGTGGAGCGCCGCTGCATGACGTCCACTGCCGCATTGAGGGGCCGGCTGCGTTTGACCTGCTGCACACGTTCATCCGACGCTGGGACCACCATCCTGACAGCCGCGCGATCGAGCTTCGGGCTCCGCTGCGCGGGCGGACCCGGGTTCCGGCGGCCGCGCTCGCCCGTCCACTGCCGCCTGCACGCAGCTCGACGGGAGAGACCTGCTCCATCGTCGTCGGCCGCACGTTCAATCCGCGCCGCGGTTCTGGCATGGCTCGTGAACGCGACATCAAGGCGATGTTGCTGGCCGCCATCCCGCGGGCGCGTCGCTTCATCTACATGGAGGAGCAGTACCTGCTGAATCTGGATGCGGCGCGGGCGCTTCGCGCGGCCCTGCCCAACATCCGGCATCTGACCATCGTGATCGCCGGATCGGACATCAACGGCGACACACCCTGCATCTGGACCTACCGGCGCGAATTCGTCCAAGTCCTGACGCGGGGCCTCGCACCCGATCTCGCCGCCAAGGTTCGCCTGTTCCAGCTGGTGACGCCGCCCATCCCTGGCATCGCGCCGCCCTGCTCAACGCGTCGCCGCGCCTACAGGCCGACCTTCGGCCGGCACACCTATGTCCACGCCAAATGCTGGGTGTTCGACGACGAGATGGCGGTGATCGGCTCGGCGAACTGCAACAATCGCGGGTGGGAGCACGACAGCGAGATCGGGGCCTTCATGTTCGACGACCGCGTGCCGACGAACGCCGCCACCCACACGTTCGCTCAAAGGCTCCGGATGGACCTCTGGTCGGAGCACCTTGATCTGCCTGCGTCCCGGCTGGCCGATGGGGTCGCAAGCGCCGCGCAGTGGCTGCGCCCGCCCACCACCGCCAGGATCCTCCCGTACTGTCCCAATGACGACGACGACATCGCAACCATTAAGTGCGGCGTGATCAAGGAACGGATCGTCGACCCGCCGGCACCGTGAGACGCGTGTCCACCGTGCATGACCGGGGCGGGGTATCCGCGGAGGACTGGAGCCTGAACCGCTTTGTAATGTGAAGTAAGGGTCCGGGCGCCCGACGCCGGAGAGGTCACGATCAGCTCTCTCGCGTCGGGTCTCAAGACACGGATGTGGTTCCGCGGAGATTCGCGATGCCATTGTATGTTTGGCCGCTCGGCAACAGCACCACGCCTGATGAGATGAACACCTCGTTCGGCCCGCGCATCGACGCGGATCGCTGGGACTTCCATGACGGCATCGATTTCCCGGCGCCAAAAGGAACCCCCGTCCACGCCATGCGGGGCGGCAGGGTGCACCGGGCGGGCAGTGGTGGCATGAACCGATTTTCATCGCGGCACGTGGTCATCAAGGCCAGTGATCCGATCCACGGGACGATGTATCACGTCTACCTGCACCTCGACAGCATCGACGCTGCTGTTGTCACCGGCGCCAATGTCGCGCAGGGGCAGGTGATCGGCACCGTCGGCGACGACGATGCGACCTATCCTCATCTGCACATGGAGATGCGCAAGAACACTCTGAAGCAGATCGGCAGCGTTCATCCCCTGGCCTTCCTGCCCTATCCCGACACGGCCAACCTGACGGCGCCAGTAGGTGACCGGTTCAATCGCCTCGACGCCCGCATGGCCGCCAGACTTGTGTTCGGCGCGGGCAGCAAGCTGGAGGGCGATCTCCAGAGGGTTGAGGTCGACCTGAGACGCGGCGCCCACGTTCTGACGACCCGCCGCGTCGACTTCAACGACAAGGCCACCATCGTCGATGGGAAGGGTGATCAGGACCGCTTCATGGATGACATCTGCGTCGAGGGCTACCAGAAATCGAACATGGTCGCACATGGGCGGGCGGATCTCGCCTACGGCATTCTCGTTCGGGGGATCCCGCATCAGTGCGACGCCCTCGTCGCCCGTGTTGTTGACGTGGGAGGCAACACGACTATGAGCGGACTGATCCCCGTTCCTGATCAGCCGGCGACCGACGAGTTCCTCGATTTCGAGGATGGTCAACTCTCCGCGACTGGATGGACGATCGTGACGAGCACGGGCGGCACTGGGACCAGCGTATTGGCCGACCCTTCGGCGGCTCATGCCGGGTCGCAGGGGCTGTTGTGCATCGATACATCGACCACCGAGGCAAGCACGCAACGTGCCGCTGTCGAGTACACGCTGCCGGCCGGGCGCTTCGAATGGCGGGTTCAGGGCTGGTTCAACCCCGCCGAGGTGACGCTTTCACCAGGCGAGTCGTTATATCTGCTGTACTTCCTGAACGGCACACATCTCAGCGTAGCGGCACGAATCCGAAACATCAATGGCCTTCTGCGTGCGGGTTTGGCGGCAAGGCAGGCTGACGGTAAATTCGTCATTAGAGACTCGGCTGTCACAGTCGCAGTAGGCAAATGGCGCAAATGGCGATTGGAGTTGCTTCGCGTAGCTACGCGCGAGACGACCGCCATTCTCCACCTCGATGAAGGTGGGCGCATGAAGGAGCAGGTGCGCGTAAACTGGGATTCGACTGGAAGTGAGCCAGCTAGCCTGCGCGCCGGAATCGGCTTTTCATTACGGGGAACCACTGCGACGATCTTAGTCGATGAGCTTTGGTTGACCGAAGCCGAGCTGACAATGTGAGAACAAATGGACTGGAGATGACTCGAGCGGAGGATTCTGTTGGTCTAATCGGAATGATGTTGCTGCTCGAAGTCATACAAGAACCGCTCTTCCCACGCTGGCCTCAAACTCATATGAGTGCTCCCTCACCGACCTATGTCAGAACACTTCGATGCGGTTCCCCTGCCCGTCAATGACTGATGATGGCTTTTCACGAAAGACAAGTTCTTGAGGTTGGAGCGTGAAGTCCCCGTTCTCGACAAACTCGTGCAGGTGCCGCGCCTCGGCTGAGTGAACGCCGTTCGTGAGGAAATCATCAGTTAGAAAACAGCTATCAGCTGAACGCTGCAGATAATCGGCGAAGGGGCGGCGTGTGATGCGTGCCGCCCGCTCCATCCGATAGGAGACTTGACGGCGGTACAGCTTCGGCATCAGCACCGGCCCCTGATCAGCCACTGGGTCGGGTTCGGCACCGGCCCCACGGTAGATTAGCATCTCGTCGAACGCGTTCACATCGGTCGAGTAGCTCGGCCAGATCCGCCGCTTGCGTCGTCCTGTCCGCATTGCCGTAAGGAGCCCCTCAATTTCGTCATTGCTCATGGACGAGTAAAATGTCGGGAATGCCCATCCCTCGGTTACAAGCCACCGGTTGACCTCAATACCTTGGACTTCAACGGTGCCGACGAGGCGGCCATACGTATCAACGACCTCGTAGGGGTAGTCGACTAAGGACAGCATAGTGCATGGAACGATCTCTTCCGCGAATGTAGCAAGCTTGGCCGAGAGAGCGAGCGTCGCCGTTTCGGCCCAATACTGGCGACGCTCTGCCTTGTTCGCGCGGTTGAAGGCCGCTCTTCTCACGTCATCCACATCCGGCCGCCTCCGGAGCGCTGGCGCCTTGAAGTGCAACTCGGGAGCATCGATGCCTTGGAGCCGGACCGTGATACGATTTTTGGCATCGATCACTGCCCGGCGGCCGGTCCCAACGGAGAAAGCGCCAACGAGTGCCTTGGTGGGCCTGAAGGTCTTGCCATCGGCCGCAAAGGAGAAGGAATCCCTAGCGACCGTCACCTTGATCTTCGTTGTGTCGGCATCACTGCTTCCGGCTGGCCAAAATTGGGTGAGATCAATAGTCCCTTCAACTTTGAGAATGCCCGTCATTGCTCATGCTCCCGCTGCCCCTTCAAGAATATACAGTGAGTAGGCAGTCAGGTCCTGGCAGATATTTTTGATCCTACAATGCTACAGGCGGATATTTTGTCACCCGAGCCTGGGCCTAACAAATCGCCGCTCGGTCCCTTGGACCTGCCGGAGAGTGATGTTCTTGAAGGGCAGCCTCCGCCTGCGGGCTCTGTTGCATTAACTTTGTGAGGCACAATCTGTAGCGTGGGATCATCGATCAGCAGCTACTACATCCTGTAGCATGACAGGTTAATGCAACAGAGCCCGCTCGACGGCCGCGAGCTCGCGCACATCCTCGGAACGGACAAGGCGAACGAAGGGCATCATGCGGTCTCCTTCGTCGTGCGGGTGCGATCGCGTCCGTCGGGCGTCCTCCTGCGGCCCGATTCGGGCCGGCTCTCCGTGACGGCCACGAGATGCGCAGCGAGGGTGGCCGGCGCCGAGTAGAAGGGCGAATGATCTGTGTCCATCGTGATGACCTCGCGGCAGGGCATCTCCGCCACCATCATGCGCTGAAGCTGGGGCGCAATCGCCCGGTCCCGGGTGCATTCGATGTAGACCCGGTCCACCGACCCGTAGCGCCCGCCCGTCACCTGCAAGGGCGTCGTGAAGCTCATCATCGGCTCCGGCCCGGACAGACGAGCGGCCCGCGCCACCCATTCGTCCGGGGTGCTGTTGTAGAACACGCGCCGCACGGCGTCCGGTGCGATGGTGGACGTCGCGCCGTCGGGAGCGAACACCAGCGAGTCCTGCGACTCCGGCCGCGGCGGGATCCGCCTCACGGTGTCCAGCAGCGTGCGCCCGTCCGGCACCAGGAAGGCGGCGAGGTAGACGAGTGTCCGGATACGGTCGGGCACGTATTCGGCCGCTTGGCTCACGACGATCCCGCCACGGCTGTGGCCGACCAGGATGACGGGCTCCGGCTGCTGCCCGGCGATGCCGGCTACGAACCGGGCCCAGCCCTCTAGCGTCACGTCTGCAAGCTGCGTTCGGTCATCACCCATGCCGGGCAGATCGGGAGCGATGACGCTGTGGCCCTGCGCCTCGAGCAGCGGGACAACCCGCTCCCAGCACCATGCGCCATGCCAGGGCGCCGTGCACCAGTACGAACGTCGACATCTCTTCTCTCCTCGGATGCTGTCTACCGGACTGGTTGCGCGCGTAAGGTTCTCACCTCATCGGCAAACCCCTTGAGGCCGGCGCCAAGCAGTCGTGTGATCTCCGGCCGTGCGGTCCCCAGCGTACCTCCGACCATGGGAGGCTCGGGCGCGTACTCGGCCATCAGCAATCCGGCCTCCGCCATGGGCGCCCCCCGCAACTCGGCTACCAGCGTGATGCCGAAGTCGATGCCGGCCGAGACCCCTGCCCCGGTGATCACGTTGCCGTCCCGCACGATGCGGCTCCTCTCCGGGGTCGCGCCGAACTGCGACAGCAGCGGCACCACGGACCAGTGCGAGGTGGCGCGCCGGCCCTTCAAGGCGCCGGCCACGCCGAGGATGAGCGAGCCGGTGCACACGCTGGTCACGTACTTCGCGCGGGAGGAGCGGTCGCGCATGAAGTCGATGGTTGCGCCGTCCCGGGCTGCCGCCAGCGTTCCGGTCGTGCCGCCGGGGGTGAAGATCACCGTCAGGTCGGTCGGGCAGTCGGCCATGGTGACCGCCGGCTGGACCGCCAGGCCGAGGTCGCTCGGGACCGGGCGAAGATCCGGCTGGTTGGTCACCAGGTGGACGGTCGCACCCGGGATGCCGGCGAGGAAATGGTACGGGCCGACGAAGTCGAGGGCGGTGAAGCCAGGATAGAGCAGCATGGCGATCTGTTCGTCGCCCTGCATCTTCAGGTCCGGGATCCCCGAGGCGACCTCACGAGGGTCGGTCGGCGCAGCATGGGACAGGGCGGGAGTGAGGGCGGCCGCTCCCGCGGTATGGGTCAGAAGAGTGCGTCGGGTCATCATCAGGTCAGGTCCTTACCGGCGCGACAGCGGCGTCGCGCCTTGTGTTCGGGTTGCGGTCGGTGACGGAGTTCAGAAGCCGCTGCGGCCCTTGTCATCGGGGTCCGGGTTCAAGGTCGCGAGAAAGGCGAGCAACTGACGCCGCTCCGTCTCGCTCAGGCTCAGCGGCCGCAGCTCGCTGTGTCCGGCTGGGGCCTTGGGGGCGGCGTTGTAGTGCGCCACCACGTCCGCCAGCGTCGCGATCTGGCCAGCATGCATGTACGGCTGCCGGCTTGCGGCACCGCGCAGCGATGGGGTCTTGAAAGCGCGCTGAAGCTCGTGTCCGTCCGCTGCCATGAAGCGCAGCTCGGCGCAGTCGCCCTCGCCCGCGTCGCTGTACTTGCCGAGACAGTTGAACGGGTCCTCGCGCACGAGCTTCGCGCCGGCGGCCCGACCGTGATCCTCTGGCAACCCGGGCGCCGCCGGCACGCCCGTGTTGTGGAAGTGGTTGTCGGTCAGGAGCGGGCCGTTGTGGCAGTTGATGCACTCGCCCTTGCCGATGAACAGGCGCAGCCCGGCGACTTCCTCCTCGGTGAGGATGCCCGCACCGCCGCTGGAGCCGAGGGCGGACGCATAGGCATCGAACCGCGTCGGCGTTGGCACGATCGTGCGCTCGAAGGCGGCGATGGCCTTGCCGATGTTGGCGAACACCCGGTTCACCGCCTCGCGGTCGGTCTCCGGCATTGCCATCCAGGCCTTGGCGGCCTCCGGATCTTCGACCGGTCCAGCCTGGGGCGGCAGATGATCCGTGTCCGGCAGCGGCCCGAACACGGCCTCATAGCGCTCGCGGTGGTGTTGAGCGATGAGATGGGCGTACTGCGTGCGGGTGCCGCCATGCTCGACCGGGCTTTCCAGCGGGCCCAGGGCCTGTGACCACAGGCTGTCCTTGCGACCGTCCCAGAACAGGAACGGGCTGTGCGCCATGCCGGCAATCGGCATCGTGCGCCGGGTGGTCATGCCGACGCCGCGAGCCAGCGGCACGTCGTCCTGGAACTGGCGCTCGGGCAAGTGGCAGGTGGCGCAGGCGACCTGGCCGTCGGCGCTCAGCCGGGTGTCAAAGAACAGCGCACGGCCTAGGTCCGCCGCCCGGGGATCGTCAGCCACCCGGTTGGAGGGATCCGCTGGCAGCGGCGGCAGCGCGTCGAGCGCGAGCGACCGGATGATCGCGCGCTCCTCCTCCGTCCAGCGTGCGGCCGGAGCGGAGGCGGCATGGAGCCCGGCCGCCAGCAGTCCGGCACCCAGCAACACAGATGAGAGAACGGCGGCCGCCCTGCGCATCGCGGTCTCCTCAGAGCACGAGGTTGAAGGTGACGGTGTCGGCGCCCTTTGGTCCGTCGATGGCCAGATCGAGCGTCCACCAGCCGCGCATGTTGAACTTCATGCCTTCGATCAGGTAGCGACCCTCCCCAAGACTCCTCGTGACCTGGGGTGCGGTCGGCAGGCCATGACCGTGCTGCGGCATGCCGCCGTCGACGGCGATCCTCGCCACCGTCACCGGAGCGCCGGCGGGGGTCCGGACGGTCACCGTCCAGGCGTGCATCGCCCCGACCGCGATGGGATTGGCCTGCGGCGCGACGGCCGCCTTGTAGAGGCCTGCTGCCGTGGGCTTGTCGAGCGCGAGGTCGAGTCCATCGGGGACGGAGCGCATCATCGTGCCGGCGGTGACGACACCAACGGTGAGCAAGAGTGCGGGGATGCCGAGCAGCAGCGCGCGGCGCAAGGTGATAGAAGGCATGTCTGTTCCTTTCCGGCGCCGCTGCGGCACCCGTCGTGAAAGGGCACGGATACGCGCGGCGAGGGCATGGCGCTTGAACGAAGCGGCTGACTTCGTGCCGAGCGCCGCGTATTCTGATGGCGTGCGGATGGAGAAGGTGTGCCGGGGAACACATGAGGACCGTGGGGCGTGGCAGAGTCGTGCTGTGGGAGGGCGCCAGCCTCTGGGCCTTCGACGTACCGCTCAGACAGGATGACCTGGCGACGACGCGAATGCATGCCCATCATGCGATCCAGATCACCCTCTCGGCAGGCGGGCGCTTTGCGATCCGGACGGAGGGCGGGTACGCGGAAGGCCCTCTCGTTCTGGTTGCGCCGGACGTGCCGCACGCGTTCGAGCCTGAGGGCAGGATCGCACTTCTGTTCGTGGAGCCCGAGAGCCGGGTCGGGCAAGCGCTGATGCATCGCATGGCGGGGGCGCCCGTGACCCGCCTGGACGGCACGCTCACGGAGGATGCGCCGGCGCGGCTCGCAGGCATCTGGTCCGGCCCGCGCCTGGAGGACGCGGCGATCGCCGCCCTGGGCCAGGCCCTCCTGGAGGATTTCGTCGGCGAGGCCCTGCCTCCACGTGCGCTGGACCCGCGGATCGCGCGCGCACTCGACTGGCTCGCCCCCCGTCTCCGTGGCAGGGTCGCCCTCGCCGAGGCCGCCGCCGTCGCCTGCCTGTCGGACGCCCGCTTCCGCCATCTCTTCGCCGCCGAGGTCGGCCTGCCCTTTCGGACCTACCTGCTCTGGCGCCGTCTCATGCTGGCCGTCGAGCGAACGGCCGCCGGCTCGTCCCTGACGACGGCGGCGCATGAGGCCGGGTTCTCGGACTCCGCGCACCTCAGCCGCACGTTCAGCCGGATGTTCGGCCTTCCAGCAGCATCGCTGGACCTGACGTAGGCAGTGTTGGGCCTTCCTGCCCAAGGCGTAGAGGGGCCATATGTCAATGACACGCATGATCGCGTCCCGTCGCTGGGGCTGATCAACCTCGATCGCAATCGCATCCTCAAGGTGTTCTCCTTCGCGGCCATGCTGTTGCTGCTACCCCGCTGATCAGAATACAGTGAAGGAAGCAGAGCCTGCGCAGGGTTCATCGAAAGCGGGCCTCTGTCACCAGGACCCGGAAGAACGGAAAGTACGCCTCGGTTCCGAAGCCATTGCCGGCATCGATGCGGGTCGGGATCGTGTACCCCTCGAAGGTTCCGGTCTCCTCCACCGTCGCGCCGAACGGCTGATAGCGAAAGATCCGCTCCGGGTTGGCGTTGGTCCAACGCTGCATGACAACCGAAAGCGGTTTCCCATCCTCCGCGACTGTCAGCTCAAGGGCGTAGCTCTCGCCATCGTAGCGGAAGACCGCCCGTGCCCGGCTGCTGTCCACAGGCTCCCAGGTCACGCCGTTCGCAGGCAGGAGCGAGGCGGGTACCCAGAGCGCCTCGGCGACGGCCCTCGCCCGGGCCGAGCGGACGAGATCAGAACTTACCCGGGTGCGTGCCACCGGGACCGTGTCGAGGAGCCAGAAGCGCGTCCAGGCCCGATCCCCGATGCAGGCATCCGAGCCAGAGACGCGGCTCAGCCCTGATCCGATTCGCGGTATCCAGACGAAGCCGTGCGGCGGCGCCAGTATCTCGCGTGCCACCATGGGCTGGTAGTTCGGCTGCTCCTTGTCGCCCAGGCCGATCTCGCCCACCATCTCGAGTTCAGCCGCCATGCGCAGCGGAGTTCCCGGAGCGATCGCGAAGGTGAAGTAGCGCCGGGCCGGCTCCGGCAGGCCGGCCGTCACCCCGGCCTCGAACAGGACGGGGTTGCGCGTGCCCTGAGCTTCGAGCGTGGCCCACGCCCGCCGGTCCTCCCGCTCATCCCGGGCACGGAGAGTCCAGGACCCGAGAAGGCATGCTGCGGACAGACCGGCCACTGAAAGGGCAAGACCTCTGGACATTCTCGGCTCCTCCGGTGTGTAACCGTCCGAGTGGAGGTAGTGCGGATCGGCTGGAGGATCCTTGATCTCGATCAGCCGCGCCATCGGAAGAGGCTGCTGTTGCACGCAGACAGGCAGATGACAGGACGATCGGGCCGGCTTGCAGGTTTTCTCGGGCTGACCTTCACAGGCTCCTGGCTCGCCTGGGGCCTTGCGCATCCCGATGTGCAGCGGGCGCTCGGCTTGGCCGTTTCCCGGGATCTGCTCATCGCGATCGGTACGGCCGTCCCCAGCACGGTCGCCCTCCTTATGGCCGCCTGCGAGGGCACCGCCCGCCCGCTCCTTGCGGGCCTCACCCGCTGGCGGGTTCATCCCGTTTGGTACGCGATCGCTATTCTCGGTCCCCCGTCCGTCATGCTGGCGGCGATGGGCGGCCATGTCCTGCTCGGCGGAGAGGCTCCATCCTACCCGACTCCCTCCCGCTGGCCGCTTGTGGCCATCAACTTCGTGGGCGTCGTCCTCCTCGGGGGACCTCTGGGTGAGGAACTGGGCTGGCGCGGGCTGGCTCTACCCGTCCTGCGCAGTCGGCTTCGCTTGCTGGCGGCAGCCCTTGTGCTCGGCGTGATCTGGGCGGCCTGGCACCTGCCCCTGTTCGTCTTGCCGGGCTCTCCCCAGCCGGAGCTGCCGCTCGGAGGCTTCGCGCTCCAGACGGTAGCTCTCAGCCTGATCCTGGCACTGGTTTACGAGGGCTCCGGTCGCAGCCTCCTCCTGCCGGTGCTGCTCCATGCCTCGGTCAATGCGTTCTCGGGACCGCTCCGGATCCTGCCCGCCGCGACCGGGAGCGAGCGCCCGTTCATCCTGACGGTGCTCCTGGCCTGGGTCGCCGCAGAGTTTCTGGCGGCGCTGCGCCGCCGGGGCATGCTTCCCGAGGGCCGGGACTAGACCTGCTCTTGCGCAGCGTGGGAGTGGACCGCCGCCGGCAAGGCCGCCTTCACCCGGTCCAGCCGCTCAGCCACCGGCACATTGCTCTCGGCGTGGGTGAGGATGTGCAGCCTGTCCTCCTCGATGCCTGCCAGCACCCGCCGAGCCAGTTCGGCCGGGTCCATCGGATCGGCGGTCATTCCCTCGAACGTGGCCCGGATGCGCGCCAGCAGCTCGGGATCCGTCCTCGGAGCCGTGGCGAGGCCGGCCGGGCGCGTACGCTCGGATTCGCCGATCCGGGACACCACCGTGCCGGGACAGACCACGGATACGCGCAGTGGCAGCCCGAGCGCGGAGAACTCGACGGCGGTGCTGCGTAGCCGATGCCGCTCGCGCCGCCGGTGACGACGGCGACATCGCCTGTTTCCAGTTTCATGATGGTTTTCCTTGGGTACGGTGACGCGGTGCCCGTGCGTGGACGTCAGCGGAGGCTGCCCGGCAGGGGAGCCGACAGGCGACCGAGGAGATCGGCCAGGGTGGCGACCTCGTCCGGGTTCCAGCGGTCGACGAACACGCCCTCGGAGAGCTGATCCAGCGTGGCGGCCGCCTCCTGCACGCGCTGCCGCCCGGCATCGGTGAGAGCCACGTAGCCGACCCGCGCATCCCGCGGGTCGGCCTCGCGGGCGACGAGCCCGACCTTCTCCAGCGGCGCCGTCACCCGCGTCACGCTCGACTGGCTGATCGCCAGCGCGGTGGCCAGGTCGACACGGCGCAGGCGGCCGAGCGGCGCATGGTCGAGGTTCATGAGCAGGAGGACCTCGTTGAGGGCGAGGCCGTGGATCGAGCCCAGTGTCGCGGAGAAGCGGGCGTCGAGGGCGGCCTGGACCCGGAGAAGGCGCAGGACCGCGGAGAGCGTCTGATCAGTCATGTCCCTATATAGTTCTGAGTTGCTTCCAAGTGCAAGCATATCGAAAGTATTTGTTGAACCTCGTTCCCCTCCTGCCCGTCAGGCCGCCACGCTCGCAATCAGAGCGGCGACCACATGGGCAAGGGCGTGTGCCAGCATCGCGGCCTCCAGGCCCCTGCGCCAGAAGAGCCATCCGAACACCGCCCCGGCAAGGCCATTGGCTGCTAACGCCAACAGGATGAGCCACAGGGGCGGTTCGCTGGCGATCCCGTACAGGAACGGAAGGTGGGCGAGCGCGAAGACCAGCGCGGCCGTCATGATGCCGATCCAGTACACCCCGGCGACCGGCCGCCCCGGACGTCCGAGGAGGCGCCAGGCCAGCCAGCCCACAAGCGTCATCACGCCCCAGCGGGCAACGATCTCCTCGGTGAGCCCGCCGTAGAGGAGCCGAGTGGCCAAGGGTGGGGTGAGCGCCTGGATACGGGACGCCGCCTCGGCGTCGAGGGATGCGAAGTACGGCCCGCTGGCAGCGGCGTATCCCGCAAGCAGCAGCCCCGTGCACAGTCCTATCCATCCTGCCGGTCGCGCCTGCCGCCGCAGGACCGGACCGGGCGACGTTCCGGCAAGCGCCAGCCGGACCGCCGGGGCCTCAAGGCCGATCCGCGGAGCCAGCACCGCCCCGATCCAGGCGGCGGCGATGACCAGCAGGGCCGGGTTGACCAGGGACAGGAGCCGCAAAGCGATCACGGGAAGCGGGAGCGGTCCGGAGGCCAGCCGCTCCACCGGCAGCAGGGCCAGCGAGGCCACGCCAACCAGCCCGAGCCCGGCCAGGGCCACGCCGACACGCTTCCGAGAAACTTTCATCAACGGTTCTCCTTCGAAACCATCGCCACTCGTCGAGGGCATGGGTTTCGGACGGTCGGGGATCAGATCATCCGCTTGTACTGGATGAAGCCGGTACGGGTGGCGAGCCTGTCGTAGAGTGCGCGCGCGGCCCCGTTGGTCTCGTGAGTGAGCCAGTAGACCCGGCTCGCACCCGCGGCCTCGGCCCTCGCATGAACGGCCTCGATCAGGGCCGTGCCGACCCCCTGCCCCCGGGCGGTCCCGGTCGTGAAGAGATCCTGGAGATAGCAGTACGGTCCGACGGACCAGGTGGAGCGGTGGTAGAGATAGTGGACGATGCCCAGGAGGGTCCCGTCCCGTTCCGCGACGAGTCCGTGCACCGGCTCGGCCAGATCCAGCAGCCGGGTCCATGTCGCGTCCGTCACCTCGGGAGCGAGGGCGGTCTGGTAGAAGACGAGGTAGTCCTGCCAGAGCCGCTCCCAGGCGGTGCGGTCCCCGGCCTCAAGGGAGCGGATGGAGAAACAGGAGGTGTCGGCTGGCGGCATGGCTGGTCTCACGGCTTGAGGCTCTGGGAGAGGAAACGGACGACCTCGCGGTTGAAGTCGGTGTGGAAGCGCACGCGGTCGAAGCCGTCCGCGTCGCGGCAGATCTCCGGCACGGCCTTGGCGAGTCCGTCCGGGCACGGGGGCAGGAAGGCGTAGTGCCCTGCCCCGGGCACGGCATGAAGCTCGATCCGGCCCAGGAGGATGCGGACGAAGCGGTCGGCGTGATGTTCGGCGATCAGGAGCCGGTCCTGGCTGGCGCGCCAGACCTGGACCGGCATGATCAGGTCCGCCACGGATTCCCGGTCGAACAGCATGCCCATCGCCGGGGCGGCCAGCACGACGGCACGGATGCGGCGGACGGCCACCGGCACCTCCGATCCCTCGAGGGCCGCCCACTGCGGCAGAAGGATGGCACAGACCGGGTCCGCCGCATGCTGCGCGCAGTGCGGACGCAGGCGCAGGAAGTCCGGGCGGGCGCCGGCGGCGGGGAGCACCGTGGCCGCGCCGACGGAGTAGCCGAACAGGCCGATCCGGCCGGGATCGATCCGGCCCGCGCCATGCCAGTCCGCGGTGACGAAGGCGATCAGCGCCTCGACGTGGCGTGGCCGGTCGAGGAAGCGCTTCTGTCCCACGAAGCCGCTCTGGTCCTCCGTGTTGTCGCCGGGGTGCGTGACGGCCGCGACCACGAAGCCTGCATCCGCCAGCGCCGCGGCCGTGTCGTGGTGGCCTCCGAACCAGCCGCCGGTGCCATGCGAGATGATGACCAGCGGCAGGTCGCGCCCCAGTATCGCCCCTCCCCTCGCGAGCCGGACGGTGTACGGCCCCAGGCGCGTCTCGGTGGCGGGCGCGGACGACGGATAACAGATGCCAGCCTCGGCCTTCTGGTCAAACGGCAGGGGGATCTCGACCGCCTCGAAGCCGGCTGCCTGGGTCGGGAGGGCCAAGGCAGCGAGAACGGCGACCATGGCGAGCCGCGACAGGATGATCATGAACGCCTCCAGAGTGGTCATGGGAGTCTCCAGGGAAAGCCCGGCCTACGGCAGGGCCGCTTCAGGAAGCTGGCAGGGGCGCCTGCCGAGTTCGAGGGCGAAAAGCTGGGTGCCGTGGCGCTGGTCGCGTCCGGTCGAGAGCAGCCACCGGTCGGTGGCCGCCCGTGCGATCCGCTCCGCCTCCGGCACGCCCGCCCGTGCCGCGGCCGCCGCGAGCTCGGCGGCCGCCCGGAAGTGGTCGGGGCAGGTGCCGTGCAGCAGCAGGACGGCGGCATGGAGCCGCGCCTCGGGAGCGAGGTCGGCGCTTTCCTTGACGATCCGGAGCGTGCGGGCCAGCCGACGGCGGTCCCGGCCTGCGTCGAGGAGCATCCGGCCGCTCCGGCGGTCGCCCTGGTCGGCCGCGTACATCCGCCTGAGCTCCTCGCCTGCGGACGATGCCGCCTCCGGTGCGCTGGCCGAATCGGGCATAAGTAGGCTGCCGAGGAACAGGACCGCGACAGCGACGGACAGGCCGCACAGACAGGCGAGGATCGGCCACGTTGCCATGTGCCGCCGCATCACCGTCGCGATGCCAGCCGCCAGGAGACCCCCGGCCAGTCCGAGCACGGCCACAGGAAACATGACCATGGCGACAAGCCCGCCGTGGCCGGATCCCGCGCCGGCCACTGTTGCGGCGACCCCGGTGCCGAGGACGGTCAGGCGAACGGTCCTCCGCTCGCGCCGGGCCAGCATCGCGGCGGATGCGGCCGCCCAGGACCCGATGGCGGCGAGGATCACCGCGCCGACATGGTCGGAGGCCTGCGGCAGCAACGCCGCCATGCCGATCAGCGCCAGCGCTGCGGCGGCCACGAAGGCTGCCGGCAGCAGCAGTCCGACATCGCCGGACCCGCGGAAGCGGTCGCCCGTCGGCGCCTCGTGAAGGGTCATCGCCGTGTCCTCGGCCATCAGGAGCGGCCGGCCTTCCAGCCGTCGTACTCCGGGTCGTTCCAGCCACGCGCCAGCATGCACTCCTGCGTCCTGGCCTCGACCCGGTACGAGCGCTCGGCCACGGCGTCGCCGTCGCGCGGGTCGACGTAGCGGTGCATCCGCTCGGCAACGGACCGGCATCTGTCGCGATCGTTCTGGAACGCGTCGTGCTGGCGCGCCTCCCAGCGGTTGGCCGGGCGAGGCCCGGTGGCGGTGCAGCCGGCGGCGGCTGCGGCGAGGAGGCCGGCGAGCATGGCTCGCCCGGCGACGGACAGGATCTGTGCCATCGTGAGGTCCTTTGGTCGGTCGGTGAAGGGATCAGTCGTCGTCTTCGACGGTGCCGGGCGGGTCGGGCACGAACTCCAGGATGTCGCCGGGCTGGCAGTCGAGGAAGGCGCAGATGCGGTTGAGCGTCGACAGCTTGACCGCCTTGGCCTTGCCTGTCTTGAGGATCGACAGGTTCTGGATCGTGATGCCCACCGCGTCGGCGAGGTCGGTGAGCCGCTTCTTGCGGCGGGCGAGCATCACGTCGAGGTTGATGACGATGGCCATGGCGTCCTCAGATCGTGAGCTCGGCGTCGCGCTGGACGCGGGCGGCGACGGCAAGGACGTGCGACAGGCAGACCAGCGTCAGTCCGACGATCAGCGCTGTCAGGTCGATGTCGACGTGGACCACCGTGCGGTCGAGCGCGCCCAGGCCTGCCAGAAGCGGCCCGCTGGCGGTGGAAGTGACCAGCCGGACCGCGCCCATGGCGACCAGCCACAGCCCGATCGTCCGCACGAGCCGGGCGGTCCGCTCCGTCAGGAGATCGCCCGCCATCCATCCCGTCAGCAGGGAGCGCAGCGCCAGGGCGGCCAGCAGCGCCGGCGCCACCTCCAGTGCCCGCATCGCGAGCAGGAGGACCGCGCCGGATGCGGGCAGGCTCGAGGCCGGAACGGAGGTGCCGGGTCCGGCGGGATCGACAAGCGTGCCGCCGGCGAGCACCTGGTAGGCATCCACGACGAGCGACAGCGGGATCAGGGCCAACGCAAGGGTGACGACAGTCCGGAGCCTGCGGCTCGGCTCTGCAATGGCGGCGGTGCTGTCCATGGTCGGCATAGGGGTTCCGATGGGATCGATGCTTGACAGGTACAGGCAGCCCCGACATAGATCAAGAACAATTTTGATTGTTAAACGATAAATATTATACGCCAGACGTCGCGCCTGGCGCCAAGGAGAACGTGAATGAAAATCCGGAATGCGGAACCGCAGGACCTTGCGTCCCTTCACGACCTGCTGACACGCTCCTGGCTGGAGACCTGGGCACCGCACGTGTCGGCGGCGTCGGTCGAGCGCTTCAGGAGCGAGGATCCCGTCTCGGGGTATCTCTCCGGCTACCTGACCGCGATGACGGTCGTGGAGAAGGAGGGGCATGTTCTCGGGATGGTGCATGTGGTCGGCAACAGCATCGCCGCCATCCACGTCCGCGCCGATGCCCGGGGCCGCGGCGTCGGCGCGAGGCTGATGGATCACGCCGAGGCCAACGGCGGCCGGACCCTTGAGGTGCGAGCCTTCAACACGCGCGCGATCCGCTTCTACGAAAGGCGCGGATGGCGGCGCGTCCGCAGCTACGTGGGCGACGAGTTCGGCACGATGCTCGAGACCATCGCGATGGGGCTTGTGCCATCGTCGTGAAAGCGGCAGGGCATAGGAACGGGTAAAGCGCAGCGTCGGCGACGGTGTCGCCTACTGGGGGCTTTCTGGAACGCTATGCCTGGCGTTTGCCGGTCAGGCGGACCATGGAGGTGCCTTCGCACCGAGGCGCCCCCTCAGCTGGGAGACCTCCCGCCGGAGGCGCTCGTTCTCGTCCCGGATCTGACGCATGCGGGCCTCTGCCGCCCTGGCATGGTCGATCCCCCATTCGTAGACGGTTCGGACGACGATGCAGCCGGACGTCGCCTCACCCTTCGGGTGCAGGAGATCGTACCAGGTCGTGTTCTTCGACTTCACGAGACGGTGCGCGGCCAGGGCGGCGGCGGCCCGCTCCCCCGGCTGGTCCGAACCCAGCATTCCGAGAATCCGCACAAGCTTGGTAAGTTCTCCTCGTCCCATCCAATTCTCCTCATCCTCTCCATCCTCGATTTAGGCAGGTCCATCAGCGACTTGCAGCGGGCTCTCGGGCATGACTGGTCGGCTCCGCAACGTCTTGCTGGAATCCGTGGCTGTGATATTCGGTCAGATGACGAATGGATCTGCGGGTCGCCCGGTCCGCTGCGTCTCGCCTTCTCCGCGGTTCGGAGGGTCAGCAGGCAGTCGCCCCAGGGTGATTGCCCAGGCGGCGGGGATGCTGGAGAGTACTCTGCCCTACGGTACGGGCAGCGCCAGCGCACTACCCGGTTTCGACCTCTTGCCGATGCCCGGCCACCTCTCCTGGATATTGCTGCTGCCGGCGACCTGCCGTCACAGCGTGCGTCTACGGCTCCGGGCAGAGATGGCGAGCGCGACGACGGCCAGAACCGTCGCGGCCGCGAACGTGACGTGCGTGCCGGCTGCGACGGCCTGGGCCTGCGCCGTCGACAGGTCGATCGCTCCCACGGAGAGCGCGAACACGGCGCCCATGACCGACGCGCCGGTGACGAGCCCGAGGTTGCGCGACAGGTTCAGCATGCCGGACACGACGCCCCGCTGGTCCTGGCCTACGTCGGTCATGACCGCGGTGTTATTGGCGGCCTGGAACAGCGCATAGCCGGCGGTGATGACGACCAGAGGAGCGATGTAGCCGGGGATGCCGAACCCGGCCGGGATCATGGAGAGGGCAAGCGAGCCTGCGGCCGTCGCGACCAGTCCGGCGCTGGTCATGCGCCCGGCCCCGAAGCGGTCGACGAGGCGGCCGGCCGGGACGCCGGCCATCGCGGCGACCAGCGGACCGGTGGACATGACCAGCCCGACGACAGCCGCATCGAGCCCGAGCCCGCGCGAGAGATGGAACGGCCCGATCACCAGCGTCGCCATCATCACCGTCATCACCAGCGCGCTCATGGCCAGGCCCGCTCTCAGCACCGGGTTGCGGAACATCTCCAGGCGGATCAGGGGCGAGGCTACCTTCGCCTCCGCGAGCACGAAGAGGCCGGCTCCGGCGACCGCGCCCGCCAGCAGCGACAGGTTGAGCAGGCCGAAGGTGCCGCGTCCCACCGTCATGGCGAGGGCATACGCCGCGAGCGTCAGCGCCAGCAGAACTGTCCCCGTTGTGTCGAAGCGGACCTTCTTTGGCGTCGGGATCGTGCGGTCGCCGGGAAGGGTGCGGGACGCGAGAACGAAGGTCAGGACGCCCAGCGGCACGTTGACCAGGAAGATCGCCTGCCAGCCGAAGCCCGAGATCAGAACGCCGCCGAGCGACGGGCCGAGGGCGGTGCCGACCGCGGACATCGTGCCGAGCAGCCCCATGGCGCTGCCGGTCCTCGCCTTCGGCACCGTCTCGCCGACGTAGGCCATGGTGAGGGCCATCATGACGGCCGCCCCCACTCCCTGCGCCGCCCGGGCGGCGATCAGCAGCCAGAGCGTCGGCGCGACGCCGCCCAGCAGCGAGGCCGCCGTGAACAGGCCGATCCCCGCCAGCAGCAGCCGACGGCGGCCGACGATGTCGCCGAGCCGCCCGACGCTGACGACCAGGGTGGTGACGGCCAGGAGGTATGCGAGGACGACCCACTGGACGTCCTGGAAGGTGGCACCGAACGCCTCCGCCAGCGTCGGCAGGGCGACGTTGGCGATGCTGGTGCCGAGCGCGGACAGCAGCATGGACAGGGACAGGCCGGCCAGCGCCCACCTCACCGAGGGCGTCGGCTGCGCGCCATCGGATCCCGATTCCCGCTGCTCGTATGTGATTTGCTTCGACATGGCCGTCGTTCCCTGCCGCTCCGGCATTGGAGCTGGCAGAACTGTAGTCCTCCGCCTCACATGGCAGAAGGCGCACCGTTTGCACCTTATTCGTGCATGTGACGCCACATCTCGATCGAACCGTGCTATGGTCGGGACATGTCGCATCCCGATCTCAACCTGCTCGTCACCCTCGATGTCCTGCTGGCGGAAGGCAGCGTGGCACGAGCGGCCCGGCGGTTGCGGCTCAGCCCCTCGGCGATGAGCCGGGCGCTGGCGCGGCTGCGGGAGACGACTGGCGATCCGCTTCTCGTCAGGGCCGGCCGCGGTCTCGTTCCCACACCTCGGGCGCTCGAGCTCCGGGAGCGGGTCGGCCGGATCGTGCAGGATGCGGAAGCGGTCCTGCGGCCGGCGGAGAGGCTCGACCTTGCGCGGCTCGCCCGGACGTTCACGCTGCGGACCAGCGAAGGGTTCGTGGAGACGTTCGGGCCGAGACTGATCGCGCGTGTCGGCCAGGAGGCGCCCGGCGTGCGCCTGTGCTTTCTCCTGAAGCCGGACAGGGACAGCACGCCGCTTCGCGACGCGAGCGTCGATCTCGAGACGGGGGTCGTCGGGAAGGCCACCGGGCCGGAGGTCCGGACGCAGGGCCTGTTCCGCGACCGCTTCGTCGGCGTGGTGAGAGCCGGGCATCCGCTCGGCGAGGGCGAGATCACTCCCGCCCGATATGCCGGCGGCCGGCACATCCTGGTCTCGCGGCAGGGTCTCGACCGGGGACCGGTCGACGAGGCCCTGGGGCAGTCAGGGCTGGAACGGGAGATCGCCACCGTCGTCGGGGGCTTCTCTATGGCGCTGGCTCTTGCGCGGGCCTCCGACCTGATCGCCACTGTTCCCGAACGTCATACCGGGGCCCTGCGGGCCGGAATGCACAGCTTTCCGCTGCCGGTCCCCGTGTCGGAGTTGACGGTGTCGCTGCTCTGGCATCCGCGGCTGGACGCCGACCCGGCCCACCGCTGGCTGCGCAGGTGCGTTCGGGACGCCTGCGCTCCCCGGCAGGGGCCTGATTGAGAGCCCGCCGCGGGCGGGAGCCCGTCCGTCGTCAGGAGGGGAGCAGGCCGCCAGGATGCCCTTGACCTCGGCACGTGGGGCAGTCGTCACTGCAGGGATGGGGAGCTGCGGCTGTCGGCCTCCCGCGCCGCCTCCAGAACGAGGTCGACAGCCGTCGCCAGCTCAGTCTCGTCGAATTGGTAGAACCCGCAGCCGTCGACGGACGGGTGGCCCGCGACCGGGGCCACCTCGAGCCAGAACGGCGGGATCCCGCCTGCGGCGGTGTCCGCCGGACGCTCGGTGAGGCGCACCTCGAGCCGCCCCTGCCGGATCACCGTGACTGTGCGCGAGCCGTCGGCATCGCCCGCCAGGAACACGAGCCTGATGTAGGCCCGGATGATCCTCTGCTCGATCCCGTCGGCGCAGAGGTCGGACGGTGAAGGGTTATCGGCACCGCATGCGGCGTGCTGCGCCGCTGGCCGCTTTGACATCATGTCCACCTCCGGGGATGGATCCCATGCTCGATCGAGACATGGCGGGACACCGCCGGGCGATCGCGGGCGCACCGGCGGTCGAGGACTCAGGACGGCAGCTTGCGGAAGGCGACCGCGAACCGGTTCCAGACGTTGATCGTGCCGACCAGCAGCGTCAGGTCGACGAGCTCGGCTGGCGTGAAGTGCGGCTTCACCGCCTCCCAGACGTCGTCCGGCACGTGGGTGTCCGCCACCTGCGTGACCGCCTCGGTCCATTCCAGGGCGGCGCGCTCGCGGTCGCTGAAGAACGGCGTCTCGCGCCACACGGCCACCGTGCCCAGGCGCCGCTCGGTCTCTCCCGCCTTGCGGGCGTCGGCGGTGTGCACGTCGATGCAGTAGGCGCACCCGTTGATCTGGGACGCCCGCAGACGCACCAGCTCCACCAGCGGCTTGTCCAGTCCCGAGCGGGCGATCTGCTGCTCGAGGCCGGCTACGGCCTTCATGGCATCGGGGTTGGACTGGAAGAAGTTGAGACGTGGCTCCATGACAGGTTCCTTGAGTGATCAGAGCGAGTACCGGGTTCTGGGAGCGTAGCTTCCTGCTGGCGATCAGGCCGGCGCCTGCTGCCGCTCCGGTGTCCGGGCTGAGGGAAAGCTATTCCTCGGCCTCATGCGGCGGAAGGCGCATGGTCTGCACCTTGTTCGTGCGTCTGACGCCATGTCACGGTCAGACTGCGGCACGGCCGGTGCTGGGCGGGAGCAGCCTCGTTTCTCGGGATCTCCTGGACCGGTGACGAGCGTCCGTCTCTGGGCAGCGTCGGGTGGGAAGAGGCCGATGAGAGGAAGGGACTCGCCTGGCCAGGGCAGACACTCTTCCGATGCGCTCCCGCTCTCCATGAGCTTCGGGTCGGAATAAGGCCTGCGGAATATTCCAGCGGCTAAGTCATTCTACATACGCACGGAAGTTCCCGAACCCCTATTATTATTGTGGGTGAAGGTTCGCTTGGGTGTGCCGGATGACCTTGCCTCCTGCCACACCGCCGAGATCGGCGACTACGTGATCGGGGGCCACGTGCCGGCCGACGCGATCAAGCGCCTCCTCGCCGAGAAGCCGGCGGGCAAGGGACTGGCCGTCGCCGGCATGCTGATGGGTTCGCCCGGCATGGAGGTGGAGGGCATGGCGCCGGAAACCTACGAAGTGGTCCTGTTCGGGCCGACGGGCCGGACGACCTTCGCCCACTACGAAGGTGCGCGTCCCGTCTGACCGGTGCCGCACACCCCGAGGCCTGATCGCTCACCACATTGCGAGTTGCCGAGATCCGCGAACGGCGCGAACCTCCCCGTGTCAGTTCCAGAGGAACACACCATGAGAAAGCTCACCTTGGCCATCGCCGTCGCCGCAGGGTTTGCCGCAACCCCGGCACTCGCCTGCCCGATGCACCAGGCCGCGGCCCAGACCACGGGTTCGACCGCAACGGCCAGTCCGATGATGTGCGGCACGCCGACAGCGACCGCCCAAGCCCAGCAACCGGGCCAGACCACCCAGCCTGCACGGCCGCCAAGCCAATCCGCAGGTGGCATGTGCCCGTGCTGCCGGAACATGGCCATGATGCAGCCCCAGCCGCAGCAGTCCGATGGCATGCCGGGCATGCCCGGCATGCAGCCCGACGCGCCCATGAACCCTCCGGCACCGTCCCCGGCTCCGGAAACACCCCTCCGGCGCTGACCACCCTTGTGGATGCGCTTCCTTGTAAGTCCTAAAGGTCAGCTTGGGGTGAAACTGGGAAATCACCCCCCGTTCGGGAGCGTCCAATGCTCCGGTCTTGAGCACATTCGGCATACTTCCAAGATGTCCCGGTGGGACCTATCACATCACCTGACGTTACACCTCCGTCCCCTCTAGAGTCCCGAAGCAGCGTATCGAGCACTTCACAAGTCTTTGACGAGAAAGCGGGGCAAAGCATGCTCCAGATTCCCCAAGGCCTCCCCAGCGTCCTCGACCTTGCGCGATGGCTCGCTGGACCAGCCCGCACCGCACTCGCTCCAGCTGACATCGTCACGGAGTACTGCGAACGGCTGCTGGCCGCAGGCGTGCCACTCTGGCGCGTTCGGGTCGGGCAACGCCTCGCCAATCCTCTCATCGGCATCTGGGGTGTCAAATGGATGCGCGGAGCCGGGGCGGAGGCTTACACCGTGCCCCACGGGATCCTGGCGACACGCTCCTACACCGGCAGCCCATTCGAGCATGTCAACAAGACGAGAGCCAGCTTCCGCCGCTGCCTCCGGCACCTGGTGTTGGCCGAACTGAGAAACTGCCCCCCTGACGAAATGAAGACCTGACCCCCTCCTTGGCAGAGGAGGAATAGATGTCGATTGGGATTTTAGTGGATCCTGCATTGTCGCGGACGATGCGGGGAGA
>JAESGY010000090.1_pt1 | contig 77658 bp, 71 predicted proteins | sample 9269841 | NCBI WGS metagenome assembly JAESGY01 (sample SAMN17022865, study PRJNA683097) | algae metagenome | isolation source: Spirirestis rafaelensis WJT71-NPBG6 and co-occurring heterotrophs from... | place: USA: Pinto Wells, Joshua Tree National Park, Colorado Desert, CA | collected 2006-08-15 | reverse complement strand
GCAACGGCATGGCGCACGTGATCTTCACCACAGTCGGGCGCACCAAGGGGCAATCACCGCAGGAGTTCCAGGGCAAAGGCACGGCTCTGGTACAGAAGGCCGGGAGTGAGTGGAAGATGCTCGTGCACGTCTGGAACCGGAATGACCGCAACCGATGAGGCGTCGAGAAGCACTCCTTTGTCAGGCATGGTTCAATCCTCGCATGCAGGGTTTGGAGTAGCGCACTGATCGGGCGGACGGTTTGAAGATGACTTGCCGGGGAGGTGCTAATGGGTTGGGTGGGGTCAGGAGCGCTGATCGCATGGCACGATGTTGAGCAAGGCCGCGAGGCCGAGTACCTCGACTGGCACTCACACGAGCACATGAAGGAGCGGCTCGCGATCCCTGGCTTCCTCCAGGGTCGCCGGTACTCCGTTGTCGGCTCTGGGCCGCAGTTTCTGGTCTTGTACACCGTCACAGCCCCCGATGTGTTTACATCGCAAGCCTACCTGGAGCACCTGAACCATCCTTCAGACTGGACCCAGCAAGTGATGCCTGCGCTGCGGAACATGAACCGGAGCCTGTGTCGCGTTGCGACATCGAGCGGATCGGGTGCGTGTTGCTGTCTTCAAACCACCCGGTTCTCTCCTGAACCTGGGCGCGAGGCACACTTGCGCGGTGTATTGACAAGTGAGGCGCAGTCGCTCGCACATCAAAGGGGCCTCTGTGCCGCCCATCTTCTGATTGCGGATCAGGATCGGAGCAGGGCACCAACCCGCGAAACAGCCCTTCGGGGTGGTCAAGGCGCCGTGGCCGACTGGGTGCTGCTGGTCGAGGGCTATGACGAAGGAGCAGTGGCTCAAGACCGCTCCGAACTGTTGCGGCAGAGCGGTGCTAGTCCGAGTATTACTGGTGATCTCTACAGGATGGATCACATCTGCTTCTGAGACGAGGCGTTCGCTTCCTGAGCACCACCTCCGCATACGTGCCGTCGTCATTGGGCTGATCATGTCACCTTCGAGGCCGACCGGCGAAGATGGGGTTTGGCCGATACCGAGTACCTTCTGATCTCCCGACAGATGGTCGGATAAAATAATTTTGCGTCGGGCTCCCCCGAGCACGATTATCACCGCCTCCACGGCCACTCTGGGTCAGTCTTCCTATGAAACAGACGCCGTGCCTCCTCCGACAAGCTTAGTACATGTCTGGGAAGAGGCGGCTGCACGAGCTTGGGGCCATGCCGATCCTCCCGTTTGAACGAGCGCAACGCCTCGGCAGAGAGCTTGGGCAGACCCTCGGTGGCTATCCGGTGACGCAACTCCTGCAAGGTTCTCTCAGGGTCGTCGGGCATGGCTGATCCCGCAGCCAGAAGAGCACGGAATCCAAGTCATCGCTCAAGGGCAGGGGAGGTTCCGTTCTCCATCATATCCAAGAAGGAGGGCCGGTCGGCTGAATCTCGGCAGCGTGGGATCTCAGTCCTTCCCACCCTGAATGACCGTCAGTCTCCGCAGCATCGGCGGAAGATCGGGAGGAAGGCGGCTCACAGCCTCCAAGTCGGTGAATCTGGCTCTGCACAGGGGATCATGCTGGTCTGGAGGTCGCTCCCAAGGGAGTGACTTCCTCGGGCAATCGAGGGCAATCCTGTCGATAAGATAGCGCAACTGGATGTCGGCCCCCGTACTTCTCGGCTAGTCGAGCAAGCCGATACTGTCCCTTGCGGTGAGAGCGGAGGGGACAATCGATCCGAACGATCACCCACGGAAAATTGCTGAGCCGCTCGATCATTGAGCCCCACAGGCAACGAGGGAGATAGAACGTATAGAGAACGAGATCGTGGGACTTCAGTTCGATATGAAGGAAATCAAAGGGTTTGCATCATGGGGGAAAGGCGGTATCGGACCTCCGCTACCATCGATCAGTTAAGTGATCGAAATAATTAGAAGTCTTATCTTTTAGCCTCGTGATTGGTAGTGCCTCCAGCACGAAAAGCTCAGTAATTTCTGCTGGCTGAGTGGGTGTTTGCATTGATTGCGAGCGTCTGCTTTTTTGACCCCGAGCAGAAGTTCGCAAATGGCAGGGGATCGTGGCTGCCTGCGCCCTAATAGACCTCTGCAGAAATGAGCCTCGCTTGACCATGCGAGTGGAGCATGAAGCAACTTTGCTCCGTTCTGCCGGCCCTACTCTAGTGCCGCCGCGAGACGCTATTGATCTTATCTCCACTGGACCAGGTCAGGAACTCCTGCCACGCTGTGCCATCCAGCCGTTGAGCCGGAGCCGTCGCAATGCGCGAACTGCCAGGGGAGAACAATTTAATGATACGAAATAGCGTATTAATCTCTGCCGCAGCGATCCTGCTCGCGGGGCTATCCACGCCCGCCCTCGCAGCATCGCTGCGTTATGCGAACCAAGGCGACCTTAAGTCCCTCGACCCTTATACTCTCAACGAGACAACCACGAACGCGCATCTGGGGCATGTCTACGAAGGTCTGACGCGACGTGGAAAGGACCTCGCGGTCCAGCCGGCCCTCGCGGAGCGCTGGGAGATCAGTGATGATGGCCTGACTTGGCGCTTCTTCCTGCGCAAAGGCGTCAAGTTCCACAACGGCAACGACTTCACTGCGGATGACGTGATCTTCTCGGCCACCCGGGTGCGGGCGCAGGGCTCGAACTTCACGACCCGGGTGCCGACCAGTGCCGAGCTTGTGAAGGTCGATGACCATACGGTCGACGTGAAGCTCAAAACCCCCAACCCGATCCTGAACTCCCAGTGGGACACTTGGTACATCATGGACAAGGAGTGGGCGGAGGCGAATAACGCCACGGCTCCGACTCCTGCAGCTGCCACAACCCCAAGCTTCTCGTCGCTGAATGCGAACGGGACCGGTCCGTTCAAGATTGAAAGCCATCAGGCCGGCGTGAAGACGATTTTCAAGCCGAACCCTAGCTGGTGGGACAAGCCAGAGCACAATCTTGATGAAATTGTCTTCACGCCCATCGCAAGTGATGCCACCCGGGTTGCAGCGCTCCTGTCAGGCGAGGTTGATGTCATCGAACCGGTCCCCGTACAGGATATCGCGCGCGTCAACTCTTCCCCTAATGCCCAAGTGCTCACAGGGCCGGAACTCCGGACGATCTTTCTCAATATGGATTCGGCCCGTGACGAGCTTCTGTTCTCGAACGTGAAGGGCAAGAACCCATTCAAAGACGTGCGGGTTCGGGAGGCCTTCTTCAAGGCGATCGACATCAATCTTATTCGCGATCGCGTCATGCGGGGATTGTCCACACCTTCGGCACTGATGGTCGCGCCTGAACTTTTTGTCTACTCAAAGGACTTCGAGCGTCCGAAATACGATCTCGAGGGTGCCAAGAAACTTCTTGCCGACGCCGGTTACCCGAACGGGTTCGAGGTCGGCATGGACTGCCCGAACGACCGCTACGTCAATGACGAAGCGATCTGTCAGGCCGTCGTCAGCATGCTGGCCCGCGCGGGTGTCAAGGTAAACCTGACGGCTCAGCCGAAGGCCCTCTACTTTGGGAAAGCCGGCAAGTCGGGCGGCTACACCACCTCGGTCTCGCTGCTCGGCTGGACCCCTGGCACCTTCGACAGCCACAATGTTCTCTATGACGTCATGGGCTGCCGCGACGTTCCTGGATCGAGCCGGGGAGAGACCAATTACGGTGGGTACTGCAACAAGGACCTTGATGCTGTGACCGACCAGATCCTAATCGAAACGGATCAGGAGAAGCGTAACCAACTGATCAAGAAAGCATTTGAGATCGCAACCAAAGACTACGGCCATATCCCGCTGCACCAGCAGTCACTTGCTTGGGGCGTGTCGAAGAAGGTCAAACTCGTCCAGCGAGCCGACAACCAGCTCCTGTTCTATTGGGCAAGGAAGGAATAGCCCGCTAGATGGAAGGGTACTACCTTGTTGGAGCAAACATGCTTCACAAAGCAGGATCTCCTCACCAGCCATTGTTAGGCAAGTGAGGAGATCTTCTATCATCCGTTTGCAAGTTTCCGATTGGCAGGCAACTGAACTGTCCACACCAGCGCCCGATTGGCTAGCTGACGAGTGTCGATCCGAGTGTAACCAGCGGAATGAGACACAGCAGGAGGCTTCCTAACCAAGCAGCGGTACATCGTGCGTAGGTTTGAGAGAGGAAGCATCGGTTGCGTGAATGGAGGAATGTTTGCGTCTGACACTAAGCTGAAGCTATCTGGAATCTCAGTATTAGCCGAAAGAACACAGGCGGAAGGTAAGGGTCGAAAAGGAGGGGTGGCGGTGTCAGTCCTCTGCTACCACTTCAGATTCATGATTCTACGATCCCTTGCTAGAACTCACGCCGCGTTCGGCGTCGCCGCTGCGCGCAGCAGCATGCCGAAGAGGTCGCGGGGTTCGTCGGGGTCGGCCAGGAGGTCGAGTTCGTCGGAGAGGCCTGTCTGCTCGATCTGGCGCTTCACGTAGCGCAGGGCTGAAAAATCTTCGATGGCGAAGCCCACGGAATCGAAGAGGGTGATCTGACGGTCGCCCGTGCGACCGGGCTCGAGCCCGGCGATCACGCGCCACAGTTCCTGGACCGGGTAGTCCGCCGGAAGCTGCTGGATCTCGCCTTCGATGCGGGTCTGTGGCGGATATTCCACGAAGATGTCGGAGCGCTTCAGGATGTCGGCATGCAGCTCGGTCTTGCCGGGGCAGTCGCCGCCCACCGCGTTGATGTGGAGCCCTGAGCCGACCATGTTGTCGGTGAGGATCGTGGCGTTCTGCTTGTCGGCCGTGACCGTCGTAACGATCTGAACGCCTTCCATCGCCTCCTCGATGGAGTTGCAGACCGTGATGCCGAAGCCCATCCCGGCAAGATTGCGCACGCATTTCGTGCTGGCCGAGCGGTCGATGTCGTAGAGCCGCAGGGTGTCGACGCCGAGGAGCGCCTTGAAGGCCAGAGCCTGGAACTCGGCCTGTGCCCCGTTGCCGATGATGGCCATGGCGCGTGCGCCCTTGGGCGCGAGGTGCTTGGCCGCGACCGCCGATGTGGCGGCGGTGCGGAGCGCCGTGAGGATTGTCATCTCGGTCAGGAGCACGGGATAGCCGGTTGCCACATCGGCCAGCACGCCGAAAGCCGTGACAGTCTGGCGTCCCTCGCGGGTGTTCTTCGGGTGCCCGTTCACGTACTTGAAGCCATAGACCTCGCCGTCGCTGGTCGGCATGAGCTCGATCACGCCCTCGCGGCTGTGCGAGGCCACCCGCGGGGTCTTGTCGAAGGATTCCCAGCGCCGGAAATCGGCCTCGATGCACTCCGCAAGCTCCAGCAGGAAGCGCTCCACGCCAATGGCGAGGACGAGCTTCATCATGTTGTCGACGCTGACGAAGGGGACGACGTTCAGTTTCAGGTTCATGGCTCAATGGTTCTTAGGGGTATGACGGTAGCTCTGGGTCGGGCGGTCGAGCACGCGCCGGCCCATGAGGCTCGAGACGAGGTCGACCATCAGGAGGGCCGTGCGGCCGCGCTCGTCGAGGAAGGGGTTGAGCTCGACCAGATCGATGCTCCGCACGAGGCCGCTGTCGTGCAGCATCTCCATGATGAGATGCGCCTCGCGGAAGGTGGCGCCGCCGGGAACGGTGGTGCCGACCCCAGGGGCAATGCCCGGATCGAGGAAGTCCACATCCAGGCTCACGTGGAGTATGCCGTCGGCGGCCGCTACGCGCTTGAGGAAGGCGTCGAGAAGGGGCGCGACGCCGTTCTCGTCGATAGCGCGCATGTCGTGAACCGTCACGCCGGCCGTAGCGAGGGCAGAGCGCTCCGCCGGGTCAACGCTGCGGATGCCGATCATGCAGACGTTCTCAGGCTTGAGCGGATTGGCGACAGCCGGGAAGTAGCCGTCGAAGCCGCTCAGGCCCGTGGCATAGGCCATCGGCACCCCATGGAGGTTGCCGCTCGTGGTCGTTTCCAACGTGTGAAAGTCCGGGTGGGAGTCGAGCCAGAGCACGAAGAACTCGCGGCCTTCCTTGGCAGCCCGGCGGGCCAACCCCGTCATGGACCCGGCCGAAAGGCTGTGATCCCCGCCGATGAAGATCGGCATGCCGTCGCCGCTCGCCTGGTAGGCAGCCTCGGTGATGGCCTCGGTCCAGGCTACCGTTTCGGCTAAGGCCTTGATGGCGCCGTTCGGGTGGCGCACCTCGCGCTGGGGCGCAGGCACGATGTTGCCGCGGTCTTCCACCGTGTAGCCGAGATTGCGGAGCTCCGTCACCAGACCGGCCGTCCGGAAGGCGCTGGGACCCATGTCGCAGCCGAGCCGGCCGGCGCCCTCCTGCACGGGTATGCCCAGAACGATGCACGTGGTCGAAGCCATCCATCTCTCCCTATCTCGCCGTCAAGCTACCGGAGTGCCTTGGCAGAATGAACAAGGTACTTTGACATAAGGCGCAGAGCTTGTGATCATCCTGGCCAGTTCTGCTAATCATAATGGCACCAGATGGATGACCTCGACCAACGCCTGATCACGCTCCTGCGGCACAACGGGCGGCGGAGCGTCTCGGACCTTGCTCTCACCCTCGGCGCATCCCGCGCAACAATCCGGTCCCGGATGGAGCGTCTGGAGCGCTCCGGCGACATCGTCGGCTACACGGTGATCCTGCGGGCCGATGCGGTGGCGTTGCCGGTGCGGGGGATCATGCTGATCGAGGTGGAGGGGAGGGCCGGCGACCGGGTGGTGGATGCGCTCGGCGGCTTTCCGGAGGTGAGCGCCATTCACACCACGAACGGAAAGTGGGATCTCATCGTCGAACTCGGCGCCAGCAGCCTCTCGGATTTCGACGCGATCCTGCGGCGGGTGCGCCTAATCCCGGGCGTCATTGCGTCGGAGACGAACCTCCTGCTGGCAACGCCCCGCAGCACCCGCGCCAAGCTCTAGCACAACAGCAAAGGCTCTCAGGGCTGGCGCAACGGTCTCCTTCCGCTACAGTGCCGGTTGTTTTCGAGAGGGCCATGCATGTCCAAGGAAGTCATCGAGGTTCCCATCCTATCCGAGGGCGTGCGGAAGGTGGGCGTGCCGCTGTCCATGGTCACAAGGGCGAACGGGTTCGTGTTCGTGTCGGGAACGCCGCCCTTCAACATGGAGAGCGGCGGTTTCGTGAAGGGCGATATCGAGGTGCAGACGGAGGCTTCCCTCCGGGCGCTTCAGCATTGCCTGGAGAGTGCCGGCACCTCCCTCGACAAGGTGGTGATGGTGCGAATCTATGCGGCCAATGCCGGGTTCTACGGCGCCATCAACCGCGTCTATGCCCGCTTCTTCCCCGAAAATCCGCCCTCGCGGACCTTCGTGCCGGTGGCGTCCTGGCCCATGGAGTTCGACATCGAGATCGAGTGCATCGCGGTGGCCTGATCCAGTTAGCCAGAGGATCGGCTCCTCCAGGTCAGGCTGCTGCGTTCGGGCGTGATGTCCGGGACGGGACAAAATCCTCTGCCGGGCTGCAGACGGCGTTGCGGCCGGCAGCCTTTGCCCGATAGAGGGCCTGGTCCGCTGCTTCGAGAAGGCTGTTCCTCTCACTCGCACGGGAGGGCCGCGCCGAGGCGACGCCGATGCTCGCTGTGACGATGTGATAAGGGCTGCCCTCGTGTGCCATCGCCATGGCGTCGATGGTCTCGCGAATGGCGTCGGCGATTCTCATGGCGCCGGTCAGATCCGTCTCGGGCAGGATGATGGCGAATTCCTCGCCGCCATAACGGGCTGCGATATCCCTTGGACGCCGGATGCTGCCGTCAAGGGTGCCGGCAATCGCGCGCAGAACCTCGTCGCCGCGGCCATGTCCGTAGCGGTCGTTGAAGCTCTTGAAATAATCGGCGTCGATAAAAAGCAGCGACAGAGCGGAGCTTGAGCGGACGGCCTGGCGCCATTCGCGCTCGAAGGTCTCGCGGAAGGCGCGGCGGTTCGGCAGGCCCGTTAGGTCATCCGTTCTGGCAATGCGCCGGAGCTTGGTCTCAGCTCGCGTGCGGCGCTTCAATTCCCGCTGGAAGAGGAACGTCAATCCGACCACGGCACAGCAGAGCACCAGCGTCACGAGGCTGAGGACAAGGGCCTTCCTCTCCCAGGCGGCGAAAACCTCATCCATCGACAGCGCCACGGTGAGCACGAGAGGGTACTTTTCCAACCGCCCGAAGGAGATGATGCGGTGTACGCCGTCGATGGGGGAGACCGAGTCGAACGTGCCGGATTTTCCGCTCAGGAGCCGCTGGACATGGGGAGAGCCGCCCAGATCCTGATTGATCTGGCTCTCGTCGAAGGGATAGCGTGTCAGCAGGACACCGTCGCCTCGGAAGAGGTTGATGGCTCCATGCCGGCCAAGGCTCAGGTGCTCAAAACGCTGATTGATGGTGTTCAGGGCAATCGAGCCGATGACCACCCCGGCGAAGCCGCCGTTGGGATCGGAGAGTCTTCGGCTGATCCCGATGGTGAGATCGCCATGAGGTGCTTTGCTCCGGTAGGGGCGGCTCACGTACAGCCCGAGGTGATGCGTGTTCCTGTGAGCCGTGAAGTACTCGCGGTCTGAGACGTTGAGCGACCGCGAGGCGATCACGGGCCCTGCATCGGCAATCAGGTTGCCGTTCTTGTCCACCAGCAGGAGGGCTGCCATGAAGTTGGCCGAAGCCGCGCGGTCGAACAGCATCCGGTACTGGAGATCGGGAGACAGTTGATGGGAGCTGAGGTGGCTCAACCCCTCCATGGCTCCCTTGAGGGATAGATCGAGCAGTTCAAGATTGTTGTCGAGATCGCGGGCGATGGTGGTCAATACGTTCCTGGAGGATCGTTCCGCCTCCTGCCAGGTGCCGAGCCGATCCATCCAGAGCGTATGAGCGGAAATCCCGAGGATGCCGAGGGCAATCACGCCTGCGATCAGGTGTAAATAAACTTCTGATAACAGGCGCTTCATTCGGCTGCACAACGATCTTGTTTGAATTTATTCTATAGGTGAAGGCAATGGAGCGAGCCAACAGAATTGTTGGCCGCAGGAGGGTAGCCATTAGTCTGCTGTGGAGACTGACCCTGTTCTTGAAAGAAAGGTAGGTGCCTTTAAGGCATTTTCAGATTTAATGTTTGTTATATTATTTAACATATCGTCTGGCGACGGCGTATCCGTTGCTCCGTGCAGTCCAGGAAATCCGCCATGAGAGGAGGGCGGCTATGTTCGGTCCCTCACAGTCTCACCGAATCTGGCGCATGATGAACGCCCTGATCGATGCCCGGCCGGAATGGGCCGATAAGGAGGTCTTCGAAGCGGATCGTGAGAAAATCCTTCGGTATGGGACCTCCATCGGTCTCAGCGTGGAGGAACTGCTCCGGATGACCGAGCCGGATGCCATCCTAGGACTCTGGACCGCAGCCGAGGCAGCACAGGCTCAGGATTGAGCAGCCGGAGCATGGAATCGGGCGCGCCTTTGAAAGCTACCGCGCCCGATCACTGTCCTTATTGTGTCTTCTTGGCCCGCCGCGAGAGCATGTTGAGGCCCTCGATGAGGGCAGAGAACGCCATCGCTGCGTAGATATACCCCTTGGGCACGTGAGCGCCGAAGCCTTCTGCGATCAGGACCATGCCGATCATGAGCAGGAAGCCGAGGGCGAGCATGACAACCGTCGGATTCGCTTGAATGAAGCGCGCCAGCGGGTTTGCCGCCAGCAGCATCACCGTCACGGCCACCAGCACTGCAATCACCATGATCGGCACGTGATCCGTCATGCCAACCGCCGTGATGATGCTGTCGATGGAGAAGACAAGATCCAGCAGCAGGATCTGCACGATCGCGGATGCAAAACTCATCTGCGCCTTCTCTCCCTCGAAGAGATCCGGACCCGGGTCGGGATCCACATGGTGGTGGATCTCCTTGGTGGCTTTCCAGACCAGGAACAGGCCACCCGCAATCAGGATCAGGTCGCGCCAGGAGAAGCCATGGCCGAAGGCGGTAAAGAGCGGCTCGGTCAGCTGAACGATAATGGCAATGGTGCCCAGCAGACCCAGACGGAGAATGAGAGCCAGCCCGATGCCGATACGACGGGCTCTTGCCTGCTGATGAGCGGGCAGTTTGTTGGTCAGGATTGATATGAAGATGAGATTGTCGATTCCAAGCACAACTTCCATGACGATGAGAGTTGCCAAGGCCGCCCATGCGGTTGGGTCCGCTGCAAGTGCAAATAGCTGGTCCATGAGGCCTTCCGTAGTTGCGCACCCTTATTTCGTATACTGCAGAGCTTGTACAAGGGCTAAGCTGTCTTTCTGACCTGTCTTGCGTCACAGATACCGGTCAGACCTACCATTCACCGCGATATCCTGAGGGGACAGCACAGCCAAGCTTTTGTGATGAACAGGGTGCCAGCCACAGCGGAAGCTGAGCCACATTAGCAAAAAGCCTAAATCTGGCAGAGGTTTGCTCATGCCGATACCAAATATGGCTGAGCCCGTGGAACCGGTAATGACGGCACAAGCGTTCCTCTATGACAGGAATGGAGTTGTGTCATGGCAGGGTCATCAGGACGTTGGCTGTTGACGGCGTCGCTTATCAGCGTTCTGTCAGCGACAGCGCCCGTGCTTGCCCAGGCGGGGCGCCCATGGGTCGACCCTCCGCCGGAGAATGGCACCACACCAGCCTCGCCGCCGGCTCCTGCGGCTTCTGCACCTGCGGTTCAACCGTCACAAGCTGCTGCTTCGGCGCCAGCGCCTCAGCCGACTTCGGCTTCTGCATCCTCGGAAACACCTAAGGAGAGAGAGGCGGTTGCATCCCGCCCCCCTGCTGAGGTCTCTCCACGCAAAGAGGGAACAGGTGAACAGGTCGAGCAGAAGACCGTAACCGAACGCAAGGTGCGCCCTCCCGCACAACAGACGCGCAGCACCACGCGTCCTCAGAAGCGGGAAGAGCAGACAGCGCGGCGTCGTCAGCCAGGGGTAGAGGTGTCCCAAGCGCGTTCACCGCGCAATGGAATCGAGCGGCGGGCTCGGATCACGCGCTATGGGTCGGCTCAGGAGGGAGTCGATGCAGGGCTTGAGGTCATGAGGCTTCGGACGATTCAGCTCCCCGACGGTCGGCGCATCGAGGTTCTGACCCGCCCCAATCAGGATATCGCAAGCCAGCTCCCGGATGGTTACTGAACCGAGCACTGTTCAAGAAGTTGCCGTGAGGCCCCGTTAAGGGAACCCGTCCCTATGGAGAGGATCGGCTGAGTTCCTGCACTGCCATTTCCTGAGTTCGACGACGGATGTCGAGCCAGAGGCGCTGCTCGCGCCTGGCATCCGCAAGGGCGCGGTGCTCGGCGGGGCCGAGTTCATCGTCCTTTCTCTGGGCCTGAGACAGAACGTTCTTCATGAGACCATCATGAAGTTCAGTTGGTACGCTCATTTCGAGCAAGACCTCTTGCACGGTTTGCCGATGAACGGCTTCCGTATCCTGCAGACGCAGAGCATGCCGTGGGAGCCCGGCGGTTCGTAGCAGGCGGCTCAGCCATTTCCCATCCCATGACGGCGCGGTTGCATAAAGCTCATAGCCTGTGAGAGCGCACATCATCCGGTGTGCGACATCCGCCACGGACGCTCCTTCGGCGTGCAGCCGATCCCGCGAGAGCCCGTGAACGGTCTCTGCCTTGAGATCCCAGTCGGTCCATGCCGGATCGGGCCGAATGAGGTGGCTCTCCTCCTCGCCGTTTGAGAGAACCCAAGCCACCTCAATGGGATATCCATGCTTGCCCAGGGAGGAGGCTTCGAAATCGAGGAATGCGAGCATTGGCAAATCGGGCATTACAGATCCGTTGTCCTCCTGCCTTCGCGTATCACTGCGGCCTGATTCAGGTGCGGCTAAACCTAGGATGCTGACATCTCTTCAGCCAGTTGCGAGCGGATGGCCTGCAGCAGGTCGTCATCGGACAGCTTCGTCTCCCAATCTTCTGTCAGTTCGATGCGCACGGACTTGGCGCCTCCCGACGGGGTGCAGACCACATGGACCTGATCGCCCGCGCCATCGACGCGCGCGGCATCTGTTTTTTCGCGGTCATTGCCGAGACCGGCGAAAGCCTGAATGCAGGTCCATGTGATGCCTTCCGCATCACTTACCTCACGTGGCATGTCATCGTCCTTTCGGGCATGCGGCAGCGCACCAGTCCCTGTCAACGCGTGAGGTCTGTCGATGCTCCAAGGAATACACCTCTTCACACCCAAGGCTCATCCTTCTTGACACGTTGCGCTCTCGGGCGGAGCCTTGCCCGGCTGTCAGATGGCAGAACCCTGTGTGGAGAGGACCATGGCGAAAAACGTGAAGGATCTGCTGGCCGAAGCGAACTCCTCAGTGCCCAGGCTGTCCCCCGATGAGGCTTCCGAGAAGATGCGCTCGGGCAACGTTCTCGTGGTCGATGTGCGTGATCCGACGGAGGTTCAGCAAAGCGGGAAGCTCAAGGGGGCGGTCAATGTCTCCCGCGGCATGCTGGAGTTTCGGGCCGACGCGGAGAGCCAATACCATAATCCGGCATTTCAGAAGGATAAAACCATTCTCCTGCATTGCGCTTCCGGCGGGCGCTCCGCCTTGGCGGGCAAGACCCTGCAGGACATGGGCTATACGTCTGTGTTTAACATCGGCGGCTTCAAGGATCTGGCCGACGCAGGCATGGAAACCGAGCCGGCCTGATCGGCAGGATTGAGCCCGGAACATAAAGACGCTCGGCCTGGATAAGGCCGAGCGTCGAATGGGAGGGTCAGTGCTTGCCTCGTCCGGCAACGTTACTGAGCGTTGGCAGATGTGAATGCCGAAGAGCGCAGGGTGCTTCCGGCCGCCGAGATGGAGCCAGTCGAGACGGGATCGGCAACAGCCGCGCCGAGCGCATGAAGCATACCCTTGCGTTTGGCCACATAATAGTAGCCGCCTGCGTAGAGGGCGACCGCCCGGTCAAAATTGCCATCTGCAACTTTATATGCATTGGCAAGATACGGGACTGCGTAAGTGAGATTGGTGTTGGTGTCGAGCAACCCCGATGGGCTTCCCCGATATCCCATGCCGCGGGCCGTTGCGTAGCGGATCTGCATCAGGCCGAAATTGCCTTTGCTCAGTGCTCGCGGATTGTAATTGCTTTCTCTTCTGATGACCCTGTGCACCAGGGCCTCCGGAACGCCATAGGTCCTGGCGTGCTGCGCTACAAGCGAGTTGATCGTCGTGCGATCCGTTGCAGCGGCAGGCAATGCGCAGACGACAGCGGCGCAGGCAAGAAGAAGACGAGAAATCATGCATATCCCCTTGGTTGGGGAAGTTTCTCACCATCAATCGTGGCAATAGAAGGTCAGCTTGGCTGTAAGCCGCCGGAAGAGGCCGCATGGAGAGGCAAGCAAGAGAGACACATCCGTTGAGCGATAAGTCGTCTACCTCTTTAGGGTGTCGCCCGCTTGCTCTGCTCCGGCATGTGTCATTCCCTCACAGAAGATCCATCCAAAGCAGAGCGTTCGGTCACTAAATAACCAGGAAGTCGGCAGCCGTTAGCTTCAGGCCTGCTTCGACCTTGGCAAACTGGATGGCGCGGGTTTGACCGGATCCATCAGGATCATAGAACAGGCTGCCGGTCTTGTTGTTGTAGATGATCCGATCCAGTGCATCCAAGGCCACGGCTCCGATGACAAAGCTGCCCAGCGAAAGCTTTCCCGAGTGGAGCTTCGAAAACACATTGTCGTTGAGGCGGATCGTATCGTCTTTCGCACTGAAGTTCAGAATAACGTCGATGTTGCTGGTTTTCGGCTTCGTGTCGAACGTGAAGGAATCCTTGCCGGATGATCCGACGAGGATGTCGTTCCCGCTCTTTCCCCAGATCATGTCGTTGCCGCCTTTGCCTTCGATCCTGTCGTTGCCGCTCGATCCCGTGAGCTTGTCGCCGATGCTGGTGCCGGCATAGGTCTTCGACGTGGATGGAAGCCCATTCAGTTTGAACGCGGCCTGCGACGCTTTGACGGGGTGGCTGACCTTCAGATTGTAGAAGGAGGTCTGCCCATAGCCAGTCCCCTGTGTTCCGTTCACTCCAAGATATGTACCTGCCTTGAAATAGAAGGCATCGCTCCTCCATGCCTGATTGATATGATCCATCGCCGTATAGGTCTGGCCGTCGGCTGAGACCGTCACTTTCACAAGGTCCGTTGTGACATCAATCGAATAGCTGAATCTCTCGTTGAGCGCGACATTAGGCCTTGAGCTACCCTTGTTGGTCAGAGCAAACTTCGTCTCCTGACCTGTGGCACCGGCAATGTCATTGACGAAATAGAGGGTGTCTTTCTCCCAATAGAGGCGGACGAGCTCGTCATCCTGTCCATGAACCTGGCCGACGACGACGCGCCCCTTCGCCCCATTGAAGAGGATCGGAGCTTGGTCGACCTCGAGGGTTGCCTTCATGAAACCACCTTCAGCGATGGTCCATGCTGCCCGCTCCGAACCTTTCATCTCCCGAAGCTCAGAGCGCGCGTATCGTGAGCCGCTCGTTGTTGCTCCTCCCACAGGCGCTTTGAAGACCATGGCGCCGTCAGATGCCATGTAGAAATACTTCGGATTCACGTAGCCATTGAGGTTCTTCACCTCACCGGCGGTGCCTGAGAAAGTGCCATTCTGGTCTGTTGGAAGAGTTATTTTCCAGTGAACTAAATTGAATTTACGGCTCGGTGAGAATGCCGAATACGAAGCCATTTTTGATGCCCCAAGTTACTCTGCTTTTTGTTTGTGTGTTGCTCATTGGCATTTCGAGTATGTTTGTATGGTCTATATAGCCGCACTTTCGATTGTATTACCGGAAGGTGCTTGCGTGAGGATTTCGACCTTAAAGGCGAGACTCCCTCCTGTCCTCAATGACAGTGCAGAAAATTGCGATGCATCTGGTGATGGCGCGCTGCCTAGGTCACGCGCGCCTAGCTTTCCCGCGCTTAGCACCTCTCGTTTATGCTGATCGGGTGCCAAGGCTCAACCCCTAAGAGACATAGCCTCACTCAGATGGGCTATCTGCTATATCATTTAACTCAATCTGAGATGCGGCAATACAGGGAAGTCCTAGGCTTAGCGCAGGTATGGCCTTTCGCATGCCCATGAATGTGGAGGTGAATAAAGCATGCATCCCGATGCCGGTGCCATTCATCACATGGGACATTGGAAAGAAGAAACTCACATAGCCCACTTTCTGACTTGTTCATCGGGGTAGAGAGCGTCTCCGATTTATATCCTGAATACGTATCTAATCGTTGCGATTAGCATAAGTTGGAAGTCGATTTAAAGTATAAATCGGCAAAATATCCAGGGTGCGGCGCAGCAAAATAATCAAGTGGGTACGAGTACTCTTATGAGCTAAGCAGGATTTATTGATGGGAGTAATTCTCTACTTAACCCGTAGGGGGTATCTCTCCAGCCGAAATAGTGAAGAGCTTTTGAGTAAGGCAGTAGTATTTATTGGAATGCACCCGGCGCAATTCTATTTGGCGCCTTGATTTCACTGTTATTCGGCAGGAACAGCCTAATGCAAATTAGTGTCTTTGGGATTGGCTATGTCGGAGCGGTCTCATCGGCGTGCTTGGCCAATGACGGCCATCACGTCATTGCAGTCGATCCGAACCCCCAAAAGGTGGGTCCACTCAACGAGGGCATCAGCCCGATCGTCGAACCAGGGTTGGGAGAACTGATACAAAGTGGGATCCGCAGCCGGCGCCTCATGGCAACCAGCGACGTCCGCGAAGCTGTCAATGGCACGGATCTGTCGTTCGTTTGCGTTGGAACGCCCTCGCGTCCAAACGGCTCTCTCGATACCGCCTATGTCAGCGCCGCCGCTGAGCAGATCGGCGCAGCGATCCGAGAGAAAAACTCCTTCCATTCGGTTGTCATGCGCTCCACGATTCTGCCAGGCACGATGGAAAGCATCGTTCTGCCGGCTCTCGAGCGCGCTTCCGGCCGTCAGGCCGGCGTGGGCTTCGGCGTTGCCTATTATCCCGAGTTCCTGCGGGAGAGCACCGCTATCAGCGACTACTACGATCCGGGCGCAATCATCTTCGGGCGCCACGATCAGACGACTGTTGACCGTCTCCTTGAAATCCACAAGATCTTCAAGGTCGAGCCCAGGGTCGTTTCCATCCGGACTGCCGAAGCGGTGAAGTACACCAACAATGCTTGGCATGCCCTCAAGATCAGCTTTGCCAATGAAATCGGCAATATCTGCAAAGAGGCAGGGATCGATGGTCATGCCGTGATGGACGTGCTCTGCGCGGACAATCGGCTCAACATTTCCAAAGCGTATCTCAAGCCCGGATTCGCTTTTGGCGGGTCTTGCCTGCCGAAGGATCTGCGGGCTCTGCGCTTCGCTGCCCGGAAACTGGATGTTCCGACGCCTATCCTCGACGCAACAATGGACGCGAACGAGGAGCAACTGCGGCGCGCATACTCAATGGTTGCCGCAACGGGCAAGCGTCGGATCGGCATCATCGGCTTGAGCTTCAAGCCCGAAACCGACGATCTGCGCGAGAGTCCGCTGGTGGAGCTTGCGGAGCGCCTTTATGGCCGCGGGTACGACATCCGCATCTATGATCCGAACATTCAGGTCTCCAAGCTGACCGGTGCGAACCTTCAGTTCGTAAAAGCACACCTTCCTCATCTGACGTCTCTGCTGACGGCCGATGTTAACGAGGTCGTGGATCACGCTGAAGTGTTCGTCCTCGGGAATCGCGACGAAGCCAAGCGCCTGCTGGACGTCGTGCAGGATGACCGGCCTCTCATCGACCTCGTTCGTATCGACCAAGCAAGGTGCTCAGGTGACTTCTATCAGGGAATCTGCTGGTAACGGCAGTATCCGTCTCTCGGAGTCGATTGGGGCGCACATTCTCTACGTGGTTGCCGTGGCGGCTTTTGCCGCCGCGCTTCCGCCTGGAGCTTATGTCTCTGTCGGGGCCGGTGTGATCGGAGCCATCGGAATACTGGCCATGTGGCGCTACGGATGGGGCCTGCTGCACTTCGTCCGTGCGCTCATTTTTCGGAAATCTGTTTTTCCGCGCCAGCGGAAGGCTGCCGATGAGGCAGTCAAGCGTGATCCTCCCAATACGTTTCTGCTCGTGACGACGTTTCGGATCGACAGCGCGGTGACCACGCGCGTCTACAGAGCAGCCTTCGAGGCTGCCTTGGCTGCGCCTGGAAAGGCCACAGTGGTTGCATCGATCGTCGAAGCTGGTGATCAACGGCTCATCAAGAGTCTGTATCAGGCGATCTGCGGTCATCAGGACAAGGTTGACCTGGTCATTGTCAGAATCGCCGGAACGGGCAAGCGGGATGCTCTCGCTTACGGCTTCAGGGCCGTCGCTCGCCGTGCTCCGGCTCCTGATGATGTGGTTGCCGTCATCGACGGCGACAGCATCGTCCCGCGCGATCTCGTGCGTAAATGCGTCGGCTTCTTCCAACTCGATCCGATGGTGGGGGCGTTAACGACTGATGAGACGAGTGAAGTCCGCGGCAGTCGCATCTTCCAGGAGTGGTACGCGCTGCGGTTCGCGCAGCGGCATACTCTGATGTCATCGGTCGGCTTGTCTGAGCGGGTCCTGACATTGACCGGTCGCATGTCGATGTTCCGCGCAAGCATTGTGTGCAATCCGGAATTCATCCGACAAGTGGAGCTCGACTACGTCGATCATTGGCGTCTCGGCCGATTCAAGTTCCTCACCGGAGACGACAAGTCGAGCTGGTTCTGGCTGCTTCGAAATGGCTACAAAATGCTCTACGTTCCAGACGTCGTCGTTCTGACCGTAGAGGATCCGCCGTCGGAAAACTTCGTCTCGGCCGCAGCCATGCTGATGGTGCGGTGGTTCGGCAACATGCTGCGTACGAATTCGAGGGCTCTCGCTCTCGGGCCTTGGAAAATTGGTCTGTTCACGTGGTGGTCGATCCTCGATCAGCGTTTGTCGATGTGGACCTCCCTCGTCGGCTTCTTCGTTGCGCTCCTTGCCGGGATCTTCATCAGCGGATACGCGCTCCTTCTGTATGCGCTCTGGATCCTGACCACCCGCTACATCCTGACCCTCTCTCTCCTGGCGTCCCGCCCAAGAGTGTCGGTCTTCTTTCCATTCCTTCTCTACTTCAACCAGATCTTCGGGTCGCTGATCAAGGTTCACGTGACGTTCCGCCTCGACCGTCAGAAGTGGACACGACAGAAGACGACTTCTGCGAATGTGGCAAAGCGCCCCCCGATCGCAAGCAACTTCATGTCAGCATACATGCACAGTGTTGCGCTTCTCGCATTCGTATCGATTTTGGCATGGGGCATGAAGGTCCTTCCGACGCCAAACCCCATGTTCTTCCTTCCTTGATGACAGCGTTGCCGCTTGGAGACCGTATCAATGTCGAAAATTACGCATGAGGCCGAGGTTCAAAGGCAGCATCCTCGATACCGCTTGCCCGTGAAATGCATTCACAATGGAGCGCAGCTCGCGGTTGTTGATATTTCGGTCGGCGGTCTAGGACTTCGGACCGGCTCGCTGGATGCCAAGCCTGGCCAGATGCTCGATCTCACGCTCGCTTTTCCGTTTAGCGGTTATGAGTTGACCCTGCCCATCAATGCGGAGGTCCGCTACGTCGCGAACGAGCACAACAGAATTGGCCTTCGCTTCGTCGATGTCTCTCCACGTCAGCATAGTCTCCTGCGTTTCATCCTTGATGCCTACCTAGCCGGCGAGGTCGTTGAGGCAGGAGATGTGCTTGATGTTGTTGCTCGGCGCAACGAAGGGAAAACCCGGGAGGTCCCTCCACGGCCTCAGCCACAGGGGATCATGGCCAACCTCGCCCACCGGGGACGAAGCGCTGCAGGTTATATTGGCATCGGCGCGGCGACTTTGCTTCTTCTGGGCTTTATTGGGACGAGCCTGTTCGACCGCTTCTACTTGATCCCGGCTCAATCGGCACAGATCACCGCCGACCTGGTCACCGTGCCCGCTCCATCCAACGGACAACTCACCTTTATGGCCGCTGGAAACGAGGTCAAAGCCGGCGAGCCACTCCTCACAATCCAAGGCACGCAGGGCAGCAGCATCGTCATTGATAGTCCCTGTAATTGCGTGGTTCAGGCCCGATACAGCCGAACCGCCAACTTCGTTCGGGAGGGAGCACCAATCCTTACTCTGCGGGAGAAGACCAGTAATCCCTATATCACCGCCAGCATTCCACAGGATCAGGCGTTGCGATTTTACAAAGGGGCCAATGCCGTCATCGAATATGCTGACGGAACTCGCGTAAGGGAAGCTAATATTGAGCGGATGCCATCCTTTGAAGATCCTTCCCTTGCCGGGAGATTGATTGTCAGACTGGCCCCCGGCCGTGAGCTCGGAGCATCGACGATCGGTCAGCCTGTCTCAGTGGTGTTCAATACATTTTCCGGGTCTTCGATCGGATCTGCCGTCAGCAAGCTCCAAACGGCTGTGAACTGGGCAGGCAACAAGATTGCAGCTATCCTGTCTAACGATAGCGCGACGGCCAATGCACAAAAAAAGGCAACAGAGCCTCAAAGTGAAAATGGAAGGCGGCTAGCCGGGCTCGATTCTGGGGAATGAATGGGTCCGGGCCATCAGCCGGAGAACATCACTTGATTTTTTGGAGATCAGCAATGGACAATATCATTCCGGTTCTCATGTGCGGTGGCTCAGGCACCCGTCTATGGCCGGTGTCGCGTTCCAGTGAGCCGAAACAGTTTCATGCTCTTTCTGGCAGCGAAAGCCTATTCCAGCAGACGGTCCAGCGCTTCCGTACGGAGCAATACGCCGAGCCTCTCATCGTCGTGAACACCAACCATCGCGATCTTGCATTGCGGGAGATCGGACAGCTGAGCACGGGATCGGCCCGGCTCTTGGTCGAGCCCTGCGTTCGGAGTACGGGTCCGGCCATTGCGGCCGCTGCGGCTCTGATTGCGGAAGAGGATCCGGATCGGCTGATGCTCGTTGCACCCAGCGATCATCTCATCGAACAAACCGAAGTATTCACGCAGGCCGTGTCGCAAGCCGCGATGGCAGCACGTCGAGGTCAGATCGTTCTCTTCGGCATCCGTCCGACTCATCCCGAGACCGGTTTCGGCTATATCGAGGTTGGCGAGGCTTTCGATGGTGCCAGCTTCAAGGTCGCAGGCTTCGTCGAGAAGCCGAAGCAAGCCGTGGCAGAGACATTGCTGACGGGCGGTCGTCATCTCTGGAACAGCGGCATCTTCATGTTCACCGCCCGAACGATCCTGGAAGAGCTTGAACGGTATGCGCCGGACGTCCTCGCCTGCGCCCGCCGCGCGCTTTCCACAGCCCAGCGCGGTAATGATACAATCCGTCTCGCGGCTGACTTCGACACGGCCCCGGTCATCTCGATTGACTATGCCGTCATGGAGCGAAGCGACCGGCTGGTCTGCATCCCTGTGGCGCCCGAATGGCGTGACCTTGGGTCCTGGTCTGCCCTGTGGGATGTGGGAAGCAAGGATGGCAACGGGAACGTCTCCCGTGGAGACACGCTTCTTCAGGATGTGCACGACAGCTATGTTCTCGGCAATTCCAGGCTCGTTGCCGTCATGGGTGTTGAAAAGGTGGTGGTGATCGATACGGCTGATGCCGTCCTCGTGAGTTCCCTGGACCAAGCCCAGAATGTCGGTCGCCTCGCAGCCGAACTTGCGGCCGCGAAGCGTCCGGAAGCGAACACGCATAAGAGGGTGCGTCGTCCGTGGGGCTCCTATGAGTCCCTGCGCGTCGGCGAGACCTTCCAGGTCAAGCACATTGTTGTCGATGTGGCAGGACGGCTCTCGCTGCAGTACCACCATCATCGCTCCGAGCATTGGACGGTTGTTTCCGGAACCGCCCGTGTCACTGTCGGCGAGAGGGTCTTCGTCATGAAGGCCAACGAGTCGGTCTATATCCCGAAAGGCGATGTTCACAGGCTGGAAAACATCGGTGACGACGAGCTTCATCTGATCGAGGTTCAGTGCGGCACGTATCTCGGCGAAGACGACATCGTGCGTCTGGAGGATCAGTATGACCGCATCGTCACGATCTGACGGTCCACGTCGATTGCGTGCTGCCTTCCTGTTCATGTCCATGGCGCTGGCTTCCAGTGCCATGGCCCAGGGCGGCAATGAGGTGTCCCGCCTTGCGGACGAGGCCCGCCAGGCGTTTATCTCCGCCGAGCAGAACGGCGTCAACCTGAAACAGAAGGCCGGGTTGTATCAGGTCGCAAGGGCTAGGTTAAGACTGCTTGAGAAGTTTGCCGGCCAGGATGTTTTAGGATCGGCCGAGTTGCGCGACGGAGCCCGGGCCGAATTGATGCGGCTTGCAGATGATGGTTTGAGCCATGATATCCTCAGCTCCTTCCTTCTGCAGTCTTCGCTTAACGATATCATGGGTGCTTCATCCGCTGCCGATCGTGTGGAGGTGGGCGTATCGCTGCATCAGATCGCCGGCGAACAGAGGTCACCGGCGTACCGGTCTGCCGCTTTCGTGGATCTTGCCCATGCCTATGCCAAAGCCGGCGCTCAGGACCGCGCGTTGAGATATGCTTCTCTCGCGATGGAGGCTGCCGATCAGATCTCTGAGCTAGGCACACGCGGGGGAGCTTACAAAGCTGCAGCCCGCGTTGCAGCAGGTTTGGGACCAATGGGCTCGGATCTTGCTGATCGTGCCGTCACCCGGATTCCGCAATCCCGTGACCGCGCCCATGCACGCCATGAGCTGGCGCGGATCCAGCTCAAGGGTGGTGTCTGGGAGAAGGCCGCTGATCCCAAGCTCATAGCAGAGGCCAAGCGGCGGCTGGACGCGGGAGATCTTCCCGGAAGCATCGTGATGGCGCTTTCGCCTCTGGACAGCAAAGCAAGAGATGACCTGCTTTCCAGCATTGTCGATGCTGCGCTTTCCAGGCGGGAGGATAGAGTCGCTCTTCTGGCGGCACAAGGGATCACCAATGCGAGCAGCCAGGACAAAGCCATCGATGGGTTTGTGAGAAGCCTTGTTGATCGAGGTACGCCGCTTCGGGCTGCCGAAATGCTCAACGCCATGCAGGACAGCCCTGGCAAGATCTCGATCCAACTGAAGCTTGCCGCTGATCTCAAGCAGGCTGGGTATGATGCCATGGCGGCCCAGCTGCTGTCCGCAAGCACCAAGCATATCCACACATATGGCGAAGCCATGCAGCTCCTGGCTCTTCCCGATCTCGTCCGGGCGCTCACACGCTCCGAGCGCCTGGACGAAGCGCTGGGTTATGCCAGGCGCATGGAGTCTGACGGTGAGAAATCGCCGGTCCTTGGCGAGCTGGCGAAGAAGCTGGCGGATCGTGGCCGTGTGGCCGACGCCGAAGGCTTGCTGCCCCGGATCGTGGATAAAGCTCATCGTTCCCATGCGCTGAGCGGCATTGCACGGGCGAAGGCTAAGGCCGGAGATGCCGCTGGTGCCATGCAGATCATTCCCGAACTTGTCGGGACGAAGGATGTAGGGCGCGTACTCGCAGCTGTCGCCAGCGTTCACTCCCGTTCTGGCGATTTCGGTCAGGCGACTTCGGTGGCTGCACAAATAGAAGAGACGGATTCTCGTCTTACTGCTCTCTCGGAGGTTGCACGTCAGGCTGGGCAGCGAGGTAACAAGGAAATAAGTGACCGGGCGTTGAACGAAGCCGTCCGAACTGCCGAGGGGCTCGACGCAGGGATGCGAGACAAGGTGTTCCTGGAGATCATCAGATCTCTGGCCTTGTCGGCGAATAAGGCTCAGGCAGGTGAGCTCGTGGGGCGCATCGTCGATGCCGGCATTCGCACGCGCGCCGAACAGCTGATCGAAACGGCTGATGTAAGAGATCTGGTCGGGAAGAAGAAGCGTGGCGAAATTCCCGATGTTCTGCTATCGCGTGGCATCAAGAAAATCGAAACGGACGAGGATAAGGCGGAGCTTGCTCTCGAACTCGCGGCTCTCTCGGAAGGTGGCATCCATGCTGCCGATCTGACCCGTACGATCAAGGATGACCGGATTCGAGGAGTGACTTTCCGGCGCTTGGCCGAGGTGCGGGCTGATCTTCTCAGGGCCCCATCGGAGGAAGAACCCAGCGTCGGCGGACCGCCAGATGTGCAGACAGTTGCGTCCGTTTCCGAAGAGCCTGAGGAAACATCACAGGAAATCCAGACCCGAAGAGGCCTTGCGCTCATTCTTGGAGATGCTGGCAAGGCCACAGGCGCGGTGGAGCAACTCCCTCGGAGTTTCGTGACGGCTGCAGATGTCAGAGCGGGCACGCCATGGCCTAGCAATGCAGTGGTCGGAACCACTTTTGCAAACCATAACCCTTACATCGCGAAGTTTTTTGAGGATGATGAGCAGGGAAGTACGCGCCTGGAGCAAGCAGTCCGCCACCAAGGCCTGTCCTCACCCCGGGTTATCGTGATTCAAAGCGGTGCTGCGACGCTCGGAATGGTTGCTCGCCAACTCCAGGGCACCGACGGACGGGATCTCATCGAACATAGTGCTGACGCTGTGACGGTGCGTGCCCCTATCTTCGTCGCTCCCGGCGCCACACTCATTCTGTCCCGCCTTGACAGCCCGGCCTATCGGCTCAGTGCAAGCGCCGGCGCCTTTATCGTCAACGCGGGCAACGTGCACATCGTCGATGCCGAAATTGTCGGATACGACGAGGCATCCACACGCCCCCTCTGGGCCGATGCTGACACATCCACCAGGTTCAGGCCCTTCCTCCTCACCTGGGGAGACGGGCGCATGAACGTGGCTTCGTCCACTCTTGTGGCTCTCGGCTATGACAACGCCAAGTCTTTCGGGTTGACCTACTCGTCAGGACCGGAGCGTGTGGCGGAACTGCGGGACCAGTCGCGTCCCACGGGCACGGTCGTCGACAGCGTATTCCATAACCTCCGTTTCGGTTTTCACTCCTACGAGGCAGAGCGCATCCAAGTGGTCGGCAACGAGTTTCGGGACAGCGTCGTCTATGCTCTGGACGCTCATGACCGCACAAAGGAGACCATCGTCGCCCTCAACACGGTTTATGGCACGAAGGAGCGGCACGGGATTACCATCTCGCGCGAGGTCGATGATGGTTTGATCGCAGGCAACATGACGTTCGATAATGCCGGTTCGGGTATCGTCATCGATCGAAACAGCACGAACAATGTCGTTCATGCCAACAGCTCCTTCCGGAACGAGCAGGACGGAGTGACCATATTCGAGAGCTCCTGCAATGTTCTGACCAACAATTATCTTGCGAGCAACAGGAGAGACGGCTTGAAGGTGCGCAACAGCATCGACGTGGGGGCCTATTCAAACCGCATTGAGGCCAATGCCAATTCAGGCGTCAGCGCCTATATCGCCAACATCATGACGCAGAAAGGCGGGGTAGACCCAAGCCCTGATTCCGCAAGCTATTCACCACTGACCAGCCTGTCTCTCAGGCACAATCGCTTCTCGGCTAACGGAGTGGGTATCAACGCGCAAGGAGTCTCGAGCCTGGCTATGTCATCCAACAGGTTCGTGAAGCAGTCCCGTCGTCTCCTTGGCGGCGACATCCGCGGCCTCGAAGGTCAGATTCTGCGCCTTGCCTCCCAATCGGATGTTCTCGTTGCGAGCACCTGCCGGCCGGCGAAGCCAGTTTCCGCGTGCCGCTTGCGTCAGCGGGGCTTCTTCCAGGGAGGAAGTGAGTTGCAGGTCTTCAGGTCTCAAGGCGGGTCCGATTGCACCGATGTCAATGGAAGCGTGCAGCATCGTGCCTTCTCCAGCACTCCTCAAGGCACATAGGGGCAGCATGAAACCGGTTCTCATCGTTCTCCTGCTGAATCTTCTGACGATCGTTCCGTCTTATGCTCAGAGCAACGGGCACGGACTTTTCGATGTGGAACTCCGCAGGGCCGCATTGGGGCAGCCAGCTTTCACAAGTGCGCGCGCGGCTTGCCTTGCTATCCCACGCGATCCAGCGTGGAGCAGCCTCAAACCGATTGATCGCCTCAAAGGGACTGAAGGGTACGGGACGGACGGGGCTGCCAACGATTATGCCTGGGCCGTCATGGTGCTCACCGGGCGCGCGTTGGCGGGAGATGCTGCTTCAGAAGCCTCCCTGCGCGATCTTCTGCTCGCCTGGGCCAAGGCAAAGGCTTTCGCCGATACGGAGGTTGAGCACGACGCCTATTATGCCTTGAAGCGCGTCCTATTGCCCACAGTCGTGGCGTTCTCCGTTCTTCAACGAGGGCTGGACGAGGGGCAGAATCGGATGCTTGCAGATTGGATCGATCCTCTGGTCCGCAAGGCCGATAAAGCTTTCGATGGCGCCGTCGACCGCAATAACCACCGCTATCTCGCAGACAGTCTGCTGATGACGTGGGGAGCTGTCGTAAAAGACGAGGCTCTCTACGCAAAAGGGAATGAGCGCTTTCGCGCGATTTTGGCAGAGGCGCGCTCTGATGGAAGCCTCGCTCTGGAGACGAGGCGAGGGGCCAGGGCTCTCTGGTACATGCGCCAGTCTCTGGCGAGCCTCACGGTGATGGCAGAGGTGGCAGCCACGCGCGGCACTGATCTCTACGATCTCCGGGTCGGAGAGGTGAATTTCGACCGGATCGCATCCTACCTCCTGAACGGCATAGCAGAGCCCAATGTCGTCATGGCCTATGCGTCCGAGAACTACATTCCAGGTGGAGAGACGGATGCCCGCCGCCAGGATCTTGGATTCATGACGAAGCGCAGCCATGGGCGGCATTATATGGCCTGGATCGAACCCTTGATCACACGGGATCGGGCAGGCCTCGCCACAAAAAGGCTGAAAGCATTGTTCGTGCGCAACATCCGTTCGGATCGACCGCTCATCGATGAGTTCGTTGGCGGTAATGCCACATGCTTCTGGGGACGCTGATGGCTAAAATCAAACCGCTCCTCGCCAGCACTGTCGCAGTCTCCGTCATGCTGTTGTGTTCGACAGTCCAGGCCCAGGACACGGCGCGTGCCGAATTCCAGGCTCGCTATCGTGCCGCAACGGCGAAGATGGCGGAGCTGAAGCAGCGGACTGATCCCAATGCTCTCCTCGAGCAAGCGCAACTGCTTCAGGATGGAGTTCCGGTCAGCGAAACCAATCCTCTCAAAGCCCGCCGCCTCGACGAGGCAGAGCGCCTTTACGACCAGGCGCTCGCAATGCCAGGGGCTCACTGGCCTTCTGCTGCCGTGCGCCGGGCCAAGCTGATCCTGTCGCGTGACAAGGATCAGCCTTCCATTCAGAAGGCGATGGACCTTCTGCGCCGAGCAGCAGCATTGCAGAACCACGAAGCCGCCTTCCTTCTGGCTGGATTGATGGAGGCGGGTACCGGTGGAAAGCGCGATCTTGAAGCGGCCAAAAATCTGTACCAGATCGCTCTGCGGTCGGAGCATGGTCCCTCGGGCCTTGCTCTGGCGCGGTTGGAGACGGATCCCGCAAAAGCAAACGTATTTGCAACGCAGGGATTAAGGCTTCTCTTTCAGGAGGCCAGGCAGGGCTCCGCTGAATCTGCGAGAATTCTGGCCGATCACTATCGCGCAACGGGTGATGGGCCGGAGCGCCTGAGCGCCGCGATCGACTGGTATCAGCGGGCCATCGAACTCGGTGATGCGGAAGCTGCCTTGCATCTGGGACGTCTGCGCCTCGATCCGAAGACGCCTCTGCGACAGCCGCAGGAGGCCCGTAATGCCTTCGTGAAGGCGGCCGAGCGCGGTTCGGTCGAGGCTGCCATGATCTTGGCGGAGGATCCCTATAATGGGGCCGCTCTGGGTGTCCAGAACAGTGTCGCGGAACTGTGGCTCAGCCGTGCCATCGAGACGAAAGCGCCTCGCGCGCTGGTCCTGGCGGCAGAAATCCGCAGCCAGTTCGGCGATGAAGGACGTGTAACTGCCAAGAGCCTTCTGCACGAAGCGCTGCAGCGGGTGGATGACGATGTAACGGCGCTTCTGGCTCTCGGGCGCCATGTTCGCGATGGCGTGCTGATCGAACGCGATCTCCCGCTGGCTCTGAAGCTCTTCGACAGAGCAGCGTCCGGCGACAACACGATGGCCTATTACGAGTTCGCCCGTACCGCTCTGAGCCACCAGGATGCTGTAACGGACGGAATGCTCCCGACGGCCATCGAACGCCTCAGAACTGCGGCGGAGCGCGGGCACGTCAAGGCAGCTGTCGTGATGGGAGATGCGCTGCTGCTCGGGCAGGGTGTTCCGGAGTCGCAAGCCGCAGCCATGGAATGGTACCAGCGAGCGGCCGCAAGCGGATCGCCTGTTGCTTATATCCGCCTCGGGGATGTCTATGCCGGCCGCTCCGCAGGGTTGGAGGCTCCACAAGCCCTGGACTGGTACCGCAAGGCAGCCGAAGCCAACAGCGCGATCGGGATGGTTCGGCTCGGCAAGATGTTCAATGAGGGCAGGGGAGTGCCCCAGGATCAGGCGCTCGCCGCAACATGGTTCAGCCGCGCGGCGGCTGCCGGCAGTGGCGCTGCCATGGTCGAGTTGAGTTCTCTCTACTCGCGTGCCGGCGGACCCGGACATTTCAACCTGGCTCGTGACTCGCTCGAGAAGGCCATCCGCGCCGGCGATGCACGTGCGCCGATTGCCTTGGCAAAGCTTTATCTCGTTCGCGGGGAGCGCACGCTTGCCGAGATGACGCTCAAGAGATCCGCAGACAGCGGCAGCGCGGAAGCCGCACTGAGTCTGGCGGAACTCTATCTGTCCAGTCAGGCGACTGCAGAACAGCAAGGCGCTGCGCGCCGGTGGCTCTCTGTTGCCGAGAAGGTCATGGCGAGGGATGACGATCAGGCCAGCAGGATCGCCTCGATGTATCTGCGGCTCCCGGACACAGCATCCACCGAGCACGGTTCTTCCACACTGGAATCGCTGGTCAGGAAGAACAACCCGGAAGCCATGACGCTGCTGGCGACCGCACTTCTGCATGGAACCGGCATCCAGCGTGATCCGGTGCGAGCCGAAGCTTTATTCCGTCGTGCCATTCAGCTTGGACATGATGGAGCGCGCTTCATTCTCGCCAAAGCCTATCGGGATGGTGATGGGCTGCAGCGCGATCCTGCTCGGGCCTTCGCGCTCTATCGCGAGATCTACAGAGACGAACCAGGCGATACGAAGATCCAGATTGCCTTGGGCGATGCCTACGCTCGTGGTGACGGAGTCGCTCCGAACCGACGTCTTGCTGCTGAATTCTACACTCAGGCAGCCCGCCAGGGAGATCCGGAGGGTCAGGTTCGCCTTGGGACAGCCTATCTCTATGGCGCTGGAGTGGACCGCGACAGCCAGAAGTCGGATCATTGGCTTTCCCGCGCGGGCGAAGCCGGTGTGATCGAGGCAAAAGTTCAGCTCGGCAGCGCGAAACTGTCCGGCCTTGCGGCAACGGTCGATGCGGAGGGAGCTTTCGCTTCCTACCTTCGCGCTGCTGAGGCAGGCTCGCAAACTGCCATGATCGAGGTGGCGCGCGCTCTGATGAAGGGTTTCGGAACCCTCGCTGACCCGGCCCTGGCAAAGATGTGGCTGGAGCGGGCCGCGGCTCTTGGCTCTCCGGATGCGATGTTCGAACTCCATCGTCTGCATGACGTGGGGACGAAACCCAATGCTCGTGAGGCCGAGCGGTGGCTCAAGCAGGCTGCGCAGAGCGGCCATGCCGCCGCCATGTACCGCCTCGCACTTCGCCATCAGCAAGGAACGTCCGAGCAAGACAAGACAATGGCTCGGGAGTGGCTCGAAAGGGCTGCACAAGCTGGCCATTCACAGGCTGCCAAGGCGCTTCAGAAGCTCACTGCCTCAGTGGCAGCGCCGGGATGAGAGGCTGACGACGTGGTGAAGACCGTGAGGCAGCGAGCTTCGGAGCAGGTTCAGGCAGAACGGAGTGTGACAGTGACGATCTCCATCCGCTCTGTCGGCATGAAAGTAGGAAACGTCATGGTGCAATCATTAGCGATCTTCGCCGGCACGGCATTGACCGCATTCATCGTCTTCGCCGGTTCTGCCGAGGCTCAAGTCCCGTCGCCTCAGTCGCTGGCACCTACGTCGGATTTCAGCAAGATCTGCACACCAGCTCCGAAACCTTTTCTGACGCGCGATTGGAGTAAGTGGGACAAGTCTCAGCCGGTCGTCGACCCTGAAGAAATGTATGATGCGGCGATTGCCTATGCAGAGGGAAGTTCTGCTCTCAGGCGCGATCCCCTTGCAGCGAAGCGCCTGCTCGAGGATCTTTCGGACAGGGCGTGGCCAGGACGAGGCCGGGCACACTACCGGCTCGGCAAGCTGCTTCTCGATCCGATTACGGGACCTGTCGACCCAGAACGAGCCGCGATGCACCTTGCGACGGCCTCATCCATGCTGAACCTGGATGCGTCGGTTCTCCTGGCAGAGCTTCATGAGCAAGGCCGGATCAGCAGTGCTAGCTTGGCGGAGGCGGAGCGCCTCCTTCGTGCTGCGTCTACGGCAGGTCATGTTGACGGTCTGATCGGCTTGGCCCGGCTTCAGCGCAGCGGGCGTCTTGGCACGGTGCCTCAGGCTGGAACCAATGATCTGATCAATCTTGCCCTGCAATCCCTTCACGGGGACCTGAGCAGAGGGCGATGCTCCGCGCTTTATCGCATCGGACTTATCCTCAGCGACGAAAGCCTCGTTCCCGGCGGCTTGCAGGAGGCCATCAAATGGTTTGAGGCTGGCGCCCGCCAAGGCGATACGAACGCCGATCTGGCCCTAGCCGAGATTTATCTGCAGGAGCGTGTCAAAGCCACTCCGGATCGCTTTATCCGTCATCTCGAACGAGCCGCGGAAGGTGGCAGGCCGCGCGCCATGACCTTGCTCGGCGAACGCCTCATGCTCGGAGATAAAGCGCCCAAGGATGTTCCGAAGGGCATCGTGTGGCTGGAGCGAGCCGGACTCAATGCGGATCCTGAAGCGTATAAGCTTCTTTCTCGCCATTATCGTGGGGAGTTCGGGGCTGTTCCCGATTTGCCGAAGGCAGCAGATGCTCTCCTGAATGCGAGCCGGCTGCCAAGCCACAGCACGAGCATTCTCGTCGGTCTTGCGCGGCTCTATGCCGTCGGGGTGAATGGCCAACCCGACGTCAAGGCAGCGCTGACCTATTATCGTCAAGCCGCGGACAGGGGCGATGTGGGAGCCTTGACAGACACAGCAAAACTCCTGTTGAGCCATCCGCAGGAGGGCCCGCCGGAGACTCCCTTGCGGTTGCTCAAGGAGGCCGCCGCCCGCAACCATCCTGAAGCCATGGGCGTACTCGCGGACCTTTATGCCTGCAGCGCGATCGTTGCGCCCGATGCCTCTCAGGCAAGGGCTTGGTTGGACCGTGCAGCGGAGATGGGGCATGTCCGCAGCATTCTGGCGGTCGCGTCCCGAAATGCGTCCGATCAAGGATCAGCTCAGAAGAGCGCAGCGGCTCTCCTTCGCGCCGCAGAGCGAGACGACCGGGAAAGCATGGTTCTGCTCGCCCATGCTTTTCGATCCGGCCTGGGGGTGAAGCAGGATGTTCAGGCAGCCGAACGGTGGCGGAGTGCTGCGCTCGCCCCGGGAGAGGGACGATCCCGTGCGTTGCTCCTCCTAGCCCGCAGAATCCTGAGCGGTGAGGAAGGGAGTCGGGACGACGCTGCAGCAAGAACGCTGCTCGAGCAGGCCGCGCAGGAAGGGGAGCCGGGCGCCCAGCTCGAGCTCGGACGCCTTTTGATCGGGCAACGGGGAGATAAGGCAAACGTGCTGCAGGGCCTCCAGCTTCTCCAGGCTTCCGCAGGCTCCGGAAATGCTGCAGCCATGCTGGCGCTGTCCGAGGCACCGAGCGATCTGCTGTCGTCGACTGGGAAGACTGCACAGGAATGGAAAAGAGCGGCAGCTGAGGCGGGTCATGTTCGGGCTGCCATTGCGCTTGCGTCTAGCGCGAAGGAAGCAGCGGAGTCCGCACGCTGGCTCTCGCGCGCTGAGGCGCTTCCGGTCTGCGTAGCAAGGGATATGGTCGAACTTGCACAAGCCCATCATAAAGCGCCCGGAGCTCAGCATCTGGATCGTGCACGGTACTGGATGGAAAAAGCCCTCAGCAATCTTCAGGCCGGCGCGAAAGACCCTGCTGCTTTGTTCGCGGTGGGGAGAGCCATGATCGATGGCGTTGGCGGAGTGGCCGACAAAGGGGCGGCCATCAGCCATATCAAGCTTGCTGCCAATGCCGGGCGGGCCGATGCCATGCGGTATCTGGGGCGTGGCTATGCATCCGGCCAGTTTGGTGAGCAGAACATGCAGATGGCCATCGAATGGCTGTCGAGGGCTCTGCGCAGCGGCGACGGCAGCGTGGCCGCCGATCTGTCCCGCCTTGCCGCTACCCCTGGCAGCGAGGGAGCTGCGGCGATCGCCGTCTTGAAGGAGAGCGCAGAGAGCGGCCTAGCGCCTGCCATGCGGGAATACGGCCGCAGCCTGCAACTTGGATTGGGGATGGCAGTACAACCGGATATCGGCGCCTCCTGGTTGCGGAAAGCCGCAGAGGCTGGCGATACCGCTGCGATGAAGGAGCTTTCGCACGCCTATGCGTCCGGTTATGGCGTCGAACTTTCAGCCGCCGCCAGCACTGAATGGCTGCAGCGTGCCGCAAAGGCCGGCGATGCAGAGGCCATGCAAGGCTTAAGCCTCGCTATGACTCTTGGCTTCGGAACGGATGTTGACCCTATCGCAGCACAGGAATGGTTGAAGACAGCCGAAGGGGCAACCCGGAAGTAAGCGAGCACTTGGAACGTAGAGCGCATGTGGCCGTCTATATTTGGCGGTTAGGAGAGACAAATGAAGAGAACAACCCGAATTGTGCTCCTGAGCTCTCTTATGGTGAGCATTGCACCGGCCGTCATGGCAGCTTCCAATCCGGGCACCAGAACACAGCCGCGATCATCTCAGGCTGTTGTTCCAGCCGCGCCGCCGACCCAGGCGCAGCTCCGAGCCATGTCCACCATGCGTCTTCTGAAGCTCGGACAGAAGGCACTGACCGTGGAGATGGACACGCAGGACTTCGTGACCGGACTTGACGCCGTCAAGATCGCGTCCGCACGCGGAGACCGCGAGGCGACCCGTCTCATGGCCAAGATCATGGCACGCAACCAGATCATTCTTGGAGCGGACGATCGTGCAAAGCTTGAACGGCGTTTCCGCTTCGAGGCTCTCCGGGGGGCGTCGAGTTCTGTTCTCGCCATCGCCAGCATGTATGATCGTGGCGATGGCGTTCCGGTCGATGTAAAGAAAGCGGCGGAATGGTATCTGTGGGCTGCACGAGTTGGGCACGAGCGTGCCATGGCTCATGCGGCCTATGCCTATGGCACCGGGCGCGGACTGGAGCGCAACGAGGGCACTGCCCTGAAATGGCTCGACGGCGTGAACGAGGGGCGCCAGCGGAGCACCCTCCTTGAGATCGGATGGGCTCTCGTGTTGGGCACGGAAGGCTCGAAAGACATGCCGGCCGCTCTCCGGTTCTTCGAACGCGCAGCCCAGATCAAGCCCAGCACCGTCTACCAGGTTGCTCTCGATCTCGAGAGAGGCACACGGGGTGTCCAGGATCGCGAAGCGGCAGGTCACCTGATCCGGGTTGCCGCCGAACGGGGTGATAGCGGCGCGGCCACTCATCTGGCCAATGCACTCTCGGGCAGCAGCGACGTCGAGGATCAGCGGCGAGCGGTGCAGTGGTACGGCCTTGCCGCTCAGGACAAAACCAATATCGCGGCCGGGCAAAGCCTGTCGCGCCTGCTTGCCCTGCGGCCGCCAGGAGGGCTTGTCTCCGACATTGTCGCAGCTCTGGAAAAGGCCAAGGCAGCAGGCAACGCCGAGGCGCTTATTGGCCTCGCCCATGCCTACTCTGAAGGGATCGGAGTCGATGCCTCGCCAGAGAAGGCCGCCACCCTGCTGCAGGAAGCCTCAGACGCAGGACATCCGGAGGCGAAGTATAAATTAGGGCTCATGTATAAGTCGGGGGTGGGCGTCACGGCCGATCTGAACAAGGCGGTTGAACTCATGACGAGCGCTCGGGACAGCGGCTATCCTCTCGCTGCCGTGGCGCTGCGTTCGATGACGGAACCCGTCACGACAAATTCCGTCGGAGAGCCTGCTCAAGCAAGCGAAGCTGCCGTGCGGTGACCTCGTCCTGAGCGAAATCACCTGATGCTACTTCTATACGACGCATGGAGATGTGCTGCGCTCATTCTCCTACAGGTAATGAGCTTTTATTTCTCCGGCAAAGGTATATACCCTGCCCGAAGCGAATGTTGTGGTGTTGAATTAATGAGCTGGGCGTCTGATTTGATAAGTAAATATTCAGGTTGTTGCTCTTTATACCAACCTGATGATGAGTGAGCCAGATACCGACCCTCACCAATCACAATTTATACGAACAATATTCTCAACAGCGCACTCTTCTACCTCCTAAGCATAGTTTTTTACCTCTTTATTAGGGATGTCTGACGAGCTGCTAAACTGTAGAATCGGAGGTAATTCCTGCGGAAAGGCACATCGCATGTCGAACCTGTTGCCGGTCACCACTGTTTTGAGCTGCAAGAATTCGATGCTACGCGAAGGCTTGAAGCACATCCTTTCAAGCACTCGCTTCAAGCTGCATTCGGAGGGAATAACCCGTGACGAAATCATTCTGAATCAGAATGTGCCGGGCTCATCCTTCCTTGTCATTCTCGATGCGAATCTCTATCCATCGAGGCTGGCTCAAGGGATTCTGTCTATCAAGGACCAATATCCTCAAGCACGTGTGGTTATTCTCTCCGACAGCTTCAACCTCGATGACATGAAAACAGCGTTTCAGTCAGGGGCGGATGGCTATTGCCTAGCGACCACAGGGTGTGAGGCTCTGATCAAGTACCTCGATCTTGTCATGCTGGGTGAGGTGGTTTTTCCATCAGCTGCTTTCCTCAGTGCGATCTCGGACAATGAGTGCGAGTCAGAGGCTCAGGAGCCATTGGCGATCACGGTTGTTCCCACTCACGTTCCGTTGGGTCTCGAGACCCATGACTCGCCCATTCGGACGCTTTCAAGCAGGGAATCCGAAATCCTTCAGTGCCTCATGCAAGGGGCGCCGAACAAGGTGATTGCACGCAAGCTCGATGTCGCGGAGGCGACAGTCAAAGTGCACATCAAGGCCATTCTCCGCAAGATCCGCGTTGCCAACCGGACGCAGGCCGCCATGTGGGCCGTCAATCATCTCTCCGCTGGTAGAAGCGATGACTCAACCCTCTCCTCTGGTGAAAGGCTGGCATTGCAGAATCTGCGCTGAGCCATCTGCTGTGTGTAGCGGGGAGGTTTGCGCCGGGCGCAGTTGAACGCGATCTCATTGGAAAGCACTCAAGACTGCGAAGGTGTTTGCCTTCCCCCAGCGAGCAATGCGGGCTGATCATCAGATTGAATAAGGGCTACTGAGCTGAAGGGTCATCAACAGCCTGCATCCTGCTCTGCATCGACCTATCGCGCCCCTTGAGATGTCAGGCCGGGTGCTCACGAATTGCGATTGAGTGTTATCGCGTTACGATCGCAAGCATCTTCTCCATTGATCTAATATTGCATGCAATTCAGGCATTATTTTAAGTAAAATGTTGGTATCGAACTGGTCAGTTATCGAATATCGTTACTTTATATCCTGGTTATACCTTTTGATTAACACTCATTAAAATGTTTTGAATGGGTATTGATTGCCGCTCCTAAGATTTTAAGCTAAATACCTTAAGGTAATTTTTACTTCTAACTCGCCGAATCAAGACGAGAAAGGCATCTGCAATGCGGAACACCTACGATCTTGATAGCCTTCCTCATCCAGGTGCCTCATCGGCTAAGGATGTCGCCTATTCCAGATATATGGAACTGGCTCGCTCGGTTGAGCCTTCGTCGGCAGATCATGCGACTGGCAGACCTATCAGGACATTTCTTGTCGAGCCAAATGCGCTTTTGAGAGAAGGCTTGAGACGAATTCTGTCGGAAACCGTATACGCCCCATCATTTGCGGCCGGAAGCCTCGAAGAGGTCAGTTCCCAGTGCGGTCCCGACAGCGGCACGGTTGTTCTCATCGCCGATGCAAGCCACGATCACGAGGAGTTCTGCCGTCAGACGAAGGTGCTGAAAGAGCAGAACCCAAATGCAAAAGTGGTCATGCTGGTCGAACAATACGATCTGAACCACGTGCTCACCGCATTCCGCTCTGGAGCGGATGCCTACCTCAAGAAGTCGATCTCTTATGAGGTGCTCGTCAAATCGCTGGATCTGGTCCTTTTGGGAGAGGTCATCTTCCCCAGTGCCATCATCGACCTCCTGCGGGACCAGGAAGCCCGTGTCGAGCAGAACAAGCAGGCATCGGCCTCAGAGGAGCCTCAAGAAATGAGCCCTCCGACGAAGGGCTTGTCCGTTCGAGAGACGGTTATCCTACGCTGCCTCATGGATGGCGACTCCAATAAGCTCATTGCGCGCAAATTCGACATCACGGAAGCGACCGTGAAGGTTCACGTCAAAGCCATTCTGCGGAAGATCCAGGCCAAGAACCGAACTCAGGCGGCGATCTGGGCAGCGAGCCACTTGTCTGCGAGCCGGGGGGCCACCGTCAGCTGATTGGATCTTGTTTGCTCAGAAGTGCCGTTCAAGGGAGCCGTTGGCTCCCTTTCTTTTGGGCGAGGCTAAATAGGGAGTTCCTCGGACGGCTTACGCCGAGCGGAGAACCTCGACGCGGGTCTGCGCCTGATCCTCAAGGATCATCGCGGCTCCCTTGTCGGCTATCATGAGCGTTGGCGAATTGGTGTTGCCGCTCGTAATTGTCGGCATGATCGACGCATCGATCACACGAAGGCTCTCGACTCCGCGGACCTTCAGGCGTGCGTCTGTGACGGCCATTGGGTCACTCTCGATGCCCATCTTGGCGGTACCCACAGGGTGGAAAATCGTCGTGCCGATATCCCGTGCACCCTTCAGGAGTTCCTGGTCGGTGGTGAGCGCTGCACCGGGCTTGTACTCTTCCGGGCGGTACTTCTGGAGCGCCGGCATGGCAACGATCTGCCTGACGAGACGCAGGGCATCCACAGCCACCCGCTGGTCCTCTTCCGTCGAAAGGTAGTTCGGGCGAATGGACGGAGCCTCGCCGGCCTTGCCGTTGCGGATCCGGACCGTCCCGCGGCTGGTGGGCCGCAGGTTGCACACGCTCGCCGTGAAGGCCGGGAAGGGGTGCGGATCCTCACCGAACTTGTCGAGGGAGAGAGGCTGGATGTGGAACTGGAGGTTCGGGGTGGCGTAATCCGGCGACGAGCGGGTGAAGGCTCCCAGCTGAGAGGGCGCCATGGTGAGCGGCCCTTTGCGAAACAGCGCATACTCGAGCGCCATCTGGCCCTTCTTGAAGAGCGAGCGATATTCCTCGTTGAGGGTCCGCACGCCGCTGACCTTGTAGATTGGCCGCAGCTGGAGATGATCCTGCAGGTTCTCGCCGACACCCGGCAGGTGATGGACGACGTCGATCCCGTGTTCCTGCAGGAAGGCGCCGTTGCCGATCCCGGACAATTGCAGGAGCTGCGGTGACGCGATGGCCCCCGCCGACAGAATGACCTCCTTGCGGGCCAGGATTCTCCGCAGGTTGCCGTGCTGCAGGATCTCCACGCCGATGGCGCGCTTCCCCTCGAAGAGAATCCGCGTGGCGTGGGCGTGAGTTTCCACCTTCAGATTGGAGCGGGACAGGGCGGGCTTGAGGAAGCCGCGGGCGGCTGACCAGCGGCGCCCGTTCTTCTGGTTCACATGGAAATAGGAAATGCCCTCGTTGCTGCCCGTATTGAAATCGCTCACCCGGGGAATGCCGGCCTCGACGGCAGCCTCGATGAACGAATCCAGGATCTGCCACCGCATGCGAGGCTCTTCGACCCGCCATTCGCCGCCCGCGCCGTGATGGTCGCCAGCACCGAGATAGTGGTCGAGATGCTGCCGGAAGATCGGCCGCACGTCGTCCCAGCCCCAGCCTTCGAGGCCCATCTGGCGCCAGTTGTCGTAATCCTCGCGCTGCCCGCGCATATAGATCATGGCGTTAATGGCGGAAGATCCGCCCAGGACCTTGCCGCGGGGGTAGTTGAGGATGCGGCCGTTCAGGCCCGCCTCGGCTTCTGTCTTGAACATCCAGTCGGCGCGCGGATTGCCGATGGCGAAGAGATAGCCGACCGGAATGTGAAACCAGATCCAGTTGTCCTTGCCGCCCGCCTCAAGAAGGCAGACCGCATTGCGCGGATCCTTGGACAGGCGGTTCGCGAGAACACAGCCGGCCGAACCGGCACCGACAATCACGTAATCAAATGTTTCGCTGTCTGGCATGGTCCAGCTCAATCAAGTGAGCCGACACTCACGGCATGGAGTGCCGGCAGGGTTCCAACGCCCCTCAAGTCACGCAGCGTCCTTGGACCTGCGCTTTGTGAGTTCCAGGATCTCCCCCACGATGCCCCGGCGGAACAGCAGAACGCAGATCACGAAGATGATGCCGATCAGCACGGTGACGGGGAAATTGGACGCCGCCAAGTATTTCTGCAGGGCAATCACCAGGCCTGCGCCGACGATCGGTCCGACCAGGGTGCCAATGCCGCCAAGCAAGGTCATGAGGATCACCTCGCCCGACATCTGCCACTGCACGTCGGTCAATGTCGCGAACTGGAACACGATCGCCTTCGTGCCGCCGGCGAGGCCTGCCAGCGCTGCCGACATGACGAAGGCGCCGAGCTTGTAGCGGTTGACGCGATAACCCAGCGAGATCGCCCGCCGCTCGTTCTCTCGGATGGCCTTGAGGATGTTGCCGAAAGGCGAATGGACGATGCGCCAGATGGCGAAGAATCCGAACAGGAAGATCGCCAGCGTCACGTAGTACATCGCCAGCGGCTCGTTCAGGTCGAGGATGCCGAGGAGATAGCCCCGAGGCACGCCCTGAATGCCGTCCTCGCCATGGGTGAAAGGCACCTGCAGGCAGATGAAGGCAAACATCTGCGACAGGGCGAGCGTGATCATCGCAAAGTAGATGCCCTGGCGCCGGATGGCCAGGAATCCCATCACGAGGCCCATGGCGGCAGCGCCCACTGCACCAAGCAGGATGGCCGCCAAGGGCTCCCAGCCCCATACCTTGGCGGCATGGGCGGTGAAATAAGCGGCGCCGCCAAAGAAGGCAGCGTGTCCGAAGGAGAGCAGGCCCACATAGCCGATGAGCAGGTTGAACGCGCAGGCAAACAGCGCGAAGCAGAGGATGCTCATCACGAGCACGGGATAGAAGAAGAAAGGAGCGACCACGAGAGCCGCAATGCCGATCGCGCCCAGCACGATGGCAGAGGTGCGCAGCTTCGGCTGCTCTGCGAGATACTCTGTTCCAACAGCCATGATGCTACTCCTCCCGCCCGAACAGACCCGCCGGCCTGACGAGCAGAACGATGGCCATGATCACGAAGATAACGATGCTTGAGGCTTCCGGGTAGAAAACCTTGGTGAGGCCTTCGAGCACGCCGAGCACATAGCCGGTCACGATGGCGCCTAGGATCGAACCCATGCCGCCGACCACCACCACGGCGAACACGATGATGATGAGGTTCGAGCCCATGAGCGGGCTCACCTGGTAGATCGGCGCCGCCAGCACTCCGGCGAAGGCCGCCAGCGCAGCTCCCAGGCCATAGGTGAGGGTCAGAAGCAGCGGCACGTTCACGCCGAAGGCCTGGACGAGCGTGGCATTCTCGGTCGCCGCACGGAGATAGGCGCCAAGCCGGGTTTTCTCGATCAAAAGCCAGGTGCCGATGCAAACGACCAGGGAGGCGATGACCACCCAGCCGCGGTAAATCGGCATGAACATGAAGCCCAGATTGACCGCGCCCGTCAGCTGAGATGGGGCGGCATAGGGCTGGCCGGCCGCCCCAAACCAGTGGCGGAACGCGCCTTCGAGGATGAGCGCAAGGCCGAAGGTCAGAAGAAGACCGTACAGGTGATCGACACCATAAAGCCGGCTCAGCATGGTCCGCTCGATGATGACGGCTGTCGCTCCTACGATCAGAGGCGCCAGGAATAGGGCCGTCCAGTAATTGATGCCGAGCCAGTTCAGGAGCAGGTAGGCCGCGAAGGCGCCCAGCATGTACTGCGCGCCATGGGCGAAGTTGATGACCCGCAGCAGGCCGAAGATCACCGCCAAGCCGAGGCTCAGCATGGCGTAGAACGAACCGTTGATCAGGCCGATGAGGATCTGGCCGTAGAGGGCCGGGGTGGGAATGCCGAAAATTGTACTCATGATGCTCTACACCCCAAGGACTTCGTGAAGTTCGTCCATGCGCGCATCGAGTTCGTGCCCGGGGAACGAGTTCACCATACGCCCATCCTCCATGAGGTAGAAGCGGTCGGCCACCTTCTTGGCGAAGCGGAAATTCTGCTCGACCAGGAGGATCGTCATGCCGCGTTTTTTAAGCGCCACCAGCACGTCGCCGATGCGCTGGACGATCACGGGAGCCAAGCCTTCCGTCGGTTCGTCGAGAAGAATGACCTTCGCGCCCGTGCGCAGGACGCGGGCGATGGCCAGCATCTGCTGCTCGCCGCCCGAGAGCTTCGTGCCCTGGCTTGAGCGCCGTTCATGGAGGTTGGGGAAGAGCGTGTAGATCTCCTCCACGCTCATGCCGCCGTCCGACACGGTCGGCGGGAGCGTCAGGTTCTCGGAAACGTTGAGGCTTGCGAAGATGCCGCGCTCCTCGGGCACATAGCCAATACCCGCCTGCGCCACCTTGTGCAGGGGCAGGCTCAGGAGATCCCTGCCGCGCAGCCGGATGACGCCCTCGCGGCGGCGCAGGATGCCCATGATCGCACGCAGGGTCGTGGTCTTGCCGGCGCCGTTGCGGCCGAGCAGCGTGACGGTTTCGCCCTCGCGGATATCGAGATCGACCCCATGCAGGACATGACTTTCGCCGTACCAGGCATTGAGCCCGCGAACTTCGAGGAGGGGAGCGCTACTCATGCTCGGTTCCCATATAGGCTTCGCGCACCCGCGGATCCTGGCTGACTTTGTCGTAGGACCCGTCGGAGAGGATCTCCCCGCGGGCCAGAACGGTGACGCGGTCGCAGAGATCGGCCACGACATTCAGGTTGTGCTCGACCATGAGCACGGTGCGGTTCTTGGCGATACGCCGGATCAGATCGGAAATGCGGCCGATATCCTCATGACCCATGCCGGCCATGGGCTCGTCGAGGAGCAGCATGGCCGGGTCGAGGGCGAGCGTCGTCGCGATCTCGAGCGCACGTTTGCGGCCGTAGGACAGCTCGGCGGCCGTCAGGTTCCTGTAAGACGAGAGATTGACCGCATCGATGAGCTCCATGGCCCGCTCATCAAGGGCGGAGAGGGCATTGGATGAGCGCCAGAACTGCGTTGCAAGGCCCGATGGGCGCTGCAGCGCCACGCGCACGTTGTCGAGCACCGTCAGATGAGGAAACACCGCCGAAATCTGGAAGGAGCGAACAAGCCCCAGGCGGGCGACCTCGGCCGCTTTCAGCCGGCTGATGTCCGCGCCCTTGAAGCTGATCTGCCCGCGGGTGGGTGTAAGAAACTTGGTAAGAAGGTTGAAAACCGTCGTCTTGCCCGCGCCGTTGGGACCGATCAGGGCATGGATCGTGCCTTCATTGACGGACAGGGTCACGTCCTTCACGGCCACGAAGCCACGAAACTCCATGGTGAGTCCGGTGGCGTTGAGGATGGGTTGCGTACTGACCATTGGGTTCGGCCGAGACTCTCTCGATGGGGCGATGGTGGTTCAGGCATCATGCGCGATGCCGCCAGCCATCGCCGGACAACAATAGAGGTGGGGCAGCATGCAACGCTGCCCCACCTCGTTCAAGCCGCTTACTGCGTAACCTGGCAGCCGCTGTCGGCAGCCTTCATGTAGGCGCTGTCGCCGGGAATCTTGGCGAGCTGCTTGTACATGTCCCACTCGCTCTTGCTTTCCTCCGGCTTCTTCACCTGGAAGAGATACATGTCGTAGACCATGCGGCCGTTCGGCAGAACCTTGCCGTTCTTGGCGAAAACGTCCTGAACGGGCATTTCGTGCAGGAGCTTGGCGACCGGTTCGGTCGCATCCGTGCCGGCCTTCTCGATCGCCTTGAGATACTGCGTCACGGCCGAGTAAGTGCCCATATGGATCATGTTCGGCATGCGGCCGGTCTTGTCCATGAACTTCTTGGCGAAGGCACGGTTCTCATCGCTCTGATCCCAGTACCAGCCCTCGGTGAGGGTCAGACCCTGAGCAGCCTTGAGTCCTAAGCCCTTCACCTCGGCCAGCGTGAACAGAAGCGCCGCGAGGCGCGTGCCGCCCTGGGTGATGCCGAACTCGGCCGCCTGCTTGATGGCGTTGGCGGTATCGAGACCCGCATTGGCCATGCCGACGACGTTCGCGCCGGAGCTCTGCGCCTGGAGCAGGAAGGACGAGTAGTCGGTTGCCGCCAGCGGATGGCGCACGGCGCCGACCACTTGGCCGCCCTTCGACTTCACGAACTTCGAGGTCTGGTCCTCGAGAGAATAGCCGAAGGCATAGTCGGCCGTGAGGAAGAACCACTTGTTGCCGCCGTTCTCCACCAGCGCGCCGCCGGTGCCGACCGCGAGCGCGTGGGTGTCATAGGCCCAGTGGAAGCCATAAGGAGAGCATTGCTTGCCGGTGAGGTCGGTCGTGGCCGCACCGGTCGTCATGGTGATCTTCTTCTTGTCCTTTGACAGGCCCTGAACCGCCAGAGCCACCGAGGAGGTCGTCAGCTCCATGATGGCATCGACCTTTTCCGTGTCGTACCACTGGCGGGCGATGCTAGCGGCGACGTCCGGCTTGTTCTGGTGGTCGGCGCTCACGATCTCGACCGGAACGCCCAGGACCTTGCCGCCGTAATCCTGTACCGCCATGCGGGCAGCCTCGACGGAGGACTTGCCGCCGAAATCGGCATAAACGCCGGACTGGTCGTTCAGGATGCCTATCTTGACCACGCCGTCGGATGCCTGCTGAGCATAGGCCGAGGAGGCCAGGGCGGTGCAGCTGAGGGCAAACAGAAGCTTGTTGAGGATGCGCATTGAATTCCTTCCCTTTATTCTTAAAGGCAGATTGATCCTGCCCTTGCTGGAGCCGCAGCGTAGGCGTGCGGTCGATGGTCAGAAAGGTACAGACACTTCGTCCCCGATCAATGACGGGAGCGGTCATCCTTAAGTCGCAGAGGTCTTTGATTTTTTATCTTAATTTCGGCTTGGAGCGTCGCGGCGTCGGAAACGTGGCTGTCAATGAGGCAATCCAGTCCTGCATCCCCGGCGGTTCACAAGCCTGGAGGCACCCCTTATATCACCATCAGCTTTTCGTCCCCATTTCCCTCGATGGAGTCCTTTCATGACCGCTCATGCCAAACCTGTTGAACGTCGTGTTCTGGATCTGAAAGATGCCTCTCTGCTGGTGGACAGGGCCTATGTGGCGGGCGAGTGGGTGGGAGCCTCGGACGGGCGCACCTTCCCGGTCACGGATCCCTTCGACGGCGCCGTCATCCTGGAGTTGCCTGACCTCGACGTCGAGGCCGCCCGCCAGGCCATCGACGCGGCGCATGCGGTGCAGAAGGACTGGGCGAAACGCACTGCCAAGGAGCGCAGCCAGATCCTCCGCCGCTGGTACGATCTCATCATCGCCAATGCCGATGACCTAGCGCTGATCCTCACGACCGAACAGGGCAAGCCCCTGGCGGAGGCCAAGGGTGAGGTGATCTCAAACGCCGCCTACATCGAGTGGTTTGCCGAGGAGGCCAAGCGCATCGACGGGGACGTCATTCCCGGCGCGCATCCCAGCCAGCGCATCCTGGTGCTCAAGCAGCCGGTGGGGGTGTGCGCGGCCATCACGCCGTGGAACTTTCCCAATGGCATGATCACCCGCAAGGTGGGCCCGGCGCTGGCGGCCGGCTGCACCATGGTGCTCAAGCCCGCGGCACAAACCCCACTTTCGGCTCTGGCGCTCGCCGTGCTGGCCGAGCGGGCCGGGGTGCCCAAGAGTGCCTTCTCGGTGATCACCACCACGGATGCCAAGCCTGTCGGCGAGGAGTTCTGCCACAATCCAAAAGTGGCCAAGATCACGTTCACCGGTTCGACCAATGTGGGCCGCTGGCTCATGCGCGAGGCAGGCAACAGCATCAAGCGCCTGTCGCTGGAGCTCGGGGGCAACGCGCCGTTCATCGTGTTCGACGACGCGGACCTGGATGCGGCCGTGGAAGGCGCTCTCGCCTCCAAGTTCCGCAACGCGGGCCAGACATGCGTGTGCGCCAACCGGATCTACGTGCAGGAGAGCGTAGCGCAAACCTTTGCCGCGAAGCTGGCGGAGAAGGCTGGGAGCCTGAAGCTCGGGCGCGGTACGGAGGAGGGTGTGGCCATGGGGCCGCTGATCGATGATCGCGCCGTGGCCAAGATGGAGGAGCATGTGGCCGACGCATTGGCGAAGGGCGGTCAGGTGCTGGTGGGCGGCAAGCGCTCGGACCTGGGCAGCACCTTCTTCGAGCCGACCGTAATGACGGGCATCACGCAGGCGATGAAGGTGACGAAGGAGGAGACGTTTGCGCCGCTGGCGCCGATCATCACGTTCAAGGATGAAGCAGAGGTGATCGGGATGGCGAACGCCACGGAGTTCGGGCTGGCGTCGTACTTCTACGCCAAGGACATGGCCCGCGTCTGGCGGGTGGCTGAGGCGCTCGAGAGCGGAATGGTGGGGGTGAACACACCGGCGCTCGCCAACGAAATGGCGCCGTTCGGCGGCGTGAAGCAGTCGGGCTTGGGCCGGGAGGGCTCCAAGTACGGCATCGAGGGCTTCCTCGAGATCAAATACATCAACCTCGCAGGCCTGTAACAAACAAAAAAGCCCGGCTAGGCCGGGCTTTTTCTTTTGCGGCCTTAAGCGCCTTTCGCCTTGAGCAGCAGGCTCGCGAGTTCCGCGAAGCCGTCTCCCGAGTGTCCCTCGGTGATATAGGCGGGCTTATGCCTCAGCCGGTGCGCGAAGGCCTGGATATTGGCGACACCCACGCTCAACGGAAAAGCCTCGAACATGGGTTCGTCATTGGGCGAGTCGCCCGCATAAACCACGGCGTCCTGCGCCTGCTCCCAATCCAGGCCGAACACATCCGCCAGCAGGATTTTCGCCATGCTGAGCTTGTTGTACTCGCCGAACCAGCCGTTCACGTGAATCGAGCTGACCTTCGCCTGTGCGCCGGCCTTTTCGAAGATGGACACGATCCGGTCCACTTCTGCCTCAGACAGAGCCAGCACGTCCTCGCAGAAGTCGACGGCGAGATCCGCCAGGCGGTAAGCCTGATCGCTGGCGAGCGCACAGCCCGGCACCGTGGCCAGCACCTCCTTCTCGATAGCATCGAGCCTGACCCGGTTCTGCCTCAGCTCCTCCGGGCTGGCCCAGAAGTGCTGCTGCATCGTTTTCCGCTCGCGGTCGTAGCGGAAATAGAACGCACCGTTCTCGCCCACGACGGCATCCACCGGCCACATGCGGGCGATATGATCGCACCATCCGGCGGGCCGCCCGGTGACCGGGATGACGATGAAGCCGGCACGATGCAGCGCTTCAAGGGCGCCATAGGCTTTTGCCGTCAGCAGGCCCTCCGTCGTCACCGTGTCGTCGATGTCGGTCAGCACCACGCGAATGGAGCGGGCCGCCGCCAGCGAAAGCTGCGAGAGAGGCTTCATATCCCGAACTCCGAGACAAGGGGCGAGGGGAGCGGCATGAGCGGAGAGATCCCTGTTCAAGAACCGGCCATCCGGAATGGTGAGACGGCTAACGGCGGGTCTTTAAGCACGGGCCGGTGTGGTCTCCAAGACCTTTGATCGCCGTTCTCGACAGGCTTCACGGGCAGGATTTCTCACGTAAAGTAGCCTCATGCCAAATGATCGCGACATCCTCCATACCCTGTTCGAGGCCGCCCTGCAGGCGGCGCTTCCCGATGGAAAATTCGACGGCCGCCTGCCGGAAAAGCCGAAGGGGCGTACCATCGTCCTCGGCGCCGGCAAGGCCTCGGCCCGCATGGCGGCGGCCTTCGAGGATGCCTGGTCCCGCATTGGTGGAACCTGCGAGGGCCTGGTGGTCACACGCTACGGGCATGCGGTCGCGACGCAATCAATTGAGATCGTGGAGGCGGCCCATCCCGTTCCCGACGAGGCCGGCTTGCAGGCAGCCAGACGAATCCTTGCGCTCGCACAGAAGGCTGGCCCTGACGATCTCGTTGTCTGCCTCATGTCGGGCGGAGCCTCGGCGCTCCTGTCGCTGCCGGCGGAGGGCGTGACGCTGGCCGACAAGCAGGCCCTGAACCGCGCTTTGCTCAAATCCGGTGCGCCGATCGGCGAGATGAATCTGGTGCGCAAGTCGCTCTCGGCCATCAAGGGAGGCAGACTCGCCGCCGCCGCAGGCCGGGCGCAGCTCGTCACCTACCTGATCTCCGATGTGCCGGGGGATGATCCTGCGAGCATCGGATCGGGCCCGACAATCCCGGAGAAAATAGATCCGGACATCGCCCTCGCGATCCTACGTCGATATGGGATCGATGTGCCAAGCCATGTGGTGCAGGTGATCCGGGCGAGTGCCGTCACGGATCCTGTGGCGGGTGGCGCTGTCCACATGCTGGCAACCCCCAAGATGGCTCTCGATGCGGCGGCCGCCAAGGCGCGTGAAATAGGCTTGAATGCTCTCGTCCTCGGCGATGCTCTCGAAGGGGAAGCGCGTGAGGTGGGGCGTGTCATGGCCGGCATCGCGCACTCGGCGCTCATGCATGGGGAGCCTGCCCGAGCGCCTTGCGTTTTGCTGTCCGGCGGCGAGACCACCGTGACGGTGCGCGGCCAGGGTCGTGGCGGACGCAATGCCGAGTTCCTGCTGTCTCTGGCTCTTGCTTTGAAAGGAGAGGGCAGGATCTCCGCCATTGCCTGCGATACCGATGGCATCGACGGATCGGAGGATAATGCCGGCGCCTGGTGCGATGGCAGCTTGCTTGAAAGCGCCCGTGCTAAGGGCATCAACCTCGCCGCTCACCTAGCGACAAACGATGCCTACACGGCGTTCACTCAGCTCGACAGGCTCGTTGTGACGGGGCCGACGCTCACCAACGTGAACGATTTTCGCTGTATTCTCATCCGCCCATGATCTGCCAGGATCTCTTCAGATCGAGTAGCTGAGCCCGGTCGTGTTCGTTTCCGGTACGATCAAGCTCACCTTGGTGCCGCGCCTCTCGCGGCTTTCCACCTCAAGGTTTCCGCCATGGAGTTTGAGGATGTACCAGGCAAGGCTCAGGCCCAGGCCAGTGCCCGGCAGCTTCTTGGCGTTCCGACCACGGAAAAAGGGCTGCAGGATGAAGGGCAGATCCCGCTCCGGGATGCCGATGCCACGATCCTTGACGGTGATCCTGATCATGCCGTCTTCTCCGCGCGCCGTCACATCGATCGGTTGATCGAGGCGGGAATATTTCATGGCGTTCGACACCACGATGACGAGCGCCTGCTCCAGCAGCACCGGATCGCCGACGATCATCTCGGGCAGGTCCTTGATGTCGATATGGAAGGGGCGGCCGGGTTCCTGGCCCCCCTGCTCACGACAGACCCTCTTGATGAGTTCCGACGGATGAAACTCGCTCGGGTTGAGCATGATGCTGCCGGCACTGGCACGGCTGTAGGACAGGATTGTTTCGATCAGCTCATCGAGCCGCAGGCTTGCCCGCCAGATTTTCTCTGCCTTGACCTGAATGTCATGGGTGCTCAGCCGGTCGGCCCTGCGGATCAGGCCCTGAGCCAGGGCATTGATCGTCGACAAAGGCGTCCTCAGCTGGTGCGCCAGCAATGCCATGGGGTCCAAAGGAAGCGCCGCCCCGCGAGACGCCGTGCGTGAGGTGGAGTGGCGGGAAGCTTTGGATGAGGACCTGGGCGGACGAGCGGCGGACACGAACTGGATCTATAACTTTATAACATTTATATTGAGCTCGGTCCGAAGTAGCGCAGCAACAGCCTTTGTCTATCCCCTGTTGGATGAAAGGCCGAGATAGACCCATTGTATGGGACAAAGCAGACTAGAAATTGTGATTTAGGAATCCCAAAGTGACCAAAGCCGAAAGCGTAATGGTCAATAGATCAAATGGAATTAACTCCCTGAATTCTGTTAGATTTCACCATTGAAGGCAGCAGATCAGCTTTGGGAGAACACAGGATTTATTTGCAGACGGCTTTCGCCCTCTATCGCAACCGATGTCTTGCTCAGGCGTTTTCCTGACAGATACCTCTATAGGAGAGACACATGGATCGCGATCGCAGCGAAGGCAGCATGAAGAACATCAAGGGTCGGATGAAGGAGGGTCTCGGCAAGGCCCTGGGCGACTCGAAGATGGAATCCGAGGGCAAGATGGATAAGACCGCGGGTAAGATCCAGAACACCATCGGTGGCATCAAGGATTCGCTCCGCAAGGACACCTGATCGTCAGAAAGCCTATAGGAAAGGGCCCGGTTCATCCGGGCCTTTTTCATGCCTGCGGGCTGGCCTTGCGGATGAGGAAGCTGATGGTGGCGTTCCCCTGTTGCTGATCCTCCAGGATGTCGCCGGTTTCGCGGATCAGGTTCGGAACATCAATCCCGGCCAGGGGATCCGTGCAGACAACCCTCAGCAGGTCGCCGGGCTGCAGGGTACGGAGAACTTTGCGGGTTCGCAGAACCGGCAAGGGACATTTCAGGCCGGACAGATCAAGCTCCGTCATTCAGCCTTCTCCTGCTGGGCCAGGGCCTCCGCATGCTTCAGATCCCCGGGCGTGTTGATGTTGAAGAAGGGGTCAATGGGCTCGACCGGCCAGAAGGCTTCGACATGCCCATGACGGGTGAGCCAATCCCGGATGCTGCGCATACCCTCATTCACGAGAGCCTGCCGCAAATCGTGCCGCAGTGAGATAGGCCAGAGACCCACGGCGAAATGCCCCTGTGTGCCCGATGCAGCGCAAGCGATGGGCTTGCGGGTCTCCTTGCAGGCCTCGTGCAACCGCAGCACCAAATCCCTTGGAATGAAGAGTGTGTCGGCCGGTACGCTCACAACCCAGGCGATGTCCGGTCGATGAGTGGCGCTCCATTCGAGTGCAGTCAGGATGCCGGCGAGCGGCCCTGGATGGTCCGGAACGGAATCCGGAATGATTGCACATCGCATTTTCCTGAACCGGGAAGGATCACCATTGGCATTGAGGATAACGCTCTCGCATTGCGGTGCGAGGCGCTCGATCGCGTGCTCCACCAAGGACCGCCCTGCAAGAGGCAGAAGAGCCTTGTCGTCGCCGCCCATGCGCCGCGAGAGCCCGCCGGCCAGGATAACACCAAGGGTCGGAGGATGCGGCCTCATGCCGGCGTGCTCACTCAATGACGATGCGCGGCGCAGGGCGTGCGGCAGCGCCGCCCGAGAGCGCAGTCCAGACCTGCTGCGCCATATCCTTGTAGATGCGGGCATGCGGCCCTTCCGGCTCCGCAACGACGACGGGACGGCCTGAATCCGACAACTCGCGGATCGTCATGTTGAGCGGAACCTCGCCGAGGAAGGGTACGCCAAGGCGCGATGCCTCGTCCCGCGCCCCGCCATGGCCGAAGATGTGCGAACTCTGCCCGCAATGGGGACACACGAAGGTCGCCATATTCTCGACGATGCCGAGGATCGGGATCTCCACCCGCTTGAACATGGACACGCCGCGCCGCGCGTCGATAAGGGCGAGGTCCTGCGGCGTCGAGACGATCACCGCACCGGCCAAAGGCGTCGCCTGGGCCATGGTGAGCTGGGCATCGCCCGTGCCGGGCGGCATGTCGACCACGAGCACGTCGAGGTCGCCCCAGGCGACCTCCCGCAGCATCTGGGTGATGGCCGACATCACCATCGGGCCGCGCCAGATCATGGCGGCCTCTTCTTCCACCAGGAAGCCAATGGACATGACCTTGATCCCGTAGGCTTCCATGGGCTCCAGGATGCGGTTCTCCAGCAGGCGCGGCTTGCCCTGGATACCGAGGAGCTTCGGCATGGACGGACCATAAATGTCCGCGTCCAGCAGGCCGACTTTCAGCCCGAGCGTCTTTAGGCCGAGGGCGAGGTTGCAGGCTGTGGTGGACTTGCCTACGCCGCCTTTGCCCGATGCCACGGCAATCACGTGCTGCACGCCCGGAATGCGCTGGTTCTTGGGCTGGGCTGCCGAGCGCGGGCGAGCTTCGCCAGGAGAGGACGCAGTTGGACCCGAGCCTGCGGGCCGGTCGGCCGTCAGGCTGGCGAAGACTCCTTTGACGGCCGGCAGACCCTGTACGGCCGTCACCGCGGCCTGGCGCACGCGCTCCATGCCGGCGGCCTCGGACGGCTCGATGGTGATCGAGAACATGACCCGGCCGGCGTCATCCACGACGACATCGGACAGGCGTCCCGACGCCACCAGATTGGTTCCGTTCGCGTCGACCGGCACGGTCGACAGAGCCTGCAGCACATGCTCACGGGTGATCGCCACTTTGTTATCTCCTGGGCCATTCGAGGCGTGGTCTCCGGTGACATCTATAGGCTGCCGGGCGGTTCGTTAAGCCATTCCCGCCGAGAAGAGGCGGTATTCCGAACCAAAGCTCACCTTGTCCGTTGTTCACCCGATCCCTCGGGAGCCGGCTCGACCGGCCGAGTGGCTGCCTTCGCTGATCACATCCCGGGCATACGACATCAATCGAGGAGACGAGAATGCACCAGCACGGCCATAACGATCCGAATGCTGCGAAGCTTTACGATCTGATCAAGGACGTGAAGATCGCCATGATGACCACCGTCGACACCGACGGCACCCTGCACAGCCGGCCTATGCACAGCCAGGAGGCGGACGAGCATGGCGATCTCTGGTTCTTCACTCAGATCCAGTCTCCCAAGATGACCGAGATTTCCCGCGATAACGAGGTCAACCTCGCCTACAGCGATCCGAGCAGCCAGACCTATGTGTCGGTGTCCGGCAAGGCCGAAATCGTGCGGGACAAGGCGAAGATCGAAGAGAAGTGGTCCGAGCCCATGCGGGCCTGGTTCCCGAAAGGGACGGACGATCCGCAGATCGCCCTGATCCGCGTTCATCCCGCGAAGGGCGAGTACTGGGACAGCCCGTCTTCGACTCTGGTGCATCTCTACGGCTACGCGAAGGCCGTCGTGACGGGGGAGGCGCCGAAGCCCGGCGATCAGGCGAAAGTCAACTTAAGTTGATCATGCTCGCAAGGCAGAGAGTAGTAGGGGCCGCTTCGTGGCCCCTTTTCTTTGTATTTACTCAATCTATCTCTACGTCATAAGCTTGAGTTTATTGAAAACTCGGCCAGCACCGAAGACGGAAACAATCCGCGTAAAGATCACAACAAATAGCTGCAAGGGGGCGCTGTTGGGAGGAAACGATGAAGTCCATCCTGCTTGCCGCTGGTTCCATTGTTGCTCTTGCGTCCGCCAGTCTTGCCCAGCCCTCCGCTCAGCCTTCGAGCAATCTCGAGAAGCTGACGTCCTTTCAAAGTACGGGCACTGAAGAACCAAGACCCATTGCTCAGGAGGGCCGCCGCGCGGATGCCCTGCGGCGCAACCTTGAAAAGATCAAGCTTCCAGCCGGCTTCAAAGTTGAACTCTACGCCGTCGTGCCCGATGCACGTCATATGGCTGTGGGGCCCAATGCGGGCGTGGTCTTCGTCGGCACGAGAAAGAACAATGTCTATGTGGTGACGGACCGCGACAAGGATCGTGTTGCAGACGAGGTGAAACAGTTCGCTCCGTCGATTGCGATGAAGATCCCGAACGGAGTCTGCTTCTCGCGTGACGGCATGCTCTACGTGGTGGAGCAGAACCGGGTCTTGCAGTTTCCGGCTGCGGAGTTCTTCTACGAGGGGCCGGACGTCGCCGCCTTTGTCGTTGCCAAGCAAGGGGATCTGATCCCCCCGTCTGAAGAAAGCTTCAACCACACGGCGCGTGTCTGCCGGATCGGGCCCGACAACAAGCTCTATGTCGCTCTGGGCCAGCCCTTCAATGTGCCGGCGAAGGAGAAGATGGATCTCTACAAGCGCACGGGTATCGGCGGCATCATCCGCATGGATCAGGATGGCAAAAACCGGGAGGTCTATGCGACAGGCGTCCGTAACTCCGTGGGCATGGATTTCAACCCGGCCGACCGGACCCTCTGGTTCACCGACAATCAGGTCGACGGCATGGGTGACGATCAGCCTCCTGGGGAAATCAACCGGATCGCCAGCATGGGGCAGAATTTCGGCTTCCCCTATTATGGCGGCGGCACGGTTCGCACGGTCGAATACAAGGACGATCAGGTTCCGGCAGGGGTTGTCGGGCCGCAGGCCGAAATGGACGCCCATGCAGCCGACCTCGGCATGATGTTCTACACGGGGCGCATGTTCCCCCAGACCTATCAGGGCGGCATCTTCTCGGCCCAGCACGGCTCCTGGAACAGAACCAAGCCGGTCGGCGCCCGGGTGATGTTCACCCCGGTCAAACAGGATGGCACGGCGGACAAGCCGCAGGTCTTCGCCGAGGGATGGCTCACGGAAAATGGCGAGTATCTCGGGCGGCCCGTGGACGTGGCCATGCTGCCTGACGGGTCTCTGCTCGTCTCCGATGACACCGCCGGCGCCATCTACCGGATTTCCTACGAAGGCCGGTAAAGCCCCTTTAGACAGGCGCGTCTCTGACGCGCCTGTTCTTCCCGGAGAAATTATCATGAGGGTTTTGATCGTCCTTGCGGCGTCTGGAGCGTTTCTGACAGCATTAGGGCTTGCAGGCGCAGAGGCCGGCGACGCTAGAGCAGGGCGCCAGAAGCTGACCACCTGTCAGGGCTGTCATGGCCTCGATGGCCTCTCGAAAAATCCTGAATCGCCTAATCTCGCAGGCCAGATCGAAAGCTACCTCGTCAGAAGCCTCGCGGCCTACAAATCGGGCGAGCGCAAGAACGAGTCGATGAACATTGTAGCAAAGGACCTGTCGGACGAGGACATCGCGGATGTGTCGGCTTATTACGCCTCCATCCAGGTCGACGTCCTGCCGCCCTAAGCTGTGTCTGCTCCCGCCCTTGTAGCCGGGCGCCCTTTCAACATGGGCAGCCCTTCGCTATTGTCCTGCTCCCCGTGAGTGGCAAGGAGCAGGCGATGGTGGACATCGCGACCCGCGTCTACAACCATACCTGGAAGATCGACCCGATCGTCCGGTCGGTTCTGGATACGGATTTCTACAAGTTGCTGATGGCGCAGACGATCTTTCGCCGCCATCGCGACGTGCAGGTGACGTTCGGCATCCACAACCGGACCACCCGCATCCGTCTGGCCGACATCATCGATGCGGGAGAACTGCGCGAGCAGCTCGATCATGTGCGCAGCCTGCGCCTGACCCGGGGCGAGTCCACCTGGCTGCGGGGCAACACCTTTTACGGCAAACGGCAGATGTTCTCGCCGGAGTTCATGGACTGGCTCGAGACCTTCCGCTTTCCGGAATACCTGCTGGAGAAGGAGGACGGCCAATACGTCCTGACCTTTCACGGTCCCTGGATCGAGACCACCATGTGGGAGATCCCGGCGCTCGCGATCCTCAACGAGCTCCGCTCGCGTGGGGTCCTCAGAGGAATGGGCAAGTTCGAGCTTCAGGTGCTCTATGCCCGCGCCATGACCCGGGTCTGGGAGAAAATCGAGCGGCTTAAAAACCTGCCGGACCTCTCCATCGCCGATTTCGGCACCCGTCGGCGCCATGGCTTTCTTTGGCAGGATTGGTGCGTGCAGGCCATGATGGAAGGGCTTGGATCGTCCTTCCTCGGAACGTCCAATTGCCTGATCGCCCTGCGCCAGGAGGTGGAGGCCGTGGGCACCAACGCCCATGAGCTTCCCATGGTCTATGCGGCCCTGGCCGAGAGCGACGAGGAACTGGCACAGGCTCCCTACAACGTGCTGTCCGACTGGCAGGAGGATTACGAGGGCAACCTGCTCGTCATCCTGCCCGATACCTATGGCACCACGAACTTCCTGCAGAATGCGCCCGACTGGGTGCCGTCCTGGACCGGCATCCGCGTCGATTCCAAGGATCCGATCGAGGGCGGCGAGGAGGCTATCGAATGGTGGCGCCAGCGCGGGCAGAACCCCCGCGAGAAGCTCGCGATCTTCTCCGATGGCCTCGACGTGGACGTGATCGAGCGCATCCACCGGCATTTCCGCGGCCGCATGCGCATCGGCTACGGCTGGGGCACGCTGCTCACGAACGATTTCCGCGGGCTGGCACCCGAGGGAAAACTCGATCCGATCTCCATCGTCTGCAAAGTCATCTCGGCCGATAACCGACCGACGGTGAAGCTCTCCGACAATCCCACGAAGGCCATGGGTCCGAAGGCGGAAGTCGAGCGTTACAAGCGCATCTTCCATGTGGGCGAGCAAGCGGCGAAACCTGTATTGGTGTGACGAGTATGATCATCGATCTCAACTGCGATATGGGCGAAGGCTTCGGACCCTGGCCGATGGGGGACGACGAGGCGATGCTCGACATCGTTTCTTCCGCCAACATTGCCTGCGGCTTCCATGCGGGCGATCCGTCCATCATGTTCCGCACGGCGGAGATCGCGAAGCGCAAGGGCGTGGCCATCGGGGCGCATCCCGGCTTCAACGATCTGCACGGCTTCGGCCGCCGCATGATCCGCGGCGATTCTCCCGCTGAGATCGAGCGCATGATCGCGTATCAGATCGGCGCCATGCAGGCCGTCGCCTCTCTCGCTGGCCACAAGGTCACCTACGTGAAGGTGCACGGGGCGCTCAACAACATGGCCAATGAGGACGAAGAACTTGCTTTGGCGATCGCCCGCGCCATCAAGGGCGTCGATGCGAGCCTCATCAACATGTGCATGCCGGGCCTTCTGATGGAGAAGGCGTCCCATAGCGTCGGCATCCCGGTCGTGCGCGAGATTTTTGCCGACCGCACCTATGAGGACAACGGCACGCTCACCAGCCGGAAGAAACCCGGCTCCGTGCTGCACGATGCGGAATTTGCAGCCGAGCGCATTCTGCGTGCCATCCAGGACAAGGCGATCACGACGGTGTCCGGCAAACGGATCCCGGTCGAGATCGACACCATCTGTGTGCACGGTGACGAGCCGAGCGCCGTGGCCATGGCACGGACGGTGCGGGCGAAGCTGGAGGCGAACGGCGTCAGGATCGCGCCGTTCTCGAAGGTTGATGTATAGGCTGTCAGTCCCTCGACCTCATCCTGAGAGTCTGGCTCATAAAGCGCCGACAAGCTCTCCTCCCCCTTGTGGGGAGGAGTTGGAGGTGGGGGTGTGAGCGCCTTCATCTCAGAACGTGGAGCTGTCACCCCCACCCTGACCCTCCCCACAAGGGGGAGGGAAGCCTATCCTGATGCCAGAAGTGACTTATGAGCCAGCCTCTGAGGAGGTCGCGCAGCGACCGTCTCGAAGGAGGTTCCAGTGAGCACTGGAGACGCCCCCGTCCTTCGGGACGCGAGCAAGCTCGCTCCTCAGGATGAGGGCTTAGGTTCTATGTGCCCCGAAAGCTCTGTCAAGAAAAGGCAACAAGGCCGCCAGCGTGTCTTCGGGCGCTTCCTCGGCGAGATAGTGGCCGCAATCGATGGCGAGGCCCTCCACGTGATCAGCCCAGTCACGCCAGACGGCGAGCACGTCGTACCATTGGTCGAGACCATTCCTGCGACCCCAGAGCGCCTGGACTGGGCACATGATCCGCCGGCTCGCCTTCTGATCTTCTTCATCGAGACGCATATCGATGGTCGCACCGGCGCGATAATCCTCGCACATGGCGTGGATCGTGTCCGGATCGGTGAAGCAGCGGCGGTATTCTGCAAGCGCTTCTTCATCGAACATCGAGCGCCCGCGGCGAAGATAGATTGCATCGGGGTCCGAGGCGATCAGGCGTTCCGGGAGCGGATGGGGCTGCGCGAGGAAGAACCAGTGCCAGTAGCCCATGGCGAAGGCCATGTCCGTGCGCTGGAAGTGCTCTGCGGTCGGGATGATGTCCAGCACCGACAGCGCGACGATCCGCTCCGGGTGATCGATCGCCATGCGGTAGGCGCAGCGCCCGCCGCGATCGTGACCGACGACGGCAAAGCGCTCGAACCCGAGGGCCTGCATCACCTCCACTTGATCGCGCGCCATGGCACGCTTGGAGTAGGGCTCATGCTCCTCGTCTGTCGGAGGCTTGGAACTGTCGCCATAGCCGCGCAGATCGGCGCACACGATCGTGTAGCTCTCCGCGAGCTGCGGCGCCACCTTGTGCCACATGACATGGGTTTGCGGATGTCCATGCAGCAGGAGAACGGGAGGACCGCTGCCGCCGACCCGCAGGTTGATGACGGCCTCAGGTGTTTCGACTCGACGGTGGGCAAAATCATCGAACATCCCGTGAGTGTCTTACAGTTTTCACTTCGAATCCAGTAGCAGCTGAAGCCGAGGGCTGCGCGCAGAGACGCGCAGTCCTTGCTTCAGGATAGAAGTGAAACGGACCGGGCCTCACCAGGAGCGGCGTTCTCCGTTGTCGATGTGAATGATCCCGTTCCGGTACATCTTCAGGCCCCCGACCTGCGGGTGAGATCGCAGATAAGCCATCACGCCGCGCACGCGGGTGCGAACCCTGAAATCGATCGCCCGGCAGGAGAGGTGGAGAGATTGTCGCGCGCCGCCGGCGCGCCAGTTGCGGGAGCGGTTGCGATGGGTGGATTCGACGCTGACCGGGCCGAATTTTGCCGCCACAGACGCGACGACTTCGCGCAGATTGCCCGGTACGCAGTTGGTCGGCGCACTCGCCCTTAGCGTGATTGCCCCCTGTGAGACCAGCGAGGCGAAACCAGAAAGGGTTCGCGCACTCGGCAGGCTCCCCGTCGTCGTGGGATCGTTCATTTCGTCCTGGGAGGGGAGGCTGACATATTGAGCCGGCGGAACGAGCCCTCCGTCACCGTCTCCAGCTTTGAGCGCAGCTGGTGGCAGCCCAAACAGAAACGCGCTGGTCACAAGATAAAATCTGGACGCGTGGCGAACTCGGCGGGTGATGCTCATCGGGTTCTCCCGTTCTGAGCCCCTACAAAATTTCGTGCCGCCGAAATGGTCCTCCCAACGGCATTGCTTATTGGTCAGGTAACTGACGGTTGCGTGAGGAACGCTACGGAAGGCAACCTAAAGGAAGCTTGGCGCTAGGCAAGTCTATGCAGGGGAGAATGAGGGGCGCAGACAACGCGCATGGTTGGCAAAGCTTTAACCTGCAAGGAATTCAGGTGTGTGAGAAATTTGGTGTTAGTTTTGAAATAACAGAGCTTTGTCTCTTGCAGTCCGTAGGTCCGATACACACATTTCGCGCATTGGACCAATCCAAATCTTTGGTCTGCTGGAGACTGGAATGAACGCTGCCCGTAGTGCTGTTTTCGATGCGATCAAGACTGCCGGCCCGGGCCGGGAGGATGCGATGGCGCGTATCACGCTGGTTGCAAAATTAATGGACAGTGCCTTCCTGGTTCCGGGGCTGAACCGACGCGTGGGTCTCGACGCGGTGCTGGGCCTTGTGCCGGGCGTCGGCGATGCACTCTCTGCGGCGCTCGCGAGCTACATCATCTGGGAAGCCCGCCAATTGGGTCTGCCGCGCTGGAAGATCGCCCGGATGATCGGCAACGTTGCGATGGATACCGCCATCGGCGCCATTCCGCTGGCGGGCGACGTGTTCGACGTCTTCTTCAAGGCCAATGAGCGGAACCTGCGGATCATTCACGACCACCTCGGCACGCCCAAGCGCGGACCGAAGGAGATCGACGGCACTGCGGTCAGGGTCGAGGAGCGCTGAATGAGACGGCTGCTGTGGATCATCGCTTGGTTTGCCGTGGCGATTTGGTCGCTTTTCGCCTGGGGTGCCTACGGCCTTCTGGACTTTTTCGGCGGCGTTGCTGCCCGCAATGCCGACATCTTCACGGTCCATCCTGAGACGGTGGAGTGGCTCTCCTGGGCTCTGATGACCCTGAGGGGATTGGGCCTTGGCGCCGTCGTGGTCGTCTGGGCGCTCGTGTCGCTGCTCATTCTTGCCGTTCCGGCCGTGCTGAGCCTGTTTCTGGGCGGCGCGAGACGTGAGCCTTATGTCGAAGAGTGGCGTGGGCCTCGGGGCGATTCTCGTACATCGGGCCCATTCACGTCGTCAGCCGGACCGCCTCCGATCCGGCGGATCGAACGACGCTGATAAAAAGGGCGAAGCGGCATCCGCTTCGCCCTTCGTGTTGGTGAACCCACTTTACACGTCATCACCGGCCTTGTGCCGGAGATCCCGATCCGGAAGATACTGCGCTTCACGGCATCGGGATGGCCAGGACAAGCCCGGCCATGACGTGAGAGGATTTCATCATGGATGATGCTCTACCGATGGCTTGAGATGAACTGCTTGAAGCGCTCGGATTTCGGGGCGCCGAACACCTCCGCCGGTGCGCCTTCCTCCTCCACCACGCCCTTGTGCAGGAACACGACCCGGTTCGACACGTCGCGGGCAAAGCCCATTTCGTGGGTCACCACCAGCATGGTGCGGCCCTCCTCGGCGAGCGAGCGCATCACGCGCAGCACCTCGCCGACGAGTTCCGGGTCGAGTGCCGAGGTCGGCTCGTCGAAGAGCATCACCTTCGGGTGCATGGCAAGAGCCCTCGCGATGGCGGCGCGCTGCTGCTGGCCGCCGGACAGGTGCGATGGATATTGATTGCGCTTGTCGACGATGCCCACCTTCGCCAGAAGCTCCTCGGCTTCCGCAATGCATTCCGCCTTCGGGCGCTTCTGCACATGCACGGGCGCCTCGATCACGTTTTCCAGGATCGTCATGTGGGACCAGAGATTGAAGCTCTGGAACACCATGGCGACGCGGGAGCGGATGCGGTCCACCTGGCGTTGATCGGCCGGCTCCATGCCCTTGCGGGTTTTCTTCAACCCGATGGTCTCGCCACCGATGCGGATCTCGCCGGAGTCGGGGACCTCCAGCATGTTGATGCAGCGGAGCATGGTCGACTTGCCGGAGCCGGAGGCCCCGAGGATCGAAATCACGTCGCCTTCACGAGCACTCAGCGATACGCCTTTGAGGACTTCGAGCGATCCGAAGCTCTTGCGGAGGTTCTGCACGGAGACGGCCGGAGCCGCTTCAGAAGACGCAAGTTGAGACGACAAGGATGCAACTCCGTTAGACATGGGCGGCTTCCAGACGCGGCTCCACGGCCGGTGGGCGGCGCAGGTGAGGCGAAAGCCACCATTCGATGGCCATGATGATGCGCGTGATGATGAAGTTCAGGATCAGGTAGATCAGCCCGGCCACGACGAACACTTCGACTGCGCGGAAGGTCTGCGAGATCAGTTTGGCCGCAAGCCCCGTTACTTCCATCATGGTGATGATCGAAGCAAGCGACGTCGCCTTCACCATCAGGATGATTTCGCTGCCATAGGCCGGAAGCGCCTGCCGGACCGCGATGGGGAATATGACGCGGCGGAAGAGCAGAAAGCCCGACATGCCGCAGGCTCGCGCCGCCTCGACCTGGTTGTAGGGGACCGACTGCAGCCCGCCGCGAATGATCTCGCTGGCGTAAGCCGCCGTGTTGAGGGTGAGCGCGAAGACCGCGCACCAGTAGGGCTCGCGGAAGAAGGTCCACAGGCCCCATTCCTGCAAGGTGGGACGGAACTGCCCCAGGCCGTAATAGATCAGGAAGATCTGCACGAGCAGCGGCGTTCCACGGAACACGAAGACGTAGGCCTGTGCCGGCCAGTCGAGCACTTTGAGCCCCGATATGCGCATGAGCGCCAGGAGCATGGCGAGAACGGCACCGAGGCCCACGGCCATGAAGGCTAGGTTCAGGGTCAGCGGCACGCCGCCTATGAGCGTCAGGAAGGTATCCCGCATAAACGCGAAATCCATCAGGAGGCCCTCCGCATGCCGCGCATCGAGTGGGTCTCCGCGCGCTGGAACAGGTAGGTCGAAACCCAGGTGATGATCAGATAGAGCACGGCGGCCGTGAGATAGAAATCGAACGGGCGGCGCGTGGAGCCTGCCGCGATATGCGACTGACGCAGCAGCTCGACTAGGCCGGTTACCGAGATGAGCGCCGATTCCTTGAGGACCAGCTGCCACGTGTTGCCGAGGCCCGGAATCGCATAGCGCAGCACCTGCGGGGCGATAATGCGGCGGAACATGAGCCACCGGTGCATGCCGACGGAGCGCGCAGCTTCAAGCTCGCCGCGGCTGACGACCTGATAGGCGCCGCGGAAGACCTCGGCCTGATAGGCGCCCGATACGATGCCGATGGCCATGGCGCCGGTTGCGAAGGCTGGCACCCCGATGAACCCGTCGGCGCCGAAGAGGCTGCCGATGGCGCCGAGCGCCGCGCTGCCGCCGAAATAGAACAGATAGATGACGAGAAGATCAGGAATGCCGCGCAGGACGGTGGTGTAGCCGTCGGCGAGGCTGCGGATCACGAGATTGCCGCCGATCTTGCCCCAGGCCACCAGGGTGCCGACGACGGAGCCCGCGAGAAAGCCGCAGATGGCGACCGCAATCGTCATTCCCGCTGCGGTAAGGAGAGCCCATCCCCATCCCTTGGGACCAAACCCGACGAGCTCGAAATAGCTCAATTGCTGCACGCGTCGAAACTTTCCTGAATATGTCTGCCCGCTGTGGAAGGCAGCAGGCGAGACAGCACCTGTAACATCCGGCCTTCGATCGGATCATATCCCGGGTCTGCGGAGCAAGACCCGGGACGATCTTTCCGGCACGTTGTCAGACCTGCGGGGTCGCGTCGATCTTGAACCACTTCTCGGACAGCCGCTTGATCGTGCCGTCCTTGATCGCGGCCTGGATCGCCTCGTCGAAGCCCTTCTTCAGCTCCGTGTCGTCCTTGCGCATGCCCACGGCAACGCCACGACCCAGCAAGCCGCCGCGCATGCCTGTTCCGGCGATCACCATGTCCTTGAACTCGGGCTTCTCCTGCGTGGCCTTCAAGGCCCCATGTCCCGCGAAGATCGCATCGATGCGGCCGGCGGTCAGGTCGAGGTCGTGCTGCTCCGTCGTCTTGTACTCGCGGATCTCGATCGTGTCCTTCAGGTAGGTTTCCAGGAACTGCGAGTTCACGGTCGAGCCCTGCACGCCAACGGTCTTGCCCTTAAGCAACGGCTTCCACGCCTCGATGGCCTTTTTTGCGCCCTCAGGGTCCTTCTCGAAGCTCACCGTAGCGCCGGTCCCCGCCAGCTTGGCGAGTGGGGAATCCTTCATCACGCCGAAGCCATGCGGCGTGGCGGCATAGGGGAGGGAGAAGTTGATCACTTCCAGGCGCTTGTCGGTGATGTTCATGCCGGCCATGATGGCGTCGTACTTCTTCGCGTTCAGCGCCGGAATGATGCCATCCCAATCCTGGGCCACGATCTCGCACTTCACCCTCATACGGCCGCAGAGTTCGTTGGCGAGATCGATCTCATACCCCTCGAGCTTGCCGCCGGCACCCGTGAAATTCCAGGGGGCGTAAGCGCCCTCGGTGGCGATCTTGACCGTCTTCTCCTGAGCGGCCGCGCCGCCCATGGCGAGAGCGGAGGCGAGAAGCCCGAGACCCAAAGTCTTGAACAGTTTCATTGTCATCCCTCTGGTCAGTTTCGACTGATCCGTTTGTCCGGCGACAGGCAGCTCCGCAGAGCCGAACCCTTCACCCTGCTTGTCGAAGCTAACATTCAAAAGCCAAGCCGGTGCAAGCCCTAAACATGGTGAATGAGCCGGCCAAGGTGGCAATTTCGGTGGCAGATGGCGCGTATCCATACAAAAAAGCGCGGCCGGAGCCGCGCTTTCGAAGATTGTCGCAACCGATCAGGAGCGCGGAGTGGTGTCGATCTTGAACCACTTCTCGGACAGCTTCTTGACCGTGCCGTCCTTGATAGCGGCCTGGATCGCCTCGTCGAAGCTCTTCTTCAGCTCGGTCTCACCCTTGCGCAGGCCGACGCCGACGCCGGCACCGAGCAGACCGCCGGTGATGGACGGGCCGGCCAGGGTGTAGTCCTTGTTGAACTCGGGCTTCTCGAGGGTGCCGATGATGGCCGTCGCGTCCGCGAGGACGGCGTCGATGCGGCCCGCAGCCAGATCGAGGTCATGCTGCTCGGTGGTCTTGTACTCACGGACTTCAGCCGTGCCCTTCAGGTACTTGTCGGCGAAGTTGGAGTGAATGGTCGAGGTCTGAACGCCGACGGTCTTGCCCTTCAGGAGCGGCTTGTAGGCCTCGATGGCCTTCTCGGCGGCTGCCTGCTGGGTGCTGAGGTTGAAGGCCTCGCCCTTGCCGGGCATCTTGGCCAGCGGCGAGTTCTTCGCCACAAGGAAGCCGTTCGGGGAGTTGGCATAAGGACCAGCGAAATCGATGGTCTTCTTACGCTCCTCGGTGATGCTCATGCCGGCCATGACGGCATCGTACTTCTTAGAGGTCAGCGCCGGGATGATGCCGTCCCAATCCTGGGCCACGATCTCGCACTTCACCTTCATGCGCGCGCACAGGTCGTTGGCGAGGTCGATCTCGAAGCCTTCGAGCTTGCCGCCCGCGCCTGTGAAGTTCCAGGGGGCGTAGGCGCCCTCGGTGGCGATCTTTACCGTCTTCTCCTGAGCGGCCGCGCCGCCCATGGCGAGAGCGGAGCCGAGAAGAGCCAAGCCGACGGTCTTAACGAATTTCATTGTCGTTCCCTTAATTTTATGGCTCCAGACTGAGCCGGAGCTGAACTTACCGCAGCCTTGAGGACCGCGCCGTGACGCAGTAACGGCCAATCTTGCAAAAAAGGCAAGGGGATGCGGGCAGGCCTTACACAACCCGTAGCCGGATCTCCCCCAAGCCCTCGACGGCGCCAGCCATAGTCTGGCCCTTCGCCACTGCGCCCACCCCTTCGGGGGTGCCGGAGAAGATCACGTCGCCGGGGGCAAGCTCGAAATAGGCTGACAGATAGGCGATCTGCTCGGCCACCGACCAGATCATGTCGGACAGGTCGGCCTTCTGCTTGCTGGCGCCATCCACTGTCAGCGAGATGGTGCCGTTCGCCGGGTGGCCGACAGCGGAAACCGGATGGATCGGTCCAACCGGCCCGGAGAGATCCGAAGCCTTGCCCAGCTCCCAGGGGCGCCGGAGCTGCTTGGCCTCGTCCTGCAGGTCGCGGCGGGTCATGTCGAGGCCGACCGCGTAGCCGAAGACGTGGTCGAGGGCCTGCTCGACGGGGATGTCGCGACCGCCCTTGGCCAAGGCCACCACCATCTCAATCTCGAAGTGATAATTGCCCGTCTTGGGCGGGTAGGGGTGATCGACGGTGGCGCCCCCTGCCACGGGCTGCAGGGCATCCGCGGGTTTCATGAAGAAGAACGGAGGCTCACGGGTCGGGTCGCCGCCCATTTCCCGTGCATGGGCCGCATAATTACGACCGACGCAATAAACGCGGCGGACCGGAAACAGGTCGTCGGTGCCGGCAACCGGGAGAGCGGGAATCGAAGGCGCGGGAATGACGTAGGCCATGAGAGCTCGCGGGAGGAGAGGTCGGATGTGCTCCCTTCCTACACCCTGCGGCTCGCTTCACAAGCCGGGAAAAAGGTCCAATCTTCCTCTTGGGGTTTCGCCATAAAGCTACGGCGGGTCCAATGGACCCGCCGCCATAAGGTCAGGCCGGAAGCCGATTAACGGCGACGGGCGGTCGCGCCGGGAAGGCGACGCGAATCCGCAAGGTGATGTTCGATGTGCGGAACCACCGAGGCCGCGAACTGGCGGAGCGACGGATCATTGCCGGCCTGGGCATAGCTCGTGTGCAGGGCGAGAGCCTCCTGGTGGCCCATGCGCTGGGCCTGTCCGTAGAGGCGGTCGAACTGCGGGCCGGAGGTCGAAGCCATCTGGTTCAGCATGGCCATCTTTTCGGGAGGCAGCGGAACGCCGAGACGGATCGGGGTCACGGAACCCGTAGCCTGGACGTCGGCCGCACCACCGGCTGCTGCGCCGGTCGTTGCACCAACGCCCGCACCGACTGCTGCGCCCACAGGGCCGCCAACCAGAGCGCCGACGCCAGCGCCAGCCAGGGCGCCGGTCGCCGTTCCGCCAGCCGTACCAGGGGAGCCGGTCGTCGCAGCACCAGCCGTCGCGCCGGCCGTTGCACCGATGCCGGCACCGACTGCTGCACCCACGGGGCCGCCGACAAGGGCGCCGATGCCGGCGCCGGCCAGAGTGCCGCTCATGGAGCCGCCGATGAATTCACCATTGGCCGAATAGACCTGACGACCGCCATTGAGAGCCTGGCTGGTCATGGAGTGATCCTGGATCATCTGCTGGGCGTAGCGACGAACGACAGGATTGCGGGAGCGCTCCAGGGCGAGCTGGCTTGTGGCAATTTCGAAAGCATCCGATTGAGCCGCCATCATGCGATAGGTCTGGCTGTCCATGACCATCTGAGCGGAGGCTGGGGCGGCCGAAACGGATGCGAACAACGCCGCGAGGGCAACGTACTTCTTCATGAGATGAACTCCTGTTTTCTCGGGTCGCAGAACACCGTGCGCAGCCCGACAGGCTTGCGAAGTTCATGGGTGGCTGCTGCACCCCTTCAACGGAGAGCGATCTAAGCGGTTCCAGGAAAGTGACGGATTGAGCGAAGAAAATCCGGTCTGAATACTGAAGCTTAGCTTTGCCTATGCTCGTCGTGCTCGTGAATTAACTTGTGTTAGTGAGTGCCGGGTGGACATCGAGCTTTCCGTGCTAGCTCTGCTCATGCGGCTGACGGATACGGGCGAGCGAAAGCATCCCCAAGCCGCCAACGGTTCCGTCGGGCAGCAATCCCCTTCGTTCCGCCATCAGGAGAAAGCCGGTCTCATCCCGGCCAATCGTGAAGAGATGATAGCCGGCCGTATGGGTCAGCGTTCCGCCGCGAGCCGAGGCCGAGGGCGCGCCGATCACCGGGATCGGGCCGCGCGGGCCGTCGAGATGGGCCAGCGACCCCACATGGTTGTGGCCGTGAAGCACGAGTTCCGCGCCGGCCCGGCAGAGCATCTTCTCGAAGCGTTTGGCATCGGTCAGGTTGCGGCCCGGATCGGCTCCGCCCACGTGCGGCGGGTGATGGATGAGCACGATCCGGAAGCACGCCGGATCCTGACCCAGTTCCTTGAGGATCTCCTCGGTGGCTTTCATCTGCCGGGAACCGATCCTGCCCGATGCTACGAAGGGCAAGGTCGGGATGGCCGATGACAGCCCGATGATCGCAATGGAACCGTAGCGGCGCAGATAGGGAAAGCTCCCCTCGCGACCGTCATCGCCCCGCGTCCATGGGGCGATCTCCCTCAGGAGACCTTCCAGGGAGCCCCGGACATAGGCATCGTGGTTGCCCGGCACGAAGGTGACGCGCGACGGATCGCCGAGTTCTTCGAGAAACACCCGGGAGGTCTTCCACTCTTCCGGCAGGCCGATGTTGCAGGTGTCTCCCGTGCAGGTGATGTGATCGGGCTTCTGGGCATGAATGTCGGCCACCAGCGCGGCCAGGAGCTCCATGTCGTGCATGTCCTGCCGGCTGCGGTGCCAGTTGTACCAGCCGGTCAGGCGCTTGCTGAGGAGCTGCTTCAGGCGCGGCCGGGGCAGGGGGCCCACATGGGGGTCGGTCAGATGGGCGATGCGAAACATAGCGGCCCGGTTCATGCGAGTGGACACGAGAACTCGCGCGGGCGCCCCCGCCCGTCAAGCGCTGCCGATGAAGATACCGGCCAGAAGCACCAGAACGCCGCCGACGATCACCTGATAGGTGGCGCTCCAGAACGGTGTCTCCATGTACTTCGTCCTGATCCAGGAGATCGCGACGAGCTCCACCGCCACCACGAGGGCCGCGATGCTGGTGGCCAGGAGGAAGGCGTTGGGCCAGGAATCCGGCACCAGATAGGGCAGGGTGTGGCCGATGCCGCCCGCCGCCGTCATCAGACCGCAGACGAGGCCGCGCAGCCAGGGCGAGCCGCGCCCGGTGATCTCGCCGTCATCGGACAAAGCCTCGGTCAGGCCCATGCTGATGCCGGCGCCCACGGAGGCGGCAAGCCCCACCAGAAACGTCTCCCAGTTGTTCTGGGTGGCAAAGGCCGCGGCGAAGAGCGGGGCAAGCGTCGAGACGGAGCCGTCGATGAGACCGGCGAGCCCCGGCTGCACGTATTGCAGCACGAAGAGGCGCCGGCGGGCGTGCTCCTCTGCGGCTTCCGCATTCTCGGTCATATGAGCGGCATGAAGTTCGCCGGCCTTGCGTTCGTGCCCGCGCTCGATGTCTGCCAGCCTGGTGAGGAGCTCCCGCAGGGGGACGTCCAGGGTCTGCCCGGCGGCCTTCTCGTAGAAGCTCGCGGCCTGCAGCTCCATGACCTCGGCCTCGCGGCGCATCCGGTCGAGATCGAGGTGAGGGCTCCACCACACGGCGCGGCGCCTCAGGAAGCCGCGCACGTCCTCCCGGCGGATGGGAGGCAGGTGCTCGCCAAAGCGGGAGCGGTAGAAGCCGTAGAGGGAGTTGCGATGATCGCGCTCTTCCTCGGCCATGCCGTCGAAGATCCCGGCCGAGGCGGGAAAGTCAGTCCGAAGGCGATCCGCAAAATGCTGGTAGATCCGCGAGTCTTCCTCTTCGCTCGCAATGGCGAGCGCGACAACTTCGCGTTCAGAGAGTTCGGACAGGGACTTCATGGCGGCTCCGATTTAGAATTATTCTAAAATGGAGCCGCGCCATATCAAGCCCCCTGTCGTTGAGACAGGGGTCGTGCGAACTTAGTACTGAGCGCCCGGGATAAGGGTCGAGTAGATCGTGCGATCCTCGAAATTGAGTGCAGGCGACCAGGAGAAGCGGGCGGAGCGGTTCAGGCTCGACAGGATGAAAGCGAGAAACATTGGAACACCTTTGGTTGCCGTTGTCTTAGACCTTCGTATTATGCGGGTCACGCGCCAATTTGAGGCCACTGCTATGCATTTCATGAATGACTACATTCATCGTCCGGTAATCTTGTTGTGATGGCATGAACCGATGTCCGACTCCCCGCCGTCACGGAAAGCCTCACGCCTCTTGTCCCTGGGGCTGCACACCTATTGGCGCTTCTCGAGAGGCATGACCCTGGGGGTTCGAGGCGTGGTCCTCGACCGGGAGAATCGGGTTTTTCTCATCCGGCACACCTACGTGCCCGGATGGCACCTGCCGGGCGGAGGCGTCGAAACCGACGAGACGGCCCTGGAGGCGCTCAACCGCGAGCTGCGCGAGGAGGCCTGCATCGCCATGGACGAGCCTCCCAGCCTCTTCGGCGTCTTCTTCAACAACCGGGTGTCCCGGCGCGATCACGTGCTCGTCTATGTGATCCGGCGCTTCACGGTTCTGCAGGCCAAGCAGCCTGACCGGGAGATCGCGGAAGCGGGGTTCTTCCCCATCGACCGCCTGCCCGAGGAGACGACCTCGTCCACCCGGAGGCGCTTGGCGGAAATCCTTGAAGGCCAGCCTCCCGCGCCGCATTGGTGAAGAAGGTTTGCACCGGGTTCCCGACGCTGCTATGGCCTAGTGGAAGAGGAAGCGCCGAGCATCATGATCATCACCCGGATTTCGCGACGACGACACGGCTGACCAGAGCATCGGACCCACAAGTGAACTTGCACTTTTGGGATCCATACGATGCTCACTTCAAGAAGAGCGCATCGTTGCGCGGCCCTCTGGGTCCGCACGATGCGCTAGTCCAGCAGCCTGACCTCTTTTCGTCTTTCGCCGAGTCCGTTCATGACCGAGCTCTCGCTCCAGATACGCACCGAGCAACCCATCGATTCCGAGGCCATCGAGCGCCTGCACGAGCGTGCCTTCGGCCCGGGCCGCTTCGCCCGCACCGCCTCTCGCCTGCGCGAGGGAGCGCCGCACCTGCTCGACCTGTCCTTTACCGCCATGGTCGGCACGCTGCTGGTCGGTTCCGTGCGTCTGACGCCCGTCATGGCAGGCGACGAGCCGGCGCTGATGCTCGGACCGCTGACGGTGGAACCGGCATTCGAGAGCCGCGGCATCGGCGCGGCCCTGATGAGCCGGTCATTGGAAGCCGCCAAGGCCAAGGGACACACCTTGGTGCTGCTGGTGGGCGACGAACCCTATTACAGCCGCTTCGGCTTCAAGCGCATTCCGCCCCAGCACCTGCAGCTTCCAGGACCGGTCAATCCGATGCGCTTCCTTGCTCTAGAACTGGTCGAGGGCGCGCTGGCCCGCGCGAAGGGGTTGGTGAGCACGGTTCCCGACACGAGCCGGTAGAGCCCGCAGCCTCTCGCAACCTCTCTGCGTCATAGCCGGCCTTCTGCCGGCCATCCCGATACTGAAAGCGCATTGCTCACGTGGTCGAGATCACCGCCACAAGGCCGGTGATGACGTGGTGGTGATTTGGGTCTCGCTAAGCCCTTCGCCGTCCCTCGATCAGCCAGGCGGCCAGGGTCGAGCCGATCAGCAGCACCAATCCGATAAACCCGAGAGCCATCGGGAAAACCGAAACGCCACGCACGATCGCGCTGTCGCTCGGCTTGATGCCGATCCAGTCGCCGCCGGCAAAGCGGGAGCCCGAATGCACCGGGATGATGCGCGGCAGCGTGATGCTCTGGTCACCCGCCATGGCCACGCGCCGGACCGACCCGCCCGTTGCCTGCGCGATGGGCCCGAGAGCCTCGGTGTTGCTGAACACGTCCATCAGTTCGCGCGGATTGGCCGGTCCGATGCTGACGAAGGCGATGAGGTCGCCCGAGCGCACCGTGTGCAGCCCGAGTTCGCGGCTCGCCGCCTGCGCGGTGAACAAGCCGGGGCGCGACTCGGCCAGGGCCACGCTGCTTTCCGCGCCGCTCGGCGCGATTACGGTCACCGGATTGGCCGTCTCCGCCATGGTCTGCCGCTCGATGCGGATGTCGCGCCCTTGCGCGCTCGCCCGCAGGGCCTCCTCCTCCAGGGCTGGCTCCTTCATGAGCCAGTGAGCGAGGCGGCGCAGGAGGTCGAGATGCGGTCCGCCCTCCTGATAGCCGCGGGCCCAGAGCCAGGCATGGTCGGAGAGCAGAAGCGCCACGCGGCCCTTGTCCTCCCGGCGCAGCACCAGAAGAGGCAGGTCGTTGGCGCCGGACATAAGAGTCGAGCCCGATTGCACCTGCGAGCCGATGATGCGCAGCCACTCGCCCCAGGCGGGCGGCGATTGTTCCGATCCCGGCAGGTCGCGGGTCACCGGGTGGCGGTCGCCGGTATCGGTGATCTCGGCCTTGTAGGGCTGCTCGATTATGCTGCCGTTGGGCTGGCCCGGGATGATGGGCGACAGCCGGGTCTGAGCCAGGCTGCCATAGCTGGCGAATTCAGGCCCCGCCGCCACGAGAATCGCCCCGCCCTCGCGCACATAGCGCACGATGTTCTCGAAATAGCTCGACGGCAGGATGCTCTGGTTGGCGTAGCGGTCGAAGATGATCAGGTCGAATTCCTTGATCTTCTGCTGGAACAGCTCGCGGGTCGGGAAGGCAATCAGGGACAGCTCGTTGATCGGCGTTCCATCCTGCTTCTCCGGCGGGCGCAGGATCGTGAAATGCACGAGGTCCACGTTGGCGTCTGACTTCAGCAGGTTGCGCCAGGTGCGCTCGCCCGCATGCGGCTCGCCGGAGACCAAGAGCACGCGCAGCTTCTCGCGGATGCCCTCGATGGGGATCACCGCGCGGTTGTTGGCCTGGGTCAGCTCGTTCGCTAAGCCTTCCACTTCGAGTTCGACCACGTTGGTGCCGCCATGCTCGATGCGCACATCGAGGGAGAAGGGCGTGTCAGAACGCACCTGCTGGCGGGTGAGCACCTGTCCGTCTCGGCGCACCGTCACAAGGGCAGAACCCGTGCCGCCGCGTTCCATCACCTGGGCACGGATGGTCTGGTCTTTGCCGACGATGCCGAAGCGCGGGGCTTCCAGGAGCTTGATCTGCCGGTCGCGCTCGTCGGGCCGGCCGGTGATCAGTGCGTGAAGAGGCGCCCTGAACCCGAGGCCCTCGACGGAAGGCGGGATGTCGTGGACGACGCCGTCGGTGACGAAGATCACGCCGGCGAGGCGATCCGGCGGCACGTCGGCAAGACCGTTGGACAGTGCCGCAAACAGGCGCGTGCCGTCGTCGCCATTGCCGTCATCGGCCTCGATGAAACGCGGATCGACATCGGCCAGCGAGCCGAAGCGGCGCTCCAGTTCAGCCCGCACCTGATCGGTCATGGGAGAGCGGTCGCCGAGGGTCTGCGAAGTGGAGCGATCAATGACCACCGCCACGATATCCTTCACCTTCTCCCGGTCCTCCTGCACCAGCGCCGGGTTGGCGAGCGCCAGGAGAACGAGACCAAGGGCAACGGCCCGCAGGATCGCCACGGGGCCGCGCGTGACGAGCGCCAGGATCGCCAGAAGGGCGACAACCGCGCCGAGAGCCCAGAGGGCGTAATCGGAAATGAGAGGGGAGAAGCTGATCGAAAGCAAACCGATCTCCTGCGCGTGGCTCAGGTTGAACTTGGGGTGTCATCCCCGGCGAGCGCAGCGAGGGAAGGGGATCCACCCACACACGCGGCGCTATGGCTTCCCTTCCCCTCCGCTACGCTCCGGCCGGGAATGACAAACCCTGCATCGGCCCGAGCCACCGAAATCCACTTTTGCATGAAAATGCTCATGCCTACTGCCCGAGACGTTCGAGCAGGGCCGGCACGTGCACCTGGTCGGCCTTGTAGTTGCCGGTCAGCGCATACATGACGATGTTGACGCCGCTGCGATACGAGAACTCCCTCTGGCGCTGGTCGCTGCCGACGACAGGGTAGAGCCACTCGCCCCGCTGGCCCACAGCCCAGGCGGCCGCGAGATCGTTCGACGTGATGATGATCGGCGAGACGCCGTCGCCCGAGCGGGCCGGGCGGTTGCCTTCGCCCTCGGCCTGCGGCGGCAGGGCTTCGACCCAGGTCTGTCCGGTGGAATAGCGGCCCGGGAAGCTGTCGAGGATATAGAAGGTCTTGGTGAGCACGTGATCGACCGGTACGGGCTCGATCTCCGGAATGTCGAGGCCTGCGAGCAGCCGGCGCAGATACTGCCCCTCCGCGGTGGGCGCGCCGTCGAGGCGATTGCCGAAGGCATCGCGCGTGTCGAAGATCACGGTGCCGCCACCCTTCATGAAGGCGTCGAGACGCCGGATCGCAGCCTCGGACGGAATCGGCCGGCTCGCGACGATAGGCCAGTAGATCAGCGGATAGAACGCCACCTCGTCCCGTGACAGGTCGATGCCGATGGGCTCGCCCGGCGACAGGGCGGTGCGCTGGCTCAGCACCTGCGTGAGTCCGGCGAGGCCTGCCTTGCTGGTCTCGTCCACCTGCGCATCACCCGTGATCACATAGGCCAGTCGCGTCACGAGCGCGGGGCTGGAGCTTTCCATCGTCATGGACGGACGGCGCTCCTGCGCGCTTGCGTCCGACACGGGGTTGAGCAGCAAGGTAGTGCCGAGGACAATAGCCGCCGCAGCGCCCGCCTTCCGCAGGCGACCGGAGAGGTTCGAGAGGTGTCCACCGAGCCAGAGGGACGCGATGGTGTCGGCGACGAGCAGCAGCAGGGCCAGAATGAACAGCGGCATGCGCAGGTCGATGGTCTGCGCTCCGGCAAGGGGCGCGATGCGGGCGTTAAGAGGGGTGTAGTTCAGAGGCGCCAGCCGATCGCCCGGCAGCAGCGCATTCACCGCGAGGCTTGAATCCACCGGACCGTAGAAGCCTGGCGGATGTTCGCCCCTCGCCCGCTCGGCGTAGTTGCGGGTCACGGCGCGGGCATTGGCCGGCGGCGAGATATAGATGCCATAGCCATCAAGCGTAAGACGGGGCGCCACGTTCTCGTTCTCCGCGTTGCGGGACTCCGCATTCAGGTCATTGGGTGCGCCGGCGAGAGCCGTAGTCCGGCGCAGCATGTCGACGAACAAACCCGACAGGGGCAGGTTCGACCAGGTGGTGTCGGCGGTCACGTGAAAGAGCACGATCATCCCGTCGCCGCGCTTGTCGGCTGTGACGATCGGAGTGCCGTCGGCGAGCGACGCCCAGGTCTTGGCCGGCAGGTCGCCGTCGGGCTCCGCGAGGATCTGGCGGCGAATGCCGATTTCTTCCGGCACAGTAAGGCCGAAAAAGGGGCTCTCGCGGGTGAAGGGCGCGAAGGTTTTGGGCGTATCCCAGGAGAGGGTGCCGCCAAGACTGCGCCCGCCGCGGCGCAGGCGCACCGGAACCAGTTCGTCGTTGCCGGCGGACAGCCGCGAGCCCGCAAAGCGCAGCAGCATGCCGCCCTGTTCGACGAAGGCCGTAACCTTGCCGAGGGTCTCGCGGTCGAGCCCGCCCACATCGGCCAGCACCAGCACGGAGACCTGCTCGTCGATGAGCTGGTTCACCGAATCCGCCACGCCGCCGCGTCCCGTGCGGATCTCCGAATAGGGCGCGAGCGCCCGCTCGATGTAGTAGAGCGGCGAGAGGAGGGGCTGCGCCTGATCGGAGGTGCCGCCGAATACGAGACCGACGCGGCGGCGTTTGCCCCGCTCGTCGAGGAGGTGGACAGCGCCGGTAGACCCTTCGCCGAGGATCTCGATGCGGGCGATGGCGTTGCGGATTTCGGTTGGCAGGTCGAAGGCCACCGTCGTCTCGGTGGCATTGGCATCGAAGGAGAAGCGCGTGTCCGCGAGCGGCAGGCTCTTGAGGTCCAGCACCCGAACGGTGCCGGAATCGCGTCCGTTGGGCTCGGGGCGAACGAGCCTGACATTGAGCTGGCCGCTGGCATTCTCCACGCCGGCAACCGCAAGGGCCGGGGCGCGCTCCGCTTTGAGCACAGTGATCCGCTGGGCGTTGGCCATGGGAGCCAGACCATCGATGAAGCCTTGCCCATCAACGCCCGCGACCCCGTCGCTGATCCAGACGATATTAGCGTCCGGCGTCGCTTCCAGGAAGCGCCTGATGGGCTCGAGATGGACTTGGCGATCCTGCAGATGCGGCAGGGGCTTCAGGGAGCGCAGGCGCTCGAGCGCTGCGGCAGGGCTCGCAGGCTCGATGGGGGCAGGCATTTCCGCCGTTGCCACGAGGGCTACGGTGCGCCCGTCGCGTCCTGCCGCCTCGATACGCTCGGAGGCCAGGTTCATGCGGTCGCGCCAGTCGTGTGCGGCGGCGAAACCGTTGTCGAGCACGAGCAGGAGCGGTGAGCGGCTGTTGTCCTCGGCCAAGGGGTTCCAGATCGGCCCGGAGGCCGCGAGGATGAGGAAAGCCGCCAGCAGAAGCCGCAGGAGCAGGAGCCACCAGGGCGTGCGGGCCGGCATTTCCTGTTCGGGGCGCAGGTCGGCCATGATCCTGAGCGGCGGGAAATCCACGCGCTTCGGCTGCGGCGGTGTAATACGCAGCAGAAGCCAGATCGCCGGGAGCGCTGCGAGCGCCGTAAGGACGAGCGGGACGGTGAAGGTGAGAGGCAGGCCCAGCATCGCTCAGCGCCCTCCCAAACCAACGCCGCGGGAGGTCGCAACCAGCGTCATGAGGCGAAGCGCTGCTTCGCTCGCCGGTCGGTCGGTTCGGTGGATGGTCAAGGTCCAGCCGCGGCGGCGGGCCAGTTCCTGCAGCTCCGCCCGATGCTGCTCGATCCGCAACCGATAGGCTTTGCCCCAGGACGTGGCATCGCCAATCCGGAGCGACAGCCCGTCTTCGAGATCATGCAGAACCGCCTGCCCCTGGAACGGGAAAGTCTCCTCGACGGGATCGACGATCATCACCAGATGCCCCCGCGCCCCACGGGAGGAGATGCCTTCGACCATGGCGGCGATGTCGCGCACAGGCGACAGGAAATCGCTGATCAGGATGGCTTCGTGCTGTGGTGCCACGGCGGCCTGCGGGGGCAGATCCTCCTCGAGAGAGGCGCGATCCGCCACCAGGGTTTGAGCCATGGTCTCGGCGATGCGCCGGGTCGCGCGCGGCGACATCAGCCCCAGCATGCCCACGCGCTCGCCGCCCTCGACGAAGCAATTGGCCAGAGCCATCCCCAGCACGACGGCGCGCTCGATCTTAGGCGCTTGCGCGAGGTCCGAGGCATAGCCCATGGAGGCGGAACGGTCGATCCAGAACCAGACGGTCTGGGCCGTTTCCCATTCCCGCTCCCGAACATAGAGGCGATCGTCACGGCCCGAGCGGCGCCAGTCGATCCGCTGCGCGGCCTCGCCGGCCACGAAGGGGCGGAACTGCCAGAAGGTCTCGCCGGTGCCTGAGCGCCGGCGGCCGTGAATGCCGTGAGCGAGATTGGCGGCGACGCGCCGGGCCTCGAGCACGAGGCGTGGCATCCGGTGAGCGAGGGAGAGCGCGCTCTCCGTCTCTTGGCGGCCCGGCGAGCGGGCGCTTTCGGGTAGGACCCGGACACGGGCCATGACGATGATCCTAGCCTGCCAGGCGCGCGGTGAGCCGGCCGATGACGCTGCCGATCGTGTCGCCGTCCGCACGGGCCGAGAAGGTGAGCGCCATGCGGTGCTTCAGCACCGGTTCGGCCAGCGCCACCACGTCGGCCAGCGAGGGGGCCACACGACCTTCGATGAGCGCGCGGGCGCGCACGGCCAGCATCAGGGCCTGACTGGCGCGGGGGCCGGGGCCCCACAGGATCTTGTCGCTGACGCCCTCGATCCGGTCTGCTTCCGGGCGGGCCGAGCGCACGAGATCGAGGATCGCCTCGACGACGCTCTCACCGACGGGAAGGCGGCGGACGAGGCGCTGGGCATTCATCAGTGTCTCGGCATTCATGACGGCGGTGGGCTTGTGATCCTCCGCGCCTGTGGTCTCGATCAGGATGCGCCGCTCGGCCTCGCGGCTCGGATAGCCGACATCGATCTCCAGCAGGAAGCGGTCGAGCTGGGCCTCGGGGAGGGGATAGGTGCCCTCCTGCTCGATGGGGTTCTGGGTCGCCAGCACATGGAATGGCTGCGGCAGGTCGTGCCGCTCGCCGCCCACGGAAACGTGATGCTCCTGCATGGCCTGCAGCAGGGCGGATTGGGTGCGGGGGCTCGCGCGGTTGATCTCGTCGGCCATGAGCAGCTGGGCGAAGACCGGACCCTTCACGAACCGGAAGGAACGGCGGCGGTCGGCGCCCTCATCGAGAATTTCGGAGCCCAGAATATCGGAGGGCATCAGGTCCGGGGTGAACTGGATACGGCGTGCATCGAGACCGAGCACGGTCCCCAGGGTGTCCACAAGTTTCGTCTTGGCGAGGCCCGGAACACCGACCAGGAGGCCGTGACCGCCGGCCAGAAGGGTGATCAGGGTAAGGTCGACCACGTCTTCCTGGCCGAAAATGACGGTGTGAATGGCCTCCCGGGCACGGCCTACAAGCTCAAGGGTCGCCTCCGCGTTGCGGATGATCGCGTCGTCTAATGCGGTGGGCGCTTGAGCAATGCTGGCCGTCATGAGGTCATTCTCCCTCTCATACGCATGTGCCCCCGGTAGCTAGTCTGCCTTTGATCCTGGTCGAGTGGCAAGGGTCGATGCGCCGCAGCGTTGAACCCATGTGGAGTGGACGAGACAGCTGAGGACTCTATGCTCTAGGAAGTAACAATCGGCGGCCGTTCGTCGATCCCGAAAAGTGAAAAACATGTTCACGCTTGCGTCATGACCGATCCTTCGCCTCTCACCCCCGGAAGCGCCCTGGCCCGCCTGACGGAGGCGCTCGGGTCCGATTCAAAGCGGAAAGGCCCACCTCCGGTCGAGCGCTGGAACCCGGCCTATTGCGGCGAGATCGACATGCGCATCGCAGCCGATGGCACGTGGCATTACATGGGCTCGCCCATCAACCGGCCCTCCCTCGTGAAGCTGTTTTCCACGGTTCTGCGCAAGGATCCGGAGCGTTATGTGCTCGTCACGCCGGTCGAGCGGGTCGGAATAACGGTAGAGGACGCGCCCTTCCTGGCCGTCGAGATGGCCCTGGAAGGCGAAGGGGAGGGCCGGCAGATCGCGTTCCGCACCAATGTGGACGATCTCGTGCAGGTCGGGCCGGATCACCCTCTGCGCTTCGAGCAGGACGCGAATGGCGGCATCAAGCCTTACGTGAAAGTCCGTGGCGAGCTGTGGGCTCTCGTGACGCGAAGCCTGGCTCTCGATCTGGTTGCTATGGGCGAGGAGAGGACCGTCGATGAGGCGGCGACCTTCGGTTTGACCGCAGGCGGCACCTTCTTCCCCATCGCTCCGGCGTCCGAACTGGGCATCGCTTGATGCGCCTTGCTCCGCACGACGAGCCGGACTTCCTGACGCTGGCGGCCGAGCGGCTGCGGCCGGAGCCGCCGCATGCCGAGGAAGCCCTGGCGAACCCGCGCGGCGATCACAGCATCGATGACGTGCCGCTGGTCTATCCGCTGACGCCGAAACCGGCCGCAGTGCTGGTGCCGGTGGTCATGCGCGACGAACCGATGCTGCTCCTGACCGAACGCGCCGCGCATCTGCGCCAGCATTCGGGACAGATCGCTTTTCCGGGCGGCCGGGTCGATCCGACGGACGCTTCGGTCCTGGAGGCAGCCTGCCGCGAGGCCATGGAGGAGATCGGCCTCGACAGCCGCTTCATCAGCCCGCTCGGCTACCTCGACCCTTACCTGTCCACGACGAATTATCTCGTGATGCCGGTGGTCGCCCGGGTGTCGCCTTCCTATACGCTTGCCGTCAATCACGGGGAGGTGGCCGACGCCTTCGAGGTGCCGCTCAGCTTCCTCATGGATCCCGCGCGCCACGAGCTCCATTCCCGCGAGTTCAAGGGGCGGCTGCGGCGCTACTATGCAATGCCCTATCGGGGACGCTACATCTGGGGCGTCACGGCGGGCATCATCCGCAATCTTTATGAGAGGCTCTACGGTTCATGACGCGAGCGGTCGTTCAGGGTTTGGTGCTGTTCCTGCTGCCTTTCGTCCTGTTCGGCATCTATCTCGTGATCCGCAGGCGCAATCCCCTGCTCTGGTCCCACTGGAGCAGCCAGTCCGTGTGGCTCACGATCACGGGTTTGAGCTTCGTGGTCATTTCGCTCGTTGCAGCAGGGCTCCTCGAGGAGCGGCAGACGGGCGCCTACGTGCCGACGCGCATTGAGAACGGTAGGGTCGTTCCGGGACATTTTCAATGACCGAAGCCCTGAATCGACAGGCGCTGACGAGCCTTCTCCAGCGTCCTGAACTGCGCCGCCTCCTCGAAGTCTTCAATGACGCGGGTGAGGAGACCCGCATCGTGGGCGGCGCCGTGCGCAATGCCCTGCTCGGACGTCATGTGACCGAGGTGGACTGCGCCACGACCATGCTGCCCGACGCCATCATGGAGCGGGCGAAGCGGGCCGGGTTCAAGGCAGTGCCCACGGGGATCGAGCATGGCACGATCACGGTGATCGTTGACGGCGAGCCCTTCGAGATCACGACCCTGCGCGAGGATGTGGAAACCGACGGGCGTCATGCGGTGGTGCATTTCGGGCGCGATTTCGTGCGCGATGCCAAGCGGCGAGATTTCACCATCAACGCCCTGTCCCTCGGGCATGACGGGCAGCTCTACGATTACACCGGCGGCGAGGCGGATCTCGCCGCCCGACGGGTGCGCTTCATCGGCGAGGCGCGCACCCGGATCCGCGAAGATTACCTGCGCATCATGCGGTTCTTCCGCTTCCATGCGGAATATGCGCAGGGCGATCCCGATGCCGAGGGGCTTGCGGCCTCGGGAGCCGAGCGGCAGGGGCTCGCCATTCTCTCGAAGGAGCGGATCCGGCACGAGCTTCTCAAACTTCTCGTCGCGCGGCGGGCGGAAGAGACGATCCGCATCCTGGCCGATCACGGCTTTCTCACCGGCCTGCTCGGCGGCGTCGCCGAGTTGGGGCGCTTCGAGCGCGTGGCCGCCGATGACCGGGACAACCCTGCTGCGATCTGGCGTCTCGCTGCCCTTGCGGTGATGGTGGAGGAAGATGCGGAACGTCTGCGCGAGCAGCTTCGGCTGTCCAATGACGAGCACAGGAAGCTCGCCGCCCATGCCGGGCTTCTCAACCTCCTTAAGACCTGGGCTCTGCCGCTCGATGCCGGGGCCATACGCGGCCTTGTGGCGGATCACGAGCCTGAGACTCTCGGGATGGTTCTCGCCGCAACTGCCGGGGAGCCGTCTCCCGTAGTCCATGAGGACGCTCGCGAGGCGCTGGCACGCTACCGCAGCGGCGCCGAGCCAGTGCCGGTCTTCCCCCTGCGCGGGGCTGACCTTGTCGAGGGCGGCATTCCGAAGGGGCCGAAGATCGGTGAAATGCTCGCCCGCGCTCGCCAAGCTTGGCTGGCGGAAGGCTGCCGGACGGACGAGGCCTATACCAGGAACCTGCTCAGGCGCGTGCTGGAGCCAGGATCGTAAGCAGGATCAAGCGCGGGCATCCCTCTCCCCTTTGCGGGGGAGGGTGGCCTGCGCAAGCAGGTCGGGAGAGGGGCAGTCAGGTCGAGCACGGCCCCTCTCCCGGCTCACTTTCGTTCGCCACCCTCCCCCGCAAAGGGGAGAGGGTAGGGACGCCACTTTTGACCCGCAATGACAATCCCTGCTCGTCATCCCCGGACTTGTTCCGGGGATCCCCGTCTTCCTTCATGTTCCGTTTCACAGACCTCATCCCGAGGAGGGCGCTTGAGCGCCCGTCTCGAAGGAGGATCCAGTGCTCTCTGGAGGCTCCTTCGAGACACAGCCTCCC